>ENA-OQAA01000653-OQAA01000653.1-human-gut-metagenome-genome-assembly--contig:-NODE-653-length-22358-cov-2.119248_pt1 | contig 22358 bp, 31 predicted proteins | sample MGYA00242489_ERZ504515 | MGnify/ENA primary metagenome ERZ504515 (study PRJEB26092, sample SAMD00036237) | human gut metagenome | host: Homo sapiens | study: EMG produced TPA metagenomics assembly of... | reverse complement strand
ATAGAATAATGCCCCAATCACCCCAAAGATTGCCCCTGACGCCCCTGCAGAAATAGCATATTCCCCTGTCTGTATGTCCATCCACGCAGACAGCAGATTCCCCATAAGTCCACTTAACAGATAGACTGCCAGGTATTTCCATTTTCCGATTTCTAATTCCAGATTCCATCCGATCACACCCAATATGAACATATTGTTCATCAAATGCTCAAATCCAAAGTGTAGAAACATACTTGTAAACAGGCGATAATATTCCCCCTCCTCAAGCATGCTGGGTACATACATTGCCCCGTGATGAAACATGAAAATTCCATCTTCTGTCATTCCTTGAAAGGAAAGGACAAGAAATATTGTGATATTGATCACGATCATTGCTATTGTACAGACTGCTTTCTTTTCCTGTTTCACGCTTTACCACCATTTCATTTTATAAAGTCACATTAATTATTAGTATTAAGCAAAAATAGGTATGTGTCAAGAACCTTTCCGGATTCTTTCCTAAGGACCATATATTCCAGCGGCTCCATCACAGCACCCCACATTCAGTTTCTTTTTTATTTTGCGTACAAAAAGAGTGAGCACATCAACCATAAACTGCTCACTCTTGTAACTATTCTTAAAATTATGCCAATGCAACAATTACTTCCACTTCACAGAGAACATTCTTTGGAAGTGTCTTCACTGCAACACAGGAACGAGCCGGTTTGCCTGTGAAATATCTTCCGTAAACTTCATTAAACACTGCAAAATCAGACATATCAGCAAGAAAACAAGTTGTCTTCATAACATCTGTATAGTTTGCTCCTGCCTCTTCCAGAACAGCACCGATATTTTTCATTACCTGCTCTGCCTGTTCTTGAATTGTTGTTCCTGCAATTTCACCTGTAGCAGGATCAATTGGAATCTGTCCTGAAGAAATCATCAGATTTCCAAATACCATTGCCTGAGAATATGGTCCGATTGCTGCCGGAGCCTTTTCTGTACTGATTACTTTTAACATAATTAAACCCTCCTTCATTTCATAGAACTTATTTTCTAATTTTCATAATACCACTTAAGGAATGATTTCTCAACAAAAAATATCCATTTTGCAATAGCATCCGCTTTTAATATCCCTTCTCTTTGTCCAAATTTCACAAGCATCTCCTTCCTCCTAGACTGTATCGTCATCCCGAAACATCTCTAATTCGTCCCATTCTCCCCATTTTTTCTTTTTTGAAAAATCTTTTTTGTATACTTCTTCCATTCCACAAACCATCCATCCTTTTCCCGCAGCACTATATTTTCTCCGGCTTCCCAACCAGTTTCATCCAATATTCCCTCCTCTGTAACATACCCCTTCTGCTGTGATCTCAGCTGTTCCATCTGCTCTTTCCAGTCTGTTTCCATCAGCATTTGAATCTGTTTCATTGAATAATTTTCCTGCATGGAAATCTTATGCAGCTCATATGCCAGAAATACACATTCTTTCTCTTGATATTCTGCCCGGCTGACAAAATATTCTGCCAGATGCCGGAACTCGTTCGTCGTCTCTTTTGCATAACGCGGCAGAAAACAGAAAAAGAACACTCCCTTTTCATAATAAATAAACTCTGGATCAAGGATCACCTTGTTTTCACTTAAAAAGTACTTTTTCATTTCCTTCATAACGGTCAGAAGCTGATATAAAAATGCTTTCAATTCTTCATACCCAATGGGAATCTTTTCATATTTTGTTTTCATTGAAACTTTACAACTGATATCGTAATAGTACTGACTGTTCTCCCCGGCTCCTCTGCCACGTACCTCAAGCAGACCTGGAATTTTATTTTCCCTTAGCATATGCATTTGATAATCCTCTTCATAAATGCCCGCCTCTTCGATAAGTAAGTATGTCTTGTCAAGATTTCTTTTAACCTCCGTCTTCATGTATTCCTGCCTTTCTCATATTTCTGATAAATTTCTCCGGCTCTGTCACAGCCGCACTCTGGCTCACAGAAATTTTCATTTTCCCTTTCCATGCAATCCCCTGTACAGTAATCTTTTGATCGGTCTCCTCAATCGTCAGATTCACTGCTGAAAATAACAGCATCCTTTTCCTTGCCGCAATTTCAAACGACTGCTCTGTCTCCGCAATAGTACAAGCTTCTGGACTTCTTTTTTTCTGGCTATGCACAACTGCGGCCTCATAGGCAGTTCCCATCAGAATATTTTTATCATGATAATAAAACACTCCTCTGATAACTAAAAAAAAGCTAAGAAAAAATACGGAACACGCAACCGCCGCCTCAATGGTCGCACTTGCTTTCATCCTCATAAAAAAACCACCCCCACATATGCTGCTGTAAGAAAAGGAACAAACGGAATCCTCGTATCCCTCCGGAATTTTTTCCAAACCAGACATCCCACTGCGGCAATACTGCTGAAAAAGAACGCAATGCATACCAAGGTGGCGGTATCCCAGATTCCGAGGTAAATCCCCAAAAGAGTGATGATCCATACATCTCCATAGCCGACAGCTTCTCTTGTGATCCAGCTTATTATCCCCAGAACTATTCCCGGAACAGCCCCCTGAAATAGCGGAAATAGATTCAGCCTGGTATTCCACAAACTAATCAAAAGAACTCCGAGACTTCCTGCCCACAGCAGCCACATCGGAAGACTCCTCTTTTTCAAATCTATCGCCGCACAGACTACTAAAAATAAAAAAATACTGATTGTTCCTACCGTCCGCATCTTGAACACGCTCCTCTTCCACCGACCTCTGACAGCTTCACTGCCCGGATATTTCTTTTTAACCCACTGCACCCAAGGGAAGCATGATAACGATCCCCAGATGCTGTGTAATAAATCATCCCGGATGCAGACTTTGCCTTGCATTTTTCACATGGGTAATATTTCCCTTGATATTCGTTCCTGAGATCTGCAACATCGGATACGTTTCCTGCCCGAATTGCTAATTTCAAATGTGTACATTGATAACTTTTATGGTAGACTGTTCCTGTTTCTGTAATATACACATACCCTTGTTTTTCTATATAACTTCCCTGTTGATAACCATTCCATCCCTTGATCCTGATCCGTTCTGTCTGTGAAATCAAAGGAATCCCAAAAAATTCTCACTGGTGGCTGAATTTTATATTTCACAACAATTTCGATGATTCCTGATCCCGGCCACACTCTTGACTTGTGACAGTCAATCCCTCCGGATTTACCAGCAATCATACTTTGGCTTAACCGTCTCTGCCCAATTGCTCCTACAATATCTGACTCTACTTTTGATGGTAGGAGCACCGGAGCAAGATAGATTTCGCTCCGCCGCTTTTTTTGCCGCTATATCGGCTCCCATTTTTACGCTGATCCTAGTCGCCTGCACTTCCAGTAAATAGATCAGCATCACTCCTGCCAAGAAAAATAAAGGAATCGTAAGTGCAGCTTCAACGGTAATCACCGCATGCAGTTTTCGTTCTTTTTTCTTGTACCTATCTCCTTTCTGAACAAAGAAGCTTTTCACCTTTTTGGAGATGAATGAAAATGCCCTTTCCAAGATTTGTAGTCTGTCCCGGTGAGCATGGGATATGAAAGAGTCTTTCTCCTTTCTTAATTTTATACTGTACTTTTGAATAAAAATTCGTTCTGAATTTGTGAGCCTTTTTGACGGAAAGGGCATTTGCATTCACCTCCTAGTATTATATTCTTTTGTTACACAATCTGTTGCTTACTCATATCCGAAGTAGGTTGAAAACTGATAATTCACTCCTCTTCGAATCTTGCACTTACTTTTTACCTGTAATTTTGTCACACAATGATCCACCTGAAAGGTCTCTTCGCCCGGCTTCTTTTTTCATCTCCATCTCAATCAGATCAAGGGCGCGCATCGTACAGACTTGCTCTGATTTCAGGAAAAATAAAAACATCAGATATTCCTTATAGCGAAGTCCACCTTCGTCATCCATTCCTTCTTTTTGATCTTCTGCTGTCCCAAGCTTCAGAAGCCCTGAAAGCTGCAACTGCCACGTGTCATGAGTCTTGATCAGAGCAACTCGTTTTCCATCTAGAAGCGCTCGGATATCCATCACTGCTTCGCCAAATGCCCATGCAACGAGTATTGCCTGCTTGACAAGTCCGGTTAACACTGGAAGCATGATCGCAGTAGACAATGATACTGCAAGTGTTTCTGCCTCTGCCTGTTTTCCCGCATCGGTCAGAAGATACAGATAATTGGCACCACTTCTCATCAACAGCAGCTTCTTCACAACCGCTTCTAAATTTTGCTGATCACTCTCTTTTCCTTCCAAAATATATTCCATTTCATAAGAAAGTGTATTTTCCTTCTTCTGATCCACTGCATTTCCAAAATGCTCCAGAAGATACTGACAGAAAAAGAGAGAAGAAATCTTACCTTGTGCATCACTTTTTGTCGGGAATCTTCCAATTCCTTTTTGTAAGTTACGATGAGACGGAAGTCCCCCTAACGATATTTGTTTCTGTGATAACTGTTCCGGATTTGAAACAACGATCTGTAAAAGATTTGATTTTTTGATATTAGAAATGTTTTCCAGCGGATTATTTTCCGAAGGAAGTTCACTTTCTCCTTCCTGAAGTTTTGAATCCAACTCTTGTGAGATATCACTTCCCTGTTCTTCATAAGATCCACTTTGCTGACTCTGCTCTTCCCATACCGCACAGTTTCCAGTCAGTTCCTCTACAAGATCAACACTCATTCTACTTTTCATATATTTGACTGCCTGCTCCTTGAAAGGTTGTCCATGATCATCTGTCAGAAGCTGTAGCTTTTCTGGTTCCTGCGTCATTCCCGCCGCCTCATAAAATTCCAGCCGGTTTACAATATTTCAAAAGAAAATGTCCCGGTCTCATAGCCGGCCGCTATGCCAAAAATATCATATTCTGACAGAAGCTCTCTGTGATACTCTGCAAATACTGACTGCAGCGCTCGATCCATATCCGCTCTTCGATAGTTCTTTGCAGTCTGTACCGATGCACTCTCGATCACCGCCCCGATCAATCCAACCAACAACACAAAGACCAGACTGATAAAAGCTGTCATTTCTCCTCTCTTCATCTTCTCTGTCACTCCTTAAATCCCTGAGCTTTCACTCGTGATCTTCTGAAAGATTGAGTTTACCAGACTTGTCAGCTGTGACTTAAAAATAATTACAAGTCCGATCAACACGACAAGAATCAGTATCACTTCCACAACACCAATTCCTTTTTCATCTTTCAAACATGCAAAAAAATTGTCGGATCCGCCACATAATTTCACCCCCTTTCCCGCAAAATGTTTCTCGAAATATCTCTGCTCCATCCCGTCCACTCTCCTCTTTTCTTTCTCTTTTTTAAAACTGCATAGACAAAAATGCCGGCACGATTACAATGACCAGAACCACTGTCAACATGAAAAACATCGGTGCCAGAAGCTTTGTCCCCACTTCTTCCCCTGCTTTTTTTGCCGCACGCTTTCGCTCCTCAAATGCATTGACTGCTTCCAGCCTAAGAAGATCTGCTAACCCTTTTGATCCTCTTTTCAGATTTTGGGAAAGCAAAGCTCCAAAGCGCATGTAACACACAGCCTCACACCGTTTTCCAAAATGCTCATAACATTCTTTGTCTGAACCCCCTGCCTGCATTTCTCTAAGCGTATATGCCATTTCCTCATATGCAAACCGCTCCTTTCCCATTATTTTCCCTTTTTCATAATCAGAAGAGATTTTCTGCCATGCAGCTTTTACTGTCATTCCGGCTCCAAGAAACAACACAAATTTGTTTAGAATTTCCGGATAATCTATCATCATCTGCTTTTTCTTCTTTTTCATTTCTTCCTTCTGCGTTTCTTTCTCCAGCAGAATCAGAAGAATACTTCCAACCAATCCAAGTCCTAAAATGACATATCCTCTGTTTTCCTCCGGACGTCGCCAGCTGACCGGTTTTCCCTCTAAAGTCTCTGGTAATTCTACCTGTTTTTGTTCCGGATGTTCCTTTTCTTTCTCTGCAACCTGCCCTGCAAGCTGCGCTACGATCTTCTCATCGCCTTTTAATTTAGGTGGAAACAGGTTGGCACTTCTCATATAGATCCGCTCCTCTTCTCCATATTTCAGTTTCCCTGTAATCTGAACGATTGTCCCCTCTTCTTTGAGCGCCTCTGTCTGCAACTCTCCGAGAACATTGATCACCTCATAGTTGTCTACTTCCCAGGAAACGGTAATCGGCATATCCAGAATCCTGGATGGGAAATGCAAATCTTTCCGCACCTCATCAAATGTCTTATTTTTGTCCAAAATAATGCCATCCAACTTTTTCATCGCTGTTTCAAATGCTTTCTCCAACTCCTTTCCATTGTACTGCCTCTCAGGAAGTTCTATCGTAATCGGAATCTCTCTTCCACCTGTCTTTGCGATCAACTTCTCTGTTCGCACTCCTTCCCCACAGTTATTTCGCTCCAGTCTTGCATGTTCTCCCATAAATTCCGCCTGTTGATCCACATAAAACAGATACGCGGCAAGTGAATTCACACCGAGCAGCATCAGAAAAATATTTCTGCTGTTCTTTCTCATACACCATTCCGGAAGCTTTTTCTTTTGATACAAAATAACGGCGATTGCCAATGCTATAAATATTCCTATCGAAACAATCATCCCACACCTCGATTTCAATCATCTTTTTTCCCATATAAAATGCCCCTGCATAAACAGCCAGACAGACAGTCATAACAAAAATCCCAAGAAAATTTCTATAAAGTACCTCTACAAAATCCGGAAATGCTATCCTCATATAGAAAATAATTCCAAAGGGAACCACCGACATTACTTGAAATTCTAACTTTTTTGCTGACATTGTCATCTCAATCTCGCGTTTCACCTCAATTTTCTCACAGATTTGCTTTACCGCATTTCGGATCATCTCAATGCTGTCCCCTCCTGCTCTCTTTGCTGCCACAAAGACAGATACAAAATTCGAGACATCCTCCTGTCCTACCCTGTCTGCAAAACTCTTTCCAGATCTGCTCCAAAGGTACATTCATATTGAGCTGATGAATCATATAAGTATATTCTCTCATGATCCGTGTATCTTTTTTATAGATCAATGACAGATCCTTTGCCGTCTCCTTCAGTGCATTTTCTGCCGAATATCCGACATTGAGCGCCGAGGACATCGACTGCAGACTCATTTTAAACTGAGCACAAAATTCCTGCTGTTGTTTCTTTATATATTGTTTTTCCCAAATACGAAGATAGATCACCAGAAATGGTGAGAACATCAGACCACCTAAAAAGAAGTCATAAAATAGATATGCAATCCCTGATAACAACGCTAATCCTTTGAACGCTTGCCTTTCCATAATCTGCCTTTTTAATATCCTGCTGCCAGTAGCTTTTTCTTTCTTTTGTAATTCATGAACCCATTTTAGCCTCCCTTGCACCTTTCCATCTTTTCTTCCAGTCTCTTCAAATCGATACAGACTCTGTACCTTTATCTCCCCCTCTTCATAAGCAAGCACCTCTGAGATTTCCAACACCTTCCTGCTCTTATCGCGCAGCCTTCCCAGATGGACGACAAGATCAATTGCGGAAGCAATCTGCCTCTGTACTGCGCTCAATGGAAGATCCACACCCATAAGCACCATTGTTTCCAGTCTACTGAACATATCCTTTGTACTGTTGGCATGTCCCGTGCTGAGTGAGCCGTCGTGCCCGGTGTTCATCGCCTGCAGCATGTCAATCGCCTCACTTCCCCGGACCTCCCCGACAACAATCCGGTCAGGTCGCATGCGAAGCGCTGACTTGATCAGATCCCGGATTGAGATTTCACCAGTTCCCTCCACATTTGCATTACGAGCCTCAAGCCTTACAAGATTTTCAATTCCCCGAATCTGAATTTCGGCATTATCCTCAATTGTGATGACACGCTCCCCAGCAGGTATATGCTGTGCAAGCGCATTTAGCATGGACGTCTTTCCTGATCCGGTCCCTCCACTGATAAAGATGTTATATCTTGCTTTCACTGCCTGCTCCAGAAAATCAGCCGCCTCCTCTGAGATTGCCTCAAACTTCCTCAAACGTTCCATCGTCATTGCCTCTTTCGGAAACTTTCTGATCGTCACAATCGGTCCGTTCAGCGCAATCGGAGCAAGTACGACATTGACACGGGAACCATCTGGAAGCCTTGCATCCACAATCGGATTTGCCTCATTCACAATTCGATTGGATCCTGCAACAATCTGCTGCACAACATCTTCCAACTTTTGTCTCGATGCAAACCGCTTCTCCAGTCTTGTCACAACTCCTGCTTTTTCCATAAAGATATGCTGCGCACCATTGATCATAATCTCCGTGATCTCCTCATCCTCAATCAAATCCTGAAGGATGTCCAGCTTTCGGAATGCATTAAACAACTCCTTTCCAAGCATATTCATCTCCTGAAGTGACATATAGTGTTCTCTTCGTTCTTCCGATAATACGGTATAGATCAACTCCATCAGCGCTTCGTCTTCTATCTCTCTGGACAGATCCAACTCCTCCATGATTTTCTGATATAAATGCTCTGTATCTCTCATAACAATTCCCTCACCTCCACAAAAATTGTTCTCTCAAGCACACAATCCAAACCCATTGCAGTCAGATTGTGCCGATATTGCTCCAGTTTTCTCTGTGCCGTTTCCTCTTGCACAATTGGTGTATAAATGCAGGAACACAATTCTAATATTCCATACGTTCCCCGAATTGCATCCCCGATATCAAGCACTACTGTCTCATAAATACTTTTCTCAGCAATCTCGGTCAAAAGTTGCTTCCACTCTTCTTCTGTGACCGATTTCAGATCCTGATACATTTCTATCGGTACCAGATAGTCAACCGCCTCCTCATGCTTCACCAATGTCTCCAGCCGGATCCCCATATTTTTACAGCCCTGCCTGAGATAATACAAAATTTCTGTAAGTCCTCCTGTCTCCTCTTCTCCCTCCTGTCTGCCAGCATATGCCTCCAAGTTCAAATAAAGTGTATTCCCTTTCTTTGCAAATTCTTTTGCAAGCTGCAGTGCATACTGTGTCTTTCCGATTCGATGTATCGGCGAGTAAACACCGATCACCTCCACATCTGCCTTCTGTATCCTCAGAATTATCTCACTTCCCTCCTCCTCTGCACAGCAGCTTAGAATTTCTGCAATAATCTTCTCTCCACTTTGATATTTATAAATTGGATGATAGCAATCTGTTTCTTTACAATTCCGATCATCACACAACATAAATACCTGTTTAACATCCATCGTTTCTGTCTCAGCATAAATATCATCCAGAAGCAGTAGGTCTACTCTATGTTCATTTATAAACTGTCTTAGTTTCTCCAGATCTAAAAAGACCATCACTTGAAATAACAGTTCTCTTCTTCCAAAATGTACTCCGACAGACCTCTTGCATACTCTGGCTCTTGTGTACAGATTGCAAGTATTTTTCCTTTCAATGAATCACTTCCATTTCTGTTTATGTGTTTTGAAGTTTCCTTTTTGAATTTTTGTGTTTTGGATTTTTCCTTTTGAATTTGTAATGGAATCTGGCTATACTTACTGCCAGCCTCTTTTGATATGTAATGGTCCCTTGACCATAGAATGATATTTCATTTAGAAATGTTCTGTTTGTATGTTGTATTATATCGACATCTTTTCCTTTTGTCTATATGCATTTTTAGATTTGACGCTTTTTGTGAAATACTCACAAGTTTTGGTAGAAAAGAATCCCGTAAAGTAAGCAGACCCCCGGCAATCCAAGGGTTCCCGATGTCAAAAGGGAAAGGCCATTCAGCCCCACCGCCACTGAAATTCCTCTGGATGCGAGGATTTCATTTGTAAAGAAAATAACTCCCAGACCAATGACTGCCCGGACAATAAAATTTACAACGATGCTTGAACGATTTTCATCCATCTTTTCCTTCTCCAGTTGTTCTTATCTCATATATATGGACTTGTCTGGGAGTTTATGCTCTCTTTATTTTTTGGCTCTTGTTCCTATTTTGTTCCGAAAATACGATCTCCCGCATCCCCGAGTCCCGGAACGATATATCCATGATCATTTAATTTCTCATCTAAAGCCCCAATATAGACATCCACGTCCGGATGTGCTTCCTGAAGCTTCTTCACACCTTCCGGTGCCGCAATGATACACATAAAACGAATATTTTTCACACCTTTATCCTTCAGCATCTGAATCGCTGCAACGCAGGATCCTCCTGTCGCAAGCATCGGATCTACGACAAATACTTCTCTCTCCCCGCAGTCTGCCGGAAGCTTACAGTAATATTCTACCGGTTCCAATGTGTCCGGATCACGGTAAAGTCCGATATGACCTACCTTTGCCGCCGGAATCATCGTAAGCATACCTTCTACCATTCCAAGACCAGCTCTTAAGATTGGCACAACAGCCAGTTTCTTTCCTGCCAGTTCCTTAACAGTTGTCCTACAGATTGGTGTCTCAATCTCGACATCCTGTAATTTCAGATCTCTTGTCGCCTCATAGCACATATACATTGCAATCTCGCTGATGATCTCTCTGAAATCTTTTGATCCGACTTCTTTTCTTCGGATAATTCCTACTTTATGCTGGATCAGCGGATGTTCCATTACCAGTACTTTTCCCATTGTTTTTCTCCTATTCTTCAATTAATGCAATACGTCTCTTATGTCTTTCATCTTCGGAAAACGGTGTGTTTAAAAATGTATCGACAATCTTCACACCAAGTCCCGGTCCTACCACACGTCCTCCTAAAGCGACAATGTTCGTATCATTGTGTAATCTTGTCGCCTCTGCTGAAAAGCAGTCTGAACAGAGCGCACAGCGGATCCCTTTCATTTTGTTTGCTGCGATGGAAATCCCAATTCCTGTTCCGCAGATCAGAATCCCCTTCTCACATTCTCCGTCTATAATTGCCTGTCCTACTTTTTGGCATAAATTGGATAATCCACAGATTCCCCGTCACATCCAAAATCTTTGTACTCCAGACCTTTTTCCTCTAAATATTTGATAATCTCCAGTTTCAATTCATATCCACCGTGATCACATCCGATTGCTATCATGCTTTTGTTACCTCCTCGTTCAGCTTTTGTGCCAGTTTCTCGATAAATTCTTTCATCATCTCGTATACACTACCATACTCCGTCAATGGCTGTCCATATGCAGATGGGATTTTCCTGTCATCATCTATATATTCTCCCAGTGTATATACATTTTTGATATTCTCATAATCTGCCACTGCACTCCATTTATGCCTGTCATCAATGGCAAGCACCAGTGTCTCCTCGTCAAGATCTTCCTCCGTAAACTGCCTTGACTTATAATCTGCGATCGACATGCCCTGACTCTTCATGATCGCTTCTGCCTTCTGATTGACCGGCTCCGGAAGTGGTACGACAAGTCCTCTTGACTCAATATCATACTCCTGCAAAAGTTCCTGATTTCTTAGAAGCTCTGCTGCCATCGGTCCTCTGCTGCTGTCTGTATTGCTCAGGAAAAGGATCCGTCTGTATTTTTGTAGTCTCGTGATCTCCTCTGCCCGAAGCATATGATGCCCCGCAGCTTTTTTGAGGCGGTTCATAACCGCCGAGCCAATCCCATCCATCGCAAAAGCTTCACTGTAAATATAATCGACATCTTCCTCGTCAAACTCTCTGAGGACACGATACAGATTCTGAGCGATCGTATATTCATTTTCTCGTGTCCCGATATTTTTTACAATACCTCTTTTATACTTTTCTGCCGTCTCGTCTGTAGCAATGATTCCGACTTTATAACCAAGTCTTTCCTGCTCAAACGCAACCTGCCGGATTGCCTTGACCGCCTCTTTTGTCTCTCCTTCAATAATCATCAACTTTGCCTTCGGTGCATAATGTCGATACTTCATGCCCGGTGCCTTCGGAGCTTCCTTGCTCTTATCACTGACAATTGCCTGATCTTCTGTGACCTCACCGATCACCTCCTCAAGCATCTCCTTTGTGATCGCTCCCGGCCGAAGAATCATCGGAGGTGTCACAGTCATATCAAGGATCGTCGATTCCACTCCGATCTCCACACTTCCTCCATCGATGATCATATCAATCTTGCCATCCAGATCTTCCTTCACATGCATCGCAGTTGTCGGACTCGGGCGCCCGGATGTATTTGCACTCGGAGCAGACACATATCCCCCGCCTGCCAAAATGATCGCACGCGCGACCTCATCCGCCGGCATTCTGACTGCTACAGTATCCAGTCCTCCGGTTGTTCCATATGGTACCAATGCACTTTTTTTCAAAAATCATCGTAAGCGGTCCTGGCCAGAAATGATTCGCCAGCAGTGCAGTTTTATCTGGTATATTCACCGCAATCTCTTCCAATGCCCGGTATTCCGCAATGTGAACGATCAATGGATTATCAGAAGGTCTTCCCTTCGCCGCATATGTTTTTTTTGCCGCCTCTTCCTTCAGCGCATGTGCTCCGAGTCCATATACAGTCTCTGTCGGGAAAGCTACCAGCCCTCCCTCCTTCAGGATGACCCCTGCCATTCCGATCACATCTTCGTCAATATTTGTTCTTTGTATTTCTTTTATTATCGTTTCCATGCCCACTATTATAGCATTCTTTTGTTAAAAAATAAACCTCTTTACAAGTTTAAATATTCCTTCAATCCTTCCCAGACTGCCTGTGCGATTTTCTCCTGATATGCCTCATCTTGAAGTTTTGCAGCTTCCTCTGGATTTGTCAAAAATCCCGCTTCTACAATCACAGTTGGTATTTCTGTCTTTTTCAATATGTAATAAGTATCATTAGGTTTTGCCTCTCTCCTGTTTGTCTCATCTACCGTTTTTAAATGCTTCTGCAAAATTTCTGCTGCCTTCTTTCCCTCTACGGAATGTGTAAAATAAAATACCTGCGCCCCTTTCACATCACTTGTTTGGTAACTGTTCTGGTGAATACTGACAGCGATAGACGCTTTGCTATGATTAATCAATTCTGTTCTTTTTTTCATATCGCGAATCTTTTTATTCGGAGCTGTTTCCTCACAAAGTGCAGTGTCTTCTTCACGACTCATCACAACATGCACACCATTCTTTGTCAAAATCTTCTGAAGCTTCTTGCAACCGCCAGATTCAAATCCTTTTCAGCCAAACCATCTACCCGACTTTTCCAGGATCAAAACCTCCGTGCCCTGGATCAATCATCACAATCGCCTGTTCTTTTTGTTCTGAAATTTTCCCGGAAACTGCGTTCGTCAGTGTCTTCCCCCCGATCAAGGCTGCCATGATCAGCAGAATTCCCATCATCAGCTCTATCTTTTTCTGCAAAAAAAATCCCCCCTCTTCCTATATCATTACAATATATGAGAGGGGGAAATAAAATATCATTTCTCTTTCTCTATGAAATTTTCTGTAATCTGACGCTATTTTATATATTTTTCAATCACGGACCAGATTTCAGGCTTTTCAAATCCCAGCTTCCATGCAGCAACACCACCAAGCTGATACTTCTCCATCAATTTTAATTTTGCCTCAATAGAAGAACTATCTTCCAGCCATATTTATATGTGGCACCGTCCGACTCCCATTGCGCATAATTCTGCTGTGTCTCTTCATCCATGTGACGGCTGCTCCAGCCTGTGCCACACACGCTTCGGCTTCCTGCATTCCAAGAGCCTCACTTGTAACATTCATCTTATACTGCGCCTGCTCTGTTCCAGCCTGCGCGGCAAGTTCCTGCTCTGTCTTTGGCACTTCTTCCCACAATCTTGTATAAAATGGGACTGCATTGATTACTTTCTCTGCTGACACATCCTTTGTCGCCTGCCGGATTCCATTTTCCACATAGTCAATAGAAGCCACTGAACCGCTCTCCCACGAGCCGGCATAATGTTCATCATATCCCATAATGATGACATAATCTGCAACCTTCCCCTGTTCCTCCAGTTCATAATGACTATTAAATCCCATCGGCACATAGTTATCTACCGACAGAACTTTTTGACTTCTTCGACATTCTATAGAAAGTTCGCGGATAAACTCAATAAAATGTTCTCCACATTCCTCAGAAACTTTCTCAAAATCCACGTTGATTCCATCAATATTATACTGCTGTACCTGCATCATCAGATTATCGATCAGAGTCTTTCTGGCCAAAGAAGAACTTAACAACTGGTATGTCTCTTCCGGCGAGTCGATGCCACCGTCAAAATCCCTCACAAGTGCCCATACCTCCAGATTCGCTGCATGAGCCGTATCCACATAAGCTGAACTTGCGATAGAATTCAGATTTCCCACTGTATCGGCAACTGTAAACCATGTAGGTGAAATTGTTGTCAATCCCTGTGTCGATGCAATCGTTTCGCTTAACGTTTCATTTGCTATTTCATTCGTAACCTGATGCCAGGCAAGATTGATCTTATAATCTTTTGTCATACTCGTATATTCCGGTGCTTTGGAAGAAGAGGTGATTGTTTCTGTCTTCACAGACTTTAATGCACTGCTCTTTATATATCCGATGATACCATCCTCTGTGCGGACTTTCTTCCAATCACCTTCCTCTTCTATAAAATATACACGGTCACCCTTCTTAACTTCCGCCAGAACATCACTCTTAACACCTGCAAGCCAGCGCATCTGCGTATCCTTCTTTGCCGTTGTCGTCTTCACCTTGCCCCAATCGTCAAAAAGAACTACTCTGTTCGGACTCTTATAAGTCTTTGCAGTGACATTCCCAAACTCCAGAATAAAATCCACTGCGATATAAGTCTGATCCCCGATATTTTTTACGATTACATAGTCCTTGGATTCCCTCTGACCTGCGTTCGTATATTCCTTGCTTTCTGCCGGTACTTCCACAAGATCTAACGGCAACGTATAGCGCAGTGTGCCTTCGGCTGCGTTCCAGTAAAATCCACCGTCAATCTCTTGACGTACCGCCTCATATGGTAAATAAAACTGTCCGTCAGACACAATCCCTTTCTGTTCCAGAATCGTATTGTTCACAATAACTGCAGCTTGCTCTGCGGCATCTACACCATAATATTCATTCAAATCAGCTTTCACCTTCGATGGACCATATTTTTTCCATACAAATATACCTGCCACAGCGACAACTACAATGATAAAAAATAATACGATCAAAAGCTCAATCAGGCATGTCCGCTTTCTTCTTCGTCTTCGGTCACGCAGCATTTCCGCCCGGCTTCTATATCTTCGATCATTTTCTCTTCTATCCATAGCTTACCTCCTACCTGACCTATTATACCATATGCATTTTCTTTTTTCGACAGATTACTACATACTTTCCTCGTTTTCAAAAAATAATAAGAATTTCTTAATACTCTGCATTGAGGGGATTCGTATTATTTTGCTGCTATTTTTTGAAAATGAAGTTCTTTTAGGCTTCCAGTCTCATCATCCATCACATAGTCCCGCATATATGCATTGCTTTCTTTTGCCATATGTGCATTGACAATCTGTAACGGACTTGCCGGTTCTCCATCCATAGACATTGGAATCCCGCATTTTTCATATGCTTCCAGCTCTATGAAAAATTGTCTGTATTTTTCTTCTGTACTATTCACTTCGTTCCTTCCCGTCCAAACGGTAATTATGGCTTCCTCCGCTTTTTGCTAAGACCTGGGTGCATGTGATATATTCTTCGCAAAACAGATTTCTGCTGAAAAAAGAAGACAGCAAATGGACATTTTAATTATTATGTGCATTTTATAAAATGATTATTTGTAATTGTAACTGCTTTAGTTTTGAAATTTAGCTGAATCACTTAGAAAATCGAATTAATTTAGAATAAATAGAATTGTTGAAAGATTTTCCTGAGAATGTTTTCACCAACATAAGATATTGCTTTTGTATCCCTCCTTTTCTCTTATACATAATTACCGGGACACTGTCTTCTCATACCCGCATTATAAATAATTTCTCCTGACTTTGCAAGTATTTTCTTTACATATTTTTTTTTTTGTTTATACTATTATAAAGTAAGTATTCAGGTTTACGAAAAGGAAGTGATTATGTATGAAGATCGAAAAAATAAATGACAACCAGATTCGGTGTACTCTGACACGTGCAGATCTTGCTGCCAGACATTTGAAATTAAGCGAACTTGCCTATGGTACCGAGAAAGCAAAGATGCTGTTTCATGACATGATGCAACAAGCTTCCAGTGAATTTGGATTTGAAGCAGATGATATTCCACTCATGATTGAAGCAATTCCTGCTTCTCCAGATTCTATCGTTCTGATCATTACAAAGGTGGATAATCCGGAAGAGCTCGACACGCGCTTCTCCAAATTTGCACCACTGGAAGATTCCGATACAAAACAGGCTATGCTTGAGAAATTAGAAGGCGCTGACGAGTTTCTCGATTTACTTGATAAAGTAAAATCTGCAGTTGCAGAACCAGCTCCTGAAAAAGAAACTGCGGGAAAAGAAGATACAAAAAAAGACGTCCCTGCAAAACCAGCGATCCGTCTGTTTTCTTTTTCAAATTTAGACAGTGTGATCCATGCAGCCAGATTGCTGCACCCAATGTACCACGGAGCGAATACACTCTACAAAAATGAAACAAACGGTATTTTCATTTTAGCCTTAGCACAATCTGCTCACACCAACAGTGAGTTTAGTAAAATCTGTAATATGTTATCCGAATACGGTTCTTTTGAAAAAGCCTCCGGTGCTGTTCTTGCTTACTTGGAAGAGCACTGTCAGACTGTTATTTCTGCAGATGCAGTCAGACATCTTGCAGAGATTTAAGGTGATATCTCATCCCCTTTCATCATGGAATGGCATCGTTGATCATCGACCGCAGATTGGATAAAAAATAAAAAGCGTCCTGAGCCAGACTTTCTCAAGTATACTGTCTGCTTGCTCAAGACGCTTTTTCTATTTGCAAAATCTTTGATTAGTTGTTTGCTGCTAAGAAAGCATTAATCTTTTCTTCTAACAGATCTGCATCCAGTCCATGTACATAGCTGCCTCTGCAAGAGTTTCAGCCTGTGAAGCAGGACATCCAAGACAGTGCATTCCTACTTCCATAAGGATTGGTGCTACTTCTGGATTTGTTCTGATCAGTTCACCGATTGTCATATCTTTTGTCACTTTCGCTGCCATATTTATTTCCTCCTTTATTTCTCTAATCGCGAAACATATTTGAACGTTTATCCTTCCTTTTTTCAAATATGTCATACTCTCTCTTCGATTATAATACTACTCCTTGAAATTATCAACTCTTACTTAATTGTTTATACATTTTAATACAATTTTAGAATTTTCAAAAGTCAACAAGTTTTTTATTTTTTTTCGACAAATGAAGATTTTTATTATAACTGACCAAACATTCGTTCTTTTCTTAACAATAATAATCCACACAATTCACATTCATTCATGTGGATAATGTGGATAACTTGGTGTAAAACTTTTATTTTTAACCATTTTAGCCAGTTTCCTGTGTGGAAAACTTGTGGACAGTATTTTGATAGTATTTTTCATAATTCTCTTGTCCTCGACAACTTTGTGCACTTTGCATATGATTATTTTTCCACTATTTTCCTATGTCTATACAATTTAAAGTTTTGCATAGAAATAGGGCACAGTATGCTGAATCGCTTCACACATACTGCACCCATTTTCCTCATTTCATCATCATTTTCCTTATTCCAGCACTCTTCGTATTGTAATAATATCTGTGAAAAATGCCGGACTGATCCCAATCCCGTTCTCCTCATCAATTGCATTAATAATCTGATTCTCTTCTATATAAATACCAACATGTCCCTCATATAAAATTAAATCTCCCGGAAGAATTTCATCATAAGTAACTTCTATTCCCGCATTTTCCATATCCCACGTTGTCCGCGGAAGTTTCACTCCAAATTTTCTATACACGGACTGAACAAACCCCGAACAATCTGCTCCCTCGGTCAGACTTGTGCCTCCCCAGACATATGGATTCCCAAGAAACTGCTTTGCATAGGCGACTACCCTTTTTCCTCTTTCTTCTACTGTCCCTTTCTTTTCTTCTGATTCTACAGTATCATATTTTTCTTTTATCGTAACATAATCATCGGATATATATGCTCTTCCCCCATAATATTCGATTGGAATCCACCCATTTTGAGGCTTCTCTTCTATTTTCTTTTTGGCACCTTGTTCCAACTGTCCGATAATCTGTGTGTCTGTCCCCTGACCTTTCCGCACGTTGAGACAATCTGCTGTAACTTCAGCAATCTGTATGGCAGTTTTCTCTGTTTCTTTTAACTCTTTCTCATAATACTGCTCCTTTAATAATCCAGCCCCCACACTTGGTAAGTGTTCTGCCGCCATAGATATACAGGGAATACTTTGCGACAAAATCTCTACTGCGATCAGACCTGCCATTATTTTCTTTCTACTTCTATCCCTCATAGTTTCCTCCTCTTTTCGCTTTTTAGTATTCCCACTTTCCCTGAAATCATGCTTTTGTTACCAACTTGTTAAATCTCCCTTTCAAAATTCTAAATATAAAATTTTTATGATTCCTTCCAAACATATTGTGTCAGACATTTTATCGTGTTATACTTCAAGAGTAAGTGAGTTTTATTATTTTTATAATTAAAATTAGATAATATATCTTTGCTTACCTAAAATTTTACTTGACAAATCCCCTTTGAATAATTTATATTATAATTATAATAACTATTACTATTATTGAAAGGGGGATTCCCATTGGCAACACTAAAATATAGTAGACAACGAGAATCCATCAAAAATTATCTGTTACACACAGAAGAACATCCCACCGCTGACACCGTCTATATGCATGTGCGGGAAGAATTTCCGAACATCAGTCTTGGGACAGTATATAGAAATCTGAACTTACTTGCAGAGACCGGAGATGCTCTGAAGATTCCCACCCCTTCCGGTGGTGACGATTTGAGGTAAAAGACTCCACACTATCATTTTATATGTACTTGTTGTGGAAAGTAATGGATCTGGATATGGAAAGCATTGATCATATCAATGAGATTGCCGGTAAAAACTTTGCCGGGCAGATTGAGTCTCATACGACAATGTTTTATGGAAAATGTGAAGATTGTATTTTAAAGTCTTAGCAAAAGAATTTTTCAAATATCCATTGACAAAAGAAACTAATTATGCTAAATTAATATCAGTAACTATTACTGATATTGAAAAATAAAAAGTAAAAGAAAAGGAGATCTTAACTATGAAAAAATTTGTATGTACAGTATGCGGATATGTTTATGAAGGAGAAGCTGCACCAGCTGAATGTCCACAGTGCCATGTAGGAGCTGATAAATTCAAAGAAATGACAGGAGAAAGAGAATGGGCTGCTGAGCACGTTGTAGGTGTTGCTCAGGGTGTAAGCGAAGACATTCTTGCAGATTTAAGAGCAAACTTTGAAGGAGAATGTTCAGAAGTTGGTATGTACCTTGCTATGTCAAGAGTAGCTCACAGAGAAGGATACCCAGAGATTGGTTTATACTGGGAAAAAGCTGCATGGGAAGAAGCAGAACACGCTGCTAAATTCGCTGAATTATTAGGTGAAGTTGTTACAGACAGCACAAAGAAAAACCTTGAAATGAGAGTAGAAGCTGAAAACGGAGCTACTGCCGGAAAATTTGATCTTGCAAAACGTGCAAAAGCTGCTAACCTTGATGCTATTCATGATACAGTTCATGAAATGGCAAGAGACGAAGCTCGTCACGGAAAAGCATTCGAAGGATTATTAAAGAGATACTTCGCATAATCATCCCTATCTTATATAATATAGAAAGAGGCCAGAAAGTTTCTGGTCTTTTTCTTTTGTTTTTATCTGGACTGGTCGTTTTTTGCAAAACTGGCTATTTTTACATGACCACTCTTGTGCTAGGATAGATTTACAAAGAAATAAAAATGCCATATCGATATCGAATATGGCAAATACATGAGAGGATGAGACATATGAAAACAAAAAATCAAACTGTTATGAAATTAGCACAAACCGCATTACTGGCGGCTCTCTGCTTCGTATCATTTACTTTTTTACAGATTAAGATTCCAATGCCTGGCGGTGATGCAACATCCCTTCACATCGGAAATGCATTCTGTGTGCTTGGTGCACTGTTACTCGGAGGCTGGTATGGCGGGCTGGCTGGCGCGATTGGTATGACCATCGCCGATTTAATGGATCCAATCTATATCACTGGTGCACCAAAGACCTTTTTCCTAAAATTATGTATTGGGCTTATCGTTGGTCTTGTAGCTCACCATATTGCAAAGATCAAGACAGCACTGACAAGAAATACGTCTTTAAGTGGAGTCTGATCGCTCGATTGCCGGTCTTAGCTTCAATGTCATCGCCGATCCGATCGTTGGATATTTTTATAAGCAATATATCCTCGGACAGCCTCAGAAAATGGCAGAAGTTCTTGCAAAGTGGAGCGCAGCAACTACATTTGTCAATGCTGTTGTATCTGTCATCCTTGTAGTATTTATCTACAACGCGGTCAGACCAATACTACTTCGCAGTGGACTTCTTGTATCCCAACCAAAAAACTAAATAAAATATGCTCCCTCCCAAGGAATAAGTATTTATTATTACACTTGTCTTCCTCGAAGGGAGCATATCATTTGCAGATCTTCTGCAAGTTGATACCGCTATTTTATAATTCGTTCTTAATCTTTTCTACTAATTCTGCGTATTCTTGTTCTGTGAGATACTTTTCTCCCGGATTCATTGCGAATACACCGCCCCACTCATATCCATCTTTATATTTCGGAACCAGATGGAAGTGCAGATGATGTCCAGTATCTCCATATGCTCCATAGTTCACTTTCTCCGGCTGAAATAATTTGTGAAGCACATTGGCAACTTTAGCCACTTCATCAAAATATAAATGAAGTTCTTCCTGAGATAATTCTACCAGTTCACTTACATGTTTCTTATGAGCAACGATCACACGTCCTAAGTGGCTCTGTTCTTTAAATAAGTAAACTTTTGAGCTTTCCAATTCACAAATCTTAATTCCAAATGCATCTAATAATTCGCCTTCTACGCAGTATGCACAATTCTGATCTTTCATTCTTTTATCCTCCTGAATCTGTTCTATCTTCTTTTATACACTACCACATTCAAAAAATATTTACAATCTTATTCCTTACTCCTCTGTAATTTTTAAAAATCTGTAGAACATCTTTTTACAATCTGGCATGGAATCTTATTATTTTGTTCCACATCGTTCTCCCCTTGAAGCACTTTTACCATATTTTCAATCGTATCATAACAAATCTGCTCTAAATGATTGTCGACCGAAGTTAATTCTGGTTCGCTGCATACGGCCATCCCCGAATTGTTATAGCCTGTTACGCTTAACTCTTCCGGCACTTTGATTCCTCTCGCCTTTGCGTATTTCAATGCTCCTACTCCCAAACTGTCATTGCATGCCAGTACACTGTCAAATTCTAAGGTCCGGTGCGCCAGCAAAATATCTTGAATATAATGTATATCATTTTTTGTATAAAATTTTAAATCTCCTAAAATCGGATACCCTGCATCTGAGAGAGCAGCTTCATACCCTTTTAACTTCTGCTCCGCACTATATGTATGAGAATCACTCAAAAATAGAATTCTTTTCTTTCCTCTCCGGATCAATGCCGTCGTTACATCATATGCCCCTTGAAAATCATCTCCATAGAAGCAAAAAATATTCTCTCCCTGAATATATCCATTTACCATAAAGACTGGAACTTGTTTTGCTGCCGCCTGGATATACTCCGTTTCTCTGGGCTCCTTTCCAATTCCTGCATAAGTAGAACCGACCATGATCAACGTATCAATTCTTTTTGACAACAGAAGCTTTGTATGATGCTCCTTAGATTTCTGCTCATGCCCGCTACATCCTAAAATACAATCATACCCATATGCATGGAGTCTTTTTTCCAGATAAGAAACTGCCTGTGCCATATAAAGATCTGAAATATCCGGACACAAAATCCCTATCATCTTCATGGAATTTAACCCTAGACCACGGGCAAATACGTTCGGCGTATATTCTGATTTTTTAATAACTGCAAGCACTTTTTCTTTTGTTCTTCTCACTTACATTCGGACTTCCATTTACCACTCTTGAAACCGTGGCAATCGAAACCCCTGAAAGCCTCGCTATATCATAGATATTCATTTTATCCCTCTTTAATTCATCCATATTTTCACCAACTTTCTTTCATTCATTGTACCACATATCACTGTCATACTTCTATATCTTTCCTCACTTTTTGAAAGCTCTTTCATTCTCATTCTATCATACTCGCTTTTTCTCTTTGATTCAAGTGAAATCCATTGTGTTTCCTTCCAATTTTTATCATGGTTTTTTGTGTATTTT
>ENA-OQAA01000652-OQAA01000652.1-human-gut-metagenome-genome-assembly--contig:-NODE-652-length-22361-cov-12.878160_pt1 | contig 22361 bp, 34 predicted proteins | sample MGYA00242489_ERZ504515 | MGnify/ENA primary metagenome ERZ504515 (study PRJEB26092, sample SAMD00036237) | human gut metagenome | host: Homo sapiens | study: EMG produced TPA metagenomics assembly of... | reverse complement strand
CGCGCATCCGCTGCGCGGATCCGCACCGCTTCGCCCGCCTGCCGGCGTGCTCGCCCGCGGCTAAAACGCTCCGCGTTTTCTTTACGCCCGCGCCTCGACCGAGGTTCGAATCCATGCAGTGCCGACGTAAAAGAAAAGCCCCCGTTGCCGGAGGCTTTCGATTTCAATTGGTGCGGCGTATAGGATTCGAACCTATGACGTTCTGATTCGTAGTCAGACCCTCTATCCAGCTGAGGTAACGCCGCAGCGCAAGACATATAAAACCACTTTAGCTTATTGGAGTCAAGCACAATCTCAAACTTTTTTGTGGAACGCAGTTTTGTCATGCTGCTCCGCATATACCGCTGTTCCCCGTACGATCGATTGGCTTTTCGATCACGTCGAACTTGGCATCAAGTTCCCTCAGGAGCGATCTCACCCGCTGGGCACAATCATAATCGGCAAACGAGATACTCAGCATGCGCGCGACCTGGTTGGAAGTCCCAACTCCATAGAATTGCTCCAGCGCCACAAGCCCCTCGTGCGCCACAAACGTCTCGACCACATGCGGCGACTCCTCAAAGCACCATTGTGTCAACGGACCCTCACTCGTCTGCCGAACCACCAGCCGCCCATGCCAGACGGCTCACACGTTACAAGCAGGTACTCCCCGCCCTCGTCGCTCTCAAACAAAACCACCCGATCATCAAACAGCTCCATCGCGTCCCCTTTCTCTCGCTCTTATTTAGCAAAAGCATAGCAGGTAGATGGCTGTATACAGAACAGTTGTTCGTGTGTTTTCTATTGAGCTGTCCGCACGGCATGGTATGGACCTGCGCACGAAATAGGGCGCCCCCGAAGGAGCGCCCTTGCATATCCCCTATGCAGGCAAGTTACGCGACCGGCTCGATCTTCTCGAGGCCGCCCATGTAGGGACGCAAAACCTCGGGAATCGTGATGGTGCCGTCGGCGTTCTGGTAGTTCTCCAGAATAGCAGCATGGTACGACCAGCCGGCAGGCCGGAACCGTTAAGGGTGTGCAGGTAGCGCGAACCCTTGAAGTTCTCGGGTCGCGATACTTGATGTTGGCACGACGGGCCTGGAAGTCGCCGCAATTGGAGCAGGAGCTGATCTCCTTGTAGGCGTTGTAGCTCGGCAGCCAAACCTCGACGTCGTAGGTCTGACGGGCAGAGAAGCCCAGGTCGCCGGTGCACAGGCTAATCACGCGATACGGCAGGCCCAGCTGCTGCAGCAGGTACTCGGCCTCGGCGGTCATGCTCTCGAGCTCCTCGTCGGACTCCTCCGGTTGGCAAACTTGACCATCTCAACTTTGTCGAACTCGTGCTGGCGAATGATGCCGCGGGTGTCGCGACCGGCGGAGCCAGCCTCCTCACGGAAGCAGGGGGTGAAGGCAGTGTAGCGGCGCGGCAGGGTGTCGGCGTCGAGGACCTCGCCGGCGTGCAGGTTGGTAAGCACGACCTCGGCGGTGGGGATCAGGAAGTTATCGCCCGAGACGTGATAGGCGTCGTCCTCGAACTTGGGCAGCTGGCCCGTACCGAACATGGTCTGACGCTTGACGACGATGGGCGGCCACCACTCCTTGAAGCCACGGCTCGTATGCGTGTCCAGGAAGAAGTTAATCAGAGCGCGCTCCAGGCGGGCACCGGCGCCACCGAGAACGGTGAAGCGGCTGCCGGAGAGCTTGTTGCCACGCTCGAAGTCGAGGATGTCCAGATCGGTGCCCAGATCCCAGTGCGGCTTAAAGTCGAAGTCGAACTCGCGCGGGGTGCCCCAGCGGCGACGCTCGATGTTCTCGTCCTCGTCCTTACCGTACGGGGTAGCCTCGCACGGAATGTTGGGTAGGTGAGACATGAAGTCGTACTGCTCCTGCTCGAGAGCGGTACGGCGCTCGGCCAGACCGTCGATCTTCTCGTTGACGGAGCGCACGGCCTCCTTGGCGGCCTCGGCCTCGTCCTTCTTGCCCTCCTTCATCAGGGCGCCAATCTTCTTGGACTCGGCGTTACGCGTGGCCTGGAGCTCCTCGACCTCGGTGATGACGGCACGGCGCTCGTCGTCGAGCTCAAAGAACTTCTCGCGATCCCAAGACGTCTGGCGATTTGCCATGGCGGTATCGATGGCATCGGGGTTCTCGCGAACAAACTTGATATCAAGCATTAGATCCTCCGGCGATATACATTCCATTTAGGTTGCAACCTTGTACATGTATGGGCAAGTATATACTTATGAGCGTTTACGACCCAACTCAACTACGCAAGAAGGCACCCAATGGACGCAGTTTTTTCCTTTTTGTTTGGCACCCGCACCGGTTTTGCCATTCTTTTCGCCGGCGGCATCCTGCTGTTTGCGATTCTTGCCTTTGTAATGGAGAAGCGCACCCATAAGATGTATGTCGACCGCGGTCCCAAGTCCGAGGATGAGGAAGACAGCTTCTGGGACTAACCTGCCAAAAAGAGACAGGCTTATTTTGGTCGGTTTTATCTGGGCAAACGCAAGCGCCCCGCAACTGGAATTGAGCCAGTTGCGGGCGCTTTTTGCTATAGAGATAAAACCGCAGGAAAAACCTGCCAAAATAAACCTGTCCCTAAATGGAAGGTTTTACTGGAGAGTAGCGTCGATGGCCTTGACTAGGGCGCTGCGCATGCCGGCGTCCTCGAGCGCGACGACGCCCTTGATTGTAGCACCGCCGGGCGAGCACACGGCATCCTTCATCGCTGCGGGATGCTGACCAGTTGCAAGCTGCAACTTTGCCGTACCCAGCACCATTTGGCTCACAATGCGATAGGCATCGGCGCGCGGAATACCGTGTTTGACGGCCGCATCGCCCAGAGCCTCGATCGCCATGCGACAAACGCCGGAGCGCAACCGCCCACGGTACCGCCCACAAACAGCAGGCTCGAATCGACTCGACCACCGTGCCAAGCTTTCCGAGCAGATCGAGCACCGTGGCACGCTGCTCATCGCTAAGCGTGGAAGCCTTCTCGCAGGCGATAACGCCCTCGCCCACCGAAACCGGCGTGTTGGGCACCGTCGAGATATGAGCGACACCTGGCAGGACCTGTTCCCACTTGGCGCTATCCCAGGTCCAGGCGACCGAAAGGACGGCCTTGCCGGCAAGCGCATCCTTGAGTGGAGCGAAGACCCTCTCAATCATGTACGGCTTGACCGCCGCAACCACGATATCGGACGCGGCAACAACCTCCGTCGCATCGTGGCAGGCAGCCATGCCCCGCTCCTCGCAACGCTCAACCAGAGCATCGTAGCGGCCTGCGCAGGCGCACATGTCGCCCGCGGCCACGCCGGCGGCAATCCAGCCATCGGCCATAGCGCTCGCCATATTGCCAAAACCGACAAATCCGATCTTCATATCACACAGTCCTCTCAGATGCGTTCCTCAAAACGAAAGTCATTGTCCCACGCCATTGTTTCGTATTGCCGACCTACTTGTGATACGGCTCGCCACGGCTAATCTTGCAGGCGCGGTAAATCTGCTCCAGCAGCACCACGCGCGCCAGGTTGTGCGGCAAGGTAATGCGCCCAAAGCTGAGCATCTCGTCGGCGCGGGCGCGCACGGCATCGCTCACGCCATCCGATCCGCCAATTAAAAAAGCGATGTCGCTGTTGCCTCGCAGCATGAGTCATCGAGACGGGTCAGAGCTCCTCGCTCGAACGCTCCTTGCCCTCGATAGCCAGCAGAATCACATGTGCCCGCAGTGGCAGGGCAGCAAGAATCGCCGCGCCTTCTTTGTTGCGCGCGACATCCACACCGCCCGCCTTGGCCGGATCGATATCGGCCACCTCGCGGATATCCACCTTTGCATAGGCACCTAGCGCTTGGTGTACTCAGCGCACGCGTCCTTCCAAAAGCGCTCCTTGAGCTTACCGACGCAAACGACGGTGTATTTCACGCGCGTCTACTCCTTCGAATCGTTTTGAACTTTGCCGGCGGTCAGCATCTGCTCGAACATCGAGGCCGACTGTGAGAAATCGCTCGGCAGCACGACCGTCGAGGTTTTGCCCGTGCGAGCGAACTCCGTCATCATCTCGGACCACTGCGTAAACATGAACAGCTGGTTGGCCTCATCGTTGCCGACGCCCGTCTCCTGGATAATCTCGAGCGAGTCCTTGATGCCCAGCGCGATGGCCTTGCGCTGGTTGGCGATGCCCTCGCCCGCCTTTTCCATCGCCTCAGCTCGGCGGTCGCTCGGTAACGCGCTTGATGCGATCGGCCTCGGCGAGCTCCTGCGCAGCGGCCCGCTTTCGCTGAGCGGCGTTGATGTCGTTCATGGAGTTCTCGACCTCGGTCGGCAGCGCGATCTTGGTGATAAGTGTCGACACGAGGGTGAAGCCGTAGGCGGCCATCTGCTCGGACACGGTGGCGTTGACGTCCTTGGCGATATCGTCTTTTTTGGCAAAGACCTCATCGAGCGTGTAGACGGGGATGGAAGAGCGCAGGGCATCGGTGATGAAGTCACGCATTTGGTCGACGGGCTCCTGCAGCATGTAGTAGCTCTTGTAGATACCCGAATCTGCCGGGCCGGCGCCCATGTCATAGCTCACGTGGTACTGAGCAGAGACCTCAAGACCGATGGTCACGTTGTCCTGGGTCTTAACGTCGATGCCGAAGCCGTTTTTCATGGTGCGCAGACTCACCGTGGCGGCCTTGCGGTCGATCACGGGTACCTTCATGTGGAAGCCCGCGTTGACGATGCGATTGAACTTGCCCAGGCGCTCGATGATCACAGCATGCTGCTGTTCAACGACATAGCAGGCGTTGGGGAGCAATAGCAACAAAAGGATGATGGGAAGTAGAAGGCTCGTAAGGGTAGCGATGATACCGGACAACAGCATGGTTTCTCCTCTGATAGGCACGCGTTGGGACTAGGATACCCGCACGAAGCAGCTGTGTGACACCAACAAGAGGACCCGTGGTCAAAAAAGGCCAAATATGAGTACTGTTACCAGTTTAGTAACAGCGTATTTGGGTCAAAATCGCCTCTTTGAACCCGAGGTCTATCGAATTTACTTCGTCTTGTCTCAAGATTGGGTCAAATTAGCGTACATCTGTTGCGCAAAATGAGCAAAAATGGCTTCGTGAAATGTCTCTATTTTCGTGCCAGTACTCATATTTGCCACTTTTTGACCACGGGGGCATCCACCGCGCGAAATCGATAGGTCAAATCTGCCAAAAACGGCCCATAACAAAAAAGCTCCCATTGCTGGGAGCTCTTTCATTTAATGGTGCGGGCGAAAGGACTTGAACCTTCATGGGGTTGCCCCCATACGGACCTGAACCGTACGCGTCTGCCAATTCCGCCACGCCCGCGTGCAGGAATTAGAATAACGGAGCGCCACCGTGAACGCAAGAACTATTTTTGAAAAAGTTTGCAGGCATTTTCCCAGGCGGCTCGAGCGATTGCCTCGGCGTCCTCGCCGGTACGATCGACGCGGTCGTTGACCAGCGTGTTTGCTGTGATGGAAATCATTGCAGGCTCGCACTCAAGACCGCGAATGGCTCCGGAGCCATATAGGGACAATCCGTCTCGAACAGAATACGGTCGAGCGGGGTTGCCGCGAATGCCTCGCGCACGTCGTCGTTGCGCTTAAAGGTAGCCGCGCCGCCATAGGCGATGTAACAACCCAAATCCACAAAGCGCTCCATTGTGCTCGGTCCTCGCCAAAGCAGTGCAGTACGCAACCGGCCTGGGGCACACCCACCTCGCGCAGCACGTTGTACGCATCCACATGCGAGGTGCGCTCCTCGTCCGTGTCCTCATGACGCAGATGCAGCTCTACCGGCACATTGCGTCGTACGGCAACCTCAAGCTGACGTGCCACGCAATCAATCTGCACGTCATGAGCGCCGGCGCGACATCGTCGTCATAGTCCATGTGGTAGTCCAGGCCAATTTCGCCGATGCCAACACACAACGGATCGTCGAGCGCAGTCACAATCTGGGCATGGATATCATCGGTGTAGTCCGGTGCGCCATAGGGGTGCACGCCGGCGAGATACTTAATCTGCGGAATATCTCGCATCGGCAAAATCTCGCGCACCAGCCAGTCACTATAGTCCGTCACGCTACGCTTGTCGGCGATGGGGTCGAACATCGTCACCAGCAGGTCGACGCCCGCGGCTTTAGCGCGCACGAGCGTCTCGGGCACTTCTTTGCCCCAGAACGAAAGCAGATGCGCATGCGTGTCGGCAAGCGGTGCCAAGGGCACGGGACAAGCAACCGTCTTCTTTTTCTTGGTAAACGTCACGCGTTCGACATTAGGCGTCATGGGAAAGCTCCTGAGCCAAGCGGACAAAGGCAGCGACGTCGAGCGTCTCGGCGCGCGTGGTAGGTGCGATACCGCAGGCCTCAAAGGCGGCGTCGAGCACGTCCTTGGCAAAACCGTTGGCGCTCATGGAATTACGGATGGTCTTGCGACGCTGAGCAAATGCAGCGTCAATCACGCGGGCCACAAACTCGCGATCGAGCCCCTCGGGCACCACGCCGTCAGCACGGTCGATGCGCACCACGGCAGAATCAACATGCGGCGCCGGCATAAAGCAGCGCGGCGGCACCTCAAAGCGCCCCGTCACCTGCGCATACAGGCCGAGCTTTGCCGTATAGCCGCCATAGGTCTTGTTGCCCGGCGTTGCGGCAATACGATCTGCAACTTCCTTTTGCACCATGACGACAGCGCGCTTAAGCGCGGGCATCGTCTGGAAGAATTGAAGGATGATCGTCGCCGCCACGTTATAGGCAGATTCGCGACAAACACCGTAGGTTCACCACCGGCGGCCTGCTCAATCTGCCCCGGCGTCACCTTGAGCGCATCGCCCATGATAAAGCGAAAGTTGGCATAGTCGGCGGCGTGGGCGTCGAGCACCGGCTCAAGCTCGGGATCGGCCTCAATCGACGTAACGCACGCCGCCTCCTGCAGCAGGGCCAACGTCAGCGTGCCGCAACCCGGGCCGACCTCGAGCACGCGCTCATCGCCCGCAAGCTCAGCGAGCTCACAGATACGTTCGATCACATGGTTGTCGATCAGGAAGTTTTGGCCCAGGCGATGCTTGGTCGCAAGGCCAAACTCCTCTAGCAGCTCCCTAGTTGCCGTGGGGTTTGCCAAAGGCGAAGTTGTCATGGTTGCCTCCTTAACATGGTGGCTGCATCGTAAAGCAAAAGGGCATGGACCGTTGCGGCCATGCCCTTACATCTAAACAGCAAATTGCCGATATGGCGCGCAGCGGCTTAGCCCAGACGCGGGAACAGCGGCTCGCCCTTCTCGACGGGCTGACCACCGGCAAGCAGGCCCCAAGCGCAAATGCCCTTGAGGTCGTCGCTCGCGGCCTCGTCCTCGCAGGACAGGCGACGCAGGGCCTCGGCAGAAGTCTGGGGCATGAGCGGCATCAGCAGGTGAGCGGCAATGCGGATGGCCTCGAGCAGGTTGTAGATCACAAATGCCAGCTCGTCAGCCTTGGCCTCGTCCTTGGCAAGCGCCCAAGGCTCGGAGTCCTCGATGTAGTGGTTGGCAGCGTGGATGAGCTCCATGACCTCGTCCTTAGCTCCACCGTAATCGAGCACGTCCATCTTGGCCATGTAGCGATCGACCAGGCCATCGGCAATCTTTGCCAGCGGGTTGTCGAACGCATCGAACGATGCGGGCTTGGCGGGCGCGCAACCGTCAAAGTACTTGCCGCTCATGTTGAGCGAACGCGAGATAAGGTTGCCCCAGCTGTTGGCCAGGTCGGCGTTGTAGACCTGCTCCATGCGCTCGAAGCTGATGGCGCCGTCGGTGCCGGGCACCACGTCGGTCATAAAGTAATAGCGATAGCCCTCGACGCCCAGCATGTCGATAACGTCCTGCGGAGCGATGGCGTTGCCGCGGCTCTTGGACATCTTCTCGGCCTTGCCGGTCTCGGCATTGCGCACGGTCAGGAAGCCGTGGGCAAAGACGTGCTCGGGCAGGGCCTCGCCGATGGCCATGAGCATGGCGGGCCAAATGACGCAGTGGAAGCGGATGATGTCCTTGCCCACGATGTGGAACTGCGCGGGCCAGCGATAGGCCAGCTCGGCACGCGCCTCGTCGTGTCGACACCGTAGCCGACGGCCGTCATATAGTTGAGCAGCGCATCGAACCACACGTAGGTCACGTGGCCCTCGTCAAACGGAACCTGAATGCCCCAGTCAAAGCTCGTACGGCTCACGGAAAGGTCGTTAAGGCCGCCTTCGACAAAGCTACGTACCTCGTTCATGCGGAACGCAGGCTCGACAAAGTCGGGGTGCTCGTCGTAAAGCTTGAGCAGCTTGTCCTGGAAGGCGGAAAGCTTAAAGAAGTAGGACTCCTCCTGCACGCGCTCGAGCGGACGGTGGCAATCGGGGCACAGGTGCTGGCCGACACTGCCGTACTCCTCGTCGCCCTTCTGGACCTGCGTATCGGTGAAGTAGGTCTCGTCAGGCACGCAGTACCAGCCGTCATAGCTGCCCTTATACAGGTAGCCGGACTCCTTCATGCGCTCCCACAGATACTGCACCGCATGATGCTGGCGCGGCTCGGTGGTACGAATGAAGTCGTCGTTGGAGATCTCGAGCTTGCTCCAAAGCTCCTTGAAATGCGGAGCCTGGCTGTCGGTCCACTCCTGCGGCGTCATGTTGTGCTTGGCTGCAGCCTCGGCGACCTTCTCGCCGTGCTCGTCCATGCCAGTCAGGAACTTGACGTTATAGCCGGCGGAGCGGCGATAGCGAGCCTGGACGTCGGCGATGATGGTGGAATAAGCGTACCAGGTGCGGATCGGCGTTGACGTAGTAGATGGGAGTCGTGATAAAGAACGAAGGCTTGCTTTGATCCATGGGGTTTGTCCTCCAGAAAAACGTTGCATACAGGGGATGATTCTAGCGCAAGGGCTGGATATCCTCCATCTATTGCATATCGAGCACCATGGCATAGACATCGCGCTTGCGGCGCGAGTACTTCTGAGACAGGCGCTTTGCCACCGCAGAGGCGGGCTCCCCCTCCTCGAGCGCGGTGCGAATGTCCTCGCGTAGGGCTTCGTCAGGGTCTACCGCTGCGGCTCCAACCGGCGCGATACCGGCCTCCTCGTCCTCACTCGGCGGCGCGATGACCAGCGCGATCTCGCCCTTTACCTCGCCACGGGCACGCAGCTCCTCGGTTAGCTGGACGGCAGATCCACGCAAGACTTCCTCGTGCAGTTTGGTAAGCTCGCGGCAGACGGCAATATCGCGCTGGGGAAAGACCTCGGCCACGGCCTCGAGCGTCGCGACGATGCGATGTGGAGACTCGTAGAAGATGAGCGCGCCGGGGACGACGACAAGGCGCTGCAGTCGGCGCACGCGGTCGCCGTGCTTGCGACCCAAAAAGCCTTCGAAGAAGAAATGCTCGCAGGGAATACCGGACGATACGAGCGCCGTGACGCAAGCAGATGGGCCGGGAATAACCTCGACAGGCACATCCGCCTCGCGCGCCGCCTCGACCAGCGCCTGGCCGGGATCAGACACACTCGGCATACCGGCGTCTGAGGCAAAGGCGAGGGTCTCCCCCGCCAGCAGACGGTCGACCAGGCCGGCGGCGCGACTTGCGATCACATTCTCGTCGCAACGAACGAGCGGCTTGGAGATGCCTAGGTGCATCAGCAACTTTGAGGTCACACGCGTGTCCTCGCAGCAGACGGCGTCGGCGGCGGCAAATGCCTCGCCGACGCGCGGAGACAGGTCGCCCAGGTTACCGATGGGCGTACCGACTACATAGAGTTTGCCCGTGCGGGCGCTGTTTTGCGTCATATCAACCTATTCAATCATGCCGCGCTCGAGCGTGCCGAGTGCCGCGCGGGCGTCCCATGCTGCAATACGCTTCTCGGTCTTCCACGTTTGGAAGAACCAGCCAGCCGCCGGCGCAAACGATGCCAGCTGGTTGGCGATAAACACGCGCTCGTAGGCATTACGACCCTCGGGCGTAACCGACGAGTTGGCAAAAATCGCCGCACCCGACCATTCACCAACCAAAACGGGGAATCCGGCCGAGATTGCCTCCTTGAGCTCACGCTTGTTGCGCGAAATCGCCGTCGTCAGACCGCGGGGGCTCGTGATGTCGAGCGCATACTCGTCGCGGTAATGGTACAGGTGAAGGTCCATGTAGACGTTCTTGTACTTGGCGCCGCGCATAAAATGCTTCCACTCGCTGGGATGCCCCGAAGACGAAAAGACGACGATCTTATCCTCGGGCATATACGAACGGACGAGCTCGTAGGCATCGCGATAGAAATTGCGCAGGTAGTGAGCCGGAATGCCATCCGTCATGGCAAAAAGACTCTTGCGGACACTCATCTGCGGCGTATCCAGCAGCTCAATGCCCAGCAGGCTCTCGGCCTCGCCGTAACGCTCGGCCAAGCGCTCGAGCACGTCGAGTGCGACATGGCGGCCGTTAGTGGACGAATGCCACTCGGCAACAGCCTCCGGCGTGGCGGGCGAATCGTTGGAATCGCCCTGGCCACCGGGCACAGTCGCCAGGTCAAGCAGCACGCGGATGTCGTACTTGGCAGCCCACTCAATTGCACGGTCGATGTAGTCGACAACCGAGATGTAGGACGCATCGGACTCCTGCGAGCCAAAGGCATACCAGGGTACCGGCAGACGCACGGCGTTGAGGCCGATCTGCGCCATGCGACGGAAATCGTCCTCGCTCACAAACGTCTCGTAATGACGGCGCATGCGCTCGTTATAGGCGGCGGTGCCCATGGCCTCCTGCAGCTCGGCCGCGTTGGATGCACCGGTCGCCGCGTATAGCGACGGGGTCACCCAAGGCTCGGGAATAAACCAGCCAGAGAGATTAACGCCGAGTATCCTCTCCATCACTGCCCCCTTTTGAATCATACGGGCTAAGCCCGCATCGCTCTTGCATGACATATCTATCGATTTGAGTATACCCGCGCATGCAGACAGGCGACCGAACGGTCTGTAAAGTGACGCGAAAGTGGGAGGAATGTCTGAGCGGGCGGGCCCGAGATGGCGTGCCGAGATGTACATATGCGCCGGAGGTAGGCGGCCGGAAAGCGCATCCCGTTCTGAGCGCGGGATCTGGGACGCAGTTTCCGCCAAAGACCGCAAAAGGAAAGCACATCCCATTCTGACGCCGGATTCCGGGTCGCGCTTTCCCAAGCGGCCTCAAAGCGGAAAACGCATCCCACTCTGAAGCCAAATTCCGGGACGCAATTTCCGCAGAGCCCTCAATAAAAGAAAAGGACCCCTTTGCAGAGGTCCTAGTCAATTCAAGGTGGCGGGGAAGGGAATCGCGTCCGCGCGCTGCGCGGACGGACCGCTGCGGCGTTTACGCGCCTTGCGAGCTGCGCTGGCAAACGCTTGCGCGTTTACTCAGCTCCGCGCCCTCACGGGTTCGATTCCATGTGGGGTCTGCATAAAAGAAAAGGACCCCTTTGCAGAGGTCCTAGTCAATTCAAGGTGGCGGGGAAGGGAATCGAACCCCTGACACGAGGATTTTCAGTCCTCTGCTCTACCAACTGAGCTACCCAGCCATTTGAGGTGTGCCTTGTTTCAAGGCTTGATTAGTATAACCAAGGACGCGTTCCGGTCAACCGAGAATTTTAAAAAAGTTTTTGAGCACAGCCTCGGTTCTATAAATCGGCACGTCAGAGACATCAGCCGGCAGCAAGAAGTTTTTCGCTCAGAGCCGCACGGGCAAACTCACTTGGCGTCATCCCCTCGGCAGCGCCCGTCGACGAATGGCCTCCTTCATTCCCAGAGGAATCTTGACCGACAGCGTTGCCGTCCCCTCACCTGAGAGCGGGGGCCGTCCATGCACGATCCCACCAACGGTGTGTTCGCCATCCGGAAACTCTCCGCGCTCGTACGACTCGCACCACGCGTCAATCATTTCATCCGTTACAACCTGACCATTAGCGGCCGTATACGTCTTGCCCATCATCGACCCCTCTGCCGAGCTCGCTCGATCTCTTGCCAGAATTTCTTCTGAACCGGAGACAGGGCATGAATAATGAGCCATCCACGAATTAGTTCGACCGCAACAAGTTCCACACTTCGACCATCTGGAAGCCATCCAATGGCAAGCCATCTCGGCGGCTCGTCCTCCGACTCGCGGCGAATGCACTCAGTAACCGCGAACCAGGCACCTAGTACCTGCTTTTCCGTCAGGTGCTTTTTAGCGTTGGGATGGATCTCAACATCCATGCATCTTCTCCTCCATCTTACCCAATTTCGTATGACGAAAGTCCACTGTCGCCAATTCTTAAGCCGGCACGCGTTGGAGAGCAGGGGTCGAAACAATGATTGAAGGACGCTCTAGTGCGGCCCAGGCGCATGGGTGGGAGCACATGTGCCAAGGACGAACGTTTTCGTAGCGCGCGAGGATATTGCCGTCGCGATCGATGAAGGCGATGTCGATGGGATAGGCCATAAAACACGTATGGACCGAAGAGCAGCGTGGAAACGCCATGACGAGCGGCAGCCGTTGGCGGCAACCGGACGCCGTCCCAGCATGCCGCGCAGGCGCACGGCAAACGACTCCGCCACCACAAACTCGGCCGGCGTCCAACCCAGCCTGTTGAGTGCCCGCGCGTAAGCGATGTAGGACGAGACCGCGGTCACATGACCACCCCCGGACGCCACGGATCGACCGTCACCGCGCGCTCGTGCGACAACGTTGTCGGCGCCCCCAGCGGAACGCCAGCGATGCTGAGAGAAGTCGGCCACGGCTCATAGTGCATGGTGCAGGTGTAGGTCCTAAACATACCGGATAGGGAGAGCAGGCCACCATCCGATGCCTCCGCGCCTTGCTCGCTCGACACTTCGATCTGCAAGTCATAGCCTTCCATGGCATTCAGAATTTGAGTCTGAACCGTCGCCGAGGCATCGGCAGAGCTCTCGTCACCTTCCCCGCCCGGCGCCACAGCGTGCGCCAGCACGATGTCGGGCACCACGCGGTCGAAGCGCGCGACAGCGCCGGCAAAGATCATGACGTTGTACACGATGAGTGCCAGCACCAGCAAAACGGGCGTAACCACTGCCATCTCCACCGTCGCTTGGGCGCGCTCCTCGCGCAGACGCATGCGAATACTCATTACGACCCACCGCCCAGAGCGCCAACCAGTGTCGCGACATCGACGGTGAGTGGGATGGAGCCGCCGCCGGGCAGAGGAATCTCCGCAAGCGTGAACACCGTACCGCTAATGGTGCGTTCGACTTGATATTCCAACGCCTCGCAAAGCGCCTTGGGATCGGTCACGCCCAACGGAATACTTCGCAGTTTGTCTTGCGCTTGAGAGAGACCAGCAATGTCAGACCCCGGACTCTTAATGACGTTGGCGGAATCGGTCAGCACCGGCTTTCGCAGGCGCAAGTCGCACGGTTCCAAACCCAGCGCCGCCACGGACGCCGAAACGGTATCGCCGAGCCACGATGCAATGGAGTCCAACGCACCGCTGCCCCCTCCTAGGTCTTTAATCATCTCGTCCATAAGTTCGTCGGCCGAACCTTGGATATCACCGTATCCCACGAGCAGCCGTCCCCAAACATCCATGACGCCGTCGAGCACGCCGGCAACGCCGCCCGAGCGTTCCTTCAATGTCGAGAAAAATCGCGAAAGCACGTTGTTTTGCGCCGTCGCCTCATCGGGCGCCAGCACCGCGGCAGAGATAGCACCGCGATCGCCAAGCCTGACTGCCGTGTTAAACGAGGAGTTAAGTTGATCGGGCTGGTAATATCACCCGAAACTGCAAATGCGACCACGCCGTTGCGTCCAGGTGGGGCGATACGCGGGCGCTCGCCGGAAAGCGCTTTAATGGCCTGGTCAAACGCATTGCCCGCACGGTCGGCCTCATCCTCGGTCTGACGCTCAAGTTCGAGTTCTTTGTTGCGGCATTCGACGTAGTCTTCCAGAGCCTCTTTGAACTTATCGAAGTGGTACTCGAAGCCCCTTTCGACAGAAGTCGTTGCAATCGCAACGTACCCTAAAGACGACACACCGAAATGGCATTCGCTACACGTTTCGTGACCGTCAAAATCTGCGACGGATGCCAGCCCACCCGGCTTTCCTTTTTTGTAATTTGGACAGTCAGTCCCATAATGCAAATAGGTAACTTTATCTACTTCACTCGTGGGCCAACGCGCATCGGTATAGAGTTCAGTCGTCCGCGCCTCATCTGGATTTCGCGGAAGGAAAGGGATGCGGGCGGAAACTTTGCCGTCCTTTTCAGTTATATATGCCCGCTCGACTTCTTCGCCCGCATAAGCGAAGAACACCTTTCGTGCAGCAGAATCTGCCTGTTTTTCCGGACCCTCGCCAAGCGGTTTCTCATTTGCCAGGCGCTGGCGATAGTAGGCCTTCGCGCGATCGAGCGCCACTTGCGGTTCCCACGTAACGCTCGAAGCGTAATGCGGATTTTGAGCACCAGAGAGATCCGTTAGACTTTTCACACGCTCCCACATGCAAGAACAGCTGCTGACCGAGCCCTTGTCAGACCCGCCACAATCCGCCAGCCAAGCGCGCTCTTTAGCCTTCGCCGTGTCCTCAGAAGCCTTCCGCAGCTCCTCGGCCGCACGCTCTAAATCATCTGATGTGTCTTTAATGGTATCGGTCGAGATCTCTGACCCTTTGAGCGCAGCGAAGTCCGACTCGGATGTCCTGGGCACGGCAAGCGCCGTACCGGTATAGGCCACACTATCGGTATCCTGCGCCGACACCGCCTGCGTGGCACGCGCGGCAATCAGATACGGCAGAGCGTCTCGATTTTCTGCAAGCCTTCCGATGCGCTTTTGGCAAACTTGTTGCGCGTTTTAATGATCTCAATCCCGGTGTCGACCATATTGCCGGCAACTGGTTCGGCACCTGGATGAGAATGGCAACCAGGCCCGTCCCGATTGTGGCAAACCCCGCTAGCCCCAGACTCAAGATGCTCGCATCAACCACCGTGGCAGCCGTGTGATAGGACGACACCACGTTGGCACCCGCCAGCGCGCCGCTATCGGCCGCCACCTGGGTATCCCCGGCACGCGACATGCTCCATATCGCCGCGGTCGACGAAAACAACAACGTGAGCACCACTAGGATGACCACGGCAGAAGAAAGCGTGGTGTAGGCACCGTCTTCGATAAACAGGTCGATACCGGCGCGGCCCATAAAGCCGCCTCGCTTGCGATGGCAGCTCGGACGGCGCGTCAAAACGCATCTAGACCAGAAACGCTTAATCCCATGCAGCAATCCACGAATCATAATCTCCCTCCAGCCATTCGGGACGCGATTGATACGAGACATCGACCTTGAGCTCAACGTAGCCGCCCTCGGCGGTACCACCCATAGCCTGCGCAAACGCACCGATCACAGGCAACGGCTTGACCTCGCCGGAAACGGACACGGACGAGACACCACCCGCACCGGCCCGGCCAAGCTCGATATCCCACGACAACGGCCCGCCGGCATGAAAGATCGAAACGTTGGGCACTGCGGCAAGCCGGCGGCGGGTGAACTCCTTAAGATCGTCGTCCTCCGCCGTCGTCGTGGTCATGAGCCGCGCGGTCTCGGCAGCGGCAGACTCCATGACCGCGCGCGTATAGAGCAAACACACCGGTTGCAGTGCGAGAAGAATGAGCATCAGAAACGTCGGCAGCAAAAAAGCAGCCTCGACCGTAGACTGCGCCCGGTCCTCGCGCGCGATATCAATACAACGCGATGTCCTTAGCGCCCGCAGCGGCGTCGATAACCGACGTCGAGGCAACGCCATGGGATGCCGCCCGCTCAACCAGCGCCGCCAAGTGCCCATCGGTGCCAGCACGCCAAAGCCCCGCAATCGCCAGCACGATCGATAACAGCGCCACCGTGACGATGGCGTATTCGACCGTCGCCTGGGCAGATTCCTCGCGCAGGACGTCATGCATTTCACGACCCCTCCTTTGAGCTTATTGTTTGCGGGGCCAGGCGCACCGCGCGCAGACGACACGAAGCATCGCCAGTATCCGCGGCAACCGTCACCATATCGACCCAGCCGCGCCCATCGCGCACAATGGCGCCCCATACGTTACCCTTAATATCGAGATAGCCGCTCAGGGCGAGCTGGGCCGTTGGCACCTCGCGGTAGGCGCGTAACATATCCGCCGCTGCCTCGGTCATCGGTCGGTCCTCGGACCATGCAAGCCGGACCGCAATCGCGTTGTCCTCAGGCGAATCCGTCGCAGTGCCAGACCGCTTGTCGAGCATCCGCAGAAAGGTTTGCGCCGTGACAGCGACATCCGAATCGTCCGCATCTCGCATCTCATCTTTTTGAGACGCCACCGCCGAATCTGAGCCCGAATCGAAGGCGGCCCCAGGACGCTGCTGCCGCGCGGCGTTTAGCCCCCAAACCGCCACTGCCACCGCCACAACCACACAGGCAAACACCAGCAGTGCGCCGACAGGCGCCTACCCTCTACAGGCTGTTGATGCCCTCGCTGATAGCGTTCCATAGATCTTGGACCTTGCCCTTAAATGCGACAATGGCAATGATGGCGATCACCACGAGCACGCCGACCAAGATGGCGTATTCGGTGGTGCCCTGCGCACTCTCCTCCTGCAGTAGCTCCCCGGCATGCTGGCGAGCGCGAATTGACTGGCAAACAGCCCAGCTCCAGACCTTGCCAGCAACGTCAGTCATCGTGTTCATGTATTCCTCCCTACATCATCCCGCCTGCTCCCAACAGCGGGCCCAATATGGACAGAAGCAACGCCGGCAAGATGAGCGTGCCGGTGGGAATCAGCAGCTTGACGGGCGCACGCTCGATCTCGCGCTCGACCGCGGCGCGATGAGCCGCACGGATCTCGCGACTTTGAGCGGCCAGTGTCTCGGCAAGTGGGGCACCCAGAGCGAGCGCCTGCCCCACCGTGATGGCAAAGGTCTCGAGCGCTCGCACGTCCAGGTCGCGTGCGGCGGCCAACAACTCGTCCTCACGCGTGCCCACGCCCACCTGCCACGCCATGCAGGCCCGCTCAAGTCGAAGAGCCAGCACTGACCGGCGGTTGGCGCAGAAAATCTCAAGCGCCGCATCAAACGAAAGACCGGCCGAAAGACCCAAGCGCACAACATCGATCATCTCGACACTTCGCCGAGCGATACTCGCGCCGGGCCGCCCGCTCCAACCGCGCCCTTCATTCGCGCGGCCAGAGCATCGACACCGAGCGACCCGCGGCAGCGACCAGCACCGCCTCGCGCTTGCAGGCCTCTGCGATCTTGCGTGCATCCGCCCGATCCAAACCCGTCGCGACAAATACACTCAGAGCGCACAGGCAAGCCGCAACTGCAACCGGGGCGCTCATAGCTTCACCCGCATAATGCGCCGGATAACCACCAGGCAACGGCGTTGAGGGCAAGACCCAGCACCACAGTGCCCGCGCCGGCAGGCGTCGCAAGACCGCGACGAAAATCTGCCGAAAGCAGCGCCAACACCGCGCACATGCCCGTCGGCATCGCCGCGACCATATGCGCAGACATGCGAGCCTGCGACGTCTTAACATCCAGGCGGCGCTTGAGCTCAATGCGCTCCCCCACCATGCTCGACGCCTCGGACAGTAAGTCGGCAAGCGGAGCACCGGTGCGCTGAGACACCTTAAGCGCCAAGGTCACAAGCGAAAGGCCAGGGGCGTCGATGCGCACGAGCAAGTCATCGAGCGCGTCGGTCGCCGAGATGCCGCAATCGATTGCCGCCGCCACCCGCAAAAACTCGGTATGCACCGGTTCTTGCGCATGAGCGCCCACAAAGCGCATGCCCTGGGCCAGTGAATGTCCCGAGGCAAGCGACATGGAAAGTGCGGTAAACGCCTCGGGCATGGCCTCTTCTGCATCGTGTTGCTCGCGCCGGCTCTCAAAGCCATCCCGAGCGGCGCCAACGGCAAACGGAGCAACAAGTCCCAAGGCAAATCCGAGGGGCGATAACGACACCATCGTTAGCAAAACGCAGCAGACACCGCTCGATAGCAGCAGAAACGCCAAACGCCCCGAAGCATCCTCGATCGCGAGGCCAAGGCGACGCGCCGGAGCCAGCGATGCCCACGAACGGGCGATCTTTTTCAGCAGATCGTTTTCCACCAGCTCACGCGGCAGCTTCTCTGCCACCGTCTCGAGCGCCTGACGCGCCAGCTCCGCCGGCGGTACCTGCGGCACACGAGGTTCCGCCCCGCACGCCGTCGCAACAGAAAACCCTGCCAAACCCCCTACGACGAGGGGCACAGCGACCTCCATTCGTCCACCTCCTCTTGTGTGAGCGTCCCCGACCGCAGGCCTTCTGCGATAAACGGCGGCTCGCGGTCAAGCTTCCAGGTGCGCTCGGCGGCATCGAAAGTCACATAGCGCTCGAGCTCTACGCCGCCCGACGCGGCGCGACGCACCCCCGAATACGAGGAGACGAAACGCCTGCCATCGGCGTGGCGCTCGGACATCACGATGCCGTCGAGCGCATGCAATCTGCTCCTCGATGAGCTCGCTCGGCAGATCGATGCCATAACGTGCAAGCAACGTCAGACGCACCACGGTCTCCTGCTCGGAACCCGCATGAAGCGTGGTGAGCGACCCGTCGTGGCCCGTGTTCATGGCCTGCAACATGTCGCAGCACTCGGCACCGCGCACCTCGCCCACCACGATGCGGTCGGGGCGCATGCGCAGGGCATTGGTCACCAGGTCGCGGATCGTCACCGCGCCCTCGCCCTCAATTGAAGCCTCGCGCGCCTCTAGGCGCACCACGTGCGGATGATGCGCAAACTTGAGCTCAGCAGAGTCCTCGATCGTCACGATGCGCTCGCCGGTGGAGATCTCGCATGACAACGCGTTGAGCAGGGTGGTCTTACCAGATCCCGTGCCTCCCGCAACCGCCAGGTCCTGTCGCAGCGACACCGCGCACGACAGCAGCTGCGCATACCAAAGCGGCAGCGACCCCAGCCCCACAAGCTCGTCCAGCGAGCAGATACGGTCCGAGAACTTTCGGATGGTGAGAATCGGTCCGTCAATCGCCACAGGCGGAATCACCGCGTTGACGCGATAGCCCGTTTTGAGGCGGGCGTTGACGATGGGGCTGCGCTCGTCGATACGGCGGCCAAGTGGCGAGATGATGCGGTCGATAAGCACCCGGATCTGCTCATCATCCTCAAACGCATGCTCGATGGGGTACAAGACGCCGCCGCGTTCAAAGAAAGCCGAGCGGCAGCCGTTGATCATGATTTCGGTAACGGTGTCGTCCTCGATGAGCGGCTGCAACGGCCCCAAGCCCACCACGTCATCCAAAATCTCGTCGATGATGGTCTCGCGCTCGGGCGTCGCGAGATCGGTCGGCTCCTCAACATTGAGCGCCGCCTCCACCGCGGGACGCAATTCCGAGCGGGCAAGTACCGGGTCGATATAGCGCTGATACGCGCCACTTCGTCGTAACCCATGCGGTCCATCACGGCGCGCTTAGTGCGTCGTTTCACCGCGCGGCGACGCCCCGCATCTACAGGAGCTGCCGCCGCTGCAGCGCCGGCAGCCTTAATCCTCGTTTGCAGGCTCATCGCTGATCACCCTCGCGCGACCAGGGAAGGCGGATACGTGGGCGTTCGGTACGCGTTGCACGGTCGGCGACTATATCGCTCCAAGGGCCGACGGCGCACCCCAGTTCCACGAGCATCTCGCGCGTGGCCTCGCGCACGCTGGTCGCAAAAGCGCTCGTCTGACCCACTGCCTCGTCGGCGCGCCCAAACGCCATGAGCGCGGCGAGATCCTGCCCGCCATCGGCGATACGAATCTTGGAGCTCAACGCACAGGCAATCTCAAAGCGCATGGCGACGTCCTCGTCTGCCCCGCGCGCACCGAACCGGTTGAACACGGCGCTCATGCGCGTGCGCGGCACACCTACTCGACTTGCCAGTTCAATGACGCGCGACGCCGATGTCGCGGACGACACCGCCGCATCGCCAACGACCAGGCAACGGTCGCTCGCCGCCACCGCAGCCGCCACGGCATCGCCCCAAAAGACCGAGGTATCGATAAAGACCACGTCGGATTCGCGACGCAGGACATCGAGCAGCAGCTCCACCGGACGTGCCATGAGCTCAGCTTGCTCGGGCGCCGCGACGGGACCCCAGAGCGTAACGCCCGGGGCGACGCGCATCGATGCGGCCACGATATCCGGCTCGGTGAGCGTGCCCGCCGCCGACGGCTCGATAAGTGCCGCCATATCGTGCGGAGCATCGACGCCTAACAAGTCGTAAAGGTTTCCAAACATCAGGTCCAGGTCGAGCACGGCGGCACGCAAGCCCAACAGCGACGATGTGTGTGCCATGGTGGCAACGATCGTCGACTTGCCGCAACCGCCCGAACCCGAAATGGCGCAGATGACCGGAGCTCGATGCGGCGAAGCGGCAGCGTCTGCCGGCGGCATCGGAGGCGGCGGGGCGGGCGTCGGTGACAGCGTCCCCGTCTCCCCCGCCGCAACTACACGCTGCGTCCAAGCCGGCATGGCGGCTTGTTCGGTCTGCGAGGTAGCTCGTTCTGCGCAATCTGCTCATGCTGCATCAGCGACAACTCGCCGCACCCGGCAAAGCCCTCAACTTCGTCGAGTTCATCCGCCAGATTCACGCCGTGCACGTATCCCATATCTACAGCCGGGGAGTCGCCAGCATGCTGCGCCGGTCCTCCAGCGTCATCGTATACAAGGGGGTTCCGGGGGCGCCGACCATGCTCGGCTTCCGCTTTTCCATAATCATCAACACGCGGGCCTCTTGTAGCGCGAGGCGCCCCGAGTTCCCTATCAACAAAAGCATCGGGCTCAATCGTCATGCGCCGATCGGAATCAACCGCTCCCTCGCCCGCTCGCCCGTTGCCGCATATACTGTGCGCAGCGATGACCTCGGTCGCCCTGCGCGAAACAGCCCCTCGATATCCGACGGATCGAGTGCTTCTATCAACACGACCACGCGACTCACGCGCCTTCGGCCGTCAGGCGCGCAACAGTCTTGCGCACATCTTCGGTATCAAACAGAGACGCCGCGATGATGGCAGCTCCGCGGCGCGACGGAAACGCCCGCGCCATGGAAACCAGCCCGTCCAGGTCACCCACGCGAAGCACCTGTGCACCCGTATCACGGCCCTCGACTTCCCGCTGCAACAGCCCGTAATCGCCGCACGCGCAGCACGCAAGCCAGATCGCCTTCATCACTCGTCGCCTCCGCTCTTTTTGCCGCGCGCCGTGGCGGGAATCGTCAAGCTGACCGTTCCCTTGCCCGAGGCTCCCAGCAGTTCCTTGACGTCTTCGGGGTCAGCCGCCAGCGTCACCCATTCGATCTTGCCCTCGCGCGTGGCACCGGAATCCTCACTGGTATCGATCACGTGCGCGCCGCACAGTCGATCGGTTACGCCGTCTTTTTGCACATACACATCCACGTAGCTGCCCACGCCCGTAGCACCGCCGACCGAGTGCTCGGCATCGACCGCCACCGAAACGGCGACCTTGCCCTTAGGCACCTCGAGCTTGTGGCTCTCGGCTTGGTGTAGACATTGCAGATCACGGCGTTTTTGGGAATACGCGAAGTCGTCACGTCGCCGCGCACCTGGCGCAGCTCGGTCGCCGCGTCACGCGGCAGCAGACTCGTCAGCCATTCCTGGGTTATGACATTGGTCTCATCGAGGGTCTCGCCCACATCGATATCGCGCGCCGCGACGCATACCTCGACGCGATCGCCACCGTACTTGGCCAAGGTCTCAGCCTGGACCTGTTCGGCTTGCGAGCGGATCGACGAGCCGTAAACCATGCAGAGCAGAGCAGCGAGCACGCCCGCGACCAGACTGATGGCGATGCGCTTGCTCTTGTTCACGGCCGCTCCTCTCATGGCAGTGCCGGGCGAATGCCCGTACCACCATTGTCTGGGCGGTCAGAGTGCAAAGCGGTGCAATCGCGATCTTGGTTTTCGATGTCAAACCAATCGCTGACCAAAAGCTGACCAGCCCGTCAAGCTCGTGGCAAAGTTTTGGTCAGCACGTCAGCAAACTGCATGTTTCGAGGCTTTTCCGCAGCAAAAAAGCCGTCTCCCGACCAGTTGGGAGACGGCTGTCATAGGAAAAATCAATTACAGATGGACATCGGGATCGAGCATTTGAGCGCTCACGCGCATGGATGACGCCAAGTTTTGGAACGTTTCCAGACGCAGACTGTCGATCTGCCCGGCGTCCTCGGCCTCGCGAACGGCGCAACCCGGCTCATGGGTATGTGTGCAATCGCCAAACCGGCACGCGCGCGATGCCTCGACAATCTCGGGGAAGGCGCGCGCCAGACCCCGCTCGTGACCCACGAGCGGTAGGCTGCGCAGCCCGGGGCAGTCGGCGATCGACACCGCGTCG
>ENA-OQAA01000651-OQAA01000651.1-human-gut-metagenome-genome-assembly--contig:-NODE-651-length-22367-cov-2.272662_pt1 | contig 22367 bp, 26 predicted proteins | sample MGYA00242489_ERZ504515 | MGnify/ENA primary metagenome ERZ504515 (study PRJEB26092, sample SAMD00036237) | human gut metagenome | host: Homo sapiens | study: EMG produced TPA metagenomics assembly of... | reverse complement strand
ATTATACCCATTTTAATTTCTTGGCCCAAAATTTTACGGTAAATTAATTTCTAAACAATGTCTAACCAAAATAGGCAGTAAAAAAAAGCAAATCGGCTTGGGTAAACCGGATGACTCCTTTACACAATTTATCAATCAAACAAGACGCTTCTGTTTTTTGATTGTACTTACTTATCACAAGCAGGTACGTCTCCTTTAATTAATCTTATATCTAATACTATGAAAAACACATCTATATAACGTTACACTTTCAGATTTTGTTCATAAGGGTAAGGATAACTTTAGTATTTGTTATATCTTTGTCGGAAAAATAAATAAAAGATGGAAAAGTATAAATACGATGAAGAAAGTGTTAATGCACTGGTTAAGTGGGCTGAAACGGCAACATTTCCTGAACAGGTCATGTTAAGCGATGCTGAAAATATATTTGATGTAAAAAGGTATGTACGGGCTAATTTGAGCGATATAGCCGCCCATTACCCTGACGAATTCTATAATCCGGCTATTACCCGTCTATATAGATTAAAAGATAAAATGGAAGGTAAAGATAATGCAGAGTGATTGGGTCACCCTGCATTATCTTTTTCATAGCTTTATTTTGAGAATCTTGCCACTGTATCCTTCTACAGATATTTCTGTCGCCTTATAAGGCAATAAGCTTATATTTTCTTCTTTACCGGTCAATAAATCTACGGCGCGGTATTGTTCCATTTGCGGTATTTGCAGAAAATCGAAAGCGTGGGAAGGAATATTGATTGCAAGGTCTGCCGATATATGGTCGAAGTTCACGACAAACAGCAATAAATCCCGTCCGTACTTGCGCAAGAATGTATATTGTTTATGTTCGTTGAAGCGCCAGCCATTGATGTTGGCATACATCAGGTCAAAGAAATCTCCTTGCGAAATTGCTTTTTCTTCATTGCACAATGTTAATATACGTTGATAGATGCCATACAAATGCTTCTGATTGTCCGTCAGCATCTTCCCGTCAAATTTTCCGCCGTTGCGCCAGCGGCGTATGGTGTCCACGCTCCAATAGTCAAAGATAGTGGTACGTCCGTCTCTGCCACTGAATCCTTCGCTGTCCATCCCCAGCTCGCCGAACTCCTGTCCGAAATAAATCATCATGGGATTCACATTCATACAAGCCGATACGATGAGGGCGGGAATGGCTTTACGCGGATTGCTTGCAAAGAAATCGGAAGCGATACGCTGTTCATCGTGGTTTTCCAGAAAATTCAGCATTCGCTTTTCTATCCCGCCAGCTTTGCCATGCCCGTGTAATGGCGGTGGCGGATTCGTTGCCGCAAACTATTGCACGAAGTGTGTCATACAATCCCACTTTATCATAGAGATAATCAAATTTTCCACGAAACAGATAATTACCGTATTCCTTCGGATTATACACTTCGGCAATAAAGAGTAGGGCAGGGTATTTGGCTTTCACTTGCGGAATAGCCCATTCCCAAAACTCGACAGGAACCATTTCCGCCATATCGCAACGGAAACCGTCGATATGCTTCTCCGCCCAAAACATCAGAATGTCCAGCATTTTATTCCATGTATCGGGAATGGGGTTGAAATGGCAGGTACCGCCATTCTGGTAATCCACGCCATAATTCAGTTTGACCGTCTCATACCAGTCGTTGATATTGGGATATGCGTCAAAGCGGTTATTTCCGGTAGCTTTGGCCGGGAACTCTTTATAAGGTTCGGCAGCAGCGCCTTTCATATCAAATTGTCCATGCAGTTCCGATTGCGGAATATAATAGAAGTTGTTATAAGGGCTGAATGCATAGTCCGTATCGTCATTTGCTCCCAGTTGAGAAGTCCCGTCCGGCTGCATATCCGAATGATACTGACGCGCTACGTGGTTGGGAACGAAGTCGATGATAACCTTCAACCCGCTGCGATGAGTGCGTTGCACCAGATTTTCAAATTCTCTCATGCGTTCGGGAACGTCTTTCGCCAAATCAGGGTCTACATCATAATAGTCTTTTATTGCGTATGGCGAACCGCTTTGCCTTTTACGATAGCCGGATGATCGGGGCGGATGTTGTAGCGACGATAATCCGTTTGCGTTGCATGTTCAATAATGCCGGTATACCAAATATGGGTAGCCCCCAGCTTTTTGATTTCTCCCTAATGCCTTGGCGGTAAAATCCGCCATCTTGCCACATCCGTTTTCGGTAATACTGCCGTTATTGATGCAGTGGTTATTGTTATTTCCGAATAATCGGGTAAACACTTGATAAATAATCAGTTTTTCGTCGCTCATTTCTTTTTATTTAGAGAATGGTTATTTTTATTCTTTCCATATAGTGCCTTTTTCTATTTGCAGGCGTTCTAGTATATCATTAGTGGCATTATATCCTTGCATAAATATCTCCTCTGCCTTTTCCAGTTCCCTGTTGCTGTAACCGTCCAGGTTGTAAGGCTCTATCAACAGGTCGGCTTTTTCCCGTTCGGGAAATGAATTGGAACGGAACATGAAGTTGTACGAACGTAAGGCGACGCTTACAATATTCATTTTGTACTTAGGCGCCATTAATGGGCTGACATTGATTGCCACAACTTTCTCGCATACCCGCCGGATGGTAGATACGGGCAGGTTCATCAGCAGTCCGCCGTCTACGTAGTACGTCTCGTCTATTTTTACAGGTGCGAATAGTACAGGCATACAGCAGGATGCGGCTACGCGTTCTGCAATATCTCCTTTATGAAAATGTGCAAGGCGCCCGTGGTCCAAATCCGTGGCGGTGATAATCAGCGGTAGCTGCAATTCTTCCAGTTTCTTCGCTTTCAGGTTGCTTTTCAGGAAGTCTTTGAATTCGCTAAGTTCAAACAAGCCCACTTTGGGAATTACCAGTTTCGTTAAATCCTGGAATTTATGTCCGGCAAAATAATCCAGAACTTTATGAGGTTCGTTACCGTCCGCATAGAAAACACCTGCCAGTGCACCTGCGCTGACACCGGAAATGATATTGGGCTTGATATCGTGCTCCAATAAGCCTGCATGGCTCCTAAATGGGCAAAACCTTTAATGAAACCGCCGCTCAAGGCATAGCCGATAGAGTATTTATTAGAGAACCAATTGTTCGTTGCTCCTTCCATGTTGTTGAAATCTACTATTTTTTGTTCGGTACGAAATTAGTTATTTTATCGTAGTAAGAAAGGAAAATAGCGGAAAAATGTTCATTTATTATAATATCCACGGAAATTTGAAACACGTTTCATCAAACAGCGCATAATCGGCCGTACCGTTTACTGCAAAGGTTTTGATGCTGCGTGCCTCTTTCAGCAGTTCGCGTGCCAACTTTATGGTAGCTCCTGTTTTTATACGGTCGTCCACCAGCAAGATGCTTTTTCCCCTGAAGTTAAAATCGACAGGAGCCAGCAGTTGCGGAGCATCGTACTTAGGATGCTGATATTCGTCCCTCAAATTGATGCGCAGCAGATGCACTTCTTTTTGTAAATGCTGATTGATGATACCTGCCGGAACGATGCCGCCATTGGCAATGGCTACAATCATATCAAAATCATCGTGAAACTCAATCGTACGGAAGCGTTCCAGCACTTCTTCCATTGTTTTTGCCATAAGAGTAATGCAGTTATATTTTTATCAACTCGTAATCCATTGTTCCCAAGCCTATTTTTTTCGGCGTGACGCAATCCGGCAAGCAGTCCGTATCAGGATGTATCATGTGGAATTTGTCGCAGCCGCACAAGTCTTCGTGTTCGTGCTTTTTGGCAAGCACATTATCGCTGTGCAGTACGGGAGCCTGAATCACCAGGTCTGCACACGCCTTATCCAGCGCTACGGGGTCTGCCGATGCCAGCATGCCGAGGTCGGGAATGATGGCGGCATCATTATGGTTCCAGCAGTCGCACTCCGGCGATACGTTCATAATGAAACTGATATGGAAGTGCGGTTTGTCTTTCAGCACGGCAACGGAATATTCAGCAATCTTGTAGTTCAGCCGTTCGGACGTATCCCAGTCGCTCACTACGGCGGCGTCATGCTGGCACAAAGCTACGCATTGTTCGCATCCCACACATTTGGTATAGTCTATTTCCGCTTTGCGTTCGGTATTCAGATGAATGGCATCGTGGGCGCAGTGTTTTACGCAGATATTGCATCCGATACAATTTTCGGTGGCAACTTTGGGCTGTGAAGAGGCATGCAGTTCCAGTTTACCGCCTACGCTGGCGCATCCCATCCCGAGATTTTTCAGAGCGCCGCCAAATCCAGCCTGTTCATGGCCTTTAAAATGGTTCATGCTGATGATTATGTCCGCATCGGCAATGGCAGTACCTATCTTGGGAGCAGGGCAGTATTCTCCGTCTATCGGTATTTCTCTGTAGTCTGTCCCTTTTAGTCCGTCGGCAATAATCACCTGGCATTGGGCGGATATAGGATTGAAGCCGTTCTCCATGGCGCTCTGCAAATGGTCTACCGCATTGGAGCGACGTCCGGAATACAACGTATTGCAATCCGTCAGAAAAGGCTTGGCTCCTAAACTGCGAAGCAGATTTGCCATGCGGGCAGCATAATTAGGGCGGATATACGCCAGATTGCCCGGTTCGCCGAAATGTATCTTGATAGCGGTAAAACTGTCTTTTAAAGGAAGCTGTCCGATGCCTGCACGTTTAAGCAGACGTTCCATCTTATCTAAAAGATTAGAGGTGGGAGAGGTACGTAGGTCTGAAAAATAATACTTTGGCTTTTTCCATGATAGATAGCTGTGTGTTATGATTGTTTCTGCAAAATAATAGATAATATTAAAATAATGGCAGGTCTATGCAACAAAAAAGCAGCGGAGTGGATACCGCTGCTTCAACTTTGTTTTCAAGAAAAGGCAATTTGTTGTCTCTATGACAATCAGCCTAACGGGTTTTCTTCTTCGCCGCCGTTGCCGGAACCGCCACTGCCATTGTTCCCGCTACTGCTGCTGCCGTCCGTATAATCGGTGTCTACAGGTACAGAACGGGTAACACTCATTTCATTCAGCATGCGGTTGAATATCTTTCCCGGTGTAAACACGATACGTTTTGAAAGGATATTGCTTGCCTTAACGGCATCTTCCGTATCCGCACTTTTGGTTTTAATTGTAGGCCGGAACAATCCGAACTCACCCATTTGTATGGTCTTGCCGTCGTCGATATCTTCCGCCATCATATCTACCAAACCGCTTACCACCAAATCCACCACTTTGCGGTGAATGCCGCACAAACGACTGACCTTTTCACACATTTTGTCGAAGTTCATTTTACCCGAACCGACAGATTTCGCTACATACTTTTCTGTGTTCGTCTTGTCAAAGCCGAATACTCTTTTGGTTACTACATACTTTAAAGCCATAATTGTTAAAGTTTAAAAGGTTAAAAAAATAAGGTTTACTAATGCCATTTATTTTTAATGACTATGCAAAGATACAACGGGCGTCCGCTGCCGCAGTCCCCTTTTAAACCCTTTAGAAATGTTTTTCCAATAATAAATTGCTATTGTAGCTGAAAAGCCGTATGGCCGTTTTTTTATTTCAGGTTTTTCCGGAAGAAATCCTCCAGCTTATCAAAAGGAATCAGGCCGGTACGGTCGTAAAGGTCCACGTGTCCTGCACCGGGTACGATGTATAGTTCTTTCGGTTCGGCAGCACGGGCATATGCATCTTCGCTGAACTCACGAGAGTGTGCCGTATCGCCAGTGATAAAAAGCAGTGCACGGGGAGAAATCGTTTCGATGTCATTAAAAGGATAGAAGTTCATGAACTTCACGTTGCTGGTCAGTGTAGGGTGGGTGGTAGTTTCGGGAGATGCACTTTCGGGGTGTATTCGCCACGTTCGGTACGATAGAAATCATAAAATTCTTGTTGTATGGGATTGGATGCATCCGGACGTTCGTGCATCGTGCCACCTGTGTATTTCACTTCGCCTCCCTGAAATTCCACGTAGCGCTGTTCGGCTGCTTCAGAAAGAATCTGTTTGCGCTGTTCCGGCATAAGTGCTTTTTTCAGTCCGTTGCGGGCGGCACTCCCCATGTCGTACATGCTTACCGTAGCGACAGCTTTCAAACGGGGATCTGTCTTGGCTGCACTGACGGCAAAACTTCCGCTGCCGCAAATGCCGATAGCCCCGATACGTTCACGGTCGACAAAAGTTCTTGTTCCCAGAAAATCAACAGCGGCGCTGAACGTTTCCGCATACATGTCGGGAGAAACCGCATTACGTACTTCTCCACCGCTTTCTCCCCAATAAGTAAGGTCTATGGAAAGGGTTACGAACCCCCGTTCCGCCATTTTCGTAGCATAGAGGTTAGCACTTTGCTCTTTCACCGCACCCATTGGGTGAACAACGATGATAGCGGGATATTTTACATCTGCTTTCATATCTTGGGGAAGAAAGAGCGCAGCGCCGATTTTCATTTTATAAAGATTTTGGAAAGAGACGGATTCTGTACGTATTGCCGGACTCTTATAGAAGTTATCGGCATCTTTTTGGGCATAACTCTTTGTAGCATTGGCGAGAAAGAGAAAAATTGCGGTTAAAATGATTGTACGTTTCATGGTCCTGCGCATAAATTTATTGCACGTAGTATCGGAGTTTTCGTTACGGTACGTCCCGGATGATAAAATCAGAACATTTTTCATTTTTAATACGGTTTGATTGGATTAGACATTCTTTTCGGATACAAAGGTAGGAAGGTAAGAGGTAGCTTCCGGTAGATGAATTACGGATAAAATAAACTCTATTACAGATTTATATGTCGGTAATAGAGTTTATATTTGGCACAAATGCCTAAAATGGTTACATTTGTAATGTCCTCGTTTTAATAGGACGGAAATAATAATATGTGGTTGGATTTTTATATGTTCCTAACCTTGCGTCAGGCATTGCTTTGGCTGTTTTGGGATGGCAGTTATGCAGCATTCATATTCCTCATAGGGAAGATACGCACCGACTGCGGACGCACGTGCCATTCTTGCCGCATCTTATTTCATTCTTGCTATTCCTGCTTTTTGCGAACTGTTTAATGGTGGAGAAGCCGACCGTAAAATCATTGCAGTCTTTACGATAGCGGTGGCCGCTTACCAATCGTTACTGTTTACCGTCACACTGCTGACATTTATTCAACCGCTGTATGTTACCTGCCACAGAGTACGGATACAAGCAGGAATCGTAACGGTTGCAGTTGCCTTATTTCTGTTTATGGCTTTGACAAGTGAGGAATGCTGGGTGTTTTTTGTTGCATTGGCTGTATATGCAGTGCAGTTAGTCTGTTATACATTGTTATTTCGCCGAAAGTATGCCGAGTGCCTTCGATTGTTGGAAGAATATTACGATGAAGACCAGCATGCACGGCTGCGTTGGACGAAATTCGGCTTTTATGCTGCGCTCTCGGTTGGTATAGCCGCTTCTCTGTCCGTGTGGCTGCCACCGGTTGCTTATAATATTTTTACTGTCGGTTACATTTTGTTTTACGGGTGGTTTGCCGGTCGTTTTTGTAATTATGTGGTAAAAATCAATTATTATCTGCCGGCCGTAACGCAGGGACAGGAACCGATTCGTCTGCAAGCGGTAGATATGGCTGCCTGTGGATTGTCCGAACCGGAACTGGCAACGGAGAAAGAGCATCTGCGGCTTGCACTCGAACGTTGGGTTGCCGAACGGCGTTTTACCCGTCCTGAAGAAGGCAGGGAACAAATTGCGCGGGAATTGGGGACGACAAAAGAGTTTCTTTGCTGGTATTTCAAGAATGAGATAGGGCGGGACTTCCGTCCGTGGCGTGTCGGCTTACGTATCGAATATGCCAAACAATTGCTGGCCGAAGAACTCGGCATCTCCATGAACGACCTTGCACGCAAGGTAGGATTTGCCACTAAAAGCAATTTTTACGGATATTTTAAAAAGCTCACGGGTGAAACCCCGGTCGAGTATCAGCGGCGGATTGTGTCACAATGCTGACTTTGCAAAGTGAATAAGCATACGCTGTAAAAACACTAAACGTTTTTTTTGAGTAGTAAAGCAGGCAGTCTGTTTCGTGTAAAAATGAAACAGACCGGTCTATTTTGTGCCGTAGTATCAAATAGACACATGCACTCTTGTCCTCACAAGTTGCTATAATGTAAATTTACAGCATCGTTAGATAACGGGATATCAATAATTTATACTGTAAAGAACCTATGAAAGTAAAAAAAATGATTCTGTTCCTGTCGGTGGCAATGCTGTTGGCAGGATGCGACAAAGACAATGCTCCGGTGGCTGTATCGGAAGTTACGCTGTCCCGGACGGCATTGACAATGACCGTCGGTGATACGGAAAAACTTACAGCTACCGTACTGCCGGAGCATGCCGGGTATGACGGCCTTGTATGGAGCAGCAACAACACGTCCGTTGCATTAGTCGATGTGGAAGGGCTTGTAACGCTGTCTCTGCCGGAAATGCCACTATTACCGCAACTGTGGGTGGCAAACAGGCAACCTGCGAAATGACGGTAGCGGATGCCGTGCCGGAAGGTTTCACCGTCACCACCTACGAAGCTCTGCTCGAAGCACTACGGACAGGCGTTGCCTCGGCCGATGTCCCGACACTCATTATGCTGGGTAGTGACATTACGATACCGGCAGGCGGTGACCACACCAGTCCACCCATAAACGGCAGTGGTTACTTCAAGATAGACGGCGGCGGCCACACCCTCACCTGGGAAGGGGAAGACAACGACAACTTCCACTTCCTCGGCAATGCCGACCCCGACGCCGATGCCGTTTATATCGAACTCACCAATATCAATCTGGACCAACAAGGTATGAACTCCGCGGTAGCTGTTTACAACGGCAGGATTACGCTGGGCAAAGACGTGGCATTGAACGGGCAATATGATAACATGATTCTGGCTTACGGCGAGAAAGCGGCATTGGAACTGGGGGACGGCTGCGAATTGGCTTACACGACAGACCGTTCGTACTGTGTAAGCGTCTGGAGTGGCGCCACCCTCGTGCTGAACGGGGGAAAGACCGCTGCCGGGGCTTACATAGACCTAAGCTGCTATTTTGACCCGGCCGCCTCCCATTCCCTTATCTCCGTTCCAAAAGCCCTCACGGGTGATGTGCAACTCCTTCTCGCTACGACCGGTGTAACTCCATAGCCCAAGGTGCCGGCGGTTACCAACTGACGCAGGCGGACTGCGACCATCTGAAAGTGAATCCGGAGTCAATGGTCAGCCTCTATGGAGAGCCGCTTCAGAAGTACGACGACAACTTCGAGCTTTACCTCGACCCGGCGGCGGAACATCAAATCGAGCTGCGCCTGAAAAATTTCACACCACCCGCTTCCGGTAATATCGACATGACCTCCATGACTGCCGATGAAGCACAGACAACCATTCTTGCCGCCCTCGCCACAGGCTTCACCGAACTCAAGCTGACGGGCGAACTTTCCAAGATAGGAATGGGCGGTAATTGGGGTACATTTATCAATAATAAAAAAATCACGAAATGCGACCTCACCGGAGTGACGGGCTGGGGTAGAACGCCCAACACTGCCCGAACTCGCCCTTTATGAATTGCACTGCCTTGCCAAGGAGGTGACCGCTGCCCGAATGACGTGCGGGTAATCGGAAGTAGTGCTTTTTTCGGTTGCGCTGCGCTGACTACGGTGAATCTTTCGCAGGTTACCTGGATTAATCTAAACGCATTTTATGAATGTACTTCATTGGAGATGCTTATTTTGGATAATGTGACAGAGATAGGTCGGGAGGTTTTCTACGGATGCACAAGTCTCAAAACGCTCAAAATACCGAAGTGTACCCGGTTCGGCAATTATATTGTAACGGGCTGTAAAGCTCTCACCCGGATAGAAGCCACGGCAACCGGGGATTTCTTGGATATAATTGGGAATAGCAGTATAGAGAACTACGCCGTTTTTCACAACAGAGATACTCATTCCGGAGAGAACGCATTCGCTCCCGCCAGGTGCGACCTTGTGCTGAACACCGACAAGCAAGAGGACGGTACTGCCGTCCCAAAAGTTTCCGGCAATAACAGATGGACTTTGGCGCCAATGCCAGTCCTATGATGTGGAAAAACATTACTTTCCGGCAATAGAAGATTTAGACTATCAATTTATCATATTATTTCTTAAATTGAATTTATTTATTTAGGCACAATCTCATGTAGATAAAGAATTCAAACAAAGCATTGCTATGCAGAAAAGTAAAACGATTATACAGTCAATACACTCCTATAAACGAATGTATTTTGAATTTTACTACAATTTTTGAAAATTTATTAATAAATTGTTTCATAATTTATTAATAGGCGTTTTAAGACTATAAATGAGATTATGGAAATATAAGTACAAAAAAAACGGCAAATCACTGTGTGAAATGCCGTTTTTTATGTCGTTTTAGGAGCTTAATCGGGGTATGGGTCACCCAAATTCTCGAATATAAGCATTTGCTGCTTCGGCGAAAGCAGCGGTGATTGTAAGGAAGATAGCCGGTTTCTGCCAACAATGTTGCCAATTTTGTACATCTTTTGATGCTGCGTTGCAGACATCGCACTGCATTTTTGGGAGTAGCGCAACCGGGGAAATACATTTGCGCCAATTCAGAAAAGGAAGAAGTAGATTTTGCCATTTGCTAAGTTTTAGGTTAATGTTATCAATTGTCCGATATGCAAATATACGAAATCAAGATACCCTTTGTCAAGTATTTCGGGCTTTAATTATGAAGTTTCTCCTTGAAAGTTTTCCTCTCTATATTCCGCTTGTTGTTTGTGGGGGAATTTTCTGATAACTTCTTCGGTGGAATTTAAGGGAACAAAATTAATTTCCCCGGAAAAGAAATGGCACAAAGGTCCGTTTCCATGTCCTATATGCAGGTCTTTACCATGATAAATTGCTTTGCTTATATAAACTTTGGCTTGACGGACAGCTTCTTCAAGTCCCTTGCCGCGGGCGGCAAAGGCAGCGATGGCGGAAGAAAGCGTGCATCCCGTACCGTGAAGGTTGCGGCTCTCTATTTTTTGCTGTTCGAACAGGCTGAAACGGCCGTTGTTGTGCAATACATCGCACATTGTATTGCCGGATAAGTGACCGCCCTTTACCAGTACGGCGCAGTGATAACGGTTCGCTAATTCACAGGCAGCCAGTTTCATCTCCTCTATATCCGTAACGGGATTTGAAAGGAGCAGGGATACTTCGCCCAAATTGGGGGTTATCAGGGAACAGAGAGGAAACAGCTCCTCTTGAATGGTGCGCACGGTATCTTCCGTCATTAGCTTTCGTCCGCTGGTGGATACCATAACGGGGTCATAAACGACAAAACTAGATCGGATATTTTGCAAACACTCCGCTATGGTGTGCACGATAGCGGCATTGTGCACCATTCCTATCTTGATAGCGGCAGGCTGCAAATCATCCATGACGGATGTTATCTGCGCACGGACAATGTCCGGTGGGATAGGGCATACAGCCTGAACCCCCATTGTGTTTTGTGCCGTAACGGCAGTAATGACAGAGGCAGCATATCCTTTGAGTGCGGAAATCGTTTTAATATCCGCTTGTATGCCTGCACCGCCGGAGCAGTCGGAGCCGGCAATGGTGAGAATGACCGGAATAGTCGACATGATAATAAAATGTTTGTTGGTTAAAATAAAGACGCCGCACGGAGCAATTCCTTGAAATGCCCGATAAAATCCGTTCCCGTCCGTTTCCATATATCTCCCAAAAGGACCGCACCGCCGAAGCCCAATGAGCTGATTTCAGGGAAATGAGCTGCCGTAACTCCGCCCAATGCCATTACTTTAGCGTCTATAATGCCCGCCTGCCGCGCCTTTTGCAAGCTGCCGGTAGTATAGGCAGAGGAATATCCTTCTTTGGAAATGCTGTCGTATATGGGACTGAGAAATACGTAATCGCATGTTGCTTTGTATTTGGCGACTTCTTCCAGCGAATGGCAGGAACGGCTGATGTGTCCGGTGAAGCCTGCCGGTGCTGTCGGGTTGCGTCCGTTCAGATGAATGCCTTTCAAATTTCGGAAAGACGCCAGTTGGAAATGCTCGTGTGTGACGATGCGTTTCAGATATTCAGGCGGAAGCCGGTTCAATAATTGTTCCATGTCTTCATAAGAAGCGCTGGGTTTCCGGAGATGCAGTATCTCAAGTCCTGCATCGAACAGGGAAGTGATTGCTTCGGCTTCTCCCTCAAAGAATGCAGGCTGGGTAATTGTTATCAGTTTCATGTTTTCCGAGGTATTTTACAGTAAAAGGACGAACGATTGCATGGTTCTTAGATCGACAGTCCATAACTTTCCGGCCAAAACCTCGCCGTAGCCGCAAATGAGCTTCAGCGTTTCGCTTGCTTCCACACTGCCTACCACGGCAGGAGTAACGCCTATGACGGAATTGTCGGGAGCGGGCATCTGCAATGTTGCGGTTTCGTCGGGAAACAAATCCCTGTATGTCTTGGGCCGATCACCGTAACAGAATACGGAGACTTGCCCTTCAAAGCCCTGGATGGCGCCGTACACATACGGTTTGTGCAGTGCGCTGCAACTGTCGCTAATCAGATAACGGGTGGAGAAGTTGTCGCATCCGTCTACAACGATGTCATAATCGGCAATCAGACGGCGGGCATTCTCCCGGTTGAGACGAAAAGGGTAGGCATGCACTTCTATATTACCGTTCAAAGCCCGCAATCTTTGGGCGGCACAGTGTACCTTAAGCTGTCCTACTTCGTTCTCCGTATACAATATCTGGCGTTGCAGGTTGCTGATACCGACCGTATCATCGTCCGCCAAACCTATTGTACCTACTCCTGCACCTGCAAGATAGAGGGCGGCAGGGGAGCCAAGTCCGCCTGCGCCTACTATCAGAACTCTTGCCTTATGCAGTTTTTCCTGTCCGCCTTCTCCGATTTCGGGAAGGGAAATTTGTCTGCTGTATCGGGTCATGATGAGAATTATAAACTATGAAAAAGGGATTCAAACCCGTTTCAGGTCGAAACTGGCATCCCAGTCTTTCCATACGGGTTCGCGTCCTAAACTCTTTAAGGCTTTGTCTACTTCTACGGCCTTACGCTCGTCGCTGACGTGGAATTGCTCCAAAGTCTGCGGATAGCTGTAATATCCGCCCGGTTCCGTTTTGCTTTCCGCGCTCATGGTAGTGACTCCCAGAGTGGCCATGTGGTCGCGTATAAAAGCCGGTTCGCGGGTAGAGTAGGATATGTCCACATCATGGTCGAATATCCGCATGGCAAATGTAACTTGTGCCAGTTCGCGGTCGCTCATTACCACATTGGGTTGGAAGCCGCCGTTTTCCGAAGGCGCATACGCGGGAAGTTGACGCTGTATTTCGTTTTCCAGTAATGCTTCTGGAGATAGCGCAGGTGATACGCCATCATACAGATATCCGTTCTCCATTCTTTCTCCAGACCTATCAGCACACCCATGCCGATGGAATGTACGCCTGCCTGCCCCATGCGGTCGAAACCGTTGACACGCCATTCGAATCTGGACTTCATGCCGCGCGGGTGATAAATGTTATAGTTTGCCTTGTGGTAGGTTTCCTGAAAACAGATAACGCCGTTCATGCCATGCTCTTTTAGTTCGGCATACTCTTCGGCTTTCAGGGGCATTACCTCAATCTTCAGGTTGCTGAAATAAGGTTTTGCCAAATCGAGCGCGCGGGCGATGTACGGAACACCGGCTTTGGCAGGATTTTCACCCGTAACCAGCAGCAGGTTTTCAAAAGGCGCGAGCTTCTTGATAGCCTTGTATTCGTTTACAATCTCCTCTTCCGTCAGTATGGTGCGGGGCATGGGATTGCTGATGTGGAAACCGCAGTACACGCACGAGTTGGTACAGGAGTTCGTAATATACAACGGCACAAACATGGAAATCGTTTTTCCGAAACGCTCTTCCGTGTACTTCTTGCTTAAACGTGCCATTGTTTCCAGATAGGGGACGCAGCCGGTGAGATGAGTGCCATAAAATCCTCTACGTCACAATGTTCTTTGGATAGGGCACGACGCACGTCCGCATCTGTTTTGGCATTGATGCGCCGGGTCGTCTCTTCCCAGGATATTTTCTCTAATTCGTCTGAAAACATTTTATTCTATGATAAAAATAATTCGCTAATGAAACGGATAGAATACAAAGACGTGAAAATAAATCTGTTGTCTCTGTATTCCAGCCTGACAAGTTATTCCTTTTTCTTTCCCAGTTCCCTTGACAACCGCATTGCGCAGAAGTTAGGCCCACACATCGTGCAGTATTCTCCGTCGATGTGATGTCCTGCCCGGAAATAAGTCTGTGCCCGTTCGGGGTCGAGCGACAGGTCGAACTGGTCTTTCCAGCGGAACTCATAGCGTGCCTTGCTCAGGGCGTTGTCGCGTACTTGTGCGCCGGGGTGTCCTTTGGCAAGGTCGGCGGCATGGGCGCTATCTTATAGGTGATGACACCTGTGCGCACATCTTCTTTTGTCGGGCAGTGCAAGGTGCCCTTTGGGGTGACGTAGCACAGCATGGCCGTGCCCACCAGCCGATTTGCGCCGCAACCGATAGCCGAAGTGATATGGTCGTAGCCCGGTGCAATGTCCGTAACCAACGGGCCGAGCGTGTAGAACGGCGCATTGTGGCATTTCTCTATCTGGCGTTCCATATTCTCCTTAATCTTGTGCATGGGCACGTGTCCGGGTCCTTCGATAAAAGCCTGCACGTTCTTTGCCCAGGCGCGGAGCACAAGTTCGCCCATGGTATCGAGTTCGGCAAACTGCGCTTCGTCGTTGGCATCGTACGTAGAGCCGGGACGCAGGCCGTCGCCCAAGGAAACGGCTACATCGTATTGCGCCAATATATCGCAGATGTCGTCGAAATGTTCGTACAGAAAACTTTCGCGGTCGTGCACTAGACACCATTTGCTCATGATGCTTCCGCCGCGGCTCACGATGCCGCACAGACGCTTGTCGGCCAGGTGTACGTTGTGGCGGCGGATACCAGCGTGTATGGTGAAGTAGTCCACGCCTTGTTCGCACTGTTCAATCAAGGTATCGCGGTAGAGCTCCCACGTGAGGTCTTCCACTTTGCCGTTCACTTTCTCCAATGCCTGATAAATGGGAACCGTACCTACGGGAACCGGACAGTTGCGGATAATCCATTCGCGGGTTTCGTGGATATTTTCTCCGGTAGATAAATCCATCAGGGTGTCACCGCCCCATTTACAGCTCCAAAGGGCCTTTTCCACTTCTTCGTCGATGCTTGAAGTGGTGGCGGAATTACCGATATTCGTATTGATTTTCACCAGGAAGTTACGGCCGATAATCATGGGCTCGGCTTCGGGGTGATTGATGTTGGCGGGGAGCAGGGCACGGCCTTCCGCTATTTCCCGGCGGACAAATTCGGGAGTGATATGCGTTTCTATCCCCAATTCGGCACAGTTCATGTTCTCGCGGATTGCCACATATTCCATTTCGGGGGTGATGATGCCTTGCTTGGCGTAATACATCTGCGTGCAGCATTTGCCCTGTTTGGCACGATAGGGTAGTGAGATATGTTCAAAGCGCAGGTGGTCGAGCGACTTGTCGTCACGGCGCATGCGGCCGTATTCCGAGGTAATCTCCGGCAGTTGCTCCACATCGTTGCGGTGCAGAATCCAGGGCTCGCGCAGACGGGGCAGCCCTTTCTTAAGGTCGATTTCTATATCGGGGTCGCTGAACGGACCGCTGGTATCATAAATGTAAATGTCCGGATTGGGAGTAATGACTTTTTCTTCGCCTGCAAAGGTTGTACTGGGCACTTGCTCTACTTTGCGCATACCTACGCGAAGTTCCGGATAGATTGTTCCCGGCAGATATACTTTCACCGAGCGGGGATATTTTATTCTTGATTTCATAGCTTATATTATATAATGTGTGTCATTCATCGAGAAATGCAGTGAGAGGCGAACTGGCTTCTGCCACAAAATTGTCGGCTTGCAGTCCCAATCCGGCTTCATAGGCCATGCGTCCGGCTTCTACGGCTTGCTTGAAGGCTTCGGCCATAGCTACGGGATTGCCCGCTACGGCAATGGCAGTGTTGACCAGGCAGGCGGAAGCGCCCATCTCCATTGCTTCGGCGGCATGGCTGGGAGCACCGATACCGGCATCTACCACCACCGGAACGTTTGCCTGCTCGATGATAATCCGAAGGAAATCACGGGTCTGTAATCCTTTATTCGTGCCGATAGGCGCACCCAGCGGCATGACGGTAGCGGCTCCGGCTTCTTCCAGACGTTTGCAAAGCGTGGGGTCTGCCTGGCAATAAGGGAGGACTATGAAACCCAGTTTCACCAGCTCTTCCGTAGCTTTCAAGGTTTCGGTGGAGTCGGGAAGAAGGTAACGCGGGTCGGGGTGGATTTCCAGTTTCAGCCAGTTCGTTCCGAATGCTTCGCGTGCCATTTGCGCGGCAAATACGGCTTCCTCGGCAGTGCGCACACCGGAAGTATTGGGTAGAAGCTGGATATGCGGATGACGGATATGTTTCAGCATATCGTCTTCTTCATTATCCAGTTCTATACGCTTCATACTACCGTTACCATTTCCGTACCGGATGCCAGAATGGACTGTTCCATGATTCATTGGAATTGAATTTTCCTGTTCCCAAAACAGACGGGAGTTGAATTCGCGTCCCGCAATGATTAATTTCTCCATATCTTTTTTTATTTGTTATTTCAGTAATTGGCTGTTTGGTTGATTTTGCCTGCCTGATTGGTTTCCGTAAGAATCCTTTGCATCTCTTCCACCGGATTATCCGCCCGCAGCACCGTGCCCGAAAGGCGATGCCCGTAACGCCTGTCTGCATGACAGACGGAATATCGGCAAAAGTAATCCCGCCGATAGCGATGATAGGCAGGTTGATATTATCAGCCCGCATTTGACGGATAATTTCTTTATATCCTTCCAAACCCAGAATAGGGCTGAGTTTCTGCTTGGTGGTGGTATATCTGAACGGTCCGCAGCCGATGTAATTTACTCCGGCGAGCCAATGCTTCTTTACGTCTTCGTACGTGTTGGCTGTACCGCCTATGATATATTCCTCTCCGAGTATGCGTCGCGCTTCGGCAACGGGCATATCGTTCTTGCCGAGATGCACGCCATCCGCCGGATTTCCTTTACCAGTTCCACGTGGTCGTCGATGATGAATATGGCGCCATAATCGTTGCAGAGCTTTCGCACTTCCGCGGCTACGGGCAGTATTTCGTTTTCCGCCGCATCTTTCATGCGCAGCTGTATCCAGCGGCAACCGCCTTCCACAGCCATGCGGGCGGAGTCGAGGTAAGAATACCTTTCGGTATAATGTGTAATGAACTGAACCTTTTCCATAGCCTATCCGCCGCAGGCAGCTTTTATTATTACGATGGATATTCCTTCGGACAGAGCATAATCCGCCCATTCCGTACGTGGAATCATACGGTTATTGGCAGCAACGGCCACGCCCTGCGCCGGTAAGGAAAGCTCGGTTGTGAGTTGTAAGAGGGTAACGGCATCGGTTTCCACTTCCTTGTTGTTGATTGATACTTTCATGCTTTCTGTTTCTATTAAATAAAACAATGGAAGTAAATACAAAGAAGTACCGTTAAGGTAAGTTCTAAGAAGAAAAAAATATCCAATTCCTACGGCAGTACTAACTGCATCAGGTTCGAGGGTATAATCTCAGCCCGTCGGGGCACCCCTTTGTCTTTACGGTGGCAAAGGTAAGGGAAAATAGGAGATAAAAAAGAAAAGGAGAGGATTTTTTCTTAAAGGGGAGCAATAATGAACAATAATATTGAATAAGGAATAAAAAAGATGAGGGTATGCCAAAACTAAACTTCGCTTGCTGTTTGTTTCTTTTTAAGCACCGGATTACACGGGTTTCACAGAAATACAAATTGCACGGAAAACACAGATTCCTTTATTCTTTGTTCCGTGAATTCTGTGTAATCCGTGCCTAAAAGAGGTGTATTTTGACACTCTCATCAGAGGTAATTCTAAAAAGAATTTTTTTATGAATTATGCAATGCCGTGAGCTGTTACACCGCCGTCAATCTTCTTGATAAGTCCTTGCAATACTGCACCCGGACCGCATTCCGTGAAGTCGGCAGCACCGTCGGCAACCATATTCTTGACTGTTTGAGTCCAGCGTACAGAAGCTGTCAATTGTGCAACAAGATTTTTCTTGATTTCAGCAGGGTCGGTATGAGGAAGGGCATCCACATTCTGATATACAGGGCACTTCGGAGTGTGGAACTCGGTTGCGTTGATAGCCGCTTCCAGTTCAACTTTGGCAGGGTTCATCAACGGAGAGTGGAAAGCACCGCCTACTTTCAAAGGCAAAGCACGTTTCGCTCCGGCAGCTTTCATCAGTTCGCAAGCTTTGTTGATGCCTTCGATAGAACCGGAAATAACGATTTGTCCCGGACAGTTGTAGTTAGCAGCTACGCAAACTTCACCTTCGGCACTAACCTGTGCGCAGATTTCTTCCACTTTTTCATCCGGCAAAGCGATAATGGCAGCATTGTAGAAGGCTGTGCTTCACAGGCTTTCTGCATAGCCATGGCACGGGCATAAACCAGCTTCAAGCCGTCTTCAAAGCTTAACGCACCGGCAGCAACCAATGCGGAGAACTCACCGAGTGAGTGGCCGGCGGTCATTTCGGGTTTAAAGTCGTCGCCCATGCAGAGTGCGGAGATTACGGAGTGAAGGAATACGGCAGGCTGTGTTACTTTGGTCTGGCGCAAATCTTCGTCTGTACCGTTGAACATGATATCTGTAATACGATATCCGAGGATATCATTTGCTTTTTCAAAAAGTTCTTTGGCCAAAGCCGAATTTTCGTACAGGTCTTTACCCATTCCTACGAATTGGGCGCCTTGACCCGGAAATACAAATGCTTTCATATTCATTTATTTTTAGTGTTTAATAAAAAGTGGTGCAAAGGTATAGGTTTTTCTGATAACCACCGCACAAAAGGGCATTTTTTGTGCAATGTACCTTTTTCACATACGTCTGCAATACAATATGTCCCCCTCTGGCAAGATAAATGTACGGATATAGAAATCCTTAAGAATTAGGTACTTCATAGTTATTGTATCTGCTACAATTACCCTTGCTGCTACGGATTTAAATTACATATTGTATTTTATACGATAACACAATAAGATGATATTGTAAGATATACGATATGTATATATTTGAAAAATAATGCTTTATAACACTGTAAAAATATCCTTTTTACTTATTGCATATTTGAAAAACCTCATTATATTTGCAGCGCTTAAAACGAAAATATTATGCAAAACGTGGAACAAAATACGCCATTGGCAAACAATCATATTTCGGTAGACTGTGTGGTGATTGGTTTTGACGGAGAGCAGTTGAAAGTCTTGCTGGTTAAACGTGCCGGAGAAGAAGAGGGTGAAGTCTTCCATGATATGAAGTTGCCCGGCAGTTTGATTTATATGGACGAAGATTTGGACGAAGCCGCCCAGCGGGTTCTGAATGAACTGACGGGACTTAAGAACGTAAATCTGATGCAGTTCAAGGCGTTCGGCTCCAAGAACCGCACCAAAGACCCCAGAGACGTGCATTGGCTGGAACGTGCCATGCAGTCCAAAGTAGAGCGCATCGTGACCATCGCTTATCTTTCTCTCGTAAAGATAGACCGTACGCTCAACCGCGGCCTGGACGAGTATATGGCAAATTGGGTTGCCTTGCCGGATATCAAGGCACTGGCTTTCGACCACAACCTTATCATAAAAGAGGCGATAACCTACATCCGCCAGTATATCGAGTTCAACCCGTCCTCTCTTTTCGACCTGCTTCCGCGTAAGTTCACCGCATCCCAGCTCCGTACGCTGTATGAACTCTTGTACGGGAAACAGATAGATGTACGTAATTTCCACAAAAAGATAGCTCTTATGGAGTATGTGGTTCCTTTGGAAGAGAAGCAGCAGGGAGTTGCCCATCGTGCGGCACGGTATTACCGGTTCGACAAGAAGATATATAATAAGGTAAGGCGGTAGGCAAGACACCTGAATTCAAAACTTGATACGGAATAAATCGAAAATTTAACAATATAAACTCAAAGACATGTATTTATTAGGATATGACATCGGCAGCTCGTCCGTTAAAGCGAGCTTGGTAAATGCAGAAAGCGGTAAGTGCGTATCTTCCGCGTTCTTCCCGAAGACGGAAGCGGAAATCATAGCCGTGAAGCCGGGATGGGCGGAACAGAACCCTGAAAACTGGTGGGAAAACCTGAAGCTGGCAACGCAAGCCGTATTGGCGGATGCGCGTGTGGATGCGGCAGACATCAAAGCCATCGGTATCTCTTACCAGATGCACGGATTGGTGTGCGTGGACAAAGAACAAAAGGTATTGCGTCCTGCAATCATCTGGTGCGATTCCAGAGCCGTTCCTTACGGACAAAAAGCATTTGAAACGCTGGGAGAGGAGTTATGTCTCTCGCATCTGCTCAATTCTCCGGGTAACTTCACCGCGTCCAAACTTGCCTGGATAAAGGAGAATGAACCGGCTGTCTATGAAAAGATATACAAGATTATGCTGCCGGGCGATTATATTGCCATGAAACTGAGCGGTACAATCTGCACTACAGTCTCCGGACTGTCCGAAGGCATGTTCTGGGATTTCAAGAACAACCGGGTAGCAGACTTCCTGATGAAATATTACGGTTTCGATTCCTCGCTGATAGCCGACATCAGACCTATATTCTCCGAGCAAGGCCGTGTAAACGCCGCTGCCGCACAGGAGTTGGGTCTGAAAGAGGGAACGCCTGTCACATATCGTGCCGGCGACCAACCCAACAACGCATTGTCGCTGAACGTGTTCAACCCCGGTGAAATAGCATCTACAGCGGGTACTTCGGGGGTGGTTTACGGTGTGAACGGTGAGGTGAACTACGACCCGAAATCGCGTGTCAATACCTTTGCGCACGTCAATCACACGGCGGAACAAACCCGCCTCGGCGTACTTTTGTGCATCAACGGTACGGGTATCCTCAACTCGTGGGTGAAACGCACCGTTGCTCCCGAAGGCATTTCTTACAGTGACATGAATGTTCTTGCCGCCCAGGCGCCTATCGGAAGCGCCGGTATCAGCATCCTGCCTTTCGGCAACGGTGCCGAACGTATGCTGGAGAACAGGGAAACGGGCTGTTCCATTCAAGGAATCAACTTCAACCAGCACGGCAAGCAACATATTATCCGTGCGGCACAGGAAGGTATCGTATTCTCTTTCAAGTATGGTATCGACATTATGGAGCAGATGGGCATTCCCGTACAGAAAATCCATGCGGCAAAGCCAATATGTTCCTCAGTCCGCTGTTTCGCGAAACGCTGGCAGGCGTAACGGGTGCCGTTATCGAACTGTACGACACCGACGGTTCTGTAGGTGCAGCCAAAGGTGCAGGTATCGGTGCGGGCATCTATAAAGACAACAACGAAGCCTTTGCTACGCTCGAGAAGCTCGAAATCATCGAGCCCGGACAAGCCGACCGTCAGGCATATGCCGATGCCTATGCGCGCTGGAAACAATATCTGATGCAGAGCTTACGGCCTGCTTAAGTTTTGTTCTGCATTCTTCGGAAAGTTCTTTTTGAGATTGGGTTGCTGTTTTTTATGAGAGACGTCTACGCAACGAATAAAAAGGAAAACAGACCGGAAAGAAATTCCAGAGGAACTGAATAAAAGGCTTCTTGAAGAAGATTTAAACAGACATTGAAAGTAAAAAAGTAAACAAGAATAAAACAACAGTAATAATTAACCCGCGGGTAATGTGCCCGTTGCAGCACATCGGCGCATTACCGCATTAACACATTTAATCATTATGGCAACAAAAGAGTATTTTCCCGGAATAGGAAAAATCAAATTCGAAGGTAAAGAAAGTAAGAATCCTATGGCATTCCGCTACTACGATGCGGAAAAGTAATCATGGGCAAGAAGATGAAAGATTGGTTGAAGTTCTCTATGGCATGGTGGCATACATCTGTGCAGAGGGTGGTGACCAGTTCGGCGGCGGAACGAAACATTTCCCCTGGAACGGTGATGCCGATAAACTGCAGGCTGCCAAGAACAAAATGGATGCTGGTTTCGAGTTTATGCAGAAAATGGGCATCGAATATTACTGCTTCCACGATGTTGACCTTTGCGACGAGGCCGATACAATCGAAGAGTACGAAGCAAACCTGAAAGCCATCGTTGCATACGCCAAGCAAAAGCAGGAGGAAACAGGTATCAAACTGTTGTGGGGTACTGCCAACGTATTCGGTCATGCACGTTACATGAACGGCGCCGCCACCAATCCCGACTTGACGTTGTGGCCCGCGCTGCCGTTCAA
>ENA-OQAA01000650-OQAA01000650.1-human-gut-metagenome-genome-assembly--contig:-NODE-650-length-22378-cov-2.329558_pt1 | contig 22378 bp, 35 predicted proteins | sample MGYA00242489_ERZ504515 | MGnify/ENA primary metagenome ERZ504515 (study PRJEB26092, sample SAMD00036237) | human gut metagenome | host: Homo sapiens | study: EMG produced TPA metagenomics assembly of... | reverse complement strand
GTGGCTCATGCCAGTTCACTTGTCCTTCCAACCGTCCGTTGCTGGAGTATATCCGTTTGGGTAAGGGTAAGGTAGGAGCGATGATACGTGCACGTCAGGTAAAAAAAATGAAAGAATTGATTTAGTATAATCTTATGAATAAAATTAATCGTATCCCCTTTCGCCCCACGTTCACGGCGGTGACAGCGTGCAGAAGATATGTACGGCGTGCTGATAGCATTGATTCCTGCATTTCTTGTATCGCTTTACTTTTTCGGACTGGGCGCGCTGATTGTTACGGCTACTTCCGTAGCAGCCTGTCTGTTCTTTGAATGGGCTATCGGCAAATTTCTGATGAAGAAAGAAACCACAACCATCTGTGACGGTTCCGCTATTATCACCGGTGTGTTGCTGGCATTCAACTTACCTTCCAATCTTCCTGTCTGGATTATCATTCTGGGCGCCTTGTTTGCTATCGGTGTAGGCAAGATGTCTTTCGGAGGTTTGGGTTGTAATCCTTTTAACCCGGCATTGGCGGGACGTGTGTTCCTGTTGCTGTCGTTCCCTGTGCAGATGACCACATGGCCTGCCGTAGGACAACTGACCGCTTACACGGATGCCACTACGGCTGCTACACCGTTGGCTATAATGAAAGGTGTAATCAGCGGTGCTCCGGGCATGTCTTTGAGCGACCTTCCCTCATCTTTCAACTTGCTGATCGGTAATAACGGCGGTTGTCTGGGTGAAGTCAGCGCATTGGCCCTGCTGTTGGGACTGGCCTATATGTTGTGGAAGAAGATTATTACATGGCACATTCCCGTATCCATTTTGGCTACGGTATTCGTTTTCTCCGGCATCATGTACTGGGTTAATCCGGAAATCTATGTATCTCCGGTGGTGCAACTGCTGTCCGGTGGTCTGATGCTGGGTGCTATCTTCATGGCTACGGATTATGTAACTTCTCCGATGAGCCATAAGGGAATGCTGATTTACGGCGTATGTATCGGTCTGCTCACAGTCATCATCCGTCTGTTCGGTGCATATCCCGAAGGTATGTCGTTCGCTATTCTGATTATGAATGCGTTTACTCCGCTTATCAACACATATGTTAAACCTAAACGCTTTGGGGAGGTAGCGAAGAAGAAATGAAAAAGTTAGAATCATCCTTAAAGAATATGTTGCTGGTGCTTACGGGAGTTACTGCGATATCCGTAGCATTGCTGGCTTATGTAAATGAACTGACGAAAGAACCTATTGCGCAGGCCAATGCCAAAGACGTGAGCGATGCTGTCAGCGCCGTGGTTCCGGGTTTTGGACAATGACCCGATTGCTGAAAAAAAGACTCAGGAGGTAAACGGTGTCCAATACGCTGTGTATCCCGCCACTAAAGAAGGCAAATTCATCGGTGCTGCTGTTGAAGCGACTTCCATGGGCTTTGGCGGTGAGCTGAAGGTATTGGTAGGCTTCGATGCCGAAGGCAAGATTATCGATTACTCGCTGCTGTCGCATGTGGAGACTCCGGGATTGGGCTCCAAGGCTGCCGACTGGTTCAAGAAGGGAAACAAGGGAGATATTACAGGTATGAATCCCGGTGAAGCTTCTCTGACTGTAAGCAAGGACGGCGGTAAGGTAGATGCCATTACAGCTTCAACCATTACTTCACGCGCATTCCTGAATGCCGTAAACGTTGCATATGCTGCCTATGCAGGTCAGAATACCGCTGACGGCGCTACGGGAGCTACTCAAAAGAATGTGGAAGAGGCTGCCGGAGCAAATACGGCTACGGGAGCTACTATTAAAGTTGAACTCACTGATTCTGTCAGTGCTAAATAAGAAAGGAGTAGAGATATGAATAATTTTAAAGTATTGATGAACGGGATTGTAAAAGAGAATCCTACGTTTGTACTCCTGCTTGGTATGTGTCCTACATTGGGTACGACTTCATCTGCTATCAACGGCATGGGTATGGGACTGGCAACGATGTTCGTGCTTATCTGCTCCAATGTGGTGATTTCCGCTATCAAGAACCTTATTCCGGATATGGTGCGTATTCCTTCTTTCATTGTTGTAATCGCATCGTTCGTAACATTGCTGCAAATGGTGATGCAGGCTTACGTTCCCGCACTTTATGCGACACTGGGCTTGTTTATTCCGCTGATTGTGGTAAACTGTATCGTACTGGGCCGCGCCGAGCTTTTGCTGCCAAAAATAATCCGGTGGCATCCTTCTTCGACGGTTTGGGTATGGGATTAGGTTTTACTATCGCATTGACTTTATTGGGTGCTGTCCGCGAATTCCTGGGCACAGGCAAGATATTCAACCTCACGATTCTTCCCGAAGAATACGGTATGCTGGTATTTGTTCTTGCACCGGGTGCGTTTATTGCTTTGGGATACCTCATTGCGTTGGTTAACAGCTTCAAGAAAGCATAATTTGTAATTCATAATTAGAATTGATATTATGGAATATATATTGATATTTATCTCGGCAATCTTTGTCAATAACATTGTGTTGTCGCAATTCCTGGGTATCTGTCCGTTTCTGGGCGTATCCAAGAAAGTGGAGACGGCGTTGGGCATGTCGGCAGCAGTGGCATTCGTGCTTACTATTGCTACAATCGTAACGTTCCTCATTCAGAAGTTTGTGCTCGATGCTTTCGGTCTGGGCTATCTTCAAACCATCACCTTTATCCTTGTGATTGCCGCATTGGTGCAGATGGTGGAGATTATCCTGAAAAAAGTATCTCCTTCTTTATACCAGGCTTTAGGTGTGTTCTTGCCTCTGATTACAACGAACTGCTGTATTCTCGGTGTGGCTATCCTCGTTATCCAGAAAGATTATGATTTGCTGACCGGTGTGGTTTATGCATTCTCTACGGCTATCGGCTTCGGTCTGGCGCTGACGCTCTTTGCAGGTCTGCGCGAACAGATGAGTCTGGTGAACGTGCCGAAGGGCATGCAGGGAACTCCGATAGCTTTGATTACTGCCGGTTTGCTGGCTATGGCATTCATGGGCTTCTCCGGCGTAGTTAAGCTCTAAGATATACTCTGAATTTAAGCTAAAGCGAAGAACCGGTTCTCTTTGTAAAAGAAGAGGGCGGTTTCTTCGCTTTGTCTTTTATGGGCAAAGTTATCGTACACGGTCAGGGGTGAATATTCTTTGATTAATTTTTACCGGTCATGTACGTGCTTTATGAATTTATTTCCTTACATTTGTAGCCTAATGATAACCTAAAAGCTAAATTATCTATATTAATATGAAAGAGAAAATCTTGGTTACAGGCGGAACCGGCTATATTGGTTCTCATACTGTGGTAGAACTTCAGAACGCAGGTTATGAAGTCGTTATTATCGATAATCTGTCAAACTCCAGCGCAGATGTTGTAGACAACATTGAAAAGGTATCGGGCATCCGTCCTGCATTCGAGAAATTGGATTGTCTGGATTACGCCGGTCTCGACGCTGTGTTTGCTAAATATAAAGGTATCAAGGCTATTATCCATTTTGCGGCAAGCAAGGCGGTGGGAGAGTCTGTGGAAAAACCGTTGCTTTATTACCGCAACAACTTGGTTTCCTTGATAAACCTGCTCGACTGATGCCTAAGTATGGAGTAGAGGGCATTGTATTCTCTTCTTCCTGTACTGTATATGGCCAGCCCGACCATCTTCCCGTAACGGAAGAGGCTCCTATCAAGAAGGCGGAATCCCCGTACGGAAATACGAAGCAAATCAACGAAGAGATTGTTCGTGATACGGTTGCTTCCGGTGCTCCCATCAATGCGATTCTGCTGCGTTACTTCAACCCGATTGGCGCCCATCCTTCGGCACTGCTCGGTGAATTGCCTAACGGTGTGCCGCAGAATCTGATACCGTACCTCACCCAGACGGCTATCGGTATCCGTGAGAAATTGAGTGTATTCGGTGACGATTACGATACTCCTGACGGTTCCTGTATCCGCGATTTCATCAATGTGGTGGATTTGGCAAAGGCTCATGTTGTAGCTATCCGCCGTATTCTGGAGAAGAAACAGAAGGAGAAAGTGGAAGTGTTCAATATCGGTACCGGACGCGGTCTTTCCGTATTGGAATTGATCAATGCGTTTGAAAAGGCAACCGGTGTGAAGCTGAACTACCAGATTGTAGGTCGCCGTGCCGGAGACATAGTAAAGGTGTGGGCCGATCCGAAACTGGCAAACGAAGAGCTGGGCTGGAAAGCGGAAGTAGGTATTGAAGATACTTTGCGCTCCGCATGGAACTGGCAGTTGAAGCTTCGTGAGAGAGGCATTCAATAAGAATAATGATTTTGAACTTTTTAACATACAGAAAATAAACAAATGCTTCCCCGCATTTGTTTATTACATGCAAATCGGCCTGATGCTGCTTATGTATATGTGAATATCCGTAATTAGTACATATGCCTCCCCGGCATAGACAGGTAAGATTGCATAGTAGTTTTGTCGTGTTTTATTTTGTGTTTGTGTTGTGAATAAGCCTTGTCGCGAGACAGGGCTTATTTTTTAGGAGAATACGGATGGCTTTTTATGATTAGGTGCATTACCGATTGTTAACCAACGTTATTATGTGTGGAACAAATTGTTCCCATTGTAGTATTAATCGTTCAAAATAGTGTAATTTATTAGAAAAAATGCTTTTAAGGAGAACAATTAGACGTGATTTGTTTATACATTTGCGAAGTTGTTTATGTAACTATTTTGAATGAACAAACAGTCTGGCGCGAATGTTAGTAGAGCAAGTGAATTTGGACGATGAAAGACGCGACATGACTGATGGAAGATTCCATGCAGCGACTTACAATTTTACTGGAAATAATTAGGAAAATAGAATATAAAAAGATTGCTTATGTCACAGATTGTTGGACATATCTCTCAGGTTATCGGACCTGTTGTAGACGTCTATTTTGAAGGAACAGAGGCAGAGCTGATGCTGCCAAGCATTCACGACGCACTGGAAATAAGAAAGAATCACGGTAAAAGGCTGATTGTGGAAGTACAGCAGCACATTGGTGAAAATACCGTAAGAACCGTAGCTATGGATAGTACGGATGGTCTGCAGAGAGGCATGAAAGTTTACCCGTTGGGCGGACCGATCACTATGCCGATAGGAGAACAAATCAAAGGCCGTCTGATGAATGTCGTAGGAGACTCTATCGACGGAATGAAAGAACTGGACCGTACTGGTGCTTATCCTATCCACCGCGAACCCCCTAAATTTGAAGATTTGACTACCGTACAAGAGGTACTCTATACGGGTATCAAGGTTATCGACCTGCTGGAGCCATACAGTAAGGGCGGTAAGATTGGGCTGTTTGGTGGTGCGGGTGTAGGCAAGACTGTACTCATCCAGGAGTTAATCAATAATATCGCCAAGAAGCAGAACGGTTTTTCCGTATTTGCCGGAGTGGGAGAGCGTACCCGTGAAGGTAACGACCTGTTGAGGGAGATGATTGAATCCGGTGTAATCCGTTATGGCGAAGAGTTTAAGAAAGGAATGGAAGAAGGTCATTGGGATCTTTCCAAAGTGGACTATGACGAAGTGGCCAAATCGCAGGTGTCCTGATATTCGGTCAGATGAACGAGCCGCCGGGTGCGCGCCAGTCGGTTGCGTTGTCCGGTTTGACGGTAGCCGAATCTTTCCGTGACATGGGGTCTGAATCGAACGGTCCGCGCGATATATTGTTCTTCATTGATAACATATTCCGTTTCACCCAGGCCGGTTCCGAGGTGTCTGCCCTATTGGGACGTATGCCTTCGGCCGTAGGTTATCAGCCTACACTTGCAACGGAAATGGGTGCTATGCAGGAACGCATTACTTCTACACGCAACGGTTCCATCACTTCCGTACAGGCAGTATATGTTCCTGCCGATGACCTGACCGACCCTGCACCCGCCACTACTTTCACGCACCTGGATGCAACAACGGTATTGAGCCGTAAGATTACCGAACTTGGCATCTATCCGGCTGTCGACCCGTTGGAGTCTACCTCTCGTATTCTCGACCCGCATATCGTAGGTCAGGAGCATTACGAAGTAGCCCAGCGCGTAAAGCAGATTCTCCAACGCAACAAGGAGTTGCAGGATATTATCTCTATCCTCGGTATGGAAGAACTTTCGGATGCCGACCGCACATTGGTAAATCGTGCCCGCCGTGTACAACGTTTCTTGTCACAGCCTTTTGCTGTGGCCGAACAGTTCACCGGAGTTCCCGGTACAATGGTCTCTATAGAAGATACCATTAAAGGTTTAAAATGATTCTGGACGGTGAAGTCGATTATCTGCCCGAACCGGCTTTCCTGAATGTCGGCACTATCGAGGAAGCAATAGAGAAAGGAAAGAAATTGCTGGAACAGGCAAAGAAATAAAAATTCAGTAGACTATGAAGATGAAAGGACTGCATTTGGATATTGTATCGCCGGAAAAGGAAATCTTCACAGGCGAAGTAGATAGTGTAACATTGCCGGGTACGCTTGGCTCGTTTACTATTCTGGTGCAACATGCACCCATTGTATCGTCGTTGAAAGCAGGTACGCTGGCTTATGTAACGAAAGACGGCGAAGAACGTGCACTGGATATTCATGGCGGTTTTGTAGAGATGAACAGCAACAGAGTTTCGGTTTGTATAGACTGACTCTTTTTGATTACCAACTTAAATCGGATTGATGTGAGTATAACAAAACGGAACTATTTGTGGCAAGTGGCGCTTCTAACGGTATTGGTGGGCGGCATAGGCGGATGGGTTTATTATTCGGTATTCCCGCACCACTATTTCGGCGGTTATCCGCTGATACCTGCCTTCTTCCTTGTTTTCGGCGTGTTTATGATAAACATGGTTGAAAGCTGCCGTTACCGGATGCCGGGGCGGATGTTGCAGATATATCTGCTGATGCGTGTTATGCGGATGCTTGCATCTATTATTGTGATGCTGGTGTATTGCGTTGCAGTGCGTGAGGAAGCAAAAGAGTTCCTGTTGACGTTCATCGCTAACTATCTGATATATTTGACTTATGACTCCTGGTTTTTCTTCACTTTTGAAATGAACCGGAAGCTGAAAAAGAAAAAGAGACAAGAAAATGAAACAATTGCGTAACATACTAACCGGAGTATTGCTGGCATGTGGGTTGTCATTACCTGCCGTTTCTATGCAGGCCGACAGTATTCCCGCAGCGCAAAACGGCCTTGTGGCCGAACTCGACAGCATGGCCCAACGTGACGATGTGACTCCTGCCGAGCAAGAGGAGAATACGGTAGACGTAAAGGAAATCGTGTTCGGGCATATCGGCGATTCGTACGAATGGCACATCACCGATTTCGGAGAAACGAAGGTTATCATTCCGTTGCCCGTCATTGTATATAGCGGCACAACGGGTGGCACGTATTCCTTTCTTCCCGTCTGGAAGAGAACGGAGGCTGTTACGAGGGACTTTCCATTGCTCCGGAAGGCAGCAAGTACGAAGGAAAGCTGGTGGAGCACGATGCAGCAGGCAATGAGGTGCGTCCGTGGGATATATCCATTACGAAGGTTACGCTGGCATTGCTCATCAACAGTGTATTATTGATAATCATTGTGCTGAGCGTTGCCCGCTGGTATCGCAGGCATCCTCAGGACAGTGCGGCTCCGGGCGGTTTCGTCGGGTTTATGGAGATGTTCATTATGATGGTGAATGATGATGTCATAAAGAGCTGTGTAGGACCGAAGTACCGTTAAGTTTGCCCCTTACTTGCTTACTGCGTTTCTTCTTTATCTTCATAAACAACCTTATGGGATTGATTCCGGTGTTTCCGGGCGGGGCAAATGTCACCGGTAACATTGCAATTACAATGGTGCTGGCCGTGTGCACATTCCTTGCCGTTAATATTTTCGGAACCAAGACATATTGGAAAGATATTTTCTGGCCCGATGTGCCTGGTGGTTGAAAGTGCCTGTGCCCATGATGCCGTTTATCGAGTTCTTCGGAATCTTTACGAAGCCGTTTGCCTTGATGATACGTCTTTTTGCCAATATGCTGGCAGGACACATGGCAATGCTGGTGCTTACGTGCCTGATATTCATATCGGCAAGTATGGGACCTGTCTTGAACGGTTCGCTGACGGTAGCTTCGGTGCTGTTCAATATCTTTATGAACGGATTGGAATTGCTGGTGGCCTTTATCCAGGCGTATGTATTTACCATGCTGTCGGCGGTGTTTATCGGTCTGGCACAGGAAGAGCACACGGAGAAAGCCGGTGAGAAGAAGGCAATAAAATGAGAAAATGATAAGATTATCTGGAATATAAACATTAATAAAATAACAATTTAAAATTTGAAAGTTAATGTTACTATCTGTATTATTGCAAGCTGCTGCGGCAGGTGTTGGAGTTAGTAAATTGGGCGCTGCCTGGGTGCTGGTTTGGCTGTTATCGGTGCAGGTATGGTATTGGCAAGATTGGTAGTTCTGCATGGAAGCATTGCACGCCAGCCGGAAGCATCGGGAGATATTCGTATGAACATGATTATTGCCGCCGCTTGATTGAAGGTGTTGCATTGTTGGCGGTTGTTGTGTGTCTGTTGGTATTCTTCTTATAAAAAAAATAAATTATGTCATTGTTATTACCTGATAGTGGTCTGCTGTTCTGGATGCTCCTTTCATTCGGAGTGGTTTTTGTGGTACTGGCCAAATACGGCTTTCCCGTCATTACGAAAATGGTGGAAGAGCGTAGGGCCTACATAGACCAGTCGCTGGAAGTGGCACGTCAGGCAAACGCCCAGCTCGCCAAACTGAAAGAGGAGAGTGATGCGTTGATTGCTGCTGCAAACAAGGAGCAGGGGCGCATCATGCGGGAAGCAATGCACGAGCGTGACAAGATTATTGTCGAGGCGCGTAAACATGCCGAAGCCCTTGCACAGAAAGAGCTGGATGATGTGAAACAGCAGATTCAGCAAGAGAAGGAAGAAGCTATCCGTGATATCCGCCGTCAGGTTGCTGTACTATCGGTAGATATTGCGGAGAAGATAATCCGTCATAATCTGGACAAAGAGCAAGACCAGATGGAAATGATTGACCGTATGCTGGATGAAATGCTGACGGCCAATCGCTAATCATTAATCTTTGGAAAAATGGATATAGGAATTGTTTCGATGCGGTATGCAAAGGCTCTCATGGAGTATGCCAAGAGCACGGGTACGGAAGACAGGCTGTATACGGAAATGCGCACGTTGAGCAGGAGTTTCGAGAAGCATTCTGATTTGCGTGCGGCATTGGAGAACCTGTACTGCCGGTACAGGAGAAATTCTCGCTTATCTGTACCGCAGCAGTGGGGGATGCTCCTGCCGGGCAGGAATTGTCCCGTTTCGTTACGCTGATATTAAAAAACAGGCGTGAGGCATTTCTGCAATATATCTGTTTGAGCTATCTGGACTTATACAGAAAGAGCAGACATATCGGTGTAGCGAAACTGACGACTGCCGTACCCGTAAGTCGTGAGATTTGGGAACGCATCCGAAATAGCGCTTCCCATTTGCTACATGCCAAAATGGAGTTACAGACCGATGTTGACCCTTCAATCGAAGGCGGATTCATATTCGACATCAACGATTTCCGTCTGGATGCCAGTATTGCTACCCAGCTAAAGAGAGTGAAACAGCAGTTCATTGATAAGAACAGAAGAATTGTATAACAGTGGTTAGTGATATAACCGAATACCGATCATTAATCACTAAACATTAATTGCTAAATAAAATGTTGTCTGAAAATATAAAAGTAAGCGAAGTATCCGATATTCTGCGCAAACAGTTGGAAGGCATCGACACCCGCGTGCAACTGGACGAAATCGGTACGGTGCTGCAAGTCAGCGATGGCGTGGCGCGTATCTACGGGTTGCGTAATGCCGAAGCGAACGAGTTGCTGGAGTTTGACAACGGTATCAAAGCCATCGTGATGAACCTTGAAGAAGATAACGTAGGTGCTGTGTTGTTAGGCCCTACGGATAAAATCAAGGAAGGCTTCGTGGTGAAACGTACCAAGCGTATTGCTTCCATTATGGTAGGCGAGGGTATGTTGGGACGTGTTATCGACGTTGGGCGAACCGTTGGACGGCAAAGGGCTGATAGGCGGCGAGCTTTGCGAAATGCCGTTGGAGCGTAAAGCTCCGGGCGTTATTTACCGTCAGCCGGTAAACCAGCCGTTGCAGACCGGTCTGAAGGCTGTCGATGCCATGATTCCTATCGGCCGCGGGCAGCGTGAGCTGATTATCGGCGACCGTCAGACGGGTAAGACCGCGATTGCCATCGATACCATCATTAACCAGCGTGCCAACTACGAGGCAGGCGACCCCGTATACTGTATCTACGTAGCTATCGGCCAGAAAGGTTCTACGGTAGCATCTATCGTAAATACACTGCGCGAGAACGGTGCGATGGATTACACCATCGTTGTGGCAGCTACGGCGGGCGACCCGGCTGCGTTGCAGTATTACGCCCCGTTTGCCGGTGCTGCAATCGGCGAGTATTTCCGCGATACCGGCCGTCATGCGCTGGTTGTCTATGACGACCTGTCCAAGCAGGCCGTAGCGTATCGTGAGGTATCCTTGATTTTGCGCCGTCCGTCCGGAGTGAAGCCTATCCGGGCGACATCTTCTACCTGCACTCCCGTCTGCTGGAGCGTGCGGCGAAGATTATCAACCAGGAAGAAGTGGCACGCGAGATGAACGACCTGCCGAAAGCCTGAAAGGCAGAGTGAAGGGCGGTGGTTCATTGACGGCGCTTCCCATTATCGAAACGCAGGCAGGCGACGTGTCGGCTTACATCCCTACAAACGTAATCTCCATTACCGACGGACAGATATTCCTCGACACCAACCTTTTCAATCAGGGCAACCGTCCGGCTATCGACGTAGGTATCTCCGTGAGCCGTGTAGGCGGTACGCCAGATTAAGGCAATGAAGAAAGGTGGCGGGTACGTTGAAGATAGACCAGGCACAGTATCGCGAACTGGAAGCATTTACCAAGTTCAGCGGCGATATGGACCCGGTTACTGCGCTCACCATCGACAAGGGCCAGAAGAATACCCGTTTGCTGGTACAGCCCCAGTACAGTCCGATGCCTGTAGAGAAGCAGATTGCCATTCTTTATTGCGGCACGCACGGTTTGCTGAAGGATGTGCCTTTGGACAAGGTGAATGAGTTTGAACGCAGTTTCCTCGAATTCCTTGAAAGAGATTATCAGATGGAGGTGCTCGATGTGTTGAAGTCGGGTGTCATCGATGACAATGTCTGCAAGAAGATAGAAGAGACGGCGGCAAAGGCAGCCAAGCAATTTATGTAGATGGCAGTTAGGCAACCCCTAACCGCTAATCACTAACCCCTAATCACTATATGAAATGGCTTCACTGAAAGAGGTAAAAAATAGAATAAGCTCCGTCAAGAGTACGCGTCAGATAACTTCGGCGATGAAGAATGGTGGCGTCCGCCAAGCTGCATAAGGCACAGGGGCGGATTGAGAATATGCTGCCCTATCAACGGAAGCTGAACGAGATTCTGACAAACTTCCTGAGTACGGATGTTACGGTAGAGTCTCCCTATACCGAGGAGCGTCCGGTAGGGAAGGTGGCAATTGTGGCATTCTCGTCCAATTCATCTTTATGCGGCGCTTTCAACTCCAACGTGGCAAAGATGCTGGAGCGTACACTGGAAGACTACCGGTCGCTGGGCAAGGAGAATATCCTGGTGTATCCCGTAGGCAAGAAAGTGGAAGAAGCTGTAAAGAAATTGGGATATGAGCCGCAAGGCAGTTATCAGGAAATGGCCGACAAGCCTTCGTATGTGCAGGCTTACGAGCTTGCCGGGCGCCTGATGAAAGAGTTTCTTGAAGGGCGCATCGACAAGGTGGAGCTGATTTATCATCATTTCAAGTCTATGGGCTCGCAGGTGCTGACGAGAGACAACTATCTGCCCATCGACTTGGGCAAGGTAGCCGAAGAAGCAACCGGGACTGTCGGAAAAAGCAGTTTCAACAATGATTATATTGTAGAGCCCTCTGCTTCCCAACTGGTGGCCGAGCTTCTTCCTAAAGTGTTGAGCCAGAAGATTATACGGTCTTGTTGGATTCGAACACTTCCGAGCACGCGGCACGTATGCTTGCCATGCAGGCTGCCACGGACAATGCCAATGAGCTGATTCAGGATTTGACGAAGCAATACAACAAGAGCCGCCAGCAGGCGATTACGAATGAGCTGCTGGACATCATTGGCGGAAGTATGAAATAATTTTTCCGGCAGGAAACAAGGAGATGTGTCAAAATACACTTGACGGTTTCTTTTAGGCACGATTACACGAAACACGATTTCACAGATTTTCTTTATTCTTTTTCTGTGAAATCCGTGTTTTCCGTGTAATCCGTGCCTAAAAAAGAAACCAATAGTAAGCGGACTTTAGTTTTGACACACATTCTCTTTTTTTAAGGATGCCGTCCGTGCGGCAAAAAACATTCGGCCGGTTTTTCTTTTCCTTGGTTTATTTGTACTACCTTTACCGTTCTAAAATAAACCGAAAAGAACAATGGAGCAGAACCCCGAATCAGCGCTTGCGTGGCAATTCATCGAAAGCACAGGTACTCATCTTTTTCTGACAGGCAAAGCCGGAACCGGTAAAACCACTTTTTTGCGCAAGCTTAAGCAGGAAAGTCCCAAACGTATGGTAGTCGTTGCGCCCACCGGCATAGCGGCCATCAATGCCGGGGGTGTTACCATCATTCGTTCTTTCAGATTCCGTTCGCACCTTATGTGCCCGAAAGCTCGTTCAGTACGAATGGAAAGGCAAGCTACCGCTTCCGTTTCGGTAAGGAGAAAATCAATATCATACGCAGCATGGATCTGCTGGTGATTGATGAAATCAGTATGGTACGCGCCGACCTGCTGGATGCGGTAGATGAAATGCTCCGCCGCTACCGCGACCCCTACAAACCGTTTGGCGGTGTGCAGTTGCTGATGATTGGCGACCTGCAGCAGCTGGCTCCCGTAGTGAAAGACGAGGAATGGCAGATGCTCAGCAAGTACTACGACACTCCCTATTTCTTCTCCAGCCGCGCGCTGAAGCAGACGGAATATTGCACCATCGAGCTTAAGACCGTATACCGGCAGAATGACGGAGACTTCCTGGAACTGCTGAACCGCATCCGTGAGAACCATTGCGACCCGCAGGTGCTGGAAACGCTGAACCGCCGCTACATCCCCGGTTTCCAGCCTCGGAAAGAGGAAGGATATATCCGTCTGGTCACCCATAACTATCAGGCGCAGCGTATCAACAGCTACGAGCTGGAACAGCTTCCGGGACGTTCCTATGCGTTTCGTGCTACTGTCGAGGGGAAGTTTCCCGAATATTCATACCCCACGGACGAAGTTCTCGAACTGAAAGAAGGCGCTCAGGTGATGTTCGTGAAGAACGACTCTTCCGGCGAGCACCGCTACTACAACGGTATGATTGGTGAGGTAACCTCCGTTTCTGCCGGCAGTATCGAGGTACGCGCCAAAGACAGCGGGGATACTTTTCTGTTGCAGGAAGAGGAGTGGACGAATGCAAAATACGTCTTGGACGAAGACAGCAGGGAGATTGTAGAAGATATTGAAGGTACTTTCCGGCAGTTTCCCCTGAAACTGGCGTGGGCCATTACAATCCACAAGAGTCAGGGGCTTACGTTTGAACGTGCCATTATCGACGCCAGCGCATCCTTTGCACATGGGCAGACGTATGTGGCACTGAGCCGTTGCAAGACGCTGGAAGGCCTGGTGCTCAGCGCACCGCTTTCGGCAAAGGCTGTTATCAGCGACCGTGCCGTAGACCGGTTTACGGAAGAAGCCCGCCGGAACGAACCGGACGAAAACCGCTTCCATTCACTGCAACGTGCCTATTCACGGGCTGCTGTCGGAACTGTTTGATTTCCTGCCGCTGGCACAAGCGTTGCAGCGCTATGTACGGCTGGTCGATGAACATCTTTATAAACTCTATCCCAAGCAGCTTGCCGCCTACAAAGAGGCGGTGGAGCGTTTCCGCGAAAAGGTGGTAAAAGTGGCGCAGAGGTTCGGCATACAGTACAACCGCCTGATTGACGCCGCACAGGATTATGCTGCGGACGAAACCCTGCAGGAGCGGATTGTTGCGGGAGCCGGTTACTTTAAAGATGAAATGGCGCTTTTGTATCCCGTATTGATAGGGCCACGCGCTCTTGCCACGGATAATAAGGTGCTGAAGAAGCAACTGAATGCAGCCAAAGAGGAACTGAATACACTTTTCCTGTTGAAAGACGGGCTGCTGGCATACATAACGGAACACGGATTCCGCACAGCCGGGTATTTGAAGCGGAAAGCCATACTGTCTATCGGCGAGCATGCTGTCTCCGGCAAAGAGGACTTGAAGCGGAGAAGCATGCCGGATACGGTGGAGAAGAACATGCAAGACCGCAAGAGGAAAGAAACGATGGCATCTTCCGTTCAAGTGCCCTCGGACGTACTGCATCCCGAACTATACGACCGCCTGGTGGCTTGGAGAAATACGGAAGCAGCCCGTTTGGGGCTGCCGGTCTACACGGTCATCCAGCAAAAGGCCATTTTGGGCATCAGCAACCTGTTGCCTGCCGATAAGGACATGCTTGTCCGCATCCCTTATTTCGGGAAGAAAGGGGTAGAGAAGTACGGAGACACCATTCTGGAAATAGTATATGCGTACTGCAAGGAGAAAGGATTGGCAGAGCCGGAGCTTATGCTTTAGTATGGTCGAACCGCTGTATCTGATTATATCAGTCTGTGATGTTTACGGTTAGAACGGCGTCCGGTTGCCCTGCTGTACTTCGATGCGTATGCCGAATGCACCGTTGGCGGATTTCATTTCAAATGCTCCCTTGAAGTTGTTCTTCTCCCACGCAATGCCGAACGGTTGGGAACTTTCCAGCCGTCCTTGTCGTACTCGCCGTATGTATTGATACGCATTCCGTTCTTCAGTTTGAAGCTGCCCATTTGCAGGTTCTCCGGCGATGACCAGAAGCCCGTCAGCCCAAACGGATTCATGCTGTAAACGGTGGCGTTGGTGAGCGAGAACACATTTGAAAGCCCCTGCGAGTAGGTCGCGTCCGGGTTGAGACGGAATATCCGGCTGTAGTCTTTGCTTGCATCCGGTATTTCCAACGTAAACCGGGGCAGGCGGGGAGCTTCCATTCTCATGAGGCTCATGTCCAGGAGAAAGCCGTCATAATTCTTCGTTTCGGGTAGGAATGTCCCTTCGGGCGGCGTACCGTCGGGCAGGCTATGGGAGCGTATGCTGTCGCCCTTCGCTTCGGTTTGGGCGTGCAGTGAAACGACGCTTGCCAGTAGGGCGATGATAAAAAAACAAACTTGTTTCATGATTGGGCACGGTTATTGTTTTCTTCTCAGACAAAGATAATCCTTTCCGTCAATTTTCTGAAACTTCTTTATATTATTTCTTATTCTTTATACTATCAGTTTATAGCCTATCCCCCGCACGTTTACGATGCGTATGCGGTCGTCTTGCGCCAGCTTGTGGCGCAGCTTCGTTATGAATACATGCAGGCTGCGGGAGTTGAAGAAGCTGTCGTCTCCCCAAAGGTCGAGCAGTACATTCTGGGTATTGACCACCTGATTGCGGTTCTCGCAGAGGCGCTTCAGTATTTCCGATTCGCGGTGTGAGAGTTCCATTTCCGTATCGGCGTGCGGAGCAGCACCGGTTCCTGTATACGACAGCCGTTGTGTGACGGGGTTGAACCGGTAATTGCCTATTTCAAAGTCGGTGGCCTCTTTGGGAGCAGGTTCCGTAAAGTTGAAAGCCTTGCCCGCCAGCGATTTGATACGGATAATCAGTTCCTGCATGCCGAAAGGTTTCTTCAGATAATCGTTGGCGCCGAGTTCAAAGCCTCTACAACGTCATTGATGGCAGAGCGTGCAGTGAGGAAAAGCACCGGCGTGTGCTTGTCGGTCTGGCGGATGCGGCGTACCATTTCGAAGCCGTCCATACGGGGCATCATGACGTCTGCCACCAGCACATCGGGGCGCAGGTCGAAGAACAGGCGCAACCCCTCTTCGCCGTCGGCAGCGGTGTGGATAATGAAACTTTGCCCTTCCAGCGTGTCCTTTATAATCATGGCGAGGGTCTCTTCATCCTCAACCAGCAATACTTTTATTTTATCCATGACATCCTTGTCTTTCTTGTTATTCTTGTTTATTATGTAATATCTGTATGTACTCCGGGGATATATTCCTGTTTCTCCTAAGTAAACTTCCGTTTCCGCCGGGAGAAACTTCCGTTCCCATTAGGGGAAACGACAGTTCCCTTTAAAGGAAACGCGCGTTCCCCTTAAGGGAAACCGGAGTTTCTTCCGGGGGAACGGACGGGTACTCCTTTTATCCGTTCGGAAATCTCAGAGTGAACGTGCTTCCTTTGCCCGGTTCGCTCTTTACCGTTACGCTTCCGCCGTGCTTTTCGGTCATGGTCTTGACATAGAACAGACCGAGGCCGTAGCCTTCACGTTGTGCAGATTGCCGGTGGGAACGCGGTAGAACTTATCGAATATGTGGCTCTGCTTTTCGGGAGCGATACCTGTTCCACGGTCACTGATGGCGATTTCAACAAACTCTCCTTGTTCGGCAGAGGCGGTTTGCCGGCAACGGATGTTTACGTCCGCTGCTTCGGGCGAGTATTTTATGGCATTGTCAATCAGGTTGCTGATGATGTTGCTGAAGTGCGTACGGTCTGCCGTGAGGGTAAGTCCGGCAGGCTCGATGTCCGTAGAGATATGCACGGGCTTCTCCGCCTTCAATTTATGCTGCTCGATAAGCGGTTCGAGAATGCTTTCCATGGACAGCGGTTCCGGATGCAGGCGGAAGGTCTTGCGGCGTTCCATGCTCATGGAGAGTATCTGCTCGACAAGTCCGCTGAGCCGTTGCAACTGCTCCTGGCAGATGCGCAGATACTTGTCGCGTTGTGCCTTTTCTTCCGCCTGGTTAAAGTTCAGCAGGGCATCGTTGGCGGCATAGGCTACGGCGATAGGGGTTTTCAGTTCGTGGGTGATGTTGTTGGTAAAGTCGCTTTTCATCTCCTCCAGCGTCTTTTGCTGCAAGATGGTGCGGATAAGTATCCAGAACGCGAAGCAGAGGATGATGAGGATAACGAACGAGGTAGTCAGAATGCCCGACATCTGCTTCAGCACCAACGGGGTAACGGGTTCCATCCAAAGGCGGTAGCTCTGATGGGTACTGATGTCGAAAGCGTACTCGTATAGCTTGGCTTCGGGGCTTGGAACGTATCCGGGAGTACCGGCCACGGCAAGCGTGTCTGTAAACGTATGGGGAGATGCTTTGTCGTTTGTATAGATATGCTCCAGGCGATGGGGCAGCGTGATGCCCCGGTCTTTGAGCTGAAAGGTGAGCAGGCTGTCGTATACAAGGACATCAGGGTCGGAAATGACATCCAGGCCGGAGTGCAGGCCGCGCTGGAAATATGTGGCGAGTTCCAGCATGCTGTTCTGGTCGCGCAGAATAACATCCAGCCCGCTGTTTGCCCTCAGTGCGGCTTGGGGCGGAACATCGGTGTCTTTTATGGCGGCTTCCAGCTTCTTTTGGGCTGAATCGGCATTCAGCCATTGAGCCTTGTTCCGGTCTTTGTTCCGTTCTATGAAAAGTACATCGTCGGAGTCCGGGACGGCGATGCCATCACGGGTGATAATAGCCTGTACGGAGGAATTGTCCGAGATACTCATCAAAAGGGTGTCGCTCTTTTGATGAATGACCTGCTGGTCGGAGGTTTCTTCTTTCCGGCCGTTGCGGTCTATGCTGGTGGTGCTGTGTACATAGGTTTTGTTTTGCGTTCCGTCTTTCTCGAATCCGGCGGATACGCTCACTGTCCCATGGTCGGCACTGTCCTTGCGCATCCTTTCCACACGCAGCATCATTTCGTTATAGTCGCTCATGCGCATGGCTTCTATGATGTTGCGTTCCAGGTCGTTGCGCATGGTGCGGTACAGCCCGCCGAGCCAGTAGGCTGGTAGGAGAAGATACCCGCCAAAGACAGGATAACGAGTATGGCAATGTATTTCAAAGGCAGTTTCATGGTGGTTCCTTGATATTTGTGCAGGCAAAGATAAGGAGTTATGGTGTGCGGTGTATCGTGCGATAAGACTAAATAACACTTCCGGTAACAGTAGATAACACTTGGTAAGCAGGCGATAACACAAAGTCGGGCGGGTAATGCCGTACTTTGCGGTGTGAAAACGAATTAAAACATCAAATACAATAAATTAAAGCATCGAATACGTATGAAACGATTTTATCTGTTATCTGTAATCAGCCTTTTTAGTGCCGGTATCTCCGCCCAGGAAATCACCGGCGGAGAACGTACCTCAGCGCCGACAGCATCATTACCTCGGATGCCCGCCTGGACAGTATCTACCAAAGCCTGCCCGAAGTGATGATTACCGGCGAACGCCCCGTAGTCAAAGCCTCGCAAGGCAAACTGGTGTATGACTTGCCGCGGCTTATCCGCGACCTGCCCGTGGACAATGCCTACGATGCCGTAAAGGAACTTCCCGGCGTAACCGAGATGAACGGCGGCTTGCAACTAGCAGGGCAGGGTGTCACCGTCATTCTGAACGGAAAAGTGACCACCCTCAGCGTCGAACAGCTTTACACACTGTTGCGGAGTATCCCCGCAAGCCGGATAGAAAAAGCCGAAGTGATGTATAACGCACCCGCCCGCTACCAGGTGCGCGGCGCACTTATCAACGTGCAACTGAAGCAAACCGCGGACGGTCCCTCTTCCTGGCAGGGCGAACTCTACGGCAAATACAATCAGAAGCATTACGAAGGTTTTGAGGAGCGCGCCAGCCTTTTATATAACGGAAATAAATTCTCAACGGATTTTCTTTACTCGCACAAACACGGCCGTACTTACACTACGACGGACAAAGATGCTATGCACGCTTTGGCGGATGGCTCGGTGTACCCGATGGCAACCGATGAGGTACGCCGCGGCCGTTCGCATACGCATAGTTTCCGGGTGGGAGCCGATTATACTATCGCTAAAGACCATCAGTTGAGCTTTGTCTACAACGGTAACTATACAACGTCTCACAACCGGATGAATATCAACGGTTCGCAGCAGTCCGCCACGTTGAGCAACAGCACCGACTGGCTTCACAACGGCCGGCTGGACTATTCTACGCCTTTTGGCATGAAAGCCGGTGTGGAGTTCACTTACTACCGTTCTCCGTCCGACCAGTTGCTGAACAGCCGCCTGCTGGAAAACGACGAGCTTGACTTCTTTACACAGGACTGCCAGCGCATCAACCGCTGGAAAATGTTTCTGGCGCAGGAACACAGCCTGGGCAAGGGCTGGGGACTGAATTACGGTATTGTCTATACTACCGGCATCGCACACAGTTACCAATATTACTACGACCCGGAGACCGGCGAACAGTTGGGAGATGAAAATACAACTTCGTTGGCAGCCGGTGATAATTCCGCCGGTAACTTCACTAATATGAAATCCCGCAAACGGGAAGAAACGCTGAACATCTATGCAGGTTTCAGCAAGAGTTTCGGCGATAAGCTCTCGCTGGATGCCTCGCTGGCTGTGGAGCGTTATAAAACGCCCGTTTGGAACCAGTGGGATTGGTATCCTACCGTCAACCTGAACTATATGCCTGCCCCCGGACATATCCTGCAACTTGCGCTGAGCAGCGATAAGCACTATCCCGACTATTGGGCCGTGCAGGATGCTGTTTCTTATATCGGCGGCGGATATTCCGAGATTCACGGCAACCCTCTGCTGAAACCTGCGCAAAGCTATGAGTTTCAAATGAACTATATCTTAAAGAGCAAGTACATCTTCAGCACCTGGTTCAGCCACACCAAGGACTACTCGGTACAGACGCTTTACCAGTCCTCGCAACGGCTGGTTGAAATCTATAAATACCTGAACTTTGACTACCGCCAACAGTTTGGCATACAGGTATCAGTGCCCTTTAAGGTAAAGAACTGGTTGAATTCCCGCCTGACCTTTATCGGCATCTGGCATCGCGAGAAAGACAGCGACTTTTGGGATATCCCCTTCGACCGCAAACAGTGTTACGGCATCGCCCAAATGAACAACACCTTCACCCTTTCCACCAAGCCCGACCTGAAGCTGACCGTCACCGGATTTGTGCACAGCAAAGCGATTCAGGGAATTTACGACCTGCCTGTTTCCGGCAATGTAAATGCCGCCTTGCGCTATGGCTTTGCCAAGGGAAAGGCCGTCCTGAATCTGTATTGCAACGATATATTCGAGACCGGGCAGATTTCTCCGCGCATCCGCTTCCAGACGCAGAATGTAACCAACCATTACTCTTGTTTCCGCGAGTTGGGCGTATCGTTCACATACAAGTTCGGCGGTTATAAGGAAAAGAAGAGGGAAGGAGTGGATACGTCGCGGTTCAAATGATTGTTTGATAACCAATCCTGTTCGGGTAGTTAAGCTGATACTAAATTCTTTTTCATATACCTGCATTTTCCTTTCTTTTTTGTACTTTTGCAGCTTTCAAAAAAACAAAGTTGTTATTTAAAGAAAAGACCCTATATATGAAATCGGATATCGAAATAGCACGCAGCATTGAACTGAAGAAAATAAAGCAGGTTGCCGAAAGTGTCGGCATTCCCCGTGAAGAAGTAGAGAACTACGGCCGCTACATTGCCAAGATTCCCGAACACCTGATTGACGAGGAGAAGGTAAAGCAGAGCAACCTGATTCTGGTAACCGCCATTACGGCCACAAAGGCAGGCATTGGCAAAACCACGGTCTCTATCGGCCTGGCATTGGGACTGAACAAGATAGGCAAGAAAGCCATCGTAGCTTGCGCGAACCCTCGCTGGGTCCGTGCTTCGGCATGAAAGGCGGAGCGGCAGGCGGCGGCTACGCGCAGGTACTTCCTATGGAGAAGATAAACTTACATTTCACAGGAGATTTCCATGCCATCACTTCCGCTCACAATATGATTTCCGCTTTGCTGGATAACTATATCTACCAGCATCAGGCGGACGGATTCGGCCTGAAAGAAATCATCTGGCGGCGTGTGCTCGATGTGAACGACCGCTCCCTGCGCAGCATTGTTACCGGACTTGGACCACGTACCAACGGGGTTACCCTGGAGTCCGGTTTCGACATTACACCTGCATCGGAGATTATGGCAATTCTCTGTCTGGCAAAGGATACGGAAGACCTCCGCAGACGCATCGAGAATATCATACTTGGTTTTGACTATGAGGGCAAGCCGTTTACAGTGAAAGATTTAGGTGTGGCGGGCGCCGTCACCGTACTGCTGAAAGATGCCATCCATCCCAACCTGGTACAGACCACCGAAGGAACAGCCGCTTTTGTGCATGGCGGTCCGTTCGCAAATATAGCGCATGGCTGCAACTCCATTCTCGCTACCAAAATGGCTATGACCTTCGGCGATTACGTAGTGACCGAAGCCGGCTTCGGTGCGGACTTGGGAGCGGAGAAGTTCTATAATATCAAATGCCGCAAAAGCGGTCTGCAACCCAAGCTGACCGTTATCGTCGCCACTGCACAGGGATTGAAGATGCACGGTGGTGTCAGCCTCGACCGCATTAAGGAGCCGAACATGGAAGGACTGAAGGAAGGCTTCGGCAATCTTGACAAACACATCCGTAACCTGCGCTATTTCGGGCAGACCGTTGTGGTTGCCTTCAACCGTTTTGCCAGCGATACGGACGAAGAAGTAGAAGCTATCCGCCGTCATTGCGAAGAGGATTTGAAAGTGGGCTTCGCCATTAACAATGCCTTTGCCGAGGGTGGGAAGGTGCGGTGGATTTGGCTAACCTCGTTGTGGAAACAATCGAAAAGAAGCCATCCGCCCCGTTGCAATATACTTACGGGGAAAACGATACCGTACAGCAGAAGATAGAGAAAGTGGCATGCAACCTTTATGGCGCAAGTGTAGTGACCTACAGCAGCGCTTCACGCAAGATGATGAAGCTTATCGAAGAAATGGGTATTGCACATTATCCCGTCTGCATAGCCAAGACGCAGTATTCTTTCTCTGCCGACCCCAAAATATACGGCGCTGTCAATAACTTCGAGTTCCACATCAAGGACATCGTTATCAACAACGGTGCGGAAATGCTCGTTGCCATTGCCGGTGAGATACTCCGAATGCCGGGGCTGCCCAAAGTGCCGCAAGCGGAGCACATCGACATAGTGGACGGCAATATAGAGGGGCTTTCCTGAACCTTCTTAAATAGAGAATTGAAAATAGAGAATTAAAAAATAAGCTGCGCAAGGTTCGTTTGAACTGCGCAGCTTATCTTTTTTACTTTTTATTGTAGAAACTATTATTTCCCGATTTCATAATT
>ENA-OQAA01000649-OQAA01000649.1-human-gut-metagenome-genome-assembly--contig:-NODE-649-length-22389-cov-3.734076_pt1 | contig 22389 bp, 25 predicted proteins | sample MGYA00242489_ERZ504515 | MGnify/ENA primary metagenome ERZ504515 (study PRJEB26092, sample SAMD00036237) | human gut metagenome | host: Homo sapiens | study: EMG produced TPA metagenomics assembly of... | reverse complement strand
GGTGATAGGTAGGATGAAAGAAATATTTCTTGTATGCAGTTTTGAAGGTATATAAAAATAAAAAAGCAAGTAAAAACCCTTGTCAAATGAGACAAAAGGGTTTATACTATATAAGTATTCCTCGATAGCTCAGTGGTAGAGCATTCGGCTGTTAACCGAAGGGTCGTTGGTTCGAACCCAACTCGGGGAGTTTTAAAACAGAGATTGATTTAATCTCTGTTTTTTTGTATACCAAAATATGAAAAAAATTCATCGCTGTAAGAAAAGAGAAAGGGAAAACAGATGAAATATATATTACAAACAGATAGTGAAAGAATTGAAATAACAATTATAAGATCCAGACGGAGAACATTAGGTCTGGAAGTAAAAGGTGACGGAACCGTAAATGCCAGAGTGCCAATGAGAGCACCAAGAGAAATTGTGGAGCGCTTTATCGAAGAACATAAAGAATGGATATTGAAGAAGAGATGCGAATGGGGGATGAATAAAGCGGTAGATTCATCTAAGATTCTACCGGCAGTGGGGAGAAAAGAGGGAAAGCAAAAGATCAAAAAATTAATAGAAGAACGTGTGGCATATTACGCCAGGATAATGGGAGTGACGTATCAGAGAATTTCCATGCGGAATCAGAAGACACGCTGGGGGAGCTGCAGCAGTCAGGGAAATTTGAATTTCAATAACAGATTGCTATTTGTCCCGGAGGAACTGGTGGATTACGTAGTCGTACATGAACTGGCACATCGAAAAGAAATGAATCATTCGAAAGCATTTTGGGATGTTGTAGAAAAATATATGCCAGATTATAAAGAACGTCGTGCGAAATTGAGGGAATATCATATAGAATCATAAAGCTTGGATATATAGAGATTTGTAATAAATTAAAACATTTATAGAATTTGTGCGAAAAATACAAAAATAAACAAAGGCTTTGTCATGCAATGACGATGAAATATTTTTTTAATATGTTAGAATGTTAATCTGTTAGGAATAGAAATAAGAGGTCTGGAGTAGGTGAAATGTTTAAAGTAAGTTATTTTTTAGAAGTCCTGCCGATCATTGCAAGTAAGGTGAACGTTACGTTTGAACTGACGATAGCGGCAACTATCTTTGCATTGGTTGTAGGTGTAATTATTGCAATTATTGGATACTACAAAATTCCGGGGTTATATCAGTTAACCAGGGTATATGTTTCTATCATGAGGGGAACTCCGGTTGTTGCGCAACTATATTTCTTCTATTATGGAATAGCGTTATATAGTGCAATTGTAAGAAATATGACACCACTCATGCAGTAGCGGTTGTTATGAGTCTGAATATGGGAGCTTTTATGTCGGAAAGTATCAGAGGAGCACTTTTATCTGTAGATGAAGGACAGAAAGAGGCCGCATATTCTTTGGGAATGACTAATTTTCAGCTGGTTACGAGAATTGTAATTCCGCAGGCTGTACGTGTGGCATTACCGCCATTATTTAATGACATTATCAATCTGATCAAGATGACTTCACTTGCATTTATGCTTGGGGTGCCGGATATTATGGGAGCTGCCAAGATAGAAGGTGCAAGAACGTTCAGATACTTTGAAATATATGCAGCTGTAATGTTAGTTTACTGGCTGATCATATTTGTACTTGGAATTTTACATAAATTGTTAGAAAAAAAATGTGCAAATATGTACTAATTAGGATCTTAAATGGGAAACCATTGAGATAGATTTATTATTAATAAGGAAAAAGAGGAGATAAGTATTATGAAAAAACGTGTATTAGCAGCTTTATTAGTTACTATGATGACTGTAGGAACAGTTGCCGGATGTGGAAGCAGTTCGAAATCTGATGATTCAGATAAGAAGACAACTTCAGATGCAAAAAGTGATGATAAAAAGATTCTGGAAAGAAAGTAACTGTAGTTACTTCTGGAACAGGAGAGCCATACAGCCTTCTGTCAGACGATGGAAAATGGACAGGTATCGATGCAGACATGTGGGATGAGATTGAAAAGCGTACTGGATGGGAAGTAGAAGTAAAGCAGGCATCATTTGACGCTATGTGGGGTGAACTGGATACAAACCGTGTAGATGTAGTTGCGAACTGTCTTGCTGTAAAACCAGAAAGAACAGATAAATACAATGCAACAATTCCATACTATGGAGATTCTCAGTGTATTATCGTTAATGATGATTCAGATTACAAGACAGCTGATGACTTAAAAGGAAAAACAGTCGGATGTACAAATGGACAGGCAGCACAGACAATTATTGAAGATATGGCTGCAGAAAAAGGATTTACTGTAAAGCTTTATGAAGACAGTGCAGTAGGTATGAACGATCTGAAGCTTGGAAGAATTGATGCATATGCAAATACAACAACAAATGTAAACGCATTTACACACAACAACTCAGATGCAAAATTCCGTTTCTTTGATGAGCAGCTCCTTGCTAACAATGTAGCTTACTTTCTTCCGAAGACAGATGACGGAGAGAAACTTACAAAAGAACTTAACGATGTAATTCAGGAGATGCTGGATGACGGAACTGTAGCAAAGATCACTGAAAAGTGGATGTATGCTGACATGACAAAATTAATTCAGAAATAAGCATAAGTCAGGAAGATTGAAAAAATATGGGAACAGAAACACAGCTGGTTAAGATTGAACATTTATATAAGGAATTTGATGAAAATACAAAAGTATTAAGTGACATCAATCTGACGATCAATAAGAATGAAGTAATTGCTATTTTGGGACCTTCTGGTACCGGAAAATCGACGTTACTCAGATGTCTGAACTATTTGACTGTACCGACAAAAGGAAAGATTACGATTGGTGATATAGCAGTTGATGCGGAAAATCATTCGAAAAAAGATGTGATTGAGCTCCGTAAACATTCATCAATGGTATTTCAGGGATACAATTTATTTAAGAATAAGACAGCTCTGGAAAATGTAATGGAAGCGTTGACCGTGGTACAGAAGAAGTCGAAAGCAGATGCAGAGAAAATCGCTTTGGAATTACTGGATAAGGTCGGAATGAGTGAGAGAAAAGATTTCTACCCGTCTAAATTATCGGGCGGGCAGCAACAGAGGGTTGGAATTGCAAGGGCACTTGCTGTTAATCCAAATGTTGTGTTATTTGATGAACCGACGTCTGCACTTGATCCGGAACTGGTAGGGGAAGTATTAAATACGATCAAATCTCTTGCAGAAGAAGGAACGACAATGATTCTGGTAACACATGAGATCGGATTTGCCAGAGAAGTTGCAACGAGAATCTTATTTATGGATGGCGGAAAGATTGCAGCGGATGGTACACCGGAGGAGATCATTGATCATCCGGAGAATCCAAGACTTCAGCAGTTCCTGAATTTTGTTAATCGAAAATAGAATGTCTGAAAGACCTGCACGAGTTTGGTGCAGGTCTTTTTTAAAGAGCAAAGAATGTTAGTAAAAGGAGTAGAAGAATGCAGGACATAAGTGACAGAATCAAACAAATCGCAAAAGAGGCAGAACCGGAACTTATCAGTATCCGAAGAGAACTGCATCAGTATCCGGAGCTTGGAATCAATCTTCCGAAAACGCATGAGATCATCAGCAGAGAGTTAAAAAAGATTCCAAACCTGAAGGTTCGTGAACACATGGCAGGCGGATATGGAATTATTGCGGAGCTACAGGGAAAGAAAGCGCAGGGGAAGAATATCCTTCTGCGTGCAGATATTGACGCACTGCCGCTGGAAGAACAGGTGGACTGTGATTATAAATCCACCCATCCGGGGAAGATGCATGCATGTGGGCACGACGGACATGCCACCTGGTTGATCGGTGCTGCAAAGATACTGGCAAGGCTCACAGGTGAATTCGGAGGATGTATCAGGTTCGCATTTCAGCCGGGAGAAGAGGTCGGACTTGGAGCAGATACGATGATCTTGGAAGATAAGGTACTGGAAGAACCGAAGATAGATATGGCTTTTGCGGCACATGGATGGCCTCGGTACAAAGTGGTAAGATTGGAATCGTAAGAAGATATGCGTTCGGATGTGTAGGCGGATTTCAGGTTAAGATCACAGGAAAAAAGGGACATGCATCATGGCCGGAACAGACGGTAGACCCAATTGCTGTGGCAAATGAAATCTATCAGCATATACCGTCTATACTGACACGTACAATTAGTGGAACGGAACCTAAGATCCTTTCTGTTACATATATGCTGGCAGGAGAGAATGGCGTAAGAAATATTATTCCTCAGGAATGCGAATTCGGCGGTACCATGCGAGCTGCCAAAAAAGAAGTACTTGAAAAAATGGGACAGGAACTGGAAAAAGAAATAAAGGCAGTGTGTCAGGTGTATGGAGCTGCTTATGAAGCAAAGATTGAAATACATGGTGGCAGTGTGAAGAATGCCCCGGGATTGTTAAATGGGGTAAAGAATGCAGCAGCAGATGTACTCGGAAAAGACAATGTATATATCATTGAAGAAGATAATCTTGGAGGAGAAAATTTTGCAGAATATAGTAGCAGAGTTCCATCTGTATATATGTTCATAGGAATAAAACCAGAAGGCAGAGCAGAGATACCTGGATTGCACAGTCCGGAATATCGTTTTGATGATTCTGTACTTTCAGGAGCAGCTGCAGCATTTGCAAGTATTGGAATCAAAGGATGCCAGGGAGAACTTGAAGAAGAATAGAACGGAAAACTGAAAAAGAAGAGAGGAAAAAAAGATATGGAAAAATTAATATACGTAGACAGAAGAAATACAAATTGTAATAAGTGGGATGGACAGTACAAGATGTTCGGAGAAGAAGGGCTGCATGCGATGTGGGTGGCAGATATGGATTTCCGTGTACCAGAATGCGTCGTTGAAGCCTTGAAAAAATATGTAGAATCCGGCGTTTACGGATATTATAAAATACCGGATGCTTATTATCAGGCATTTATAAACTGGGAAAAGGAACACCATGGATATGAAGTGAAAAAAGAATGGATTCGTTTTTCTCCGGGGGTTGTAGCAGGATTTCACTGGCTGGTGCAGATGCTGACAGAAGAGAAAGATGCTGTGATCGTAAATACACCGGTTTATTATCCGTTCCTGGATGCTGTAAAAAATAATCACAGAAGATTGATCTGTTCGGATCTGAAAGAACAGGATGGGGTATATAGTATAGATTTTGAAGACTTTGAGCGGAAAATAGAAGAAAACAATGTAAAGCTGTTCATATTGTGTTCCCCACATAACCCGGCAGGAAGGGTGTGGAAAAAAGAAGAGCTTAAGAGATTATTTGAAATCTGTAAAGAACATCAGGTATATATCATATCAGATGAGATTCATCAGGATCTGGTGTTCGGGGAACATAAGCATATTCCATCTTTGTCAGTAGGAGATTATGACAAGATCATGGTATCGATTGTTGCGGCATCTAAAACATTTAATATAGCGGGAGCACAGAATTCTATGGTCATTATTCCGGATGAAGAACTTCAGGAAAAATGGGATACTTATGTAAAAGGAAACCGGGTGCTGGGAGGAAATGCATTTGGATACGTGGCAGCTGAGGCTGCATATGCAGGTGGAGGAGAATGGCTGCAAAGTGTGTTAACGCAGATTAATGAGAATTATCACTATTTGAAAACAGAATTAGAACAGAATCTGCCAGAGGCAGTTGTTACACCGCTGGAAGGTACATATCTTTGCTGGATCAATCTCGGAGCATATGTGAAAGCAGAAGATATGAAAGAAATAATACAGAAAAAATGCCATCTGGCAGTAGATTTTGGGGACTGGTTTGGTGGAGAACATTTTGGAACCTTTATAAGAATGAATCTGGCGACATCTAGAGAGAATGTAGAAATCGGTGTGAATGCGCTGATTCAGAACTTAATGAAAAAATAGTTATAGAGATTATCAATAAGAACAAAGTACATAGTCCTGATTTTCTATTTGACAGAAAGAATTTTCTACGAGAAAATATCTTTATATAGGGAGTGAATGGATATGTATGAAATAGATGTCTGTTATAAGATTATTTTTGAAGCAATGCTGGAAGAAAATGCACTGGAAAAGATAGCAGATAGAATCAGTAAATATACAGCTGCAGAAGTAATATTTGTGTCAGGGTCTGGAAAGATCCTGGCATATTCGCATGCCTGTGAAAATGGGAAAAGAGAGTGTATACAGCAAAAGCATATTACGCAGAAAGAATATGAACATTACAGGAAATATGGGTATGACGGAGAAGGACAGCTGATGGTAGAAGAAGTGGAGCTTTCCGGAAGATTCAAGGGATATATTGCTGTTATATATAAAGAAAAAAATGAACAGATTTTTTACAGAGAACTGGTACAGGTAATTGGACAGGCGGTAAAAGAATATCTGGAAGAAGAACAGAAAGGTTATCTATATGCGCAGCCTTTTGGAAAGTCGGTTACCGCATGGATCTGTTGCATGAAGAGACACTGCCTGAGAATATGGAAGAAAGACCAGAGCCTCGGTATATAGGTCTGTTACTTCAAAAACAAGAGATACAGGAGAGGGAGCTTTTATGCATAGAAAGTCTTGCAGAGATTTATTGTGTGTATGAGGATCAAAATGAACTCTTTTTATTATTTTCCGGAGTGAGTGGGAAGAATCTTGCAGAGATTTATGATAGAATAAGGGAACAGAAAATACCATGCAGTGTCAGTGAACCATTTGGAGAGTTAACGTGGTGTGCGGCAAAGTATAGATTGCTGAAGAGAATGTCACTGGCTGGCGGTACCATGATTGATCCAACTATGAAACGAGAGAAGGAATGGTCGGTGCAGGCTTATATACATATACGTTACCGTTACTTGAATCTGCAGGACTCAGCGATTACAGGATTCTAAGACTGATTCAGGAAGATGAAGAAAATAATACAGATCTTTATCATACTTTAAAAATGTATCTTTTGAATGGAAATAATGTGACAGCGGCAGCAGAGAACCTGCATATTCACCGCAATACGCTGGTATACAGATTAAAACAGATAAAAGAGTGCATGGAAATCGATATTAATGACAATGGGACAGCAAGAGAATTACTGTCATTTATGATGATGTATGACATTGCAAGGAGACATAAATAATGAAGCTGATACAGGATTTACCGGAGATATTTGAAGAATTTGGAGAGAAAAAAAGAGAGGCATTTCTTGAAATAAAAGAGTATAAAGATAAAGGCATTCCAGTGATAGGAATGTACTGTGCATATTTTCCAACAGAACTTGCTATGGCAGTTGGTGCGATTCCGGTAGGATTGTGTTCATTTGCAAATGAGACGATTCCGGCGGCAGAGAGAGACCTTCCAAAGAGTATGTGTCCTCTGGTAAAATCAAGTTATGGATTTGCGATCAGTGACAGATGCCCGTTCTTTCACTTTGCAGACCTGGTAATCGGTGAGACTACCTGTGATGGAAAGAAGAAAATGTATGAGATGATGTCGGAGTTTAAACCGGTACACGTGATGGAACTGCCAAACAGCCAGTCAGAAAGAGGACTGGCCTTTTGGAAAAATGAAATTATCCGCACAAAAGAATATTTTGAAGAATTTTTCCACAAGGTGATTACGGAGGAGATGATTCGTGATGCGGTGCATCTAAATAATCAGATCCGTATGTCTTTGAAAAGTCTGTGTGAGCTGATGAAACTGGATCCGGCACCGGTACTTGGTGAGGATATTCAGAAGATGGTGCAGGGAAGTAAATATCGGTTTGATTTTGCAACGACACCAACAATTGTAAAAGAAGTCAGGGAGAGGATCCTGCGGGAATATGAAGAGGGAAAGCATCTGGGAAAAAGGCCGAGAATCTTGGTAACAGGATGCCCGATCGGTGGGGACAGTTTGAAAGTCATCCGTGCGATAGAGAATAACGGTGGTGTCGTTGTTGCTATTGAAAACTGCAGCGGAGTAAGGACACTGGCGAATCCGGTGGAGGAAGATACGGACGATATCTACGAAGCAATCGCAAGAAAATACCTTTCTACCGGGTGTTCGATCATGACACCGAACGACAACAGAATAGATCTGATCGGAGAAATCATTGATGAATATCATGTGGATGGTGTCGTAGAGATGATTCTGACAGGATGTCATTCAACGGGAGCGGAATCTATCTATATCAGAAAGTTTGTTACGGAGGAAAAGCATTTGCCGTACATGGCAATTGATACGGATTATTCGACTGCGGATCAGGCACAGATCTCTACGAGGCTTGAAGCTTTTCTGGAGATGATACAGCCAGGAGAAGAAAGCAGAGTAGATATTAATTATTGCTATAAAATAGTATTGAACGGAATCACACAGAAAAAAACGGCAAAAGAGATATTGGAAGAAACCTGGAAATATACAGGAATTCCATTAGGAATTAGAGTGGATATAGAGGGTAGCGAAGAATGGTTCGGGACAGAAAAAGAAACAATTGATAAAAGAGAGGAACAGAGGCTGGAAAGAGCATTTCCGGAAGGCGGGGGTGCCGTAATGGCAATCGTTCCGGAAGAGGTCCGGAAAGAAGATGTCACAAAACTATTAGAAATTCTGGTCAGAAGCTATTCCATGAAAATGCAGGCAAAACGTACAGATGAAAAAGAAATTCCGGATTTCTTATGGATCATAGCAGAAGAATCAAAAGATGCCGCATATATCGAGAAAGAGTTAATGAAAGAAAAGGAGAATCTTTCAGATGTGAAAGTGCATTATTATGAAGGAAATGAAATATTTATTTCAGGGATCCAGGGGAAAGAAGTCAGAAAAAATGTGATTACCATATGCAAGCGTTGTATGGAGACGGCAGAGGAAAGAATCTTAATCGGGAATGGCTTTCAGGATCTGAATCAGAAAGAAGAAAACAGAAAACTTCAACAATACGTATTTGAAATCGCTAAGAGGAAAAATTCGAGAGAATCCGTTCTGCTTGTAGAAAATTATTATCATGAACTCGCAGTATCTTATATCAGTGACAGGCTGGGAGAAGACTCTTTATATCTGGACGAACTTGAAAAGATCAAAGAAGAGGACCGGAATAAAGGAAGAGAATTATATGAGACTTTGTACTGGTATCTGAGAATGAAACGAAATGTTGCACAGACTGCAGCCAAACTGAAAATCCACCGTAATACCCTGCTTCCAAGAATAGCCAGAATCAATGAACTAATGGATCTGGATGATAAAGATGGATTGGAATATGAGAGAATTCTGATGACAATGGAAATAGAGAAACGAAAAATAGCTGATGCATAAAGCATTGGCTTTTTTAGTTACATTTAAAGTTTTTCTGGTAAAATGCAAGACAGAAAATAGCAACAATAGCAATAATAACAGCAACAATAATAACAACAGCAGCAACAGTGAAAATACATCCGGAAGCAGCAGTGCAAAATATCCGGTAGAGATCACATTTAACAAGACGGATGATATGCGTTAAGATATACGGGGCAGTTTATTGCTGTGCTTTCGCATGCCATAATAATTAAAAAGCGGAATCTTAACCATTGCGATACTGAAATTCTGAGTTACACACAAAGGTTAAGATTCGCTATCACATTCATTATCATTGGCTGATTATGTTTTGTTTCTGCTTTAAATATTGCTTCGTATAAGTACAGACTGCAAAGCATTTTCCACACAGATCCGTATCAATCCCGGTGCTTTTTCTCATGATCTGACGCTGCTTTTTATAACATGCAGAGACAGATACGATATCTTCGCGTGGCATACCCGGACGCCACAATGTATTTTTCAGTGCATGTGCAGGGCAATACCGGACGCAGGCATGACAGGCACCACACTGAGAGCGTGTGACCGGAGCATCGCAGGTTAACGGGGCATCGGTCAGAAGAGAAGAAATCCTTACGGCAGATCCATATTGTGGTGTTACCAGCAGACAGTTTTTGCCGATCCAGCCAAGGCGGCTCTGGTGGCGACAGTCTTGTGTGGCAGGGAACTATGGTTGTCTGAATCTACCATTATCCGATCGGTTGTCAGGGCATAAGCATGATAGCCTCTGGAGATCAGATATTCCTCACCGGCAGTTACGATGGCATTTAGCTTGTTGTTCAAAGTAGTATAAAGCTCGTAGTATTCTCTGGTCGGAGCAAGCTGAAGATCTTTGATGATATGCTTCGGTAGAGGAACTGCGACTGCAATTCCGACCGGATAGTCAGAAGATGGAACTGCGGTCAGATCCCCAATTCCGACCAAAACAGCACCTTGTGAGATTAGATAATCTCTGAATTCTTTTGTGGGATTCATAAAAATCCCTCCTTTCAGAACATTTCCGTTCATTGACTTATTGTACATTCAATTTTACAATAGAATGCAGAAGAAAGATAGTGGGAAAGGAAACTATTATGGAAAGTAGAATGGCGGAATTAATGGAAGCAATTCAGGAAAGTGAAGGACAGGCAGAACGCAGGTGCTTACTTTGCTGGGAGGCAGATACATTTCTGAAAAGGCACTGGTCATAGATGGAAAAATTGTCTGGGAAAGCAGGAAAAATGGTTATTTTCATGGATATATAGATGAGATAAAGAATATTACAGAAAGTGGAATCACCTATATTGGAAATGAGAAAGTATTCTGCGATACATTGGGGCAGGAAAAACAGATTGTGATCTGTGGTGCCGGTCATGTGTCGATTCCGGTGATTAAAATGGCAGTGATGATGGATTGTGAGGTGATTGTACTGGAAGACCGTCCGATGTATGCGGATCATGCAAGACTGGCCGGAGCATCACAGGTTATTTGCGAACCATTCGAAGAAGCACTGGATAAGGTACAGGGAAGTGCAGATACATATTTTGTGATCCTGACGAGAGGACACCGGTATGACCAGATCTGTCTGGAGAAAATAGCCGCAAAAGAGCATGCCTATATCGGTATGATCGGAAGCCGCAGAAGAACAGCACTGGTAAAACAAAGTCTGGCGGAAAAAGGCGTGGATCAGGAGGTACTGGATGCAGTGTATACACCGATCGGTCTGGATATCGGAGCGCAGACACCGGCAGAGATCGGAGTGGCAATTATTGCAGAGATTATTGAAGTAAAGAACAGGAAGAAACGGACTTATGGATATTCCAAAGAAATTATGCGTGCGCTGACTGCTCAGGAACCGTATCCGGAAAAGAAGATAATGGCAACGATCATTACCAGACATGGTTCCGCACCACAGGGGCTGGGAACCAAAATGCTGATATACAGAGATGGCCGCTGCGTTGGGACGATCGGCGGCGGATGTATGGAAGCAAGAGTCATCCAGATTGCCAGACTTATGGCAGCAGGAGAAGGAGAACAGGCAAGGATCTGCCATGTAGACATGACCGGAAATGAAGCCGAAGAAGAAGGTATGGTCTGTGGCGGGGAAGTGGATGTATTTCTGGAAATCGTCTAAGCGCGGAAAACAGGATCATCGGAGGCATTGAAAAGATGATAGAAGTAGAGGTAAAAATACCCATTGAAAATATAGAAAAGATAAAGCAAAAATTGCTTGAAACAGGGTTCATATATCAGAAAACCGTTGTGGAGACGGATACTTATTTTATCAGCGATCACTATGATATGCGGAAGAAGGACAAGGCACTGCGCATCCGTAAGACGGAGAATCTGGATACGGGAGAAGTAAAAGCACAGCTTAACTGCAAAGGACCGAAATTAGACCAGGTATCCATGACCAGGAAAGAAACAGAGATTGATATCTATGAGCCGGAAAAGATGGAAGACATTCTTAAAGAACTTGAATTTTATCCAGCGTCTTGCAGAGTGAAGAAGACAAGAGGTTATTATATAAAAGATCATATGACAGCGGCTGCAGATAAGGTAGAGAATCTGGGTAACTTTCTGGAATTGGAAATAATTGTTGCAAAAGAAGAAGAACGAGCAGGTGGATTGGATATGATATATGAGCTAATGAGAATGTTGGGATGCGAAAAGACAGAGACAGTAAGGGATTCATATTTGTCAATGTTAGAAAAACGAGGTAACTAGTATCAGAAAGATCCATGAGGGACAGATAAAAAGCCAAATTTCCTGTCCCCGTGGTTATTGACAAAAAATATCGATAAGTCTATACTAACCTTACGAGTTGAGAAAAATTATCAGTAACAGTGGAAATAATACCACTGCCTGTAGATAAATTTGGAAGGAAGTACAGACGATGACATTAAAAGAATTACCAATCGGCAAAAGTGCAACATTGACAGTCGTAGGTGGAGAAGGTGCATTGAGACAGCATTTTCTGGATATGGGACTTATTCCGGGGGCAGACGTTACCATGGTAAAATACGCACCAATGGGTGATCCGGTGGAACTTCGTATCCATAGTTATGAACTGACACTCAGGCTTGCAGATGCGGAAAAGATAGAGATTACAGATGTCCGTGATGAGATTAAGATTAAGAATCAGATTCCGAAAGAGAAGATTGATCATCCGGGACTTGGAGAAGGTGGAAAATATCATGAAAAAGCAGATGAGAATCCACTGCCGGATGGAACAACACTGACATTTGCACTGGCAGGAAATCAGAATTGCGGAAAGACGACACTGTTCAACCAGCTGACCGGCTCTAATCAGCATGTGGGAAATTTCCGGGAGTGACAGTTGACCGTAAAGATGGAGTGATCAAGGAACACAGTGATACCCTGGTAACAGATCTGCCGGGAATCTACTCTATGTCGCCGTATTCCAGTGAAGAGATCGTGACCAGGAACTTTGTGTTAAATGAGCATCCAAAGGGAATCATCAATATCGTTGATGCAACCAATATTGAGAGGAACCTGTATCTGACCATGCAGCTGATGGAGCTGGATATTCCTATGGTTCTGGCACTGAATATGATGGATGAGGTGCGGGACAACGGCGGTTCGATCCTGGTAAATGAGATGGAGCAGGAACTTGGAATACCGGTTATTCCAATCTCGGCTGCGAAGAATGAAGGAATTGGCGAACTGATCGAGCATGCCGTGCATGTGGCAAAATATCAGGAAAGTCCGGGGAGACAGGATTTCTGTGATGCAGATGACCATGGCGGAGCAGTACACAGATGCCTGCACGGGATCATGCATCTGATCGAGGATCATGCAAAGAAGGCAGACATTCCGGTAAGATTTGCGGCATGCAAACTGGCAGAAGGGGATGAACTGATTCTGGAACAGCTCAAGCTGGATGAGAATGAAAAACAGCTCCTGGAGCATATTGTAAAGCAGATGGAACAGGAACGTGGACTTGATCGGTCCGCAGCAATTGCAGATATGCGTTTTACATTTATTGAGAAGATCTGTGATGCTACGGTTGTGAAGCCGAAAGAAAGCAAGGAACATCTGCGAAGTGCGAAGATGGATAAGATCCTGACGGGAAAATATACAGCTATTCCATGCTTTGTTGCAATTATGGCGGCTGTATTCTGGCTGACATTTAATGTGATCGGAGCTGCGTTGTCGAATCTGCTGGATATGGGAATCTCGGCACTTACGAATCTAGTAGATGGTGCGTTGACATCCTGGAATGTCAATTCCGTTATTCATTCGCTGGTAATCGATGGAATCTTTAACGGTGTGGGAAGTGTGTTAAGTTTCCTTCCGGTTATCGTTACCTTATTCTTTTTCCTGTCCATTCTGGAAGACAGCGGATATATGGCAAGAGTTGCATTTGTGATGGATAAATTACTCCGTAAGATCGGACTTTCCGGACGGAGTATCGTACCGATGCTGGTAGGATTCGGATGTACGGTTCCCGGTGTTATGGCGAGCAGGACACTGCCTTCGGAGAGAGACCGTAAGATGACGATCCTTCTGACACCATTTATGAGCTGCTCGGCGAAACTCCCGATTTATGCATTTTTTACGGCAGCATTTTTCCCAAAACAAGGAGCAGTAGTGATGGTAGCGTTATATTTTGGTGGAATACTGATGGGAATTCTGATGGCGCTGCTTTTAAGAGGAACGATGTTCAAAGGTGAGGCCGTACCGTTTGTCATGGAACTTCCGAATTACCGTATGCCGGGAGCAAAGAATGTAGGCAGCTTCTGTGGGAAAAAGCAAAGGACTTTTTGCAGAGAGCATTTACCGTAATCTTCTTTGCAACAATTATCATCTGGTTCCTGCAGACATTTAACTTACACATGAATGTGGTGGCAGATTCCAAGGACAGTATCCTGGCAGTTGTGGCAGGAATCATTGCACCGGTATTCCTTCCGCTTGGTTTCGGAAACTGGAAGATTTCTACTGCACTGATCACAGGATTTATGGCAAAGGAAAGTGTGGTATCTACGCTTTCGGTACTCTTTGGAAGTACGGCAGAACTGACGGGAGCAATTACGCCGGTGGCAGCAGCAAGCCTTTTGGTCTTCTGTCTGTTGTATACACCATGTGTTGCGGCTATTGCATCGATCAAGAGGAGAACTTGGCGCAAAATGGGCGGCATATGTGGTGCTGGGACAATGTATGGTTGCGTGGATCGCAGCATTTATCGTGCATCTGATTGGTACGTTGGTAATGTAAAGAGGCATAAAAAACCTCCTGTGGATGGAATTAGATATGTTCCATTCACAGGAGGTTTTTGCTGTATATATTAAATTACATGCTCTGCTTTGGCTATTTGTTCCTTTATCTTATACCTTCCGCTGCGCCGGAGACTTGCGAATAAAGAGCCTGAAATATTGTGCCATACACTGAAGATTGCCCCAGGCAGTGTGGCAAATGGGTTTGCAGCAAAGTTTGCGGTGGCAAGTGTGATAGCAAGACCGCTGTTCTGCATACCGACTTCAATCGCAAGGGCAGTTGATTTATCATATTCCACATGGAAGATGCGTCCGGCAAGTAATCCAAGTCCCATACCTGCAAGATTATGTAAGATAACGATACAGAGTACGAGGAATCCGGATGTCATGATCTTTTCCGCATTTACTGCGACGATTCCGCTGATGATCATGACGATGGATACAACGGAGATCAGCGGAAGGATGCCGGATAATTTCTCAATATGTCTGCCGATCAGTCTACGTAGAAGGATACCCAGAAGAACCGGGATCAGTACGACTTTTACAACCGAGATTACCATTCCCGAGAAAGATACCTGAACCAATGCGCCGGCAAGTAAATATACCAGAAGCGGTGTCATAACCGGTGCTGCCAGAGTGGAAGTGATCGTCATGCCAACAGAAAGTGCAACATCACCACCTGCGATATAAGTGATCACATTGCTGGCAGTTCCGCCAGGACAGCATCCGACGAGGATGACACCAAGTGCGATATCCGTTGGCAGATGAAGGAGGACCGAGAGTCCCCATGCGATCAGCGGCATAATCGTATATTGTGCGGCAAATCCGATAATGATCTCTTTGGGTCTGGTAAATACTACTTTAAAATCTCCGATATGAATAGTCAGTCCCATGCCGAACATGCAACGCGAGAAAGATCGAAGTATAGTTTGTAGTCCATGCAAATCCATCACGCCAGAAGAAGGCAATGACAGAAAAGCAGATAATAATCATTCCGATATATTTGGTAAGAACAGAGCTGAGCCGTGATAATACCTTTGTAACATGCTCCATATCTTATACCTCGTAACTGAAATTATCGATGAGTCGAGTCTTTCCGATGTAAACTGCCATAGCAACCAGGACATCAGCATTTACGGAGTCAACAGGCTGCATGCTGAGTGCATCGACCATGGATACGTAATCAATACGTGCCAGCGGTTCACTGTTTATGATTTCACACATCGGTTCTAATACTTCAGATGCGGCAATACCATTCCGGATCAGTTCCTGACCTTTCTTTACAGCTTTTGAAAGGCAGAGGGCAGCTTTGCGTTCTTCGCAGCTTAAGTATGTATTACGGGAAGATTTGGCAAGTCCGTCTTCTTCACGTACGATCGGGCATCCGACAATCTGGATATCAAAGTTCAGATCCAGAACCATTTTGCGGATGATAGCAAGCTGCTGTGCATCTTTCTGTCCAAAGTAAGCACGGTCCGGTTTTACGATGTTAAATAACTTTGATACAACGGTACACACCCCTTTGAAATGGATCGGACGCGTCTTGCCGCACAGCGTATCAGATAAAGTATCGATACTGACAAATGCGTGTGGATCATGATACATTTCCGCCGGTGACGGACAGAAGATCAGATCTGCTCCGATGCTTTCACAAAGTGCACTGTCGCGGTCAAAGTCTCTTGGATAAGCTTCCAGATCTTCATTCGGTCCAAACTGTGTCGGATTGACGAAATCAGATACAACAACGATATCATTTTCCTCGCGGCAGCGACGGATCAGACTGGCATGTCCCTCATGGAGATATCCCATAGTAGGGACAAGACCGATGGTCTTACCTTCTTTTTTCCAGTTATTTACGAGTTCTCTTGTTTTTTCAATTGTGTTAGTTACCTGCATTGGTATTCTCCTTTATTCGTTATAATTCGGAGAGTTCTCTTCTGAATACACTGTGATCTCAGGTGGTTTTATGCAAAAAAAATACGTTATGATAATTGAGTATCTTTTTATTCCATGTCTTTTAATAGCCCGTGACGTTCATAATTGGTCACGCGGCTTACCTTGTTCTCCTCATCTACGAATACAACCGCAGGTTTGTGTTCTTTTGCTTCATCCGGCGTATACTGTCCGTAAGCCATGATGATGATCTTATCTCCGGTACTGACACATCTTGCAGCAGCTCCGTTTAAGCAGATCATTCCACTCCCACGCTGTCCGCTGATGGTGTACGTTTCGAAACGGCTTCCGTTGTTTACATCAACGATCTGGACTTTCTCATATTCGAGAATTCCAGCAGCCTCCAGTAATGCTTCATCCACCGTAATGCTTCCTACATAATCAAGTTCTGCCTGAACGACAGTAGCGCGGTGGATCTTTCCTTTTAATAATTCAAGTGTCATCTCATATATCCTTTCCTTTTAAGGAAAAAAATTCAGCCAGAATACATCTGGTCCTGAGTCTTATTTCCTGAAAATATAAGCTCATTTTTGTTGAAAATTATGAGATTCCAGTGCTTCAGTTCCGAGTATGGTTCTGCCAGGGACAGATACCGTCTCCGCTGTTCATTATAAAAAGACAGAAAAGGTATGTCAATCTATGTATACAAAAAAAACCAGAACCGGATTTTCTAAAATCATAAATCCGGTTCTGCGTTTATTTTTTTATTATTCTTTTTTTCTTTTCCTTTGCAAGGAGTGCGGCACCAAGAGCACCTGCATATCTTCCATGTTCGGTAGGAGATACTGTCTGTCCGAGTTTCTGTGAGAGAATCTTTGTAAAATAGGTGCTGTTACTGAGTCCGCCTGTCAGGATCACTTTCTCCGGCAGGTTTTTCTTCATGGCAAGCTGAGCCACCTTGTTTGCAACTGAATCTACAACACCGGCTGCGATATCTTCCCGCTTCTGTCCCTCACCGATATAGTTGATGACCTCAGATTCGGCAAATACCGTACACAGGGAACTGATCGGAAGAACAGTTCCTTTATCCGCCATATCAAACAGTTCCTGCAGTGTAACACCCAGCGATTTGCCATAATCTCCAGGAATTTACCGGTTCCGGCAGAGCACTTATCATTCATCTGGAAGTCCTGCACCATACCGCCGGACACCAGGATGATCTTGGTATCCTGTCCACCGACATCGATAATTGCACATTCATCACCGGCCATCTCACGGCCGCCTCTTGCGTGGCAGGTAATCTCTGTGATAACATGATCAGCAAAATCTACGGCAACACGGCCATATCCGGTTGCGACAACTTTCGAATCGTCCGATAACACATCGATACCATCTTCCAGTAAACGGTCCTTGATCGTCTGGCAGGTTTCTTTACTGCTCCATCCGGTCGGCAGCACAAAATGTAGATCGTGATCTCCTTTTACAGCAACTTTGGATGCGGTGGATCCGATATCAATTCCAATATAATTCATAAATACTTTCCTCGCTTAACACTAATTTTTTAACAATATTTGTCCCGCCGTGGATTAATATCCCGTTCAATGGCGGCAATTTTCAAAATCTCAATATGATTCTCGTCGATGAATTTCCGGATCGCGTCCAGATCCTCTTCTCTGACGAGCAGTGAGATGCCGCAGCACTTACTGGCTACGCGCGGCGTAGGAGCGATGGTGGCCTTGATACCGGCTTCTTTTAATATCCCGTACAGACGCATCCCGTTGTCATGGTTGGGAAATAATACATAATGCTGTATCTTTTGCATGATCTGTTACCTCGGTTACTTATTTGTTATCTAACATTTCGATAAATGCACTGATTCGGGTACGAAGCTGTCCGGCGTCGCTGTCGGTGTAATCCGTTTCGATTCCAAGAACAGGGATACCGGCTTCTTTCATTGCTTTCTCTACGAAATATCCCTCGGTATCATACAGGTTACAGAACTTAAGGTTCACATCGATGATACCATCAACTTTGTACTCTCTTGCAAGACGTAAGATGTCATCAATACGTCCTTCATTCGGTGTAAAGCATGCACAGTTGATCTTCATGTATCTTTCGGCCAGAGCCATGTACTGGTCTTCCAGGGTTGTCTTGCTTTCATCAACAAGATTTTCGAAATATCTGGTTCCGGTACACATCTCTTCGCAGACAATCGCTGCTCCGCTGGTCTCTACAATATTATGAAGCTTCCAGTTTGGAATTGCAAGAGGAGTTCCGGTCAGCATGATACGTTTGGTTCCGGCAGGAACAACACTCACACCGTCTTTTACTCTCTGATCCAGCTCGTCGCATAACTTGTTTGTCATCTGTGTAAATCTTGCAGGATCATCATAGAATGCAATCTGAGAGATCAGAAGAACATCACATCCGCTGATCGGAAGATTCTCATTCTTGCGCAGGTTGTAAAGACGTTCCAGGGCTTTCCGTTTGTTATTAATTAAGGTAATGCTTTCTGCCAGTTTTTCAGCAGTTACTTCATTTCCGGTAAATTTTTCCACGACATTCTTAAATGTCTCGATTTCTTCTGCCCAGGCCCGGATATCTTTGGCGCGCTTCATTTGTGGAAGATCCATGACATGTAACGGTACATCTTTAGAAAGAATCTCCCATGCTTTCTTCTTACCATCGCAGGTTGTCTCCCCAATGAACATATCTGCGATACGGAAGAATGGACAGGTACGGTCAAGACGTGCACCGACAGATGCCTTGATCAGTGGACAGGTATTGGCAGGCAGGACTTTCTCTCCGCCAGGAACCAGAACTGGGATCCGCCACATAATCCGGTAGCAATGGCATCTGCTGCGAATACGATTTCATCCGGTACATATACACAGAATGTACCGAATACTTCCCGCCTTTTTTCTGATGTTCGATCAGTTCCGCAGGACGGATACCATGAATATCGGCAACCACCATATTATAATAGTCCATAGAATCCGGACGGTTTTCCTGTGATAAAAATACATCCCCGAATGCCTGCGGCAGTACTGCGCAGAGCTGGTCATGCAGGTCTACATCCATCCCAAGTTCTTCCCACATTTTACGATAATCAGCCATTTTAAAATACCTCCTTATAGTGTAATTGATCCGATGTTATCGATAAAATAACCGTAACACGTTTGGAAGGCCAGGGCAATGCATACCGGAGGAATTGGTTATAGATAATTCACAAGTTCAATAAGATATATTTATAAATTCTATACTGAGAATAATTCTCGCAACCCGTCGATGCAGCAGTCAATTTCTTCTGTGGTATTGAAGTGGCTGAAGGCAAAACGGATGGTTCCATGTGGCATGGTATGCAGGGCCTGATGTGCCATCGGAGCACAATGAAGACCGACTCTTGTCATGATCCCGTAATCCTGTTCCAGAGAAAATGCAATCTCGCATTATCATACTCCGGAAAATCAAGAGAGACGACAGCAAGCCGGTCCTGAATCGTCTGTTTTCCCGCAATATGTGCCTGTGGGATTTCCTGTATTCTTTTAAGAAAATATCCGGTCAGTTCCATTTTCTTCTGATGGATAGCCGGAATGCCTGCTTCTTCCAGATAAGTCAGGGCAGCGTGAAGTCCGATGATACCCGGAAGATTCATGGTACCGCTTTCGTACTTGTCCGGGAGATAGTCCGGCATAAGGAGTGAATCTGACTGGCTTCCGGTTCCGCCTGCGATCAGAGGCGTCAGTTCATGATCCAGTGCTTCCGATATCAGAAAGCCGCCGATACCCTGAGGACCAAGCAGACCCTTGTGTCCGGTAAAAGCAAGAAAATCAATATTGCATTCCTGCATATCGATATCGACAGAACCGGCACTCTGTGCAGTGTCTACGGCAAAGAACAGATGATGACGCCGGCAGATATCACCAATCTCCCGGATCGGCAGAATGGTTCCGCATACATTGGAAGCATGAAGCATGATGACTGCTTTTGTCTCCGGGCGGATCAGTGCTTCGACAGATTCCGGTTGCGTTGTACCATCTGTTTCAGCAGGATCATCGTGTAATGAATGTCCTGTGAAGCAAGCTGGCAGAGCGGACGCATCACGGCATTATGTTCCAGGCTGCTGACCAGTACGTGATCTCCGGGTCTCAGGAGACCTTTGATCAGATAATTCAGGGAATAAGTGATTCCCGGTGTGAATATGACATGTCTGGAATCCGGCGCATGGAAAAGTCTGGCGAGCTGCATACGTGTGAGAAGCACCAGACTTTCCAGCTCATACGCACCTTCATAATTTCCCCGGTTGATATTGAAGGCGCCGGATTCTAAAAGTTCTGACAAAGAAGAGGCAACTTGGGGTGCTTTCGGCCAGGATGTGCTGCCATTGTCAAAATATATTTTTTGATTCATATCGAAAACCTCCATAAGATATTATATAGTTCGTGTAGTATTTATCGATATTGTAACAGATTACCGGATGGAAAATACAGAGGATTATCAAAAATAATATAGCTTTGTACGTTATCATAGAGAAAACAAATGATGATTATAGATAAAAACGATAGAATGAACCGATTTATTAATATTTCCTATTAGGTAAAATGAAGTGTGAGTGGTATGATAGTCTTATGAAAAATTTATCAAAAAATCAGGAAAAATACGGAGGAATTTTAATATGGAGTTAATTAAAGAACTGCCGGAAGTGTTCGAAGAATTTGCCGAGCAGCGTCAGAAATCATTTATGGCAATGAAAGGATTAAAGGATCAGGGAGTTCCGGTTGTCGGAGCATATTGTACTTATTTCCCGGCAGAGATCGCAAGAGCAATGGGAGCAGTTACGGTAGGCTTATGTTCTGTATCCGATGAGACCATTCCGGATGCAGAGAAAGACCTGCCAAAGAACTTATGTCCATTGATCAAATCAAGCTATGGATTTGCCAAGACTGATAAATGTCCATTCTTCTATTTCTCAGATGTAGTTGTTGGGGAGACAACCTGTGACGGAAAGAAGAAAATGTATGAGTATATGTCAGATTTCAAAGATGTATTTGTAATGGAACTGCCAAATACACAGAGTGAGATGGCATTACAGCTGTGGAAGAGTGAGCTGATCCGTTTCAAAAAATATTTGGAAAAGAAATTCGACGTAGAGATTACAGATGAAGCTGTATTAGAGGCTGTAAAAGAAGAAAATAAAGTAAGAAAAGCTATGAAAGAGCTGTATCACGTTATGTCACTTGACCCTGCACCGATCAAAGGCGGTGACCTGTTCAAAGTATTATACGGAAGCGGATTCAAGTTTGACCGTAAAGCAATTCCGGCAGAGATCGAAGCAATGAGAGAGAAGATTGAAAAAGAATATGAAGAAGGAAAGAGACTCGATAAGATGCCTCGTATTCTGATCACCGGATGTCCGATCGGAGGAGCAACTGAGAAAGTGATCCGTGCAGTAGAAGATAACGGCGGAGTTGTAGTAGCGTTCGAGAATTGTAACGGAGCAAAATCTTTCGATAAATTAGTCGACGAAGAGAATCCGGATGTATACGATGCACTGGCAAGACGTTACCTGAATATTGGATGTTCTGTTATGACACCGAATCCAAACAGACTTGATCTTCTTGACCGCCTGATCGATGAATTCAAGGTAGACGGAGTTGTAGAGATGACACTTCAGGCCTGTCATACATATAATGTTGAGTCACTCTCTATCCGCAAATTTGTAAATGAGAAGAAAGGAATCCCGTATATCAATGTAGAGACAGACTACTCACAGGCTGATATCGGACAGCTGAATACCCGTATTGCGGCATTTATAGAGATGCTGTAAGGCAGAGCTAGATCCACTCATTGAAAGCTGATCACCGTAGCGCAATTGGGATTTAATTCAGGAAGGCTGTGGATACCCGAACCGGAATAAAGCTTGAAAAGGTGTTCCTGTTCAGGTTCCATCGGCGGGTCAATTCTAAAGGGGCAAAATTCTGCTAAAAGCAGGCTTTCAAAA
>ENA-OQAA01000648-OQAA01000648.1-human-gut-metagenome-genome-assembly--contig:-NODE-648-length-22396-cov-2.412681_pt1 | contig 22396 bp, 24 predicted proteins | sample MGYA00242489_ERZ504515 | MGnify/ENA primary metagenome ERZ504515 (study PRJEB26092, sample SAMD00036237) | human gut metagenome | host: Homo sapiens | study: EMG produced TPA metagenomics assembly of... | reverse complement strand
ATGGCTGAAAGCCTCGACATCGGCACGGTTAGTCAACAACGAAGAAGATGATTGCCGCCAGCCATATCTACCAGATGATGCTGGATGCCGAATGTGAGCAACGTAAAATGCCTCACCTTTGCCAATGCCGATGTAGCGGAATTTAACCGTCAAGGCAGGTTCAAAGATAACCAAACATCCGGTGAAAGACCTCGGCCTGCCCAAAGGGACAACCATCGGCGGACTGATACGCAACGGCGAGGGTGTGGTAGTTATGGGTAACACGCAAATACAGCCCGGCGACCATGTGGTGGTATTCTGCCTGAACATGATGATTAAGAAAATCGAAAAATACTTTAATTAATCGGGAGTTATAAATTCTGAATTATGAATTGGCTGCACCTGCGCCCCGTCCCATAATTCAAAATTAACGACTTAAAATCCAAACAAGCGTGATTAACTTTAAGACAATTATACGGATTATCGGTATTCTGCTACTGCTGGAGACAGTCATGTTGCTGGCATGTTCGGCAATATCGTACTACTATAATGACGAAGCCCTCCTCGATTTCTGGAAATCGGCAGGTATCACAGCAGGAGTGGGTCTGCTCATGGCTATCGCCGGAAAAGGTGGTGAGAAACAACTTACCCGCCGCGACGGTTACGTCTGGTCAGCTTTGCTGGGTGGCTTTTTCTCTTTTCGGTATGTTGCCTTTCTACATCAGCGGATATGTCCCTGACATCACGAATGCTTTCTTTGAAACCATGTCCGGTTTTACAAGTACGGGAGCCACCGTGCTGGATAATATAGAATCGCTTCCTCACGGATTGCTGTTCTGGCGCGGTATGACACAATGGATAGGCGGTTTGGGAATTATCATGTTTACGATTGCCGTATTACCCATCTTCGGGGTCAGCGGCCTGCAGGTGTTTGCCGCCGAAGCCAGCGGCCCCACGCACGACAAGGTGCATCCGCGCATCGGCATCACAGCCAAATGGATATGGAGCATCTATACCAGCCTTACTCTGATTCTCGTAGTCCTGTTAATGCTGGGAGGCATGAACTGGTTCGACAGTGTGTGCCACGCCTTCGCCACCACAGGAACGGGTGGTTTCTCCACCAAGCAGGCAAGCGTAGCCTATTACAACTCTCCCTATATAGAATATGTCATCTCTGTCTTCATGTTCATTTCTGGTATCAATTTTACATTGCTGCTACTCTTCGTCAACCGGAAGTTCAAAAAAGTCATTGACAATGCCGAATTAAAATGGTACTTCTGTCGGTAGCGGCTTTACCGCCATCATTGCCGTTGTGCTCTACTATACCAGTCCGATGGGAGCGGAAGAGGCCTTCCGCAAATCACTGTTCCAGGTCATATCGTTGCATACCTCTACCGGCTTTGCCACAGACGACTACATGCTGTGGACACCCGTGCTTTGGGGATTGCTAACCATTGTCATGGTAATAGGAGCTTGCGCAGGCAGTACAACCGGCGGACTGAAATGTATCCGGATGGTAATCCTTGCCAAAGTATCGCGCAATGAATTCAAGCATATCCTTCACCCTAATGCCGTACTGCCGGTTCGTGTAAACAAACAGGTGATATCGCCTTCCATCGTCTCTACAGTACTGGCATTCTTCTTTTTATACATCATCATCATCATTGTCAGCATATTAATAATGATGGGGATGGGCATAGGTGCCGAAGAGTCCATCGGTTGCGTTGTATCCAGCATCGGTAATATGGGTCCCGGATTGGGTGACACCGGTCCGGCATATTCATGGAATGCCCTGCCCGATGCGGCCAAATGGTTACTGTCATTCCTCATGTTATTGGGGCGTCTGGAATTGTTCACCGTCTTACTTTTGTTCACCCCGGAATTCTGGAAACGGAATTGATTTAGGATAAAAAGTGTAAAAATAGCCTTATTTTGTTATGCGGAGATAGCAAAATGAGAGATACTTGTTATATCTTTGCGCCCTGAAAAGAGATAGGGAGGTATGAAACAGTGCATAAAATATTGTATGATAGCCATACTCGCGGTTTTATTACACAACGGTGCAATAGAGGCTGCGGATTTTTGTGCGCTCCGGCCGGTTGCAAAGCAGAGAGTTGCATTTTGACGCAGGCGCTACCGCCCAACAGGTCATTCATAATTATTACAGACATACATCATCCGCCGCTTCTTGCCTGGAACATGTGGAAAGCCAGCAGGTTCCAAACAACAAAAGTTCCCTGTTGCGCACTGATATTATCCGTATGCAGCAACTGCTGCGTGCGCAAAGCTATGACCGTATGCCGAATGTACACTGTCTTACCGTGCCCGGTCCGCATTATTACATAATCGGGTTAAGGAAGATTATCATTTAAGGAAAGGGCAAAGCATTATCACCTTGTCACCTTATCGCTTTATCGCTGTTTTAGTGCTGTATATCTATATTTTATATATCTAAAATCTTATCGGATTTATGAACTTTACTTTGTTGGTAGCCGTCTTGCTGACGGCAATTGCTTTCGTGGGTATCGTCATCGCATTGTCCAATGCGATAGCCCCCCGTTCGTACAATGTGCAGAAAATGGAGCCGTACGAATGTGGTATTCCCACCCGCGGTAAATCATGGATGCAGTTTCGGGTAGGTTACTACTTGTTTGCCATCCTGTTTCTGATGTTTGAAGTGGAGACGGTGTTCCTGTTTCCGTGGGCAGTCATAGCACGCGAACTGGGAGCTGCCGGACTTTTCAGTATTTTATTTTTCCTTATTATATTGGTTCTGGGCCTTGCATATGCCTGGAGGAAAGGAGCTTTGGAATGGAAGTAACGAAGAAACCCAAAATAAAATCCATCCCTTATGAGGAGTTTACAGACAACGAAACGTTGGAGAAATTGGTTCGGGAACTTAATGCCGGCGGCGCTAATGTGGCTATCGGCGTTCTGGACGATTTCATCGATTGGGGACGCAGCAATTCGCTGTGGCCGCTTACGTTTGCAACCAGCTGTTGCGGTATCGAATTCATGGCCCTCGGTGCAGCCCGCTACGATATGGCGCGCTTCGGGTTTGAGGTAGCCCGTGCCAGTCCGCGCCAGGCAGATATGATTATGGTGTGCGGAACAATCACGAACAAGATGGCTCCGGTGCTGAAACGCTTGTACGACCAGATGGCAGACCCTAAGTATGTGATAGCCGTAGGCGGTTGCGCTGTCAGCGGCGGCCCGTTCAAGAAGTCCTACCACGTTGTGAACGGAGTAGACAAGATTTTGCCGGTGGACGTATATATCCCTGGATGCCTCCCCGCCCCGAAGCATTCTACTACGGAATGATGCAGTTGCAGCGTAAAGTAAAAATAGAGAAATACTTTGGCGGTGTAAACCAAAAAGAAGAACGACCGGAAGAATGAATATGAATATGAGTATGGAAATAAGATATATAGAACCCGCAGCCTTGCATGACGAAATGCTGCGCCTGCGGCAGGAAGAACAAATGGACTTTCTGGAATGCCTCACCGGTATGGACTGGGGCGAACCGGATGCCGCCAAAGACACTCCCGACACTCCGCGCGGACTTGGCGTGGTGTATCAGTTGGAATCCACCGTCACCGGCAAGCGGACTGCCATCCGCACCGCCACACTCAACCGCGAGCATCCCGAACTTCCCTCTGTATGCGACATCTGGAAAGCGGCAGACTTTCTGGAGCGTGAAGTGTTCGACTTCTACGGCGTGGTATTCGTAGGGCACCCCGACATACGCCGCCTCTACCTGCGCAACGACTGGGTAGGGCATCCGATGCGTAAAGACGACGACCCGGAAGCACAGAACCCGCTGCGCATGGACAATGAGGAAACGATTGATACCACCACCGAACTGGAACTGAACCCGGACGGAACGGTAAAGAACAAGGAAACGCAACTCTTCGGCGATGACGAATATGTGGTGAACATCGGTCCCCAACACCCCGCAACCCACGGCGTAATGCGTTTCCGCGTATCGCTGGAAGGTGAAATCATCAAAAAATCGATGCCAACTGCGGATATATCCACCGGGGTATCGAAAAGATGTGCGAAAGCCTTACATACCCGCAGACACTGGCGCTGACCGACCGTCTGGACTACCTGGGCGCTCACCAGAACCGCCATGCCTTGTGTATGTGTATCGAAAAGGCCATGGGCATAGAGGTAAGCGAACGTGTGCAGTACATCCGTACCATCATGGACGAGTTGCAGCGCATCGACTCGCACCTGCTTTTCTACTCCTGTCTGGCAATGGATCTCGCGCACTGACCGCCTTCTTCTACGGCTTCCGCGACCGTGAAAAGATTCTCGACATCTTCGAAGGAACCTGCGGCGGACGCCTCATCATGAATTACAACACGATTGGCGGCGTGCAAGCCGACATCGCCCTCGACTTCCAGAAGAAAGTCAAAGAGTTCATCCCATACCTGCGCGGCATCCTGCACGAATACCACGACGTGTTTACAGGAAACATCATTGCGCAGCAGCGTCTGAAAGGCGTAGGCGTACTCTCCCGCGAAGATGCCATAGCGTTCGGAGCCACCGGCGGTACGGGCCGTGCCAGCGGTTGGGCGTGCGACGTACGCAAGCGCATGCCTTACGGGGTGTATGACAAGGTGGACTTCAAAGAGATTGTCCGCACCGAGGGCGACTCCTGGGCACGCTACCTCATCCGTATGGACGAAATCATGGAGAGCCTGAAAATCATCGAACAACTGATAGACAATATCCCCGAAGGTGCATACCAGGAGAAGATGAAACCGATTATCCGCGTACCGGAAGGTACTTACTACGCTGCTGTAGAAGGCAGCCGCGGCGAGTTCGGCGTATTCCTTGAGAGCCACGGCGACAAGACACCCTACCGCCTGCACTTCCGCAGCACGGGGCTTCCGCTGGTATCTACCGTAGATACGATTTGCCGCGGTGCAAAGATTGCCGACCTTATCGCTATCGGCGGTACATTGGACTATGTAGTACCCGATATCGACCGATAACGGTAAAAAGCAAAAAGAACGTCAATAACAGACAGCAGACATACATCAAATCGTAAATCGTAAAACCGTAAATAAACAGATGTTTGACTTTAGTATAGTAACCAATTGGATTCACCAGATGCTGACCTCCCTCATGCCGGAAGGTCTGGCGGTGTTTCTTGAATGTGTAGTGATAGGCGTATGCATCATTCTGATGTATGCAGTGCTTGCCATTATCCTGATTTACATGGAGCGCAAAATATGCGCCTTTTTCCAATGCCGCCTCGGTCCGATGCGTGTAGGAAAATGGGGATTGCTCCAAGTGCCGTGCGACGTTATCAAGATGTTGACCAAGGAAATCATCGACCTGAAGTTCTCCGACCGATTCCTCTACAACCTGGCGCCGTTCATGGTCATCATAGCCTCGTTCCTCACCTTCGCCTGCCTGCCTGTCAGCAAAGGCCTGGAAGTGCTGGACTTCAACGTGGGCGTGTTCTTCCTGCTTGCCGCTTCGAGCATCGGCGTGGTAGGTATCCTGCTTGCCGGCTGGAGTTCCAACAATAAGTTCTCGCTTATCGGAGCCATGCGAAGCGGTGCGCAAATCATCAGTTACGAACTCTCGTGCGGACTGAGCATCCTGACGATGGTAGTCCTGATGGGTACGATGCAGTTCTCCGAAATCGTAGCCGGACAAGCCGACGGCTGGTTCATCTTCAAAGGACACATCCCGGCTCTGATAGCTTTCATCATCTACCTGATTGCCGGCAATGCGGAAACCAACCGCGGTCCGTTCGACTTGCCCGAGGCCGAAAGCGAGCTGACGGCAGGCTATCATACGGAATACTCCGGTATGGGCTTCGGCTTCTTCTACCTGGCAGAGTACCTGAACCTGTTCATCGTAGCGAGTGTGGCGGCCACGATATTCTTAGGCGGCTGGATGCCGTTGCACATCGTCGGCCTGGACGGCTTCAACGCTGTAATGGACTACATTCCGGGCTTTGTATGGTTCTTCGGCAAGGCATTCTTCGTGGTGTTCCTGCTGATGTGGATTAAATGGACATTCCCGCGTCTGCGTATCGACCAGATTCTGAACCTCGAATGGAAATATCTGGTTCCCATCAGCATGGTGAACCTGATTCTAATGGTATTAATCGTAGTATTTGAATTGCATTTCTAAGCCGGCACAGCACCGGAGCAATATTTCCTTTCGGGCAACACTAAATAATAATTACAACAATGAAAGAAAAAGAACATAATTCTTACATAGGCAGCCTCATACACGGTATCACTTCCCTGCTGACGGGCATGAAAACCACCATGACCGTTTTCTGGCGGAAGAAGACTACCGAACAGTATCCGGAAAACCGGAAGACGCTGAAACTCTCCGAACGTTTCCGCGGCACGCTGACAATGCCCCACAACGAGAAGAACGAACACCATTGCGTGGCCTGCGGCTTGTGCCAGACGGCTTGCCCCAACGACACCATCAAGGTGACGAGCCAGACGATAGAAACGGAAGACGGCAAGAAAAAGAAGATATTGGCGAAGTACGAATACGACCTCGGTTCGTGCATATTCTGCCAGCTTTGCGTCAATGCCTGCCCGCACGATGCCATTACGTTCGACCAGAACTTCGAGCATGCCGTATTCGACCGCAGCAAACTGGTACTGACGCTGAACCATCCGGGCAGTCACGTAGAAGAGAAGAAGAAACCCGCCGCTCCCCAGCCTGAAGCAGCGAAGTAATCAGTCATTCATAATTAGTAATCAATAACATGGAATTTAATCTTGAAACAATAGTATTTTACTTCCTTGCGGCCTTCATCAGCGTATTCTCCATACTGACGGTAACCACCAGACGCATGGTACGTTCGGCCACATACCTGCTGTTCGTGCTTTTCGGCACGGCAGGCATCTACTTCCTGCTGGGATATACGTTCCTCGGTTCGGTACAGATTATGGTCTATGCGGGCGGTATCGTCGTGCTCTACGTCTTCTCCATTCTGCTCACCAGCGGCGAAGGTGACATGGCGGCCAAGCTGAAACGCAGCAAGTTCCTTGCCGGACTGGGCGCTACCGTGGCAGGAGCCGTCATCGTACTGTTCATAACCCTGAAACATAAGTTCATCGCCACCACAGACATCGAACCGCTCGAAGTCAACATCAAGACCATCGGCCACCACATGCTGAGCGGCGACAAATACGGTTACCTATTGCCCTTCGAGCCGTCAGCATCCTGCTGCTGGCATGTATCGTAGGCGGATTGTTAATAGCACGTAAAAGATAAGATTTATGATACACATGGAATATTACCTGATAGTCTCGGCTATCATGTTCTTCGCCGGCATCTACGGGTTCTTTACCCGCCGCAATACGTTGGCGATACTGATTTCAATTGAGTTGATACTGAATGCTACGGACATCAACTTCGCGGTATTCAACCGTTTCCTGTTTCCCGGCGGACTGGAAGGTTACTTCTTCTCCCTGTTCTCCATTGCCATCTCGGCAGCCGAAACGGCCGTGGCCATTGCATCATGATTAACATCTATCGCAATATCCGCAGCATACAGGTGAACAAGCTGGACGAACTCAAATGGTAGATGCCTGTGCAGGCATCCTGCATAAGCCTGTGCAGATGTCCTGCATAGCACTGTGCAGACACCCTGCATAGAGTTGTGCAGACCGCCTGCATAATGAGCCATTCAATAAAAACAAAAAGAGAGACTGAGCAGCATTTCTCAATTCTCCATTTTCAATTCTCAATTCAATAATTATGGAATATACGATTCTAATCCTTCTCCTTCCTTTGCTCTCGTTCCTTGTGTTGGGACTGGGCGGCAAATGGATGTCGCACCGCACTGCCGGACTCATCGGCACGGCTGTGCTGGGTGCAGTGGCGGTACTCTCCTACCTCACCGCAATACACTATTTCACCGCCCCGCGGCTGGCAGACGGCACATTTGCCACACTGATGCCTTACAACTGCACATGGCTGCCGTTTACGCCGACACTCAGCATTGACCTGGGCATCCTGCTCGACCCCATATCGGTGATGATGCTGATTGTCATAAGTACCGTATCGTTCATGGTACACCTCTACTCTTTCGGCTATATGAAAGGCGAACGCGGCTTCCAACGCTACTACGCTTTCCTCTCGCTGTTTACGATGTCCATGCTCGGACTGGTGGTGGCAACCAATATCTTCCAGATGTATCTGTTCTGGGAGCTGGTGGGTGTGTCTTCCTACCTGCTGATAGGCTTCTACTACACGAAACCCGCAGCAATCGCCGCCAGCAAGAAAGCATTTATCGTGACCCGCTTTGCCGACCTGGGCTTCCTTATCGGTATCCTGGTTTACGGTTACTATGCCGGAACCTACACCTTCCAACCCAATGAAATGGCCTTGCTGAAAGGCGGCGCTGCCATGATTCCGCTGGCGCTGGGACTGATGTTCATCGGCGGAGCCGGCAAGAGCGCCATGTTCCCGCTGCACATCTGGCTGCCCGATGCCATGGAAGGTCCTACTCCGGTGAGCGCACTGATTCATGCCGCTACGATGGTGGTGGCAGGCGTATACCTGGTGGCACGCATGTTCCCGCTGTTCATCGACTATGCGCCCCACGTGCTGCACCTCGTGGCCTATGTAGGCGCATTCACCGCATTCTATGCCGCCAGCGTGGCTTGTGTGCAGAGTGACATCAAGCGTGTACTCGCTTTCTCCACCATCTCGCAGATAGGCTTTATGATGGTAGCGCTCGGCGTATGTACATCCACAGACCCGCACGAAGGCGGACTGGGTTATATGGCAGGCATGTTCCACTTGTTTACGCACGCCATGTTCAAGGCGTTGCTGTTCCTCGGTGCAGGAAGCATCATCCATGCGGTGCACAGCAACGAGATGTCCGCCATGGGCGGCCTGCGCAAATACATGCCGGTTACGCACATCACCTTCCTGATAGCCTGCCTTGCCATTGCCGGCATTCCCCCGTTCTCCGGGTTCTTCTCCAAGGACGAGATACTGACGGCCTGCTTCCGGTTCAGCCCCGTCATGGGTTGGATTATGACGGTGATTGCCGCCATGACCGCATTCTATATGTTCAGACTGTATTACGGCATTTTCTGGGGCAGTTCGGAGCCGGGGCAGAAGTCGGCAAGCGATGAAAGCCACAGCCATCAGCACACGCCTCACGAGTCGCCCCTTGCCATGACCGTTCCCCTGATGTTCCTTGCCGCAGTTACGATAGTTGCCGGATTCATTCCTTTCGGCCACTTCGTCAGCTCCAACGGCGAAGCTATACCATCCACCTCGACTGGAGCGTAGCAGGAACAAGCATTGCTATTGCGGTTATCTCCATAGCTGTAGCCACTTATATGTATAAAGGCGAAAAACAGCCGGTTGCCGATGCGCTTGCCCGCCGCTTCAACGGCTTGTGGACGGCAGCCTATCACCGCTTCTACATCGATGAGGTCTACCAGTTCATCACCCACCGCATCATCTTCGGCTGCATCAGCCGCCCCATTGCCTGGTGGGACCGTCATGTGGTGGACGGCTTCTTCGATTTCCTTGCCTGGGGCGCCAATGCCACCAGCGACGAGATACGCGGCCTGCAAAGCGGACGCATCCAGCAATACACCTTCGTATTCCTGCTGGGTACGCTTGCACTGATACTGCTGCTGTTGCTGTAAACGAGAAACGGAAATTGATAGTGATGTATCAACCATATAGAACAATAACAATTAATACCATATTATAAAGATGAATTTCTTATCCATATTCGTACTCATCCCCTTGCTGATGCTGTTGGGCCTCTGGCTCAGCCGTAATATCGCACAGATACGTGCGGTGATGGTAGCCGGCGCTTCGGCATTGCTCGTTGCAGCCGTCGGACTGACCGTCGTCTACCTGCAAGCCCGTCACGGCGGCGCTACGGATGAAATGCTGTTCCGTGCCGATGTAGCCTGGTATCCCGCCCTCAACATCCACTATTCCGTAGGTGTGGACGGCATCTCGGTAGCCATGCTGCTGCTCTCGGCCATTATCGTGTTTACGGGTACATTCGCTTCCTGGCGTCTGCAACCGCTGACCAAAGAATATTTCCTGTGGTTCACCCTGCTGTCGATGGGTGTGTTCGGTTTCTTTATCTCGACCGACCTGTTCACCATGTTCATGTTCTACGAGGTAGCGCTCATCCCGATGTACCTGCTGATTGGCGTATGGGGTTCGGGACGCAAGGAATACGCTGCCATGAAACTGACGCTGATGCTGATGGGCGGTTCCGCTTTCCTGCTTATCGGTATCCTCGGTATCTACTTCGGTAGCGGCGCCACCACCATGAACCTGCTGGAGATAGCCCAACTGCACAATATCCCCGTGGAGCAACAACGCATCTGGTTCCCGCTTACCTTCCTCGGTTTCGGCGTGCTGGGCGCTCTGTTCCCGTTCCATACCTGGAGCCCCGACGGTCACGCATCCGCACCTACCGCCGTCAGCATGCTGCATGCAGGCGTACTGATGAAGCTGGGCGGCTACGGCTGTTTCCGCATCGCCATGTACCTGATGCCCGAAGCCGCACAGGAGCTCGGCTGGATATTCCTCGTACTGACGGGTATCTCCGTGGTGTACGGCGCATTCTCCGCTTGCGTGCAGACCGACCTGAAGTACATCAATGCCTACTCTTCCGTATCGCACTGCGGACTGGTGCTTTTCGCCATCCTGATGATGAACCGGACGGCCTGTACGGGTGCCGTGCTGCAAATGCTTTCCCACGGACTGATGACCGCCCTGTTCTTCGCCCTTATCGGTATGATATACGGACGGACGCACACACGCGACGTACGCGAGCTTAGCGGACTGATGAAGATTATGCCCTTCCTGGCGGTATCCTACGTCATCGCCGGTCTGGCCAACCTCGGTCTGCCGGGACTCAGCGGTTTCATTGCCGAAATGACAATCTTCAACGGCGCTTTCCAGCATCCCGATACCTTCCACCGCGCATGGACCGTCATCGCTTGTACGAGTATCGTGATTACCGCAGTCTACATCCTGCGCCTTGTCGGTAAAATCCTCTACGGAACCTGTACCAACAAGCACCACCTGACATTGACCGATGCCACCTGGGACGAACGTACCGCCGTAATCATCCTCATTGCCTGCGTAGCCGGACTGGGTCTTGCTCCGCTGTGGATAAGCAACATGATTGGAGACAGCGTGCTGCCGGTAGTCAACCTATTAGCCACTCACTAAACACTAATCACTAATCACCAAATAACATGGATTACTCCCAATTTCTATTAATGAAAGAAGAGCTGTCGCTGATAGCGGTTATCGTTATCCTCTTCATAGCCGACCTCTTCATGAGTCCGGATGCGCACAAGCATGACGGCAAGCCGATGTTGAACACCATGCTGCCCGTTGCCCTGCTCATCGTCCATACGCTTATAACCATCGTTCCCGGTCCGGCAGCCGACGCTTTCGGCGGGATGTACCATAACCAGCCGATACAGAGTATCGTCAAATCCATTCTCAGCGTAGGTACGCTCATCGTGTTCCTTATGGCGCACGAGTGGATGCGCCGCCCCGATGCCGGCAATCAAGCAGGGCGAGTTCTATGTACTGACACTCTCCACGCTGCTGGGTATGTACTTCATGATTTCCGCCGGGCACTTCCTAATGTTCTTCATCGGACTGGAAACGGCCAGCATCCCCATGCTGCGCTGGTGGCTTTCGACAAGTACCGCCACCACTCTGCCGAAGCAGGCGCCAAGTACATCCTTACCGCACTCTTCTCCAGCGGGCTGCTGCTTTACGGCCTTTCGCTGATATACGGTACGGTAGGCACACTCTACTTTGCCGATATTCCGGCACATCTGGACGGAAGCCCGTTGCAGATTATGGCATTCGTATTCTTCTTCTCCGGCATGGGATTCAAGATTTCGCTGGTTCCTTTCCACCTGTGGACGGCCGACGTATACGAAGGTGCTCCGAGTACGGTAACCGCTTACCTGAGCGTTATCTCCAAAGGTGCGGCGGCATTCGTGCTGATGACCATCCTCTATAAGGTATTCGCACCGATGGCGACGCAATGGCAGGAAGTGCTCTACTGGGTTATCATCGCCTCTATCACGCTCGCCAACCTCTTTGCGCTGCGTCAGGAGAACCTGAAACGGTTGATGGCGTTCTCCAGTATCTCACAAGCCGGTTACATCATGCTGGGTGTTATCAGCGGAACGTCGCTGGGTATGACGTCGCTGGTGTACTACGTACTGATTTACCTGTTTGCCAACCTCGCCGTCTTTACCGTTATCACGATTGTAGCATTGCGCGCCGATAAGTTTACACTGGAAGATTACAACGGATTGTACACCACCAACCTAAGCTGGCTTTCCTTATGACGCTGGCACTGTTCTCGCTGGCGGGTATTCCGCCGTTCGCAGGCTTCTTCTCGAAGTTCTTCATCTTTGCGGCGGCATTCGAAAGCGGTTTTCATCTGCTGGTGTTCATTGCGTTAATCAATACGATTCTGTCGCTTTACTACTATCTGAAGATTGTAAAGGCAATGTATATCAACAAGAGCGATGAGCTATCGCCGCTTTCCGTAGCGATAACTACACGCGTGCCGGCCTTGCCATCTGTACGCTGGGCATCGTGGCGCTGAGTATTGCAGCGTGGTATACCAGTCCATCGACAAGTTCTCGTTCGGTATGTAACGGTCTGTTTGCCGTAAAATAACTTTTACCACATCCCCCCTTCACCCTTTCGCACACTCCTGTTTATGGGAGACGGAGGGTGAAGGGGGGAAATCATTTCATTATCTGGTTCCGGTACTGCGTCGGTGTCAGTCCCGTCAGTTGCTTGAAGGTGCGGTTGAAATGCGGAATAGAGTCGAACCCGCACTCCACAGCTATCTGTGAAACCTCCATATCCCCGATGGTCAGCAATTTGCAGGCATAACCTATGCGCATGTCCGCCACATATTGCAGGAAAGTCTTTTCCGTGGCGTCCTTGAAGAAACGGCAAAAGGCGCTGCTGTTCATATTTGCCATTTCGGCTATCTCGTCGAGCTTGAGAGAACGGGTGTAGTTGCTGTTGATAAAGGAGATGATTTTATCGATACGCTTGTTTCCCGCTGTGGGAAACTTCTCATAGTAGCAAGGGCTTGCCAGCATCCTTCTTGGGAGGGATACCGCCAATGCCTGCAATAAATCCAGCAAACCGGTTATCTGTCCGAATCCTTTCAGTTCGGGAAAAGCGGATACCATGTCGCGTACCGGACCGGCATCGGCCGTGTGAAAGACAACACCCCGTCTGGCCTCTTTCAGCAACACCCGTATCTGGTGAAACTGCGGATAATGGTCGAACGAGTATTGCATGAAGTTCTCCTCAAACTGAATGATAGTTCCTTGCACCCGCAACCGGGGATTATCGCCGTGATAAGCATCGTCACTCCGCATATAATGAGGCAGGCTGGGACCGAACAATACCACATCTCCTTCCGAAAAACACTCTATGCAATCGCCCACAAAGCAACGGCCGTAGCTTTTCTTCACATAGATTATTTCGTACTGGCTGTGGAAATGCCAGGGGTAAGTGAAGCGGTCGTAGTCGTAATAGCGCGCCTTTATCGGGTTGGACTCCGATATCTGGAGCTGTTCGTTTATTATCTGTCTCATAACACTGCCTGATGTTGATACGGCATCTCCCGGTTTGCCGAGCCGCATCCTATCCTTACACAAAGATAGCGAATAATAACAATAAGTCTGCGGGAAAAAAGAAAATACAAAGGGAAACGGAAAGAATACCCCGGTTGGTACGGAGCATACCAACGTGGCAGGAGACGTACCGAAGCGTGGTATGAACTGTACCAAAGCGTGGTACGAGCTGTACCAAACTGTGTAGGAGCCGTACCAAAGTGCGGTACAAGGCGTACCAACCGTTGGTATTTCCCGTACCAAACGCAGGTATTATATTGGTACTTATATACTATTGATTTAAAGCTGTTTACTTCGTAGCAAAGGTTACTATCCCATTATCCTTTCAATACACGCAAATATCTGCAAACATCCTGCAAATATCCGTTTATATACAAACTGTTTTAGTGCCTACATTTGCAGTAAATAATCATTTTAAATCATTAATACAAAAAGAAGTATGGAAAAGACTTGGAGATGGTTCGGTAAGAAAGACAAAATAACGCTCGGTATGCTTCGGCAAATCGGTGTGGAAGGGATAGTTACCGCCTTGCACGATGTGCCCAACGGCGAAATCTGGACAGAAGAGGCCATCAACGATTTAAAGACATATATCGAGTCCTATGGCTTGCGCTGGTCGGTTGTGGAGAGCCTGCCCGTATGCGAGGCCATTAAATATGCCGGACCGGAACGCGAACAACTGATAGAGAACTACAAAATCAGTCTTGCCAATCTGGGCAAATGCGGTGTAAAGACCGTATGCTATAACTTCATGCCCGTTATCGACTGGATACGCACGGATTTACAACACCCCTGGGCAGACGGAACCTCATCGCTCTACTTCGACCGGGTGCGTTTTGCTTATTTCGACCTGCGCATTCTGCAACGTGAGGGAGCCGAAAAGGATTACTCCGCCGAAGAGCTGGCTAAAGTGGCCGAACTGGACAAGACCATCACCGAAACCGAAAAAGACAGCCTTGTCGATGCGATTATCGTAAAGACGCAGGGATTCGTAAACGGCAACATCAAGGAAGGCGACAAGAATCCGGTGAATATATTCAGAAATCTGCTTGCCTTGTACAAAGGTATCGACCGCGATGCGCTCCGCGAGAACATGCGGTATTTCCTTGCCGCCATCATGCCGGTGTGCGAGGAGTACGGCGTAAATATGTGCGTACATCCCGACGACCCGCCTTTCCAGGTACTGGGCTTGCCGCGTATCGTGACCAACGAAGAGGACATCGCCTGGTTCCTGAATGCAGTGGATAATCCACACAACGGACTGACGTTCTGTGCCGGCTCGCTCAGTGCGGGAGAGCATAACGACACCCGCGAACTCGCCAGGAAGTTGCATCACGCACCCACTTTGTACATCTGCGCAGCACCGCAGCCATGCCGGGCGGCAACTTCATAGAAAGCTCCCACCTGACGGGACGCGGTCACCTCATCGACCTTATCCGCATCTTCGAGCAAGAAAACCCGAACCTGCCCATGCGTGTAGACCACGGACGGATGATGCTGGGCGATGAGAACAAGGGATATAATCCCGGCTATTCATTCCACGGCCGTATGCTGGCGCTGGCACAGGTGGAAGGCATGATGGCAGTGGTACAAGACGAAATGAAACAGAAGGAAACACAAGCATAAAATATACAATATAGATACGTGAAGCAGAAGACAATAAAGTATGAGGGGCATACGCTTCATGCTTTATGCACGTGCTTCCCCGTATAAAAAAAGAAAAGAAAGAAAAAAGGAGACAAAGATTATGAACGAACAATTCAGTATTGCAGGTAAAGTAGCAGTTATCACCGGTGCAGGTGGTGTATTGGGTGGCAGCATTGCCAAGTGTTTTATGCAACAAGGCGCTAAAATCGTAGCGGTAGACATCCGTCAGGAACAACTGGACAAGCGTGTAGAGGAACTGAAAACCTATGGTGAAGATGTAATCGGTATCGTCGGTAACGTGCTGGACATCGCCAGTCTTGAGAAACTTGCCGATGACATCGTTGCCAAGTGGGGACGTATCGACATTCTGCTCAACATTGCCGGCGGAAATATGCCGGGCGCAACTCTGGCTCCCGACCAGCACTTCTACGACATGGACATCTCCTGCTGGGAGAAAGTGACCAATCTGAACATGAACGGAACCGTTTACCCGTCTTTAGTGTTCAGCAAAGTGATGGCTAAGCAAGGTAAGGGCTGCATCGTCAACGTATCTTCCATGCAGCTTACAGCGCCATCACCCGCGTTCCTGGCTATTCGGCAGCCAAGACAGCCGTTGCCAACTTCACTCAATGGCTGGCAAGCGAACTGGCACTGAAATACGGAGACGGTATCCGCGTCAATGCCATCGCCCCGGGCTTCTTCATCGGCGACCAGAACCGCGCCGTACTCATCAACCCCGACGGCTCACTGACCGACCGCAGCAAGAAAGTCTTGGCCAAAACCCCGATGAAACGCTTCGGCGACATCAACGAATTGAACGGCGCCGTACAGTTCCTGTGCAGCGATGCCGCCAGCTTCGTTACGGGTGCATTGCTTCCTATTGACGGCGGTTTCAGCGCATTCAGCGGAGTATAACCCCGTCAATCTTCGATTATTTATTTTACCGGAAAGAAACACAAAGAGAAGGCTCTCTACCCCGATTGGCAGAGAGCCTTCTTCTCTTCACTGTATTATAAACTTATAATGGATGCCGATTAATATCCGGGATTCTGTTCCGCTTTCTTTTCTTCAGGAGTTAACGCATGACCGTCCTTTTGGATAGCATCCAGGTAGGTTTGCGGAATAGGACGCAAATTATGACGTTCCTGAATATTGGGGGCAGCATCCGGATTAAATGCTTTGGCGCGTTCGACCAAAGTCAACGTCCTTGATAAATCTTGCCAACGATGAAATTCACCGCAAAGTTCACGAGAACGTTCGTTCAGTAACAGACACAGCATACGGTCATAATCCGTACTATACCCTAATTTACTGATAATAGCCTCATCTTCGGCCGGCAAGTTGTGAATATCCGTAATCTTTAAGTCTGTAGCAGATTTAATGTTTCTGTCGATATTGTTGGACTCATAATAAGAATTCTCCGCAAAATAAGAATTCACACCGTCATCCTTATATCCCAACGCTTTATCATTATAAGCAGCACCACCATGCAATATGCGGAACGGTCTTCTCCTGCTTTATAAGCGGCACGTGCACGAAGATCATTGATATAGCCTAAAGCATCAGGATACTTGCCTTGACGAATCAACACTTCGGCTGCAATCAAATAGGTTTCACCCAAACGGGCAAGAATACCATCGCGGAAACCAACACGACTGTCTCTCGATTCACGGGAACCGTCAATATACTTATTCAACGTACAATAACGATTAGTATAATCATATAAAGCCTCATCATCTTCTCCGTTGCGATCTTTCGGATAAGCTACAAACACTGTCGGAATTGTTTTCCCCGTCTTGTCATAAGTCACCTGATTGTTAAGCTGTACAGCATCAAAACGAGTGTCACCGGGACGGTTAATTACATACATGATACCCAAATCACCGTGTACGTATCCGGAACCTTTTTGCGGGTTGTTCACCGCATATTTCGTTTTAAAACTTTTCCAGAAACGAGAGTCATCGACCATATCATACACATTGTACATATAATAAGTAGTTCTGAGACGTTGATACTCGCGTTCACCGGCAATATCACGTTGCATTTGCGGCAAATCTTTGTATACGGAAACATAATAGAGATGACACTGATTACCATTAGCTCCTTCCGTTGCTTTGTCAGAAGAGAACTGAGCTGCCAAAATTATTTCATCCAGTTGCTCGTTTGCACCGTTCGGCTCAGTATAATTCCACAAATCTGCATAATTCGGAGCTAAACTACGATGAGATATAACCTCTTGCGCCAAACGTAATGCTTCTTTCAAATCATCCTCTTTCGTTGCGCTGTTCCAATCATCATTTATCTCACTGGCACGCAACAAATATGCTTTGGCAAGAAAATGCGCTGCTGCATCTTTCGTCATCTTTCCTGTCATGGGAGCTGTTTCGGGCAGATACTTATAAGCGTCTTTTAAGTCACTGATTACCTGTTGCAATGTTTCTTCGGCAGTAGCGCGAGAAAATTCACGTTCCGGAGTTTCGCTCGGAGTAAGTTTCAAAGGAACTCCCCCATACTGAGATACCAGTTTCAGATAATTGAACCCGCGCAGGAAATAAGCTTCTCCCATATAAGTATTCTTATTGTCTGCTTTGTAACTATCCGGAGTAACCTTACTCAATAGCAGATTGGCATTGTTGATACCGATATACATGCCATCCCAAACTTCATACATATTGGTAGAGTTGCTGACAATCGATGACTGGAAGTTTCCATCATAATTATTCCAGGAAGCATTAGAACCGTCGCCACCTACACGAAACTCATCCGTACCATAGTTAGTAGTGGCACATGCCCACTCTTTTGCAAAATGGAAACGTAAATTATAGTAAAGGCTAACTTCCAAACGGTCGATACCTTCTTGAGTATCGAAGAAATCTGTATTCTGCTGAGTAGTCAACTCCTCATCCAGAAAATCACTGCAAGAAGTCATCGGACCTACCAAAGTCAAGGCCAACAAGCCAAATGTTATTTTTTTATGTAGTTTCATAATCATAATACTTTTAATGACATTTAAAATCCAACATTCAACCAATTGTGAATCCACGGTTCCAAGTAGAAGTAAACGCTTGCGAAGCATCCAATTCCAGGAAATCAATATTAGAGAAAATTCGTCCCGGATTCTTGGCTTGTACATAAACCTTTAAATTAGATAAATTCCACTTTTTGATGAGCGTCTGCGGAAAAGTGTAACCCAAAGATATGTTACGTACTTTCAGAAATGAACCGTTCTTATAACCTACAATACGATAGTAAGGGTCTCCACCGCCAATATTGTAAATAGGTTTCTGATATTCTGCATTCTTGTTGTTTTCGTTATAATAATTTATCTTACGCTGCATATAACGTCCACCCTGCCATTCACCGCCGGTATCTACCATATAATCGAAGCGTCCGTACATCATAACAGAGAGGTCGAAATTCTTGTAAGTAAACGTATTCGTCATGCCAAAAGTCCAACGGGGACGAGTATGTCCTATGATTACACGATCGTCATTCGGGTCGATTTTATAATCACCATTTTGGTCTATCGGACGTACCATACCTGCTTGGAATGAATGCCCTTTGGCATTGAACTTAGCCATTTCGGCAGCGTCTTCTTCTTTCCAAAGTCCGCCACACTCGTAACCGTAAATTACCCCCAACGCCTGTCCTATAAACCAATTATTATTTATATCGTCCTCTTTACCATTTGCCAATTCATCAATCTTGTCTTTCTGCCATGCAGCATTAATACTGGTAGACCATTCAAAATCACGTGTTTTGACGTTAACGGTATTCAACGTTATATCCACACCTATATTGGATGTTTTACCTACATTGGCATACGTATTAGTATAACCATTCAATGAAGGAATTGTCATTGCCATCAACAAATCAGTAGTACGTGAAGTATAGAAATCAAGAACTCCCGAAATTCGTCCGTTTAAAACCGAGTAGTCAAGACCGATGTTATACTGCGTGGTCTTCTCCCAAGACAAATTCTTATTGGCCATTGCCACAGCTCCATCTTTAATCAATGGTTCCGAAGCGGCATAACCGGGAGCAAGCGCAGAACCGAACGGATAATAGAGCGAAACTATAGCACCCTTCGTCTGATAAGGTCGATAGCCGAATTACCGGTAACGCCAACACCCAAACGGAATTTCAACTGGTTTAACCAAGTAACATCTTTCAGAAACTCTTCCTGATCAAGACGCCAACCCAAAGCCGCACTGGGGAAGAAAGCCCACTTATTGCCTTCTGCAAGCTGTGAAGCACCATCCCAACGACCGGAAACTGTCAATAAGTACTTATTATTATAGTCATAGTTCACACGGAACATATAAGAAAGGAGCTGTTTCTCAATCAGTCCGCTATTCCACTCATCCAGCAAAGAGACATTTTCTTTTGATAACGCATTCCATTTCGCACTTTCCAAAGGAATGCCTTCTGCCGCCATAGAGGATTCTTCGTAGTGATACCCTGTAGCACTTTGCAATAAAGTAAGTCCCACTGAATGTTTTCCAAATTCTTTGTCATAGTAAATCAAGTTATCCAACGTCCAGGAAAAGTCAGACTGGTTAGACAAGGAAGCGCGATTCTTACCTTCACTGCTAATTGACTCTTCATTACGGAATGTACCGTTTCTATAATAACGGAAATCCGGTCCGAAATTAAAACGATATCTAAAGACCTTTTAAAGGAGCGTAAATTTTCACCTAAATCCAATTGAGCATACAAACTACCGATAGCACGGAACATACGACGTTCATTCTGACTGTTGTTCCATTCATTCATTACATTCTTTACTTTATCATCACCACCGGGATATTCAATACGGTTGCCATCCTCATCATAAGGTGAAGCATAAGGGAACAAACTGGTAGATGCTGCATATAAGTTAGAAGGCATACCCTTTATCAACTGACCGACAGAACTTGCAGACGAACCATATTGCTGTTCACTAAACGTACCATTAACATTCAATCCTAAATTAAACCATTTAGTAGGCTTCAAATCTAAACTCAGTTTTGTAGTATAACGAGTATAAGACTGCCCTTTCACCGTACCCTCATTATCCAAATAACCGATAGACGCATAACCTTTCATCTTGTCCGTACCTCCACTGGCACTCAACGTGTGTTCATGGGTAACTCCAGTCTGCGTAACCATATCACACCAATCCGTATTAGGCACGCGAGAGCCGTCCCAAGTACCACCTGCCCAGCCTTTTTCAATGTTTTTCCAAGCCGTAGGTCTGTAGCACCTAAAAAGATCTCATAATCGTTTTCTTTAGTGGGCTGGTCTCCTCGAGGATATTTGGAAGGATTCAGATAGTAATAAGCCCAACGACGCCAATCGATATACTCTGCAGAGTTCATCATTTCGGAATAGTCCTGCAGGTTTTCGATAGTAACCGTACCGGAGTAGTTCAAAGACATCTTACCCTCCTTACCGGATTTGGTAGTAACCAGAATAACGCCATTAGCACCACGAGAACCGTAAATAGCCGTAGCAGAGGCGTCTTTCAATACATCAATAGACTCAATGTCCTGCGGATTCAAAGTTTCAATACCGCTATTGGACATCAAAGGAATACCATCCACTACATACAGCGGAGTATTGCTGGCACTCAAAGAGCGCACACCGCGTACGTTAATCGTTCCCACTTCGCCCGGGCGCTCATTGCTGACAATGTCTACACCAGCTGCCTTGCCCTGCATAGCTTCAAAGGCGTTGGCTACCGGACGTGAATTCAGTTCCTCGGAACCTACGCGAATCATGGCACCGGTAACGTCCGATTTCTTCTGAACACCATAGCCTACTACCACTACTTCATCCAGCATTTCATTGTCTTCTACAAGCACCACTTTAAGATTGGCCTTGTTCTTAGCGGAGATTTCCTGAGTCTTGTAGCCGATATAACTAATCTGGATAACTCCTGCTTCAGGCACATCATTCAGTGTGAACTTACCGTCGATGTCAGTGATAATTCCGTTCGTTGTCCCTTTGACAAGAACACTGGCACCGATGATGGATTCACCGTTTCCGTCTACCACAAGTCCTGTGATTGTTTTGTTTTGCGCGAATGCGCATAAGGTTGCTGCAAAAGCAAAGAGCACAAACAGCACCTGACGCTTGAGTATACTCATAAAATATACTCCTTCTTTCTTCCTGCTTCTCATAGAATAATCTTGGTTTACAATTAGTTTAAATTAGCGTTTTCGAACACAGTGTTTTACTGCAACAAAAATATAAATCTTAAAAAATACTTATAGAATAACTATTTTGAATATAAAAACATCCTTTTTTGCTATTAAATGAGTAAACAACTCCCTAATACAAACGAAAATAGAAATGTATAACTTAAAACACTTCTGCGCATCTTTGCAGCAGATTTAAGAAACGCATAAAAGAGATGAGTACGAAAGTAGAAAACTAAATGAAACAAAAGAAAACGCAAGTATAAAATATACAATATAGATACGTGAAGCAGAAAATAATAAAGTATAAGGAATTATATTTTTCATGCTTTATTCGCGTGCTTTCCCGTATAAAAAAGAAAAAAGGAGAAAAAGATTATAAACGAACAATTCAGTATTACAGGTAAAGTAGCAGTCATCACCGATGCAGGTGGCGTATTGGGTGGCAACATTGCCAAGTGTTTTATGCAACAAGGCGCTAAAGTCGTTGCGGTAGACATCCGTCAGGAACAACTGGACAAGCGTGTAGAGGAACTGAAAACCTATGGTGAAGATGTAATCGGTATCGTCGGTAACGTGCCGGACATCGCCAGTCTTGAGAAACTTTGGATAGTGCCGCGATGGCTAAGCAAGGTAAAGGCTGCATCGCCAACTTCACCCAATACTCATGCAACTTACCCTTACCCGAACATCTGCAAAAGTGGAAAAATACTTCTTATCAAGCAACAGGTAATGTAAACCAAAAGCAAGCCCCTTTACCCGATTCACTTTCCACACCGATAGTGCCGCCCAGTTGCTCAACGATGCTCTTGCTGATAGACAATCCCAATCCTGTGCCATGCACAAAAGAGTTCAATTTGACAAAACGGTCAAATATCTCAGCCTGCTTTTCCTGTA
>ENA-OQAA01000646-OQAA01000646.1-human-gut-metagenome-genome-assembly--contig:-NODE-646-length-22416-cov-4.436448_pt1 | contig 22416 bp, 25 predicted proteins | sample MGYA00242489_ERZ504515 | MGnify/ENA primary metagenome ERZ504515 (study PRJEB26092, sample SAMD00036237) | human gut metagenome | host: Homo sapiens | study: EMG produced TPA metagenomics assembly of... | reverse complement strand
TCTAATCCTGTTTGCTCCCCACGCTTTCGAGCCTCAACGTCAGTTACCGTCCAGTAAGCCGCCTTCGCCACTGGTGTTCCTCCTAATATCTACGCATTTCACCGCTACACTAGGAATTCCGCTTACCTCTCCGGCACTCTAGATGGACAGTTTCCAAAGCAGTCCAGGGGTTGAGCCCCTGCCTTTCACTTCAGACTTGCCCGTCCGTCTACGCTCCCTTTACACCCAGTAAATCCGGATAACGCTTGCCCCCTACGTATTACCGCGGCTGCTGGCACGTAGTTAGCCGGGGCTTCTTAGTCAGGTACCGTCATTGTCTTCCCTGCTGATAGAAGTTTACATACCGAGATACTTCTTCCTTCACGCGGCGTCGCTGCATCAGGGTTTCCCCCATTGTGCAATATTCCCTACTGCTGCCTCCCGTAGGAGTCTGGGCCGTGTCTCAGTCCCAATGTGGCCGTCCACCCTCTCAGGCCGGCTATGGATCGTCGCTTGGTAGGCCGTTACCCCACCAACTAGCTAATCCAACGCGGTCCATCCCATACCACCGGAGTTTTTCACACCAGACCATGCGGTCCTGTGCGCTTATGCGGTATTAGCAGCCATTTCTAACTGTTATCCCCCTGTATGAGGCAGGTTACCCACGCGTTACTCACCCGTCCGCCGCTCAGTCACTTTATCTTCCTTCCGAAGAATTCCGTTAAAGCGCTTCGCTCGACTTGCATGTATTAAGCACGCCGCCAGCGTTCATCCTGAGCCAGGATCAAACTCTCTGATATAGTGTTTGTCCAAGTTCAAGATAACCTTGGCTATCTATCCCTTTTACTGTTTTGGTTCGTTGAACCTAAGAATAAAATGTAAAAGAATTTTCGATTCATGTGTTTCACTGTTCAGTTATCAAGGTTCCTGTCATTCTTGTGACAGCCATATTAGATTACCATAATCAGGAAGGCTTGTCAAGAACTTTTTTTTCATTTTTTTGAAACTTTTTTTCTCAAGCTGTTTCCGCTTGTTTCTGTCTTTTTTCGACATCCAGTCTAGATTATCACATCTTGCTCGGCTTGTCAAGAACTTTTTTGAAGTTTTTCAATTTCTTCAAAAACTTCTTTGAAAAGAATGTTTTCCTCTGTCATTTCGACAGCTTGTTTACTTTATCATATCTTTTCTTTCTTGTCAACAACTTTTTTCATTTTCTTTTTTGACCTTCAAACCTCAAAGCGGTTGACTGATTTACACTATACCACTATCCTTTCTCTATGTCAACAAAAAAACAGGAAAATTTTACAAATTTTGCAACCACCCAACTAAGCGTCAACTTTCTAGTAAAATAGCTGCAAGAACTTTGCAAATTTCCCTGCTTCTTTTCTCTCATCTTAAAATTCCTGATAAAAAATGCAACAGAACATTATTATCATACAGAAAACCAGTAATTTCATTCTCCTGAATCAGCACTGCTGCCTCTTTTGCCCAGGCAGCATCCCAGAATAGTGTAATAATCAAAAAACAAATCCACACAAAAAAGATACCCTGTACAGTTCCAAGAACTGCCCCTCCTGCCCTGTTCAACAAACTCAGTACCGGAAGGGAGAAAATACCGTCCAGCATTCCTGCCAAAAGGTTCATAAATATACTTACCAGAATAAAAGTCAAAATCAGGCTGATACTTCCAATAGCAATTTTGGCAATACTATGTGATAAATATTCTCCAAAAGTCTCTGCCAGCAGATGATGATAGTTCTCTGCTGTATTATTTTCTGCCAGAATCTTTTTCATACTCTCCGGCAAAGGCAGTCCGGATATAACTGCTCCTGTTCCTCCTTATTTTCCTGTTGGTTCATTTTCTCTTCTAAGACTCCCGAAATGCTTTCTTCACACTTTTGCTGTACAACTCCATAAATAGGCGTATTCTCTGTCAAAAACCGGCTCATATACGGATTTAGCGCTGCTCCCAAAAACAGCGTCAGCAGTACAGAAATTAAAGAAAATGCAGAACGTACCATGCCATGTTTCATTCCGTTAAAAACACAAAGCACTATGACTGCCAGAATAACAACACTTAACCAATTCATAAATCGCCTTTCTTTTGTAATTTTTATTTCAATCGTATGGTATTAATTCCACCTTCCGAAACCACAATATAGCGTTTGGAGGCTACCTGGAAAATATTTTTGACCGCTCCCTCTTCCATGGTTCCATCAAATTTAAGAATCCCCTTTAAATTATACATCATAACTTTTTCTGAATCACACATAATAATCATATCTCCACTGATACTAATATCCTGATATTCTTTGTCAAAACCTTTGGAACATTTCTTTCTTCCGGATGGATCAAATAATTGGAGAATGTATGGTTCTTCCTCTTCATTACCTTTTAAAACCAGTCCGAAATATTTGTCATTATAAAAGGTACTGATAATTTCTTCTTTTAACTCTTCCTCCGCCTTCTTTTCCACAGTGCCATTACTGTCAAAAATTGTATATCCATCATCCGAAATGCCACTGCGGTCTGGTCATTGACATAAACAACCTGAGGAATTAACGTATTTTTATATGTGTAGTCTGCAATGATATTATCCACCTTATTTTGTCCTTCGTCTCCAAAACTGTAAAATACAATTCTGCTGGATATCTCCCCTTCTTCAATATAAAGATAACTGACCAGAATAATATCACCTTTTGGAGAAACTGCAATATCCAGGGGATATCCCGGATTTTCTATCCTGGTTTGGTTTTCAGCAATAATACTTCCATCGGATGCATAATAATTAATCCATGTTTTTTCTCCGTCTTCCAGTACAGCCGCCACTGCACCGGTTTCTGTTACCTCTGCCTGGAGAATCGGAAACTTGGTTTCAATAGGGCCTACTGGTTTATCCTGTTTCAGCACATACATCAAGGTTCCTTTTCTGTCATAAATAACCGCATATTCTCCTCTTACGTCTGAGTCCGGGTTACTCATTTCATAAGTCTGATTCCACACAATTTCTTGTGACTGCGAAAGCAAATAAGCACCATCATCACCGTATTTCAGCAAGCTATCTCCTAATTGGGTATAGCCTGCTGACTGGGTATCTTCATTTTCTGCTGAAGACAAAACCTGGTAATCGCGATACACATGAAGCTGAATTCCCACTAAAACAGCAATCGCCAGAAGAACGATTCCTAAGGTTATCCACACTGAACGCTTTATCTTAATTTTGGCAAGTGGTTTTATTTTATTCTCATAAAGCTGTATGATTTTCTCCTGCCCTCCTGCACTATCTCCGGATTGTCTCGGTCTCGGAAATTTCGTTTTATGTATTCTTTTATATTCATAAATTTCTTCCTTCACGTATTTTTAGGTAAGTATAGCACAAATTTTTAAGGGAGTAAAATTTTTTGTCCCGGATAAATGGTATCATTTTCTGACATTTGGTTTAGTTCGCAAATTTCCTTGATTTTTTTAATAGTACCATAGTTTTTCATGCTAATCCTGGTCATAGTATCTCCGGGCTGAATGGTATAAGACATATGATTAGATGCTGCAGTTTCTTCCTTTTGTTCTGCTTCTGCATCTGATGTGGTCTCTTTTGGAATCTCTTTCTGCTCCTCTTCCTGTACCTTCATTTCTGACGTTTCCTGTAACGGTTCTGTTTCCTTTTCCTCCTCTTTCTCTTTTCCAGGTGCATTAACCGGAGTTACCGCTTCTGGACTTTCTGTTTTCTGATTTGTTTCTTGTTTATCCAGACTTGCAATTACCTTCTCTGTTCCCTTTAATTTCTGATAATCGTTTAAATATAACACACTTACCGCAAGAGCTGCTGCTGCCACACATACACCTGCAGTTTTAAGCAGCGGAAAATTCTTCTTTTGCTTTTCCTGTTCCGCTTTTCTCTCTACTTTTTTCCGAAAAGAATGTACTGCTCCATCATCTACCTCTTCACTTTTCTTTTCTAATCTTTCATTCTGTGCCACCAGAAAATTACGCATGGCCTCATTTTTCTCATAATACACATAAAATCCAGCCTGCCTGGACATTTTCCCATCCTCATATCTGTAGAACGCCTCTTCTTTTTCCAAGGGTTCCATAACAAACAACACCTTATCATTTCCGCCAAAATGATTTAAGTGAGTCTGGCAAATTACCTCATGCAGTTCCATAGAACACCCCGGCACAGAAAGAAACCATCCTACAATTTCCTGCTCCGGAAAATATTCTTTATTTTTTTCATACACATGATTCCAGGTTTCCTGTGTAAAATCTACATGCTCCTCACTGATTTCCATATCACTAAGGGCTACCGCACTTTTTACAAACAAATACGAAGTTCCTTCTTTCCAGTTTGCCTGTCCTAAAAGAATAGCTGCAATTCCCCTGCCTGTATTTTCAGAAGAGATTCTACAAAGGTAAGTGTATGCATAGTCTTCTATATAGATTTTTTGTGTTCCTTCAATTTCCCCTATCTGGCGTATATTGTTTGGAATCCTGAAAAATTCCTCATTTCCCTCTGGTTTTTGTTTTTCTTTTTCGTAAACAATTTCTATCATACTAACAGCACCCCTTTTTTTGAAGAAAAGGATACCACACTCTCCATGCGAAATTTATCAAATTTCGTGCAACATTCTATTTTTTTACTGACAAAATTTCCATATTTTTTCGGGATAACAAAAAAGAAAACGGAAAAACTAAAGACAGTAGTATCAGGAAAGGATAGAATATGTATGGCAAATCACCCTACTCATTATATAGAAAACCAAACTGCAGGCGCAGATGTGAAACTTGGCACCCTGCTTTTTCATCTTTTATCATCCAGAGAACAACGTTTTCGCGATTTGGTTATTCTCTGCATTGGCAGTGACCGCATTACCGGGGACAGTCTTGGACCGCTGGTAGGCCACAGCCTCACCGGATATTCATTAAGTCATACTCATGTTTACGGAACCTTGTCCCACCCCGTTCATGCTCTGAATTTAAATGAGACTGTAAACATGCTGTATGAACAGCACCCTCACAGTCTCACTATAGCGGTTGACGCATCCCTGGGAACAAAAAACCACGTGGGATGTCTCACAGTTTCGGAAGGCCCCTTAAATCCCGGACTGGGTGTACGAAAAAAGCTCCCTGCTGTTGGAGACATTGCTGTCACCGGTATTGTAAACTTCTCCGGGGCTTTTGACCATTTGCTTTTGCAATCCACACGCCTTGCCACAGTTGTTCACATGGCTGACTCTATCGTGTCCGGAATTCGCATGGCACACCGTCAATATTTTGCGCCACGCCTTTTTCCCGTATTTCCTTTTTTCCAGCCAGAACCTGAGCGCACTCTTAGTTTTGCAAAATTTACTTCTGTACCGCCGGCTTCTGTCTGTTCCCCAAAAGGCAGAATATAATCTCTGTACTGATAATTTGCTCCAAATACCCTGCGGATAATTCTTTTAATAAGAAGATAAGCGCCTCTTGGAAACCATGCTTTGTAGTAATATCTGCCGATTTCACAGGTGCCGCAATACTTATCTGTCAGGGTAATAATCCAGGTTTCCCAGTGTGTAGGTGGTATTGGGGTAACCGGAAACATATGCTTTACAATCATCTCTTCTTCCAGCGGATTCAGCTTAAAATAACGTCTGGCATTTCGCAAGGCTGTGTGGGGATGGGTCATTGCATGAACCGGATCTCCCGTCTCTTTGCGATGCCTCTCCAGTCATACAAAAATAAATCATGGAGCATTCCAGCCCTTGCCGCACTTCTGGCATCCAGATTAAAAAATTTACAGATTCTATAGTTAAAATATGCCACATTAAGACAATGCTGATAGCAACTGGTTTCGCAGTGATGGGGATATTTTTTCATCTTCAGCACATACGGGTGATGAACCAGATCCTTGATGTACTCATAAAACTCCTCATTTCCCGGATCCTTCACTGTTCTGACACGTCTTCTCTTCCTGTTTCCTATCATAATTCCTCACTCCCCATTTTTTATTTAGATTCTATACGAAACCTCAATTTTTGTAAAGAAAAAAGAGCTGCCACATAAGCATACTGGGAACATTGCACATTTCCAGCTCAGCTGCGTTCCCTTTGAGCCTGTAGTCTCAAAGAGTACTCGGCAAATTCGCCGGAACTGCACAAATATTCCACAATACTATATCATGTGACAACTCTTTTTTAATTACATGAATGCTTTTACTTTTTCATAAATACCTGCTGCATCAATTCCGTATTTTTCCAATAATTTTACTGCAGGGCCTGATTCGCCGAATACGTCATTGATACCAATACGCAGCATCTTCGTAGGAGCTTTCTCGGACAGTACTTCTGCTACTGCACCGCCAAGTCCTCCGATCACCGAATGTTCTTCCACTGTTACAACTTTTCCTGTTTCCTGTGCTGATTTTACAACCAGCTCTTCATCCAGTGGCTTAATGGTATGAATATTTACAACCTTTGCATCAATACCGTCTTCTGCCAGTTTTTCTGCTGCCAGAAGAGTCTCATTCACACAAAGACCTGTTGCAAAAATAGTAACATCTTTTCCTTCTCTTAGTACAATTCCCTTACCAATTTCAAATTTGTAATCTGGATTGTCATTGATAACAGGAACAGCCAGTCTTCCAAAACGAAGATATACAGGACCATCATGTAAGTAAGCGGCTTCTACTGCTGCTTTTGCTTCTACATCATCAGATGGATTCAAAATCACCATGCCTGGAATGGTTCTCATAAGTGCCATATCTTCGTTGCACTGATGTGTTGCGCCATCTTCACCTACAGAAATACCGGCATGAGTTGCGCCGATTTTTACATTTAAGTGTGGATAACCAATGGAATTACGAACCTGTTCATAAGCACGTCCTGCTGCAAACATAGCAAAAGTACTTGCAAATGGAACTTTTCCTGTTGTAGAAAGTCCTGCTGCAATTCCCATCATATTGCTCTCGGCAATACCACAGTCGATATGACGCTCTGGAAATGCTTTCTGGAAGGTTCCTGTTTTGGTAGCACCTGCCAGGTCAGCGTCCAGAACTACCAGGTTTTCATATTTTTTGCCTAACTCTACTAATGCGTTACCATAACTATCTCTGGTTGCGATTTTCTTTACTTCTGACATAATGCTTCACCTACCTTTTCCAAATCTGCCATAGCAATTTCATATTCTGCATCGTTTGGAGCTTTTCCATGCCATCCTGCATTATTCTCCATAAAGGATACATCTTTTCCTTTTACTGTTTTCATGATAATGGCTGTTGGCATACCTTTTGTAGCCTTTGCTTCATCAAAAGCAGCTTTTAACTGGTCAAAATCATTTCCGTCTTCCACATTAATTACATGGAAATTGAATGCTTCGAATTTTTTGTCGATTGGGTATGGAGAGCATACATCTTCAATGTTTCCATCAATCTGCAGACCATTGTTGTCCACAATCACAGTCAGGTTGTCCAGTTTTCTGTGACCTGCAAACATAGCAGCTTCCCAGACCTGTCCTTCCTGAATTTCACCATCTCCTAAGAGTGTATAAACACGATAAGACTCCTGGCTCATTTTTGCAGATAAAGCCATACCTACTGCTGCGGAAATTCCCTGTCCCAAAGAACCGCTGGACATATCAACTCCTGGGATGTGTTTCATATCTGGATGTCCCTGAAGATAGGAGCCCAAATGACGAAGTGTTTTCAAGTCTTCTACCGGAAAATAACCTCTGTGTGCCAAAGTGGAATACAATCCTGGTGCTGTATGGCCTTTTGAAAGAACAAAACGATCACGATCAGCTTTCTTTGGATCCTGTGGGTCGATATTCATTTCTTCAAAATATAAATAAGTAAACGCTTCCGTTGCTGAAAGAGATCCGCCTGGATGGCCGGCTTTCGCAGAATGAACAGCTGTAATAATACCCTTGCGAATCTCGTTAGCTGTTTTCTGAAGTTCTAACTTGTTCATTACTTTTCTCCTTTTTTGATTTTCCCGCTTCTGCGGTTGTTATTACTCGCCAAATACTGCTATATAGTCTTTCTGAAATTTTTCAATACCTGCATCTGTAAGTGGATGTTTTGTCATCTGTTCCAGAACACTGTAAGGAACTGTAGCAATATCAGCTCCAGCCAAAGCACAGTCTGTTACATGCATTGGATGACGAACACTTGCCGCAATAATTTCTGTAGGAATATCAGCTACTGCAAACATTTCAGCAATGGTGCTAATCAATTCAACACCGTTTGTAGAAATATCATCCAGTCTTCCAAGGAATGGAGAAACATATGTAGCACCTGCTCTTGCTGCCAGAAGCGCCTGGTTTGCAGAAAAGATTAAGGTTACATTTGTTTTGATTCCTTCTGCTGATAATACTTTTACAGCTTTCAGTCCTTCTGTTGTCATTGGGATTTTTACAACCATATTTGGATGAATAGCTGCAATTTCACGGCCTTCTTTAATCATGCTTCTGCATCTGTAGTTGTTGCTTTTACTTCACCGCTGATTGGTCCGTCTACAATAGATGCAATCTCTTTGATTACTTCATTGAAGTCGCGTCCTTCTTTTGCAATCAGAGACGGATTGGTAGTTACACCACAGATAATTCCCATATCATTTGCTTTTTTAATATCCTCTACTTTTGCTGTGTCAATAAAAATTTCATAATTCTACTCCTCCATTTTCGGCGCCCAAAGGCTCTATTTGTTTGTTGCTTATAGTTTACTCCTTAAACAAACATTCCGCAAGAGGATGCTGTATTATTAGCAATTTTATTTATTAATAAAATGAAATTTTATTAATAGTTGTTTTTATATGTTTATTCCAGTTTTTTATATAATAAGGCTTTTCTTTCTATGATTCTCTATTTTATTACTAATTATTCCAGCAATTTCATTTAATTATTTTTTCTTTGCCCTTTTTCTTTTTGCTCCTGGAATTTACATAGGCTGTTGTTTTCCGCACTATGAGTTTGGCTCATACTCAATGTGATATGTGCTGGTAGGCTCTGTATCCAAATAGGCATTATGTGCAGATTCAATCTTTTTCATAATAATATCACAGGCATCCCTTCCTTTTAAAGGGACGAAATGTTCAATGGTAGTCAGAGACATCTGAGACATTCTTCCAAAAATAATATTATCACAACCTATAACAGAAACATCCCCAGGAACTTTTAATTTTTCTTCCTGAAGAGCATCTATAATTCCAAAGGCAATCATATCATTCAGCTGCAATAGCCGTGACTTTTCTTTTTTCTGCCAAAAGTTCTTTGGTCAAAGTATATCCTATACGATATTCAGAATCAACACTTGGCAGAACCTCATCCCAAATATCATCTGCCGCCTTAATAACCACAGATTGAGAAAGCCCTTCTTTTTCATATTCCTGCACAAAACCTTCCACACGTCTAGAACGCTGTTCTCGATCGTTTTTGTAAGAGGTGGTGCAATAAAAGCCACTTCCCGATGTCCCAAATCCAGTAAATGACGCGCCATAAGGCTACCCACTTTTGTATTATCCTGATTAATGGCATCTACCTTTACCCGTTCTCGGTTGCTGATTACCGCCAATGGAATTTTTTCTGCAATTTCCTCCACCTGCTCCATAAAAGCTTCACTAGGATTGCAGGTATAGATGATTCCTGCCGGTGATACACTGTGCATCATTTTCAGGTACTGCTCTTCTATTTTTAATTCCCGCTGTGTATTGCACACAAAAACTCCATATCCCTTTTCTTTTGCTACCGTTTCAATTCCCTGAAGCAGCATAACATAATAAGGATTTGTAAGCGTAGGACAAAACACAACAATTAGCCGGCTGTTTTTTGAACTTTTCTGGCTTCTTCGCTTTGGAACAGTGTAGCCCATGTCCCTGGCAACTTGTTCCACTTTTTGTATGGTTTCTTTTGAAAAAGAAACATTATACTTTTTATTCAAGACCATAGATACGGTAGCCTGGGAAACACCCGCAGCCTTGGCAATATCCGTAGAGGTTACCTTTTTTCTCATAGCTCTACTCTACCTTCCAAAGCCCTCAAAAGAGTGACTTCATCAATATACTCTAAATCTCCACCTACTGGAACTCCGCTGGCAATCCTACTAACCTTGATTCCCACAGGCTTAATTAACTTGCTGATATACATTGCCGTAGTCTCTCCCTCCAAGCTGGAATTCGTGGCAATAATTACCTCCTGAATATCCTGCTCTGCAATGCGCTGCATAAGTTCCTTTAACTTTATATCATCCGGTCCAATTCCAAGCATAGGGGAAATAGCACCGTGGAGCACATGATAAACCCCGTCAAATTTTCCTGTTTTTTCATAGGCTGCCAAATCTCTAGTATTCTCCACCACCATAATCACATGATGATCCCGACGCGAATTGTTGCAAATGGGACAAATTTCCTGGTCGGTTAATGTGTAACAGCACTTACAATACTGCACATTTGCCTTGGCATTTAAAATAGCATTGGACAGGCTCTGTACCTGGTCCATAGGCATATTTAAAACATGAAAAGCCAAACGCTGTGCTGATTTTGCTCCAATACCAGGTAATCTGGAAAATTCTTCAATAAGTTTGTTTATATGACTGCTGTAGTATTCCAATTCTTTTCTCCTTTAGATTTAGAATGGGAATCCGCCGCCCATTCCTCCCAGGCCACCTGTAAGTTTGGACATCACTGCTGCAGAAGCTTCCTCCATTTTCCGCAGTGCTTCATTAGTTGCAGCTACAATCAAGTCTTCCAGCATCTCAATATCATCTGGATCTACCACTTCTTCTGCCAATTTTACCTTCAGCACTTCTTTTTTACCGGAAACAGTTACCTCTACAGCTCCGCCACCGGCTGCTGCTGTAAATTCTTTTTCCTCCAGTGCTTTCTGGTTTTCTTCCATCTGGCGCTGCATTTTCTGCGCCTGTTTCATTAAATTATTCATGTTTCCAGGCATCATACCACCTGGAAATCCACCTCTTTTTGCCATATCAGGCTCCTCCTATTCATCATCTTCCATTGTTTCCACTGAAATTTCCATGTTTATATTCTGCATCAATAAATCATCCACGGTAATTTCTGACAGGCCGCCTCTGGTTTCCCCGGCATCCCCGTCTTTTAAAATCATCTTGATTTCTATATCTTTTCCAATTTTTTTCCGTATGGCATTTTTCAGCATTTCCATGCTGTCAGGACTGTCCATACAGGTTTTTGCCAGAAAATTCCGGAATTCCACATAGAGTACAGGCTCTCCTGTACTTCCATCATATTTTGGCGTGGATTCTAACAGCATTTGCTGTAAAAGCCTTTGGTATCCCGGATAATGGCATTCCAATTCTGGCGCACATACTGCAAATCCTCCGGGGCTGCTTTTTCCGGTTTTGGCTGTGGCTCTGTTTTCGTATGCTCTGCTGTTTTCACAGAAGTATCCGTCACACCCTGAGACACAGGTGGCACTGCCACCACACCATTTTTCAGTTTTTCCTCCAGGACACGTACCCGGTCATACAGAGAATCCAGATTTGTCTCCATTACTGGTTGACATAACTTAATAAGGGCAATTTCCACCAGGACGCGCTTCTGGGAAGCATACTTAATCTGATTAGATAATTCAGAAAAAACACGGATATAGCGCATCAGGGTTTCCGCATCCATCATAGCGCTTTCTTCTTTCATCTTCTCCAGATTTTCTGCAGACACATCCACAGCTTCTTCCGGATGTTCCGAAGAACCTATTAACAACAGGTTCCTCAGGTACCAGATAAAATCCGTAACAAACTGTCCCATCTCCTTGCCCTGTAAAATAATTTCTTCCAGGGTTTTTACTGCGCCTGCTGTGTCCTGCCTTAAAATCTTCCGCAAAAGTCCGCTGAAAATATCTGTATCCACTGCTCCCAGGTTTTCCAGTACCTTTTCGTAAGTGAGCGTCTCACCCAGATAGAAGGCAATGCACTGGTCTAAAAGAGAAAGAGCATCACGCATAGAACCGTCCGCTGCCTTGGCAATGTAGCGGATGGCCTTCTCTTCCACATCATTTCCCTCTTTTTCCATGAGTTCTGTCAGACGATTGGCAATGGTCTCTACAGTAATTCTCCTGAAATCATATCGCTGGCACCTGGACAAAATAGTAATGGGAATCTTATGTGCTTCTGTGGTAGCCAGAATAAAGATAACATACGACGGCGGTTCTTCCAGCGTCTTTAACAGGGCATTAAAAGCGCCTGTAGACAGCATATGAACCTCATCAATAATATAAACCTTATAGCGGCCTTCTGTTGGTCTGTATGCCACTTCTTCCCTGATTTCCCTGATATTGTCCACACCGTTGTTGGAAGCTGCGTCAATCTCTATGACATTCATAGAGGTTCCTTCCAGAATCGCCCGGCAGGTCTTGCAGGTATTACAGGGACTGCCATCCACAGGATGTTCACAGTTTACTGCCCTTGCCAGAATCTTGGCAATGGTAGTCTTACCAGTACCTCTGGTACCGCAGAAAAGATACGCATGTCCGATTCTATCAGCTTTTATCTGATTTTTCAATGTGGTAACAATATGTTCCTGTCCTTTTACGTCTTCAAAGTCCTTTGGACGGAACTTTCTGTAAAGAGCTGTATAGCTCATGTGTGTTCTTCCTTTCTCAGTCTCCGAAGCTAATGCCAATGCGTTTTGCATCTTCTACAAGCTGATCGGTAGGTGATACCATTTTCAGCTTGCCTGCACATTCGCCCAGAGGAACTTTTTTTTACTTTTCCATTGATGATTCCCACCATATAGCCATAGTCCTCTTCCAAAATCAGCTTGGCTGCTTCAGAGCCCAGTCTGGTAGACAGAACCCTGTCATAAGGACATGGACTGCCGCCCCGCTGCATATGGCCGGGAATGGTAATGCGGATATCTAAATCCAGCTTGTTTTCCAGTTGGCTTGCCACTGATAGGCAACCGATGGATATTGTTTTCTGTATTCTTCCTGTTTCTTCTTAAATTCTTTTTTGGTCAGTTTGGCATCTGCCTTGGAAACAGCGCCCTCTGCCACTGCCAGAATGGTAAATCCTTTTCCGGCTTTGTTTCTTCTGTTAATTGCTTCTACTACTTTGTCAATATCATATGGAATCTCTGGAATCAGAATAATATCTGCGCCTCCTGCAATCCCTGCATGAAGGGTCAGCCATCCTACTTTATGTCCCATAACTTCCACAATAAACACCCGACTGTGGGAGGCTGCTGTGGTATGAATACAATCAATGGCATCTGTAGCAATATTTACTGCACTCTGAAATCCAAAAGTCATATCTGTTCCCCAGATATCATTATCAATGGTTTTAGGAAGATGAATAATATTCAGTCCCTCTTCTCTTAAAAGATTGGCTGTTTTCTGTGTTCCGTTTCCTCCTAAAATTACCAGACAATCCAGACGTAGTTTGTGATACGTCTGTTTCATGGCTTCTACCTTATCCAGACCTTTCTCATCTGGAACACGCATCAGTTTAAAAGGCTGACGGGAAGTTCCCAAATGGTGCCTCCTCTGGTGAGAATTCCGGAAAAGTCTTTTGAAGAAAGCATTCTGTAATTCCCATAAATAAGACCCTTATACCCATCGTCAAACCCATAAACTTCCAATTCTTCCAGGTTATTGCTCAAACCTTTTACAACGCCTCTCATAGTGGCATTTAATGCCTGGCAGTCTCCGCCACTGGTAAGTAAACCGATTCTTTTCATTCTTTCCACATCCCATCTTAAAAAATTATTATAGTGAAGCTGCATCTATTATATAATATTTTTATATTTTGCCACAACTTTTTTTTTCATTTGACAAACAGTAAAAAAACCGTTATACTGATACATACCGTGCAGCCGGGGAGATAGCGGTGCCCTGTACCTGCAATCCGCTACAGCAGGGGTGTTGCCAAACGGAGGGGCTCTTCTTGTGAAGCTGCCTCTATAAGTGGCGTTGACGTCTGGGTCTTACGCAACAGGAATCTGTGAACCGTGTCAGGGCAGGAATGCAGCAGCACTAAGCAGAACCTTCTGTGTGCCGTGAGGGTGCCTGGGCTGAGTTAACTGTAGAGGTAACGTTTGTGAGAAAGTTCGATGGGCGGCGCACGGTAAAAAAATGTCTAATTTTCTTTTATCTTTATCAATCATTTTCCCCTTTTTATTTCAATTGAATATACAAGCTACTTTTCGCATAGATTTTTAAAAAAGCGTAAGGTTTGTTTATGGAACATTGGATGTTGGAAACGATGAATTCTTTTGGTTATCTGGGGATTTTTCTTTTAATTCTAGCCGAAAATATTTTTCCTCCCATTCCCTCGGAAGTAATTCTTACTTTTAGCGGTTTTATGACTACTTATACCAAGATGCATGTACCTGGAGTTGTTCTTTCTTCTACAGCCGGCAGTCTTGTAGGAGCTGTTGTTTTGTATCAGATTGGAAATTTATTATCTCAGGAAAGGTTAGAACATCTTGTAGCTGGACCTGTAGGAAAAACTCTGAGACTAAAAAAAGAACATATTCAACAAGCCGTAAATTGGTTTGACAGCAAGGGGAATTATACTGTATTCTTTTGCCGTTTTATCCCCATTGTCCGTAGTCTGATTTCCATTCCTGCAGGTATGGCAGCTATGACAGCCGGACGCTTTCTGTGGATGACAGCCCTGGGAAGTTTTTTCTGGAATCTGGCGCTGATTTCTCTTGGGGCTTTTGCTGGTTCCTCCTGGGAAAAAGCTGCTCAATATTTCGGCAATTATACAAAAGCTGCCAAAATTGTCCTTCTGGCAGCTCTTATCATAGGAGGGATTCTGTTTTTTCGCAAAAAAATTATGAAGTCATCGCATTAAATGTGTGCAAGAAATATATTGTGAAGTTTTTCTATGTATTCCGGTGTTGTGCCGCAGCAACCACCTATAATATCTGCTCCTGCCTGCACCAGACGTTTCATGCAGTCTGCAAACTCTTGAGCTCCCATAGAATATACCGGTTGTCCTTGTTCATTGATAATTGGCATCCCTGCATTTGGCTTCACAATCAATGGAATACTTACTCTTTTACGCATGTTCTCTACCACTGACAATAGCTGGTCTGGTCCCGTAGAGCAATTAATACCTACTGCATCTGCTCCCATTTCCTCTAGTGTTTCCACTGCCTCATAAATATTTCCTCCAAAAAAGAGGCTGCCATCAGACTCTACGGTAAGGGTACACATAACGGGAAGGCTGCAAACAGAAGCAGCTGCATCCAAAACTGCCATACACTCTGTCACTCCTAGCATGGTTTCTGCTACCAGTAAATCAACTCCCTCCTGAGTTTGTACAACAATCTGTTCTCTATAGGCTTCCAAAAGTTCCTCATATGGAATTTCCTGCTTTCCGGCAGTGGTCAAATCTCCTGCTACAAGCACCTGACTTCCTACTGCTGTTCTAGAAATTTCTATGAGAGCTTTGTTTAGTTCTGCCACCTGATTTTCCAACCCATAATTTTTCAAACTAATACGGTTAGCAGAAAAGGTAGGCGCGTAAACAACCTGGGAGCCAGCCTTTTCATAGGCTCTTTGGAGCTCCTGCAACGGCTTTGGATTTTCACAAATCCACTGTTCTGTACACACGCCTCTTGGCATTCCCGCTTCATCAAATTGGACCCCGTAGCTCCATCTAAAATGATTGGTCTTTGCTTTGCCAAATTCTGAAATTCCTTTTTTGTCATTTTTCATTCTCCTTTGCTGCTTGTTTTTTCCTTGCCTTTTCTTCTCTCAACTCTTTAAAAAATCCAGAAAGCATCTGACTACACTCTTCTTCTAAAATCCCTCTCGTCACCTGTGCTTTATGATTAAACCCATCCATTTCCAGCAAATTTATAACAGAGCCTGCACATCCTGCCTTAGGATTCATACTGGCAATCACTACCCTATCCATTCTGGATTGTATAATAGCTCCTGCACACATCTGACAAGGCTCCAGGGTCACATAAAGGGTACATCCCTCTAACCGCCAATCACCCAGTTTTTTACTGGCTTTTCGGATAGCATTAATTTCTGCATGGGATGTGGTATTTTTGTCTGTATTTCTACGATTATATCCCCTTGCTATAATTTTACCTTCACAAGTAATAACACATCCTATAGGTACTTCCTTCAAAGCGTAGGCTTTCATAGCCTGCTTCTTAGCTTCCTTCATAAATTTTATATCATCTTTACTCTGTTTTTCTTCTTCTGTCATGGACTTTCCTCCGTAAAATGTCCTAAATCTCAAAAGAGGCTGTCCCATAAAACAGCAGGCAGCCTCTTCACAAGCGGAGACAGTGGATTCGAACCCACGTGCCTTGCGGACACCGCATTCGAGTGCGGCTCGTTACAGCCACTTCGATATGTCTCCGAACAGTTTTTATTATATAACTCTCTCCTTCTGTGGGTCAAGTGCAAATTGCATAAGAATCTATTGTACCGGACAAAAGGCTGATTTTCCACCTCATGCCCGGCACTATTACTCACATAGATTCTAACTTAGGTTTTTCAATGAAGCGGTACCAATACCCAAAGCGCTGCTTCTGTCTGGAACTGCCACCAGTTTCCTTAAAATACGGAAAGCCAAACATATTTGCCATAAGGGCCTCCTGACGTTCATAAAATCCTGGAATTCCCAATATGTAGGCTCCATCCTCTTCCCTTCTGGCAAGAATCACATATCCATATTTCCCATATCCGTGGCGTAGGAAATTATTATAAAGTAACCCCTGATCCTTTCTGTCCAACAGTGCAAAATCCTCTCTAGTTAATTTCCTGCAATCAGAAAAACTATTATCGCAAAAAAACACTTCTTCCTGCCTCCTAACTGGCATAGAAGGCTCTTCTTGTGCTATTTTTTCTGTTGGCTCTTGAATCAAGTCTCTTCTATGATGGAAGTTCTGGGCTGAGGCTCCATTTCTTCCACTTCTTTTATTTCTCCCTGTTCCCCTTCTTCTGGTTGAACATCTTTTAATACGATTCCCACTTCTTCCCTGGCGTTTTCTTCTGCTCTAATTCTGTCTGTTCTACTATCTCCTCTCCTGGTTCTATGTTTCTCTTTTCTATTTCCTCCTGAAGCATAACATCTCTTTCTTCTTCCTTTTGTGTATTTTCCTGTTCTGCTGCCTGCATTTTCCCATCTTCTGGTATGTGAATTTCATGAAGTCGAACAGGTTTATCATCCCATCCGCTTCCGTAGAATATTCCCGAATCTGTCTGTACAATCAGACCACACAAATCCTCTAATGCATATCCACTGTCTCCCATATGTTCAGAGGACATTTCCTGTTCAAACCGGATGTTGTCTCCTGCAAGGTCACAGCTTCCAAGTAAAATTCCCTTGCAAGACTGTTTTTCCCTTACATACCCATAAATTTTCGCTGGCACAGGAACACTACTGCAAACCCCTGATAATCTGTACTGCATCCTACATATACCATCTCTGGATTCTACCTTGATAAAACCTTTTCCGTTTCCTTTTTTCCCATCTGGATATTCATATACATAGCTATAATCTACGATATCCTGCCATAGTCCCTCTTTCTTTGTATACTATATAACAGCATACATAACACTTTATCTCTAAAGCATATGCGGAAATTTATGTTTTAGAACTAAAAAAGGTGCATCAAACCCATTTTCAAGTTTGATGCACCTTTCACTATCACCGAATAAAATTTGTTCTACTTCCTCGCTCTGCCTGGGGTACTTCAATTCCCTTCTCTTTTCCTGCCTGGAAACACTTCATCATCCATGCCAGATTGCGTGCAAGATTTCTCATGGTCTGCAACCCTTCTTCGTCCTGCTCTGCCTCTCCTTCTGCTGCCCCATGAGCAATGTTCCAGTATGTAGAACCTGCTACAGGCATTTGAGAAATACCAAAATATTTATTCAAGACATCAAAAGAAGCTGTGGTTCCTCCTCTTCTGGCTACTGCAACTGCTGCCCCTGGTTTAAAAGCAAAAGACCTTCCACTGCTATAAAAAACTCTGTCCAGAAACGAAAGAATTCTTCCGCTTGGGTGAGCATAATACACAGGTGTGCCAAATACAAATCCGTCACATTCTTTTGCTTTTGCTACAAATTCATTGACCTTATCATCCTCAAAAACACAGCCTTTTTCACTGCATTTTCCACATCCGATGCAGTCCCTTACAGGCGCCGCACCAATCTGAAAAATTTCATAATCAATCCCTTCCTGCTCCAGGGTTTTACCGATTTCCAGAAGAGCGGTATAGGTATTTCCATTCTGACGTGAACTTCCGTTTAACAGCAATACTTTCATATTCTCATTTCCTTTCTTGTAAACCTTTTATATCTCTATGATACATCGTTCAAATGCATTCACTACTGTTGTATCACGATACTGATCATAACGTTTCTGCCCTCTTGCGTAATTTAAGTGCACATGTCCATGAAGAAAATATTTAGGTTTATATTTTTCCATTAAGTCCAGGAATATCTGGAACCCTTGATGAGGCAAATCTCTTCCATCATTAAGTTGATATGCAGGAGAATGAGTCACCAGAATATCAAACCCACGCTTTGCAAAGAGCTTAAACCTCAGTTTCCGCACCCTCTTTTGCATTTCCTTTTCAGTATATTGATGATCCCCTTGGGTATAGCGCATAGAACCTCCAAGCCCCAGAATCCGCACTCCTTCGTATACAAAAATATCATCCTCAATGCAAGTACATCCTTCTGGCGGAACCCTGTCATATTTTCCGTCATGATTTCCATGAACATATAGCACAGGTGCTGTTGTCATAGTCACAAGAAAGGACAAATACCTAGGATCTAAATCACCGCAAGAAATAATCAAATCAATGTCCGCAACTTTACTTTTATCAAAAAAATCCCACAGAGAGGCACATTCCTCGTCTGCAATGGCAAGTATTTTCATAGTTCTATATCTGCCCTTTCTCTTTGTTCACACCCTGCTGCAGAGTTACAGGCTTTGCCTGTTCCTGCAAATCTTCTGTCTTTGGTATAATTCCTACCACATTCTCTGCTAACCAGTCCATGGTAATAATTTCTTCTGGGGTCAGTCTTTGTTTCGGATCTCCCTGAACCATACCATTCTGAGAATACAAAATCCCTGAAAATGGACTGAACTGCTGGGAAACTATACTCTGTTTCAAAAGTTCCATAAGGCGTTTTGTCTCTGCCGGAATATTTTTTGAACAAATCACATCAATAACCCCTGCAGACATCCCCCACCAATAGTTGATTGCTTTCTTCTCATAACTGTTATCGTCATATTTCCAGGTTCCATCCATAATGGTACGAATAAGCTGTTCATAAAATTTACCCCAATGCCATAGCGGCATTGCCAGACTTCTGGTGTGTTCTCCATCTAATGTATAAAGTCCAAATTCCCTGGTAGACTCTTCTGGAATCACCATATCTTTTCCTGAAATACATCCTGCACCAATTTCTTTTAACCGTTCTGCAATATCAATATCTTTCATAGAAGACCATTCCAAATACACTTTGGCCCTTGGATTTACCATCTTTGCACCAATAGCAAAAGCATTAATATTAGCAATAGAACCATAAATAGGATAATCTCCAACATAAGCCAGTTTATCATTAGTAGTAAGGGCTCCTGCCAAAGCTCCCATCAGGAATTTTGCTTCATGCATTCTTGCATAATAGGTACGGATATAGCGGTGAGAAGTGTTCAGGGAACAGTTGAGAATTCTCACCTCCGGGTTCTCAATAGCTGCTTTTACACTGGCCTGTGCAAAGGACGGAGATGTTGTAAAAATAATGTTGCTGCCGCAGTTAATAGCAGCCTCAATGTAGTCATCAATATTCTCCTGTGTTGCATTGTCATAATAAAAGGTTGTAATTTCATCTGGAAATGCCTGCTCCAAATACAGCCTTCCAAGTTCATGAGCATAGGTCCACGCTGACGATGCTGGTGTCTTTGCATAAATAAATGCTGCCTTTAACCTGGATACGCTGGTAGGCAGAATCCTGCTTAAAAGCGGTTTCTTTTCATTTGTGGGATCCATTTTCAGGTCAATTACATCTTCTGCCTCTAAGAGCAGAAATTCTTCCCAGGTTTTCCCACTAAATCATTCAACTCGCTGGTGGTTTTTTCCAGTAACTCTTCATAGCCATATACACCCAGAAATGCTAAAAAAGCATCTCCTTCTGTAATAGACAATTTATCTCCGCCTCTTGCTCTGTATTCCATCTGGAAACGGTAAAATACAGAACTGAAATTTTCCCTGTCCTCATCAGACCACATTTCTCCCTGTTCTTTTCCTAATGCTGCCTGAAGTTTGGGGAAATTCCCTACCTTTGACATATACAGATAATTTACTTTTGATACATTGTAAAAATCCATATACTCATAGTAAATCACGTTTTCCTTCTCATTCGTCCGTTTTGGAACAATACGGATTACCGTTCCGGGAATAGAATCAACATCAAAATATTTTGCCACGCTGACTCTTTTATTTCCCTCCAGAACGTAAAATTTGTTCATGTATTCATACGCCTTAATAGGTTCTCTGATTCCTTCCTCCAAATGGCTGGTGCTTAGCGTAGCCCATTTGCGGGCAAACTCTGAATTTTGCTTTAAAATAGGCATAAAATTGCTTGCGAATGCATTACTTCTGCCATCTGTTCTGGTACCTACAATCTGGTCTGAGGGGATCTGAACAAGTCCCAGCGGAACTTCTGAGTAAGAACCTTTTGGCGGCAAAATATCATCTAACACTTCCAGAGTTGGCTGCAATCCTCTCATCATACGGGACTGATATTCTTTTTTTCCAGCTTTGCGCTCTTGAATAATCTTCTTCTGACATAGATGGTATCCTCCTTCTTTTCCCAATTACTGTCCATATATTTGCTTATTTTATACATTATTATAAGGATTTATCTCTGGAAAATCAACTGGTTAGGAATGTATTTCTCAACCCTTCTGCTACAATTTTTTCATGAAATTCCTATATAAAATACAGCCCACAACTGCTGCTACAAATTCGGCTATTGGGAATGTCACCCAAACACCATAAATCCCCACTATACCAGCCAGTACTGCTGACAGGGGAATAATAATCAATAACTGGCGCAGCAAAGAAATCACCAGAGACTGCACGCCTTTCCCCAATGCTTCAAAAGCCCCTGAAAGCACACATCCTACGGTAGAAATCAGAAAGCCTCCTGCAATCATACGCAGCATAGGAATACCGATTCCCATCATCTCTTCATTGGCATTAAATAACTGCATAATCACCTGTGGAAATACCATAAACAGCACGGTTCCAACCGCCATAATCGCCCCTGTTACCTCAAGGCTTGACTTTAAAGTTTCCCTCATTCTTTTTCTGTTTCCGGCTCCATAATTATAGCTCATAATGGGACGCATCCCCTGAATCACTCCATTGGCAGGCATATATACAAAGGTCTGAATCTTAATATACAGTCCAAAAACAGCAATGGCTGTAGCCGAAAAAGCAGCCAGTACAGAGTTTAAAGCAGCTACTAAAACAGATGGAAGAGACATCATAATGGCAGAGGGAATTCCTACTGTATAAAGTTTCCACAACATGCTTTTTTCAAAGTGGAAGCCCTTCAAATGAATCCGAATGGACGTGCATTTTTTCAGGAAAAATATCATAGAAAGCACAGCTGCAAAAATTTGGGAGGCCACCGTTGCAATAGCTGCTCCCTGAACTCCCATGGCCGGAATGTTAAACCATCCAAAAATAAAAACAGGGTCTAAAATAATATTAAGTACAGCTCCCACTCCCTGAAAAATCATAGGCAGAATCATGCTTCCCGTTGACTGAAACAGTTTTTCTGCATACAAATGATACATACTTCCAATACTAAAGCACAGGACAATCTGTGTATACTGGCAGCTCATTTCATAAATCTGAGGATTGGTGGTAAAGTTTCTAAGAAACGGTCCTGTAAGAAAAATCCCCATAAGCACAAATAAAATCCAGTGAACACCGCTTAACAAAAATCCGTGGGTAGCGGCAGAAGTGACCTCTTTTTCATCCTTTGCGCCAAGCGCTCTGGCCACACAGGAGTTCAACCCAATTCCGAAGCCACAGGAAACTGCAATGATCAGATTTTGCAGAGGAAATGCAATGGACACAGCAGTTAGGGCATCTTCACTTATCCTGGCCACGTACATACTGTCCACAATATTATATAACGCCTGAATCAGCATAGAAATCATAGGCGGCACAGACATGGAAATCAAAAGGGGCATGACCTTTCTGGTTCCCATGATATTTTCTGTTTTTTCCATTTTTCTTATACCTCTGTTCCATATTTTTCTTTATAAAGGATAGCCAGTTGAAAGGAATTTGTCAATTCATTTTATATCTTGAGTTTCCGCAAACTGTAATTCAAAAATGAATATGTCTGCCCAAAGTGCCAATCTGCCGACTTTTTGAAAAATTCAGAATGGCAGTTCTGTGATTAGGGGCACTTTAATAAGCCCCGCCGGAA
>ENA-OQAA01000645-OQAA01000645.1-human-gut-metagenome-genome-assembly--contig:-NODE-645-length-22425-cov-2.578034_pt1 | contig 22425 bp, 20 predicted proteins | sample MGYA00242489_ERZ504515 | MGnify/ENA primary metagenome ERZ504515 (study PRJEB26092, sample SAMD00036237) | human gut metagenome | host: Homo sapiens | study: EMG produced TPA metagenomics assembly of... | reverse complement strand
TGATCTTATCGATCCCTACCGCCTTACTGCTCCCCCGCGGCACGACATCCGCAAATAGCGGGTTCCAACGAGTAGCCTCGCAATGCGGCAAGACGGACATGATACGTTCTTCATGGCCGGGAGAGAAAAAGGCTATCAGCTGGTATACTTCCTTACCCCCGTTGCCACGCAAAGGACGCAAGGGAGGATGAGGGAAGTCTAGCATGTCGTAAAGCTGTCGCACAGAATCATCCACGTAGTTCTGGTAAATCCCATCTTCCTCCACCAAGCGCACGGGAACGCCTCCTCATTCTCTTGATAGCGGATCAACGCCTCTATATCCTCCGACGGGATATTATGTTTATAGATAACCTTATCTTTTCCGGCCAAGCAATATCCTCCGTTCAAGGTAACATAACCATCGAACTCTTGCGTCCCGAGGTTATTGATAGATTGCAACTGGCGGCCGGTAGCGATGAAAACCTTGATTCCCTTTTCTCGCAACAGGTCCAAGGCCCGGACCGTGGAGTCCGGTAGTTTATGCGTCTTGAAACTTACCAACGTACCGTCAATGTCAAAAAATACTGCCTTAATCATACTTATACTACTCTTCTTTTCGTACAAAAGTAGGTAAAAAAAGCGGAACCTAGGCATAAAGTATTTATGATCATACTATCGGGAGCATAAAATAAATCGACAACCTCTTGTTGATAAACATTTGTTTACCTACCTTTGTAAGGTCAAGATCTTTTAGATGGATGATAACCAAAAAGAGCTAAAGGCTCTGATAGAACATGAAAAGAAAAATCTTCTGTTCTATTCTCTCTACTGGGATATTTTAGCGCAAAAAACCTCAGAAGGGGAACTTGAAAAGCAAATAGACCTGCATTTAGACAGGTTATTGTTGTTACTCAAGTTGAAAGGTTAACAGAAAGTACTCCTAAAGGAGTACTTTCTAAAAGATCTTTTCACTGGAACTTTTTAACAGAACAACATATGGCAAATTACGATCAACTCAATCAAGAACTGGAAACATTAAAAAGTAAATTCATGCTTCTGGATACAGATGAAGAGCGCAAGGCTTTCCGCTCTGAAGTAACAGCGTTTATCGACTCTAAAAGTGACGAAGAAAAACAGTTGGTCAACGAAGCGTTTATCGCAGGGGCAAATGATGCCTGCGCCAGAGCCGATAAGTTAATCGACAACGTTCTCAGAAACAAACTTGACGGTATATATGAATCGATCTCTTGGTCTTATATCGCACGTACTTATTTCAACAAAAGCAGGGCATGGTTGAGCCAACGTATAAACGGCTTAATGATCCATGGCAAAGAGGTGCAATTCACGTATGAAGAAAAGCAGACGTTATTACAAGCGCTCCGCGATATTGGCAAAAAAATAGAACGTACGGCTCAAGTTATCGAGCAAACACTCTGAAGATCTTGACAAATTTACAGAGAGCAGAGACCCGGCCGACATCATGGTTCGCCGGGTTTTCTCATTAATCCAACCGCACTCAAATCGATATCCAAAAACAATTTGTACTTTTGTAGTCTGTTACCAACTAAATCTATCGTATGAGGAAACATTTTCTACTTTTCTTGCTTTGTCTAGCCACGAACGCCAGCCTGACGGCCCAAGAGACCCTTCGGGAGAATAACGGGGAACCTACACTCGTGGAACGATTATCGAACGGAGAGATCAAGATCAATAGCGCCGAGATGAACTTCCAGCTTTTCACCTCGGCCAACGCTGAGTTTGTCGGGAACGAGCTAGACGGTATGAACTTCAAGCTGAACCGTGTCCGGCTGGAGATCAAGGGGGATGTAGGCAAGTGGCTGGGGTATCATTACCGGCAGTCGTTCAACAAATACTCCGATCCCTATTCGCTCGACAACCTCTCCTCCTCGCTCGAGCTGGCTTACGTGAACCTAAAGGCACGGCATAATCTCAATTTCACGATCGGCAAGCAATTCGTTAATTTCGGGGGATACGAGTATTACGTCAATTCCATCCGGGTACGAGAGTTTAGCGAGTTCAATAATTTACTGACCGCCTACCAAGCCGGTATCTCGGGCAACTGGCAAGTCAACCCGGACCACGAGCTTTGTTTCCAGATCGTGAATAACCGCAACGGTAACGACGAGGACATCTACTACCGGACTTCCCGAGGCACCGCCAAGGCCAAGATACCCTTTATGTACACGGTCAACTGGAATAGCTATTATCTGGACAAGACCTTGCAACTGCGTTATGCCACCGCCGTCGGACAGCAGACCCGCAAGCGCTACTCCTACTATTTCACCTGTGGCAATACCTATGAGAAAGGCCCGTTGCTAACGTACCTCACGTTATGTACACCCGCCAAGGGATCGACCAGCATGGGGTCGTCAGCCGTCTGCCCGGAACGCCTCATACCGCCATGAACACCGAATACCTATCGATTATCGGCGACGTGGATTACCGTGTCCACCCCCAATGGAACGTTTACGTGAAAGGGGCGTACGAGACCGCCCGGGTGTACAAGGGCAACGGCGATTTCCGGAAAGGGATGTACCGCCGTTCGTGGAACGCGCAGAGTAGCGTGGAATTCTTCCCCTTCAAGCAACTCGACCTTTTCGTATTCGTCCTATACACCTACCGGGGCGTTATCCTAGAGAAAGCCGCCACGCGAATGGGAGCCATAGAGCCGGATACACACCGTATATCGCTGGGGCTGGTCTATTCGATCCCGGTCTTCTGACAAACCGCGCATACCCCATCCACCCCATAAAAAAAGCGGTGCCTTCCGTTTCCGGAGACACCGCCCTCATTCTATAATAAAAGACCTGTTATATTAAGCCTCTACATCCCAATTCTCGGCAGCCATACGTTTGTAGCTACGCAGACGCCATTTAGCGTTCTCCTCGGCGGCGGCAAACAACTCAGCGGCCTCAGCCGGATATTGTTTAGCTACGGAAGCGAAACGAACCTCACCCTTCAAGAAGTCTTGGAACTTGCTCCAATCCGGCTCCTTGCTATCCAAGGTGAACGGATTCTTGCCCTCTGCCTCCAAAGCCGGGTTGTAACGCCACAAGTGCCAGTAACCGCATGCTACGGCTTCTTTCTCCTCAGCTTGCGACTTACCCATACCCTTCTTCAAACCGTGGTTGATACAAGGAGCGTAAGCGATGATCAAGGAAGGACCGTCGTAAGCCTCGGCCTCGCGGATCGCCTTCAATGTCTGGGCTTGGTCGGCACCCATAGCGATCTGAGCCACATATACGTAACCGTAAGTAGTAGCCATCAAGCCTAGGTCTTTCTTACGTACCTCTTACCGGAAGCGGCGAACTTAGCGATAGCGCCCACCGGAGTAGCCTTCGAGGACTGACCACCCGTGTTAGAGTAAACCTCGGTATCCAATACCATGATATTTACGTTCTTGCCGGAAGCGATCACGTGATCCAAACCACCGTAACCGATATCGTAAGAAGCACCGTCACCACCGATAATCCATTGAGAACGTTTTACCAAGAAGTGAGACAATTCCTTGATCTGAGCGCAAACCGGACAACCCTCCTTGATGCCTTGCTCAACGAATGCCATGATTTGCGGAGCCAATTCCTTCGTCTTCTCGGCGTCGTTCTGGTTAGCGATCCAAGCGGCGGCTATTTCCTTGGCCTCAGCCGGAGCATGCTCGCCCACGGTGATCTGTTGCAACAAGCCTTCCAGACGTTTACGCATCTTCTCGTTCGCCAATTCCATACCCAAGCCGAACTCGCAGAAGTCCTCGAACAAAGAGTTTGCCCAAGCAGGACCTTGACCCTTCTCGTTCGTTGTATAAGGAGTGGAAGGAACAGAACCGGAGTAGATAGAAGAACATCCGGTAGCGTTAGCCACCATCTCGCGGTCGCCGAACAACTGGGTGATCAACTTCACGTACGGAGTCTCGCCACAACCGGAGCAAGCGCCTGAGAATTCAAACAACGGAGTAGCGAACTGTGAGTTCTTCACGTTAGACTTCACGTCTACCAAGTTTTGCTTAGAAGAAACGTTAGCTACGCAGTAGTTCCAATTATCGGCCTCAGCCAACTGGCCTTCCAGCGGAACCATAGACAATGCCTTGTTGCCCTTGAATCCCGGACAGATATCGGCGCAGTTACCGCAACCCAGACAGTCGAGAACGTCTACCTGCATACGGAACTTCATACCTTTCATAGCGGCCGGAGCCTTCACGTCCAACATAGCGAAGCTGGCGCCCTTCTGCTCCTCGTCGTTCAATACGAACGGACGGATAGAAGCGTGAGGACAAACGTAAGCGCATTGGTTACACTGGATACAGTTCGCCTCATTCCAAACCGGAACGAAAGCGGCCACGCCACGTTTCTCGTATTTAGCGGTTCCTTGCGCCCAAGTACCATCCTCGATGCCCTTGAATGCGGAAACCTTCAATAAGTCGCCATCCTGAGCGTTGATCGGACGAACTACCTCGTTGATGAAAGCGGGATCGTTGTTTACGACAGCCTCATCATCCGGAAGGTTAGCCCAAGCGGGATCAACCGTCAATTGGTTGTACTCGCCACCACGGTCTACAGCCGCGTAGTTCTTGTTAACCACGTCCTCGCCCTTCTTACCGTAAGACTTAACGATGAATTTCTTCATCTGCTCGATAGCCAAGTCTACAGGGATAACACCTGTGATACGGAAGAAAGCGGACTGAAGGATCGTATTGGTACGGTTACCTAACCGATCTCCAAGGCGATCTGTGTAGCGTTGATATAATATACAGTGATATTCTTCTGAGCGAAGTAACGTTTTACCTTATTAGGCAAGTGCTTAGCCAACTCCTCGGCGCCCCAAACGGTATTCAACAAGAAGGTACCGTTCTCACGCAAACCACGAGTCACGTCGTACATGCGCAAATAAGCCTGAACGTGGCAAGCCACGAAGTTCGGGGTATTCACCAAATAAGTAGAACGGATCGGATGATCACCGAAACGCAGGTGAGAACAAGTGAAACCACCGGATTTCTTAGAGTCGTAAGAGAAATAAGCCTGACAGTATTTATCCGTGTTATCACCGATAATCTTCACCGAGTTCTTGTTAGCGCCTACCGTACCGTCGGCACCCAAACCGTAGAACTTAGCCTCGAACATACCCTCACCGCCCAAGGCGATCTCTTCCTTCTGAGGCAGAGAAGTGAAAGTAACGTCATCCACGATACCGATCGTGAACTGGTTCTTCGGCATCGGCAACGCCAAGTTCTCGAATACGGACAGGATCTGAGCCGGAGTCGTATCCTTAGAACCCAGACCATAACGGCCACCTACGATCACCGGAGCATCCTCCTGACCATAGAAGCAGTCTTTTACGTCCAGATACAACGGCTCACCGTTAGCACCCGGCTCTTTCGTGCGATCCAATACGGCGATACGCTTAGCGGTCTTAGGCACGGCAGCCAAGAAATGCTTAGCGGAGAACGGACGATACAAGTGAACGGATACCAAACCTACCTTCTCGCCCTTAGCATCAAGTGATCGATAGCCTCACGAGCGGCCTCCGTAACAGAACCCATGGCGATGATCACACGCTCAGCGTCCTCAGCTCCGTAATAATCGAACAAACCGTATTTACGGCCTGTGATCTTGGAAACCTCGTTCATATATTCTTCTACGATAGCGGGAACTGCCTCGTAGTACGTGTTGGAAGATTCTCTGTGTTGGAAGAAATGATCCGGGTTCTCGGCCATACCGCGAGCGACCGGTCTCTCCGGGTTCAAGGCACGGGCACGGAACTCAGCCAAGGCCTTCTGGTCGATAAGCGGAGCCAAGTCCTCATTCTCCAAAGCCTCGATCTTCTGGATCTCGTGAGAGGTACGGAAACCGTCGAAGAAGTTCACGAACGGTACACGAGACTTGATCGTAGCCAAGTGAGCGACACCGGCCAAGTCCATAACCTCCTGTACGGAACCCTCGGCCAACATGGCGAAACCTGTCTGACGGGCAGACATCACGTCTTGATGGTCACCGAAGATACACAACGCATGAGAAGCCAATGTACGAGCGGATACGTGGAAAACGCAAGGAAGCAATTCACCGGCGATCTTGTACATATTAGGGATCATAAGCAACAAACCTTGAGAAGCAGTGTAGGTTGTTGTCAAGGCACCAGCTTGCAATGAACCGTGAACAGCACCTGCGGCACCACCCTCTGATTGCATTTCCTGTACCATTACAGTCTCGCCGAAAATATTCTTACGTCCGGCTGCAGCCCATTCATCTACATATTCAGCCATTGTAGACGACGGAGTGATGGGGTAAATCGCGGCTACCTCGCTGAACATATACGAGATATGAGCAGCGGCCTGATTACCATCACAGGTTAAAAATTTCTTCTGTTTTGTCATAGACCTATAAAACTATTAGTATTAAAAAAGATTCTTACTTAATATAGAAAACCGAACAACCAAAGCGGGATCATGTTCCCCTCCCCGATCTCGGTCTTATCGACAGCATAGTACATATCCGGATTGTTCTTCACTTTCATGTTTTCCTCGATCCGGAAATTATACATCGTATTCACCAGAAAGTGGGCGTTCTTGATTCCTTCATTCAGCTTATTGTCTTTCAATAGTTGGTTATAAAAGAACGACTCACGCACCGCCCCGGCATTTACCTCCATCGGACGGATGGGGTACATCAGGTTCGAGTTATACATATATACCTTGGAGGGTTTCTTCGGAAAGGATTCGCCCACCGGATACAGCATATTCATCAAACGGGCATCTGTCAAATACTTGATATAGTTCATCACGGTGGCCCGGGATGTCTCGATATCCTTGCTCAACTGACTCACGTTTGGGGTACAAGGAGCGCTCGTAGCCAATAAGTAGAGTAGTTTGCGTAGCTTTGGCAGGTAGCTTTGTTCGATTTGTTTTATGTATAACACGTCCACCTCTAGCATCATGTTCATGGTCTTCAGCAGGTTCTCGGAGAAGTTGCGCTTTTCCAAGAAGAACGGATAAAAACCATGATGTAGATAATCTTGGAAATAAGCCATCGGCCTTACGACCGAGCAAATACGTTTGGCGATTTCCTGATGATTCTCTAATACCTCATCGAACGTGTACGCAGGAAACTGGTTCCCCGACATCAAGTTCAAGAACTCACGGAACGAGAACCCCCTGAGGTTATACGATACCACCTTGCCGGACAGGTCCGGATTCTCCTCTTTCAGACGCATCACCGACGAACCGGAGAAAACGATCTTCAAGTCCTCGAAATTATCATAGCAATACCGCAACTCTCTCGACCAGTTGGAATACTTAAATACTTGGTCTATCAACAACACCTTTCCGCCTTTAGCCCGAAACTCGGCGGCGAAATCAACGAGTGTACGCTCCGTAAAATAGAAATGATTTAAATTAATGTATAAGCATTCCTTATTATCGGCACCAAAATATTCACGGGCATAGTCTAACAAGAAAGTGGTCTTTCCGACTCCTCGCGAACCTTTAACACCGATCAACCGATCCTCCCAATTGATCTCATCCATCAATCCCCTTCGTACCGGAGAATACAGATGCTCTACCAGATATTTATGTGTTTTAAAGAATGCTTCCACCTACATAATTGGTAATTGAAAATTTGGAATTACCGATGCAAAGATAAACATCTTTTCTCATTTGCAATGCGGAGATTGCAATTTTATTGCAAAAAGTAAAGTTCAAACTAACAATTGCCTATCAACGTATTCTGTCTCGTAAAGACGGAGCGCACTCCAGTCCTTACGAAACAAAAGATATTATTCAATGATCGAGATCCATCCGTAAGTATCCGGCTCGTCACCATACTGGATGGCACGTAGCTTATGATATAGTTTCTCGCAAACAGGACCGGTTTGCCGTCTTTGGCGATAACAAAAGATTTGTTCTCATCCAAATCGTCGATTTGTGAGATCGGGGCGATAACCGCGGCGGTACCACACTCGGCAGCCTCGTCGAACGTAGCGATCTCCTCGAAAGGAACCGGACGACGCTCTACCGTCAAGCCCATATCCTCGGCCAATTGCTGCAAGCTCTTGTTCGTGATCGAGGCAAGATCGAGTGGGATTGCGGAGTGATATAGCTATTGCCACGGATTCCGAAGAAGTTAGCCGGACCGCACTCATCCAGATATTTCTTTTCTTTCGGATCCAGATACAATACGGCGGCGTATCCCTTGGAATGAGCGATCTCGCCAGCTACCAAGCTAGCGGCATAGTTACCACCGACCTTGATCGTACCTGTCCCGTTAGGAGCCGCACGGTCATACTCACGAAGCACGCACACCTTCGAGGGCTGGAATCCACCTTGAAATACGGACCTACCGGAGTGACAAATATCATAAACATATATTCGGGAGCCGGCTTCACACCCACCTGAGCGCCCAAGCCGATCATCAACGGACGAATATATAAAGCGGCACCGCTCTCATAAGGAGGAACAAAACGCTCGTTCAATTTCACGACCTTACGTACAGCTTCCTCGAACATCTCTACAGGCAACTCAGCATCTTGATACCCCGGCTGGAAGATTGCATACGTTTAGCGTTCTCATCCATACGGAATACACGGATCTTACCGTCTTTTCCACGGAAGGCCTTCAAACCCTCGAAAGACTCTTGTCCGTAATGCAAGCAAGTAGCGGCCATGTGAATATTGATAATCTCGGATGAAGAAACTTCCAACTCACCCCATTTGCCGTCACGATAGTAGCATCTTACATTGTAGTCTGTCTTGATATAACCAAATCCCAGCTCAGACCAATTTAAATTTTCCATATCTATACAATTTGCTGTAATTAGTTTAAAATTAACAAATTACACTGTTAATAATATCGCTCAAAAGCAAAAAACGCCCATAGCCGTCGCTATGGGAGATTTTGTGTACCGCAAATATACGCTAATTTATATATAGTTCGGCCTATAAACTAAAAAAAGCAAACGGAAGGCCACGGCTTTTTCATTTAACATTTCGTTAAAGTGGGGTTTCTTGTAAATTTTAACATGCGCTTTTGTTTTCGGTGGAAGGATTCCGGAAAACACGTACGACCTTTCCGGAAAACACGTACGACTTTTTCCAAAAACATGTACGTGTTTTCGCAGAAAGATTATCCTGTTTTTAATTACTGATTATCAGATTCTTATACACAATTTTCTCTCGTAAACTTATTGTGCGGAATTTCACTTGAGATTCATGCATTCCGGCCTGCCGAAACGGATGGGTAAATGAAAGAGCCGTGGCATGGATATATACAAATAGCGGATTAAAATCTATGTTACCAAGATTTTTGCTACATTCGCGTCAAAAATAATTAAAATATGAAAGTCATTGATCTGATAAGGGATAGTAAGAGTACCGCTTTTTCTTTCGAGATATTACCGCCGCTGAAAGGTAACAGTATCCAGAAGGTGTATAATGTAATTGACAAGTTGAAGGAATTCGACCCTAAATACATAAATATCACCTCCCACCATAGCGAGTTCGTCTATAAAACCTTACCAGACGGAAGTTTCCAGAAAGTAAACATCCGTAAACGTCCGGGCTCCGTAGCGATCGCTTCGGCTATCCAGAATAAATACGGTATTCCTGCCGTACCCCATATTATATGTAAAGGCTTTACGAAAGACGAGACGGAATACGCTTTGATCGATTTGAACTTCCTTGGCGTAAACAACCTCTTAATATTAAGGGGAGATATAAAGACTTTAGAGGCCTCCCAGCAAAACCCGGAGTTATACCACGATCATGCGACTGATTTACAGCAGCAGGTAAATCATTTCAACGAAGGTATCGCGTTAGACGGTTCCAAGATAGACGGTATAGAGACTCCCTTCTCGTACGGCATGGCTTGCTATCCGGAGAAGCACGAGGAAGCGCCCAATATGGAATCTGATATCTATTATTTAAAGGAGAAAGTAAAAAATGGCGCTGAATATCTGGTAACCCAAATGTTCTTCGATAATAAAAAATATTATGCGTTCGTGGACCGTTGCCGTGCGGAAGGCATCACGGTTCCCATCATCCCCGGTATCAAACCGATCGTTTTCAAGAACCAATTAACGGTTCTTCCGAAGATATTCCGTGCGGATATCCCGGAGCCTTTCGCAACAGAATTACGTAAATGTAAAGATGATGCGGAAGCGAAAGAGGTGGGTGTGGAATGGTGTATACAGCAGTGCAAGGATCTGATCGTTCATGGTGTACCGAGCTTACATTTCTACACAATGATGGCCTCGGATAGCGTTTACAAAATAGCGAAAGAAATTTATTGAAATACAATAGGGGTTTTTATACGCTGAGTTGTCTAATAGAAGTACACGATTGAACAATCATGTACTAAGTATGGTTATTTTTAAAATTCTAAGGTAATGAAATACATATTCTTTATTGGACTTGACTTGGTATTGTATCCGTTCTTAGTTTTACTCTACATATGTCAATTGATATTTACAAAACCTCGCGCTTTTTGATATCTGAATACTTTTCCGTAACTTCGTTCATTATTCTATAGAAAAGGAAATATCTCATGTATTTTAAAGATATCATCGGGCAAGAGGAAGTGAAGGAACGGTTGAGACAATCGGCTCGGACGGGGATCGTACCCCATGCACAGTTATTCACAGAGCAAGGGGGAGCCGGGGCGTTTCCGCTGGCTTTGGCTTACGCCCGTTATCTGAATTGTACGAACCGGACGGACACGGACGCTTGTGGACGTTGCCCGTCATGCCTCAAATATGACGAATTGGCACATCCCGATTTACATTTTGTATTCCCGATCGTAGCCAAGAAAGAGAAAAAGAAAGAGGTCTGCGATGATTATCTCAGTGAATGGCGTGGGTTCCTCAAAGAACATCCCTATTTCAATATGGATGAATGGCTGGATTATATCGAGGCCGGAAACTCACAAGCCATCATCTATTCCAAGGAAAGCGATGAGATTATCCATAAACTGAGCCTAAAGATTTATGAGGCGGAATATCGTATCTTGATAGTTTGGTTGCCGGAGAAACTGCATCCTACTTGTGCCAATAAGCTTCTGAAAATCATAGAGGAGCCTCCTATGAGAACGGTTATTCTTATGGTATCCGAGACACCGGACCTTATCCTCGGGACCATCCAATCCCGTGCGCAACACATCCACATCCGTCCCATTGAGACCGATGCGATCATGAATGCCATGGTATCCCGTTTCGGGCTTTCGCCCGACGACGCTAAACACGTCGCTCACCTCTCCTCCGGAAGTTTTATCAAGGCGATGGAGGCGATTAGCTTGGGCGAGGAAAATAAATTCTTTCTGGAGCAATTCAAGGCCATGATGCGAAACTCATGGGCACGAAACGTAAAAGGCATGAAAGCGATGGCGGACGTCATGGCAGGGATCGGACGGGAACGACAGAAAAACTTCCTCTCCTATTGTCAGCATTTGATCCGGGAGAACTTCATGTACCGGTTCCAATCGCCGGAACTTAATTATATGAATCTGGACGAGGCTAGCTTCTCCGTTAAGTTCTCCCCTTTCGTCAACGAGCGAAACGTGATCGATTTGATGGAAGAATTGGCGAAAGCGGAACGCCATATCACACAGAACGTGAATGCCAAGATGGTCTTTTTGATTTATCCTTACGAATTACCGTACTAATCAAAAGATAAGTCTTCAGATTTTCTTGTTACGCCAATTTCCTTTCCATAGATAGAAGAAAGAAGAAAGGATCATGATATTATATACATACTCCGTAGTCCAGCAAACCGCCACGTCCGCACGCAACCATACGGCGACATACAATATATATAATACGTACACGAATATGCTAGCCATATCGATTTCCAGCGCACGGCGGGTATTGCCTGTCCCCGATACGCTAAAGAAATAAATAAAACCGGGAACAGCGAAGAGATAAGAAGACAGCATCACCCACAACGAGGAGATCGAGCTAGCGATCAAGTCCGGGTTATCCGTATAAATACGCAATACGGTAGACGGGAACATAGCGATCAAGATACCGATCGGTAGCACGAACGCATAGCATAGCCCGATCATCCTCCGGCAAAGCGGAAGCACCCGGTCCGACTCCCCGGCACCGATCAAGTTACTTACCAGCGAGCTGTTCGTGGAGGCGAAAGCATTCACGAACATAAACAGGAACGAGGAGATGCTACGTACCACATTCGTAATCGCCAACGGCGCTCACCCAGATGCTCCATAGCGATAAAGAAGATAAACCATCCTCCAAAAGCGATCCCATGCTGGATCATCACCCAGATAGAGACACTAAGTATTTGTCCCAGCATCCTAAAATCCACTCTCGTAAAACGGAACAGACCATATTTTTTATAATCTATCTTCTTCCAAGTATAAATCACGAAGAACAATACGGAAACAGCTTCCGAGATCGAGGAAGCGATAGCGGCACCCGCTATCCCCAAAGCGGGGAACCCGAACTTACCGAATATCAAGATATAGTTCAAGACCACGTTGGTAAGCACCATCACCACCGAATTGGCCGTCAAGATCTTCGTATTCGTCGTACTCACGTAAAACGCACGGAACATCACCGCTATAAAAGAGAAGAAGAACCGTACACCCGCCAGTCCAGATAGCTCATCGTCGCTCGATACACCTCTTCCGAACCGATCATCCGGTGGAGCAGATGGGGCGTAAGCAGATTAGAGGCCGTAAACAACACCGCCGCCAGCAAAAAAAGGAATAGCCCGCCTTGCGTGAAAACCTCGCCGATCCGTTCATACTCCCCCTCACCGTTACGACGTGCCATCAGCACCTGAGCGCCTACACTGAAACCAAAGCCCAGCATATAAATCACAAGATAATAGACTCCTGCCAAGCGGAGGCACCTAGCTCGACCTCGCCGACACGTCCCAGATAAGCGGTATCCGTCAATCCGATCATATGCTCCATGAGCAAGCTGATTAATACCGGATACGTGATCTTTAGAATTTGTTTGTTCGTATATCGCATGATGAATCTTAAATAAAAGGGAGGCAAAGGTAGTAATAAGATGCCAGTCACACAATATTACCCCATGCGATCCGTTTCTTATCATATTACATTATTATACGAAGAGATATGGTTACAAAACTCATCATGGCCTGTATTTTGTCCGCTACGCTATTGAGCTGCAACGGGCAAAACACAAATACGATCAACTACGCTACCGTCGAACCCCTGCATATCAATCGTTTTGACAAGGATTTATTCCGGCTGATCGATACGGAAGATACCACCTTGCAACCCGAACTAATCAAACAATACCCGGAAATGCTGGATATCATCGGGAAAGGCATATTAAACCTGCAAACCATCGAGACTCCCGGCTTCTTCGAGAAAATGCGGAATTATTACTCGGAGCCTACCTTGAAAGGCTTGTATCGTGACGCTATCACCCAATATGATTCCGTGGAGGATATCGAGAAATCCTTGGGATACGGATTCGCCTATCTAAAGGAGAATTTCCCCTCGATGCAGATCCCTGCTATCTATATGCATGTATCCGGTTTCAACCAGAACGTATTGGTAGGCGATAGCTGCTTTCCCTTTCCATCGATAAGTATATGGGAAAGGACTATCCCTTGTATCAAGATTTCTTCTATGACTCCCAGAAATTGAAAATGCAACGTGGACTCGTGGTCCCGGATTATCTGGCGGGGTGGCTCATGTCCGAATATCCTTTCGCGGGAAAAGAGAACGTATTGCTGGACCGGATGATTTACGAGGGAAAAATCAAATACCTGCTCTCGCAAGCCCTAGCGTTCCCGATGCCGCCGAGCTAATGGGATACACCGAACAGGCCTACAACTGGTGCAAGGACAACGAAGGAACAATCTGGAAAGCAATCATCGAGCGCAAGCATCTTTATACCCCGGATCAACTGACAACTTCCCAGTATTTCGAGGATACCCCGGCCATTTTCCCCGAGAACGACGCTCCCGGGAATATCGGGACTTGGATAGCTGGCAGATCATCAACCAGTACATGAAGGAGACGGGATCTACCCCGGAGGCGTTGATGCAAAACAACGACGCCCAAGAAATCCTAACCGCCTCAAAGTACAAACCCCTATAAACAGGAAAACCGCCCTATTCTCACGAACAAGACGGATAACCTAATCTAACTTAATTCTAATACCATGAAAAACACTATATCTTAATAACAAGGCTTTTTAAAAAAGGTTCAATGGAATGAGATTTTAAACCTCTTATTTACCTCGGTTGTTGTAACAGGAAACGAAAACAAGGTGAGTCCGATGGATAATGATCTCTTAGATATAACAAAATTGAGGCGCTGGCGGATCTGGAAATTGAAACTTATTGACGCCAGACTTTATTTTGTAAGCATTTTCGTGGGATTGCTGACCGGGTTGGTAGCGGTACCTTATCACTATCTGCTCCAGCAGTTATTCAATAGCCGGAAACTTTTTTTCGACGGTCATTACCCTTGGTATTTCCATGTCTTGTTCTTCTTCACGCTATGGGGTATATTGCTTTGCGTGAATTGGATGGTCAAGAAGATGCCGCTGATTACCGGTGGGGGCATTCCCCAGACACGGGCGGTTATCAATGGCAGGATCACTTATAAAAACCCGTTGACACAATTAATCGCCAAGTTCACGGGAGGGATATTAGCGATCAGCGCCGGCCTGTCCCTTGGTCGTGAGGGACCGTGCGTACAGATCGGATCTTACGTGGGGAATATCATTTCCAAATGGGGACACGTATTGGCTGGAGAGCGCAAGCAACTTTTGGCTGCCGGCGCAGGTGCCGGATTGGCCGCCGCTTTCGCCGCTCCCCTCGCTTCCTCACTTTTGGTGATCGAGTCCATCGAACGGTTCGACGCTCCCAAGACCGCCATTACCACCTTGCTGGCAGGGGTCGTGGCGGGAGGCGTAGCGAGCTTGATTTTCCCCTTCAACCCCTACTCGCAGATTAGCGCTATTGCCCCGCAGGCTACTTTTATAGATCAACTGAAGTTGTTCTTATTTCTGGCCGTGGTTATTTCCGTCTTCGGGAAAATTTACTCGATGTTTACCCTTTGGTGCAAGGATTTCTTTACCAGACTGAAGCATCCTCCTTATATGAAGATGTTGTACCTGCTTATCATAGCGTATACGATCTCATTGACGGAGATCGATTTGACAGGAGGAGGCGAGCAATTCCTTATCATGCAAGCGATGCATGGATATCACCCCGTTTTATGGATAGCGGCGATGATGCTCATCCACTTGATATTCACGTCTCTCTCTTTCTCCTCCGGACTGCCGGGAGGGAATTTCATCCCTACACTAGTTACCGGGGGATTGTTCGGGCAGATCATCGCCTTATTATTGGTGAAGTATGGTTTCATTGAAACGGAGAGCATCAGCTATATCATGTTAATCAGCATGGTAGGTTTCTTGGTGGCGGTAGTCCGGACACCGCTGACGGGTATCGTCTTGATTACGGAGATAACCGGGCATCTGGATGTATTCTACCCCTCTATCATTGTCGGCGGGCTTACGTATTACTTCACGGAAATGCTACAGATAAAGCCCTTTAACGTGGTTCTCTACGACGAGATGATCTCGACTCCAGCCTTCCGTACCGAAGGGCGTTCCAGCCTGTTCGTAGAGATCATGACAGGTGCCTATTTCGACGGGAAGGAGGTAGATCACCTCACCCTCCCCCAACGTTGTATCATCAAGACTATTCACCGGGATCGCAAGGACTTGGCTCCCGCCGGACAGACTCTTATCCCCGGTGATCAAGTTGAGATCGAGATCGATTCGCAGGATATCGAGAAGCTGTATGAGCCGCTGATTAGCATGGCGAACATCTATTAATCGCAGACCTGCCAATCGCCTCGAAAAGAAATGCCACACCAAGAATCCCCCGGTGTGGCACATCAACAAAACGCTACATTATCAGAAGTTATATTGAGCGGAAACATTAAGTCGGTTGGCGTGGCGGGTCATATCGTTGAAATCGGTACGCCAGCCTCTCAAATACTCGGCGCGACTTGCAGATTAGCGTTCACGTTCCAGAAAATGTTGGCTACCAAGTATTGACCGTAGCGGTATTGATCCGACGGGGTAACCGGGTAATCATTCTCGCTGTATAAACGAGTCTGGCTATAGGTGCTGGAGACGAATACCTTCGGCGTGATATTATACTGCAAGCAGCGTACCAACCCATCATCGGAAGCACTTGCATCTTGCCTTTGGCCTCGGGTCCGGAACCAGATCCACGTCCAGATTACTGATATCATTCAAGAACTGGCTGATCCCCCGGCCGTAAGTAGCCTGACCGTAGAAGTTCAGCTTGCTCGTCACATTGAACGTAGAGGCGGCAAACACGCCCCATCCGCCTTAGACTCGGCCCGTTGCGCCACCAAGTTCTCATACGTCATATTACGTACGATACCAGCTACACGGATATGGCTGCTCTTATTCCAAGCGTATTGGATATAGGCAGGGAAGTTCGGCATACGTTGGTTACTGATATTCACGCTTTGGTTCGTGATGCCATCCACCACAGGCATCTCGATACCTACACCCGCTTTCCATCCCTTACCGAAAGCACGCTCATAGCGTAACAGGGTGGCACGGCTGAAAACCTGTCCGGCAGGCCCCGCATAATCGATCGAGGGCGGAAGGGCGGCCAGATCCATGAAGGTACTATAATCGTAACCCATCGTGAAACCAAGGAAAGACACATAGGCGTTCTGGAGCTCGAAGACCTTGCTGCCTCCCCGGAAGTTACCCGCCGTATACACGACGAAATCCCCGAGGTGTTTGGTACGACCCACTAATTTCAAGAATATCGTACTGGTAGTAGCGTCCATCTGGAACTGGTTACGGACGTAGTTCTGCCCACCATTCGGGATCATGGACGGATAGAAATCGACATCATCCGAGATCCCGCCGAAATCATACTCCGCCGTAGCCTTCACGTAACCGCCGATACCCAAGGCGAAACGTCCCTTACGATCGGTCAATACGAAGCGGGGGGCTTTCGGGTCGTGGAAACGAGGGCTCTGCGTCTCATTCATTATCCTCACGATTTCATCACCTGCCTTGTCTTGGCTGACAAGGACTATCGAATTTGGCACGTCATCCTCGATGACCACCTTTTGAGCCTTAGCGGGAGCCGATAAGAATCCCATACCTAGCAGTAATACTGCTCCTTGTACAAATAGTCTCATAAATGTGTTTTGTTTTAGATTAATTACCTACTTGAACAAGGCTATAAAGAAAAGGTTCTGATTTTAACAACCCTACGAGCACTTTTTTCCACCCTATTGCCCGTTCAAAAAATATTCATATATTTGCGGAATATATTACTTGGGATGAGAAGATTTTTATTGTTCATACTCGCTGTTCTTTACCTCGGGGTTTCCTCCGGGTTTGCGCTGAATTACCATTATTGTATGGGTAAGTTGGCGGAGGTGAGTTTGCAGTATCTTGACACTTGCCCCAGTTGCGGTGAGGCGGGCACGTCCCATAAGTGCTGCTCTACCAAGACGGAATATGTTAAGTTATCCGTCGATCAGGATGTGGCGAATACGCTCGTGCAATTGTCCGCTCCTGTCGCTGTAGTTTTGTTGTTCGATCTACTCGACTCCTATAAGATCGCCGGGCGAGACGAGACAACACGTTCCAATCCCTTTATTAATCCACCCAAGGAGAATAGCGCTATCCCGTTATTCGTCCATCATTGTACTTTTTTGATTTAGCGTATAGGCTTCCTTTTTAAAAGGCGATTTACGTCTGTTTACGCACGAGTACCGGCGTAATCTATTGCGAGTACTGGAGTAATCCACCGCAAGTACTGGAGTAATCCATTGCAAATACTGGAGTAATCCATTGCGAGTACTGGCGTAAAGCATCACGAGTACTCATGTGATCGCTTGCCTTCAAAGACGAACAAATAAGCGTTCTCATATGTTTTCAAATCATAAAAGCTCATTCAAATGTTAAACAGAATCATTCGTTACTTCCTTGAGAACAGGGTGGTAACCTTACTTTTACTAGTGCTGATTATCGTATGGGGCATCTCCACGTCCCCCTTCAATTGGCACGGGGGGATCATTCCCCGGAATCCGATTCCGGTAGACGCCATCCCCGATATCGGCGATAACCAGCAGATCGTGGCCACGGAATGGATGGGCCGCTCGCCGAAGGATATACAGGACCAGATCACTTATCCGCTGACCACCTCTCTTTTAGGTATCCCGGGAGTGAAGACGATCCGTAGTTCCTCCATGTTCGGGATGTCCTTCATATACATTATCTTCGATGACGATATAGAGTTCTACTGGAGCCGTTCCCGTATATTGGAGAAGCTGAACTCCCTGCCTCCGGGAACCTTGCCGGAAGGCGTGCAGCCTACCTTGGGACCGGACGCTACCGCCCTCGGGCAGATCTATTGGTATACGCTGGAAGGACGGGACCCCAAGACCGGTAAACCTACCGGAGGCTGGAACGCCGAGGAGTTGCGTACGATACAGGATTTCTACGTCAAGTACACCTTATCCTCCGCCGAGGGGGTATCCGAGGTTGCCTCGGCGGGCGGCTTCGTGAAGGAGTACCAGATCGAGTTGAACCCAGATGCCATGTACGCCTTCAACGTCTCCGTGATGGATATCATGAGCGCCATCAAGAAGAGCAACCTCGATATCGGCGCCGAGACGATGGAGATCAACAAGGTGGAGTACCTGATCCGGGGCTTGGGGTATATCAAGAATGTAAAAGATATAGAGAATGCCGTCGTCACCGTTCGGGAAGGCGTGCCGGTTCGCATATCGGACGTGGCGTTCGTGAATATCGGCCCCGGAACGACGGGGAGGGCTGGACAAGGAGGGTGTGGAGGCCGTGGGCGGAGTGGTCGTAGCCCGCTATGGCTCCAACCCCTTGGAGGTTATCAATAACGTAAAGGCGAAGATCAAGGAGATGGAACCGGGATTGCCCCAGAAGGTACTGGCGGACGGGACGGTCTCCAAGGTAACCGTCGTGCCGTTCTACGACCGTACGGGGCTTATCAAGGAGACGATCGGGACGTTGGAGACCGCCCTCTCCCACGAGATATTGATCTGCGTGATCGTTATCATCGTGCTGGTGCTCAACCTAAGGGCCTCTATCGTTATCGCCAGCATGTTACCGATAGCGGTGCTCGCCACGTTCATCATCATGCGTTATACGGGGATAGCGGCGAATATCGTGGCTTTATCGGGTATAGCGATCGCCATTGGCGTGATGGTGGATGTAGGGGTCGTCTTCGTGGAAAGTATCATCCGTTACCGGGAGATGCCCGAGAACAGGCATATACAGGGGGGAAAGGCGTTTGTCAACCTTATTTATAAGGCGGTAAGCGAGGTGTCCGGGGCGATCAGCACGGCGATGATCACGACGATCGTCAGCTTCCTCCCCGTCTTCACCATGGAGGCGCAGGAAGGGAAGATGTTCTCGCCCTTGGCCTACACCAAGACGTATGCTTTGGCTTCCGCCTTCGTGCTGGGATTGATCTTGCTTCCTTCCCTATCGTATTGGTTGTTCTCGATAAAGATCCATTCAAGGCAGATACGGAAAATACTGAATTACCTGTTGATCGTGGCCGGAATCGCCTTACTTATTATCTATGGCAGTATTCCCGCTATCGGGCTAACGGCAGTCGGGTTGAATAATCTATTGTCCGGGTATTGGAAGAAGCCTCAGATGAGCACTTATATCAATATCGGTATCACCCTCTTTGTCTCGATCTATTACCTGTCCGAGGAATGGTTGCCGATGGGGCCGCAAAAAGGGATGCTCGCCAATATCCTGTTCGTGGCGGGTTGCGTAGCCATCATCCTAAGCATCCTGTGGCTGCTCGTTATGTATTATGAGAGGATATTGCGCTGGTGCTTGGATAACCGCTGGAAATTCATGTTGATTCCGGGAGCTACCATCGTATTCGGTTTCTGGATATGGAGAGGCATCGGACAGGAGTTTATGCCTAGCCTGAACGAAGGTTCTTTCCTACTGATGCCGACTAGCATGCCGCATTCCGGTATCGAGCAAAACCTTGATTATATAGAGGCGCTCGACAAACGGCTGGCCTCTATCCCCGAGGTGGAGACCGCCATCGGTAAATGGGGCCGTGTAAACTCCGCCCTCGATCCAGCGCCGGTACAGATGTTCGAGAATACGATCAACTACCGTCCGGAATATATCCTGAATGAGGACGGGAAAAGGGAACGTTTCAAGGTAAACCGGCAAGGGGAGTATCTCCTAAAAGATGGAGGCGTATATAACCCCAAAGACGGTTTCCGGCTGATTCCCTCAGACAGCCTGATCCCAGACGCTAAAGGCGATTACTTCCGCCAATGGCGACCGGAGATCAAGAACACGAACGATATCTGGCAACAGATCGTGAACGTCACCCATCTTCCGGGATTGACTTCCGCCCCGAAGCTGCAGCCTATCGAGGCCCGTCTCGTCATGTTATCCACCGGTATGCGTGCCCCGATGGGTATCAAGGTGTATGGCCCGGATCTGGAGACGATCGAGAAAGCCGGAAAGGCGATCGAGAAGGCATTGAAAGAGGTATCCTCCGTTATCCCCTCTTCCGTATTTTACGACCGTGCGGTAGGCGCCCCTTATCTGGAGATCGAACTGAACCGTGAGAATATGGCCCGTTACGGCGTAAACGTGGAGGACTTGCAAGAGATATTAAGTGCCGCTGTCGGTGGCATGGTACTGACCCGCACCGTGGAAGGCAGGGAACGTTTCCCGGTGCGCCTACGCTACGCTCGTGAGCTTCGAGATAATCCAGAGGCGCTAGGTATGATCCTCGTACCGACCGCCACTGGGGCGCAAGTCCCGCTTAAAGAGCTTGCCGATATCAACTATACCCGTGGAGCGCAGATGATCCAAAGCGAGAACACTTTCTTGGTAGGCTACGTCATCTTCGACAAACTGGCGGGGAAGGCGGAAGTGGATGTCGTGAAAGAGGCTTCCCGCATCCTTGAGCAACAAATAAAGGAGGGAGGGTTGAACCTTGATCCCGGCGTATCCTATAAGTTCGCCGGCAATTACGAGCAGCAGGAGCGTGCCACCAGCCGGCTGATGATCGTCGTTCCCCTCGCCTTGTTGATCGTCCTGCTGGTTCTATACTTTCAATTCAAGACGGTCACTGCCTCACTGATCCATTTCTCCGGGGTGTTCGTGGCCTTCGCCGGAGGTTTTATCTTGCTATGGCTTTACGGACAGGATTGGTTCATGAACTTCTCCATCGCCGGAGAGAATATGCGGGATCTTTTCCAGATGCACACGATCAATCTGAGCGTGGCAGTCTGGGTCGGTTTCATCGCCTTGTTCGGTGTGGCTACGGATGATGGGGTATTGATGGGAACCTACATCCATCATGTATTCCTCGAGCGAGACCCCCGCACCAAGCACGATATCCGGGAAGCGGTAGTAGCCGCCGGACTGAAACGGGTACGCCCTGCGGCCATGACTACAGCCACTACCCTGATCGCTTTGCTCCCCGTACTACCTCTACCGGTAAGGGGGCGGATATCATGGTACCGATGGCTATCCCTACGTTCGGAGGAATGCTGATCCAGAGTATGACCATGTTTGTCGTTCCCGTCCTGCAATGCTGGTGGCGGGAGAACGCTATAAAGAAAGAACAAAAGAATAAAATTCAAGAGGAGGTAACGACTTATGAGATATAAAAGAATCAGATCAATCATCATGCAGGTGTACTGGGGATGCTAAACGTCCTTTTCGCTTACTCCCAGCCGGCCGATAGTTTAGGCTATTATCTGGAACTGGCGGCACGTAACAATCCGCAGATCAACGCGACTTCTCCCTGTATAAGGCATCTTTGGAGAAAGTCCCGCAAGCCGGAGCCTATCCGGACCCGGAACTGGAGATCGGTTTCTTCCTGAAACGATGGAGATCTTGTCCGGAAAGCAAATAGCGGATTTCACCTTGATGCAAATGTTCCCTTGGTTCGGTACCCGGAAGGCGGCCCGCAACGAGGCGACCGAGATGGCCGGATGGCTTACGAACAATTCCGTAACAGTCGCAACAACCTGTATTACGAGGTGAAGAGTCAATGGTACCAGCTTTGCAATATCAGCGAGCAATATAAAAATACGCAGGCGAACCTTCGTCTGCTAGACCAGTTGGAACAGTTGGCATTGAACCGCTTCTCCGCTCCGTCGGCGAAGGCGGGCGGTTCCTCCGTCTTACCCTCCCCCGTATCTTCTGCTCCATCGACTCCTCCCGCCGTATCCGGTGGAGGTATGTCGGGTATGGGAGGCAGTAGCATGGGAAGCCCTACGGTACAAAGCACGGGAGCATCCGGTAGTACGATGTCCGGAATGTCCGGCGGTAGCCTATGGGTGGAGGCTCTATGGGAAGTGGCAACTCCATGGGCGGAATGTCGGAC
>ENA-OQAA01000644-OQAA01000644.1-human-gut-metagenome-genome-assembly--contig:-NODE-644-length-22472-cov-2.214187_pt1 | contig 22472 bp, 20 predicted proteins | sample MGYA00242489_ERZ504515 | MGnify/ENA primary metagenome ERZ504515 (study PRJEB26092, sample SAMD00036237) | human gut metagenome | host: Homo sapiens | study: EMG produced TPA metagenomics assembly of... | reverse complement strand
TCCAATTTCAGCGGTAATCCGATTTGGTATCCAAAGCATCCCTCCTTAGTATAGGGCTGTCCATAAAGATTTACCAATAAGAAATGTACATAAGCACGGAGCATATACGCTTCTCCTACAAGCTGATTTATCTCTTCCTCAGTGCCTTCCTTAATATCACTTCTGCTCTCAATAACGTGATTGGCAATAAAAAGCACATTGTAATACTTGGCCCATTCAAACGATGAGGTATAGGCATTGGGAGCAAGGTCGTTCCAGCGCTCTATATCCATATAATAATTTTGGTCATATTCATTATCCCGAACCTGCATCTCGTCGGAACGGAAACAAGCCATTCCCCGGTCACTGAATTTACTCACGTCCTTATAAGAACGGGCAAGCAACGCTCTATACTCAGCCAAAGAATTGGGAATGACACTACCGGTAGGCTGTATATCCAGATAGTTGTCGCATGCCGCAAGCAGAAGCATGCAGGCCATTATCATCAGACTTATTGTTTTCTTCATTTTCTTTCTGCTTTTGAAGTTAGAAATTCAAGTTCAAACTGAATGTAACCGACTTGGGTACGGGAGTTGCATAAGGATTGTACATCGACTCCGGATCCATGTAGTTATTATATCCCGAACCAAACACGAAGAGATTGCGTCCTTCAATAGATACCGTTGCCGAGTTCATTCCCAAAACGCTTTGTCAGGAGCTCAGGGATACGGTAACCCAGACGCAGATTCTGCAAACGTACGTAGTTCAGCTTCTTCACCCAGATATCCAAATCCCTCCAGATGGTTTTAGAATCATACCAGGAGTACTCTTCCGGGTTGGAAGCACTCAGCATAAATGCCGGAAGCTCCGCATTCGGGTTTTCCGGAGTCCAGCGGTTCAGCACATCCGCATTATAGTTCTTGCCATAATCCGGATTAATGATGTCATAAGAGCTGCGTACGTACGTACCCGCCAAACGTCAAAGAGAAATTGACATTCAGCTCCCAGTTTTTATAGCTGAAGGTATTAATCAAACCTCCCGTATAAGGAGCATCGCTACTCCCGATATACGAATAAAAGGTTCTCTCTTCGGCTGCAGTTACATCGGAAGAGGCAATACCTATCCCCCACTCGTCCTTCAGGCGGTAAAGCTCCTTCAAGGTCACTTTCTCTCCCTCCGGATTATAGAACATCATATTACCGGTTTCCTTATTCACTCCCGCAGTCTTCAGTGCGAAAATTGCCCCTACGGGATAGCCTTCACGTCCCGGAGTGGTCTGCTGCTCCGGTATGTTTTCCTGCAATACCTTATTACCGTTATAGGCAAAATTGAAATTTGTGTACCAGGAGAAGTTTTTTGTCGTTATGTTACGGGTAGACAAGCTGATTTCCACACCTTTGTTCTCCATACTTGCCCAGTTGACGTTCATTGAAGTAAAGCCCGTCTCCAGAGGAAGCATGCGCAAAGCTATCAAATCGGTACCCTTACGATAATAATAGTCCACGCTCAGATTGATAGCCTGGTTCAATACAGAAAAATCAAAGCCGGCATTGACAGACTGCGTCTTTTCCCAACGCAACTTCTTGTTGGGAGCGGAATTAATAATAATTACATCTTCCGATACTCCGGGCAAAATACTTTCCGACCGATATGTACCCAACAGGAACGGAGAAGTATTCTTGTCAATATTTCCCTGCAGACCGTAAGATGCACGGAACACCAGGTTATCCACCACTTGGCCTGCTGCATAAACGGTTCTTGTGACAGACGCCACAAGGCACTGACAGAATAAAGAGGAAGATAGCGGTACTTCTTATCCACACCGAAAAGGTCGGAACCGTCAAAGCGGATACTTCCTCCCACCGTGTAGCGGTTCAACAAAGAGTAAGAGGCCGTAGAGTAGAAAGATACATAAGCATTCTCCTTATACGTTGTCTGATGGAGCGGGAAAGACGTGGCGTAACTTTCGTTGGGGAAAATCACCGGTTTGGTCGTCAACGTCTTGCGGTCGAAGCCATACCCTGCCGAGAACAAGGTTTCATACCAGGTCTTGCGCAGCTCGGTACCCGCCATCACTTCCAGTTCATGAATATCATTGAAACTGTCGCGATATTCTCCCATCGCCTTCCAAGTAATCTGTGAATTGGAGTTTTCATAAGACTTCTGCATACCTCCTTCGGGCAGGAAGTGTTTGGTTTCTCCGCCCTGGGAGTATTCGCTCAACTTATAGTAATAGCGCATGGCATAGCTTTCCCAGTCCGCTATTTCTTCTCTGGAAGTCTTTTCCAACTGATAGCCAAACTGGGAAGTCAGCTTCCACTTGTCATTGAACCGTAGCTCCGCATCAAATATAGATGAAAAAGAATTCACCACGCTTTCATTAGACGTGTTCTGCCGTTCTTCAAAGATGTTGAATCCTAAATCCTTATCAGTGTTGTTCTGAATATCGTAGTCGTAATTATAGTTGCCATTCTTGTCATAAAGTTCAAAATACGGATTAGCCTTGCGTGAATAGAACACGGGATTCGACATACCGTATGCATCTGTCAGATAATTGGTATTTTTGCGACGGTTGGCAAACATGGAGGCACCCACTTTCAGTATACTGTTCACCTTATAGGAAGTCTTTCCTACCAAGTTGAAACGGTCCATACCCACACCGTCCACATTTCCATCCTCTTTATAATAGCCGAAAGAGGTATAATACGTAACCCTTTCCGTACCGCCGGAAAGGCTCAAGTTATATTCCTGGCTGAAAGCATCGCGGAAAAGGATATCTCCCCAGTTTGTATTAACACTCTTCAAACGGTTGATGGCAGCTTGTGTATCACTGCTCAAGGCATCCCATCCTCCATTCTGAAAAGCAGACAACTCATTGTAATTGGAAAGAATATTATATACGCCTCCTTTATGATTGTCCGGAGAATAGTTATTACGGATCATATCCATTTCCAATCCTACTTTCTCCGCTGAGTTCAGCAAGTTCAACCGGTCAAGGCTCAATGTAGGAGTATAGGTAAACCGGGACGAGAATTGATAACCGGTTTACGACCTTACCCTTCTTTGTTGTAATCACAATGACGCCATTGGCTGCCCTCGCACCATAGATGGCAGTGGCTGCCGCATCCTTCAGGATGGTGATATTCTCAATATCTGCCGGATTCAGGCCTGCAATGGAAGATTGCTTCATGTTGGTGATGTCATTCAGCTCATCCGGTTCGGGAACATCCGTTCCTCCAAAGGAATGCCGTCCAGCACCCACAAAGGGTCTTGTGTACCATTCAATGAAGCAGTACCGCGAATGCGTATCTTTGCCGGAGCACCCGGAGCACCGGAAGTCGGGCTGACAGAAAGTCCGGCAATTTGTCCGGCAAGTGCCTGGTCGATACTTTTTACTGCACCGATGGTCTCGTCCGATATATCCAGTTTGGATACCGCTGCCGTCAGCTTGCGGCGCTCCACTGTCTGGTAACCCGTCACAACAACGGCATCGAGCATTTGGGAAGATGCATGAAGTGTTATTTCATAATGTTCCTTTCCCGGAACAAGCTTCACTTCCAATACGTCATATCCCACGTAGCTACAAAAGAAACGGGTTATCCCCGCAGGTATAGCGATAGAGAACTGACCATCCACATCAGTGATGACCCCCATTGTAGTCTGAGCACTCCCCGCCTTTTTCAAGTCTTCCGCAGTCACATAAACGGAAGCACCGATAAGCGGTAGGTTATCCTCTGAAGATATTACTACGCCCTGGACTTTTTTCTCTGCAGCAAAAGCAGATGACAAAGCTCCTACAAAGCATAGCAAAACGATTAATACACGTTTTTTCATGCGTTACATATAAAATTAATTAATACTCTATTGAAAAGAAAAATCACTTTACTCCTAATGCAGTATTGATACGCAAAATCAAATCCTTATAATGATATTTAGTGGCTATATCCGATGCACCCAGACGATTTTGGAGCAATTCTTTGATGCGAAGCAACTCACCACGCTTCACGGAGATGACATCAGATACGCGGTTTATCTGCGAACCGTAGAAGTTCAGTTCGCGGTGTGCACCCATACGGTCGGCATCCAAAGTCTTACCGGCATGCTCGTCACAGCTGCAAAGGGCAGTCTGATGGTCCAGCAAGAAGTGGTTGTCCATCAGTTTTTTGTTTATTTTCACTCCTTCGCTTTCGGCAGCTGCTGTAATCAGTGCATCTACGAAGTTCTTCTGCAAGGCGCGTGTCATGACGTCCGGCAAGGCACCGCGTTCCGTAGTGGCAAAGATGTTGCGATGCAGGCCATCCATCAGCTCTACCACCGTGAAAGCCTTTTTGCCGTTCACCGATTCGTTCTCCAACATACGCATCAGGCGGTTGTTGCCCAGCAAATCCCAAAGGATATAGGATTGGGCATTCTTCAACACTTGTGTCGGTGCATTTTCCACTACGCCCAGCGGAGTGTTGCGCAGCAAGTAGGTGTACTCTCCCACTTCTGTGTCGAACAGCCATTTAGGATAGGTCAGCACTTCATCCAGCAGGAACTTCAAGGCTGCTTGCTGCTTCTCTTTCTCCACAAAGGTATAGGTTTTCTGTCCGTCTCCCACAACCGTGTTCTCTATATAGATACCACCGATATTTGCCAATACATGATAAAGATAATTGTTCCATTGGTTGATAACCGCATAGTATAGGCGGGAAGCTTCTTCATAAGTCTGTCCTTTCTCGCCGGTAGTAGTCCATTGGATGATTTGAGGAACAATACGCTTCAAGTTCTCAATACCCAGCAGAGACGAGCGGACAGCATCATCGCCCAAATCTTCATTCTGCGCACGCGGGTCTACGGCATCACGTACATCCTGCGCCTCACTATATTTATATAAACGGTCTGCATGACGGCTCAGAAAGTCGGCAAGCAAGTCCTTCTCTGCTTCTGGGGTTTCTTTACCATACCAACGATAACCGTATTCTATGGCAAACATATCATACGGGCCTATATGGGGAGAAAGTGCCGTAACGCCGTCACCCGGCTGTGCCACATAATTGAAACGTGCATAGTCCATAATAGAGGAGGAAGTGGTATTCATACGGTCCGTAAATGTTTTGGAACGCAGGGAATCTGTCGGAAAAGTCCAGGAAGCAATCATATTGTGACGCAAGCCCAGCGAGTGACCCACTTCATGGCATGCCACAAAACGCATGGCATCACCCATCAGTTCATCCGGCAGCCTTACTCCTCTTGCTTCGGGACGTACGACACCGGTTTGCACTGTAATCCATTCCTGAAGCATGCCCAGCACATTATGCCACCACATGATGTCCGCTTCCAATATCTCACCCGAACGGGGGTCGAGGATAGAGGGGCCCATGGCATTGGCTTTGGTGGAGGCGGCATAGGTCAGCACGGAGTAGTTCACGTCATCCTTATCCACATTCATGCTGTCCGTCAACTCCCTTGCAACGATGGCATTCTTGAATCCGGCACGTTCAAAAGCAGCCTGCCAATCCTCGATTCCCTGCTTGATATATTTCCGCCAACGACTGGGAGTGGAGTTCTCGATGTAGAACACAATCGGTTTGGCCGGTTCCACCAATTCACCGCGAAGGTAACGCTCCCGGTCTTCCGGTTTCGGTTCCAGACGCCAGCGGGTGATGAACGGTTTCTTGTCTACACGCTGCTGACCGTCACTGTAATTTAATAACGGATTAGTAAAATAACCTACACGCGGACTATCCAGACGTCCCATCATCGGTTTCTCCGGCAACAGCAACAGAGAGGAACTGACTTCGACCGTAACAAACACAGTCGTTGTTCCCTCAGTCACCTTAGTTGTCAGCTCGGAAGTAGCTACCACATTGTTCTCAAAAGCTTTGATAGATAAAATGCGGGGAGAGATTCTTGATGGCCGAAGTTCCCAGGTTGATATTCGTAAAGACATTATTGATACTCGTCTCCGTACCATCATAAATATCGTTGACCTTGACCACTATCATGGTAGAGTCATTATTGAATGCCTCAATCTTGAAGCCGGCTATCAGCGGAGAAATATAATTATCCAGTACGGACTGCCGTATGGCATCCTCGTCCGGTGCCAACGGAAGAGGACGGCTCTGACGTACCAACAGCTTGTTGGCAGCCTTGTCCAATTCAAAACGCACCATCTGATTTTCGTAATTCGTACCACGGTTCACACCCGCCTCATTCAGTTCGGAAGGCACACGTTGTAATTTATTTACTACCAGCATATCACGTCCCAACAGCCTTGCCGGCACTTCAAAGTAATAATCGCTCTTCTTCTGGTAAACATTGAACATTCCCTTGCGGGCAATAGCATCGGAACCAGTCAATTTTTCGTAGTCGCTCTTGGATTGAACGCTGTCCTTGGTTTCACTCTTCTTTTTCTTACGGAACCATCCCATAGCTTCGGGAGAAGCAAAATCAGATGTACCGGCATGCAACAATACGGCAGGCTCACACATGAGTACTCCCGCAACTGCCACGACTGGCAGGATTGTCTTCAATTTCATCAATTCAAACTCTAACTTTAATGCAACAATTACTCCGTTAACTCTCTCTCTTTGACGTATGTTAATAAATACCAACCGCCAGTTTGTTCTACCTCCATAGAACAGTAAACGGGGCGCAAAGATACGAAAAGTATATTTTAAAAGTCACTAAACAACGCTCATTTATGTTTTTTCCATAAACAATATGAAGACTTTTACATATATATCATTTTTCTCCCATCCTCTATCATTTCTTCTTCACATAAAATTTTGTACCACTGATACCAAATTATCTTCCCCAAGTGGAGGCAAAACAATGATAATATTGTATCTTTGCACCGTTTTTAACTTAGAAAATAAATAAGATAACAACGATATGATAGCTAAAATCAATCAGCTTCTGCAGGAAGTAGAGGCGCTGAAAGCCGCTAACGCCGAGGAATTAGAGGCACTCCGCATCAAGTACCTCAGTAAAAAAGGCGCTATCAATGACTTGATGGCAGATTTCCGCAATGTAGCCGCCGAACAGAAAAAAGAGGTGGGTATGCGCTTGAACGAACTGAAAACAAAGCACAAGAAAAGATTGCCGCTTTGAAAGAACAGTTCGAAAGCCAAGATACCGGCTGTGACGATATTGACTTGACCCGTTCAGCCTACCCGATAGAATTAGGAACCCGCCATCCCGCTCTCCATCGTGAGAAACGAAATCATCGATATATTTGCCCGTATGGGATTCAATATCGCCGATGGACCGGAAATGGAAGACGACTGGCACGTATTCTCCTCCATGAATTTTGCCGAAGACCCATCCGGCACGCGACATGCAGGATACATTCTTCATCGAAAATGATACAGAAAACGTATCGCACAGCATCATTCTTCGCACACACACATCCAGCGTGCAAAGCCGTGTTATGGAGACTACACAGCCTCCTATCCGCGTGCTTTGTCCGGGACGTGTATACCGTAATGAAGCCATCAGCTACCGTGCACACGCATTCTTCCATCAGGTAGAAGCCTTATACGTAGACCGCAATGTGTCTTTCACTGACTTGAAGCAGGCCTTATTGCTCTTTGCTCAAGAGATGTTCGGCAGTGACACCAAGATTCGTCTGCGTCCTTCCTACTTCCCCTTCACCGAGCCGAGTGCCGAAATGGACATCAGCTGTAACATCTGCGGCGGCAAGGGTTGTCCTTTCTGCAAACATACGGGTTGGGTAGAAATTCTGGGATGCGGTATGGTAGATCCGAATGTATTGGAGCTGAACGGAATAGACAGTAAAGTGTATAGCGGGTATGCCCTGGGTATGGGTATAGAACGCATCACCAACTTGAAATACCAGGTGAAAGACCTTCGTATGTTCTCTGAAAATGACACACGCTTCCTGAAAGAATTCGAGAGCGCTTACTAAATATAGTGAATAACGGCTAGTGATTAGTGATTAATAAGTTGCGCATTTTCAGCATATCATTAATCACTCATCGCTAACCACTCATCGCTAACCACTATTTTTCGCTATGGCAAAAGACAAACTTGTAACTTCCGGCTATTGCCTTATCCTGGCTGCCAATTTCCTTTTGTATTTTGCCTTTTATCTGATACTACCGGTTCTTCCATTCTACCTGACTGAGGTATTCCATACCGGAAATGCAGCAGTAGGTGTCATCTTGTCATGCTACACCATTGCCTCGCTCTGCATACGCCCGTTTTCGGGATACCTGCTCGACACGCTAGCCCGCAAGCCTCTTTATCTGGTGGCATACTTCATCTTTATCACCATTTTCGCAGGTTACATGTTAGCGGGAGTCCTATCTTTATTCATCATGTTGCGGGTTGTCCACGGCCTTGCATTTGGAATGGTGACCGTAGCGGGAAATACAATTGTGATTGACATTACCCCTTCGTCCCGTCGCGGCGAAGCCGTAGGATATTATGGACTGATGAACAATACAGCCATGAGCTTCGGCCCGATGATTGGTCTTTTCATGCATGACATATATTCCTTTGAAACGATTTTTGCCTGCTCGCTCATATCAGGAACTATCGGTTTTGTTGCCGCCTGCCTCGTCAAGACCCCACCCAAACAACCAGTCAAACGAGAACCTATCTCATTGGACCGCTTTGTGCTGCTGAAAGGTATCCCGGCAGGAATCGCACTGCTATTGCTCTCCATACCATATGGCATGACAAGCACTTATGTAGCCATGTATGCCAAAGAAATAGGAATTACCTTGAATTCCGGATTGTTTTTTACTTTTATGGCCGTCGGCATGGCAGTGTCCCGTATGTTCTCCGGCAAACAAGTGGATAAAGGACGTATCACCCAAGTCATAACTTTAGGACTATATCTGGTATGTAGCTGTTTCTTCATATTGTCCGCTTGCGGACTACTGATGAAGACCGTCCCGGAACTGACAAACATATTGTTTTTTATGGTTGCCCTCCTATTGGGAGTAGCTTCGGGACGATGTTCCCCGCCTTCAATACGCTGTTCGTAAACCTGGCCCCCAACAACCAGCGCGGAACAGCCACCTCTACCTACCTGACTTCATGGGATGTAGGCATTGGTATAGGTCTGACAGCAGGAGGTTATATCGCACAGATTACCTCATTCGATATGGCATATTTTTTCGGAGCCTGCCTCACGGTTATCTCCATCTTCTATTTCAATCTGAAAGTATCTCCTCACTATCATAAAAACAAATTAAGATGAGAAAGAAAGAGCGTTATGAAAAAATCCTTGCTTGGTTTAGGGAGAACGTTCCCGTAGCCGAAACAGAGTTGCATTATGACAATCCGTTCGAGCTGTTGATAGCAGTTATTCTCTCTGCACAATGTACGGACAAACGCGTCAATATGATTACCCCCGCCCTTTACCGGGACTTCCCTACTCCCGAAGCACTCGCCGCTACTACTCCCGACGTGGTATACGAGTATATCCGCAGCGTCTCCTATCCCAACAACAAAGCTAAACATCTTGTAGGCATGGCACAGATGTTGGTGAAAGAATTCAACAGTGAGGTACCCGATACCCTTGAAGAACTGGTAAAACTGCCCGGCGTAGGCCGCAAAACAGCCAATGTCATCCAATCCGTTGTTTTCAATAAAGCGGCTATGGCAGTAGACACACACGTGTTCCGCGTCAGCCATCGCCTGGGTCTCGTATCAGATAAATGTACAACTCCGTTCAGTGTCGAAAAAGAATTGGTAAAACATATACCGGAAACAGACATCCCCATAGCTCACCACTGGCTTATCCTGCACGGTCGCTATGTATGCCAGGCACGTACTCCACAATGTGATACCTGCGGTTTGCAATTAATGTGCAAATATTACTGCCAGAAATATAAAGTTAGCAAAGAGAGCGGCAAAGACAAAGAATAAACAACGGTTTCATAGCAAAAAAAAGAAATAAATGCTAACTTTGCGCTCACTAAAAAGAAATTAGTAACACTTTTAAATAAAATAGAGTATTATGACAATTGATCAATTTAACTTTGCCGGAAAAAAGGCATTCGTTCGCGTGGACTTCAACGTGCCTCTGGACGAAAACTTCAACATTACAGACGATACCCGTATGCGTGCCGCTCTTCCTACATTGAAGAAGATTTTGGCTGACGGTGGCAGTATTATCATCGGTTCTCACCTCGGTCGTCCGAAAGGTGCAACCGACAAGTTCTCTTTGAAGCACATCCTGAAACATTTGTCAGAACTGCTGGGTGTTGAGGTACAGTTCGCCAACGACTGCATGGGCGAAGAAGCTGCCGTTAAGGCTGCCGCTCTGCAACCGGGTGAAGTGCTGTTGCTCGAAAACCTTCGTTTCTATGCTGAAGAAGAAGGCAAACCGCGCGGTTTGGCCGAAGATGCGACAGACGAAGAAAAGAAAGCTGCCAAAGCTGCCGTTAAGGAAAGCCAGAAAGAGTTTACCAAGAAACTTGCTTCTTACGCTGACTGCTACGTAAACGACGCATTCGGTACCGCTCACCGTGCACACGCATCTACGGCATTGATCGCCAAATACTTCGACAAAGGCAACAAGATGTTCGGCTACCTGATGGAGAAAGAAGTGAAAGCCGTAGACAAGGTGTTGAATGACATCCAACGTCCGTTCACTGCTATCATGGGCGGTTCCAAAGTATCTTCCAAAATTGAAATCATCGAAAACCTGCTGAACAAAGTGGATAATCTGATTATCACCGGCGGTATGACTTACACCTTCACCAAAGCTCAAGGCGGTAAAATCGGTCTTTCCATCTGCGAAGACGACAAGCTGGATCTGGCTCTCGAACTGTTGAAGAAAGCAAAAGAAAAAGGCGTAAACCTCGTATTGGCTGTAGATGCCAAGATTGCCGACTCTTTCTCTAACGACGCCAACACTCAGTCTGCAAAGTAAACGAAATACCTGACGGCTGGGAAGGTCTGGATATAGGTCCTGAGACAGAAAAGATTTTTGCCGAAGTTATCAAGAACTCCAAGACTATCCTTTGGAACGGTCCTACGGGCGTATTCGAGTTCGACAACTTCACTCACGGTTCACGCTCTGTAGGTGAAGCTATCGTTGAGGCAACCAAGAACGGTGCGTTCTCACTCGTAGGCGGTGGCGACTCTGTAGCTTGCGTCAACAAATTCGGTCTGGCAAACGGCGTTTCTTACGTTTCTACCGGTGGTGGTGCATTGCTCGAGGCAATCGAAGGAAAAGTTCTTCCGGGTATCGCTGCTATCAACGAATAACAAGAACCTCATTCATACAAAAGGCAGCTCTTTGAAAAAAGGGTTGCTTTTTTTTTAATTATATATCCGACACATGAAACGAATTCTACTATCCTGTCTTCTTCTCCTCTCCATACATACATTAAAAGCCCAGGATACGCGTCTGAACAATGTAGTGAATACACTGAAAGAACGCATCACCCTGGCAGGGTATGCCCAAGTGGGATATACCTATGATGACGCCGGCGAAAAGGCCAGCAATACCTTCGACCTCAAACGCGCCATATTCATGGCACGCGGCAAGATTACCGATAAATGGTCGTGCTACTTCATGTACAGCTTCGCCAATACCGGAAAGATACTGGAAGCTTATACGGAATACCGGTTCCTGCCCCAACTCACTGCCCGCATCGGACAGTTCAAAACAATGTACACCATTGAGAATCCGATGTCTCCCTGTTTTGTCGAACTGATAAACTGTTATTCACAGGCGGTCAACTATCTGGCAGGTATCAACGGCAGCGATCCACTCTACGGCTCGAACAGCGGCCGTGACATGGGTATCCTTATCTACGGCGACCTTTTCAAGAAAAAGCTGAGTTATAACCTTGCCGTCATGAACGGGCAAGGCATCAATCTGAAAGACAAGAACAATCAAAAAGACATAGTAGGCAGCCTGATGGTTCATCCGCTCGACTGGCTGTCGGTGGGCGGCTCATTCGTCAAGGGCAAAGGCTGTGCCGTAGCCGCCTCTTCCGTCAATCCGGATATAGCGATAGGCGACAGCTACACACGCAACCGCTGGTCGGCAGGCGCCACCATACAGACAAAGCCTGTCAGCCTGCGTACCGAATACCTTGCCGGCAAAGACGGACATGTAAAAAGCGACGGATACTATGCAACCGCATCCGTACATGTACTTCCCAAATTCGACATTGTAGCATCCTATGATTATTTCAACAAAGACAAAGCGCAGGATTACAAACAGAGCAACTATGTGGCCGGTGTGCAATGGTGGTTCTATCCCAAATGCCGCTTGCAGGCGCAATACACCTATTGCGATCCCCACAAAGGAGAAAACTCCAACCTGCTGCAGGCACAATTGCAGGTGCGTTTCTGATTTATGAAAACATTCTGGCATTCTTTTTGTACATTTGTAGAGTATAATCACTTAATGAATACAATTTTATGAACGAGCAAGCCATACAAGAGCAATATCAGCATATAGTCAATCTACTGGAACAGAAACGTCTGAAAGAGGCTCAAGTACAACTGGAAGCCTTTTTATGGAACTGCAACGACTGGACGCTCCGCAACCGTCTGGAGCAGGCTAAGGTGTCCTACCAATACATGTTACAGTACATGCGCCAGGGCGTAAACGATCCGGAACGGCAGAAACTATACCGGCAACTTCTGGCAGAAACCTGGGAGCTTGCCGAACAGACCCGCATCAGCCTGCTCGATGAGGTTTCCACCCGTTATTACCACTCCCTGCACAAGAACAAAAAGAATATGGTAGCCGGTTACGGCATGTCTTCCTGGCTGAAAGTTCTGGAATCTTTTCCTGACGATATGGCGGTTTGCCAGCTTATGCCGGACAACAAACAAAGTCTGGACAGCGCCTGCAACGCCATGAAGCACTGCCAATATCTGTTCCTCACTACATGGGGCAACAGTGGCTGGACGGCAGAAGAAGAACAGGAAGCCAGGCTGTATCTGGAGTCCGAATTGTTGCCGGTAAATGACTTGTGTCTGTTCACCGGAGCATCCTGCTCAGCCTGATGGAATGTTTCGATCCGCGGAAATTCTCATGGTTACTGGATGCCGCAACGCACGCCGACACACAGGTCAACCAGCGCGCCCTGGTGATTATCGCCATCATACTGCACATACACTCCAACCGCTTGCGGCTATACCCGGAGCTGATGGCAAAGTTATCGCTTCTCGATGAGGACGGCAGCTTCGGCAAACAGTTGAACCGGGTTTACATCCAGCTACTCCGCAGCCGTGAAACAGAGAAGATAGACAAGAAGATGCGTGAAGAAATCATTCCGGAAATGATGAAGAACGTCACCATCATGCGCAATATGAAGTACGGCTTCGAAGAAAACATTGATGAAGACGACCGCAATCCGGACTGGGAGAAAGCATTCGAGCATCGGGCCTGGGCGACAAGATACGCGAGATGAACGAACTTCAACTGGAAGGAGCCGATGTATATATGAGTACGTTCGCCCAACTCAAGAGTTACCCGTTCTTTCAAAATCCGCATAACTGGTTCTATCCGTTCGACATGCAGCATTCCAGCATCATACGGGAGTTCGGACTGAAGCCTACCGGAGAAAACGCCGTCCTGTCACTGATACTGCAATCGGGCTTTTTCTGCAACAGCGACAAGTATTCATTATGCTTTACCATGCACATATACCGCAAGCGCAGCGTAATATGATGCTCAGCCAAATGACATCACAGGATTTGAATGAACTGATGGACGAAAGCAAATCGTCCAGCCTGAGACAGTATGCCTTGCGGCCGGACGTTATCAGCAACCAGTATATCCACGATTTATACCGGTTCTTCAAGTTAAGCCAGCGCCGCCATGAGTACCGTGATATTTCAAGGAAGAAATAGCCCTGCACCGCATACCGGCACTGAAAGATATTTTATGCAAGCCCGAACTATTGGCAACCATAGCCGACTTCCATTTCCGCAAAGAGCATCCCGCAGAGGCCTTAAGCATCTATAAAGAAATAACGGATATGAACCATGCCGATGCGGAAATCTTCCAAAAGACCGGCTATTGCCTGCAAAAAGAGAAACGTTACAAAGAAGCGATCGAGCTTATAGGAAAGCCGATGTACTGAAACCCGACCATGTATGGACTATCCGCCACCTCGCCACCTGCCACCGCCAATTGCGGGACTTTGCAACGGCATTGGAATATTACAGAAAAGCGGAAGCCATGCAACCGGAAAACAGAAACCTCCCATTCCTTATCGGCAGTTGCTGGCAGAGCAGGAACGCTACGAAGAAGCCTTGCAGTGTTTCTTTAAGCTGGATTTCATGGAAAACGACTGTATCAAGGCATGGCGTGCCATAGGCTGGTGCTCGTTTGTCAGCGGAAAATTTGAACAGGCCATGCGGTATTACAACAAGATACTTGCCTTGAAACCGCTTTCCACAGATTACCTCAATGCCGGACACGCAGCATTGCTATTGGGAAATATGGAAAAGGCTGCCGAACTGTACGGAAAAGCTACCTCGGAAAGCGGTAACCGGGAGACTTTTCTTGAGCTGTTCGATAAAGACAAGGAGATGCTTATCAAGTTGGGGGTAGATGAAAAAGACATACCGCTGATAAGAGATTTGGCCTGACCAGACGGCATACCTGTTTCCGTAAAGGAAAGAGAGTGTGTCAACATACACTTGATGATTTCTTTTAGGCACGGACTACACGGAGTTCACGGAAAAAAACAAAGAAAATCTGTATTTTCCCTGTAATCCGTGCCTAAAAAGAAACAAACAGCAAGCGAATTTCAGTTTTGACATATCCCCTTTCATTGGCAGAAAATGCCAGATAAGCAAAGCTTAACAGCCCTACTATTTTACCTTGACAAGCTCCTTATAAAGCCGCTGCACCGGCAGCCCCATAATATTATAATAGCTTCCCGAAATATTCTCCACCCCGATAAAGCCAATCCACTCCTGCACCCCATAGGCACCGGCTTTATCCATCGGCTGGAACTTATCTACATAATAGGTTATTTCTTCTTCGCTCAGCTCAGCAAAGCGTACTTCCGTCTGAGCGGCAAAGCTGCGCTGCCATTCCGTTGTAGTTATACAAACTCCGGTAAACACTTCGTGGGTGCGACCGGACATATCCCGCAGCATGCACAAAGCGTCTTCCCGGTCTTTAGGTTTCCCAAGCACCCGCCCGTCCAGCCAGACAATGGTATCGGCAGTTATCATCAGTTCGCCCGGTTGCAACATGTTCCGATAGGCATCCGCTTTTTCTTTTGCGATATAAAGAGGTATATCCGCACCCTGCAATGTATCAGGGTACGATCGTCTACATCCGGTAAGGTGCGCACTTCGTAGTCCACACCAAGTCCTGCCAGCAACTCTTTCCGGCGGGGAGAATTGGAAGCAAGTATAACTTTATATTTTTTGAGATTATCCAACATGGCTTTTAGTAGAGTTATGAGTTATAAGTTATGAATTGCGGGGTGTCAAACCGGCAGGAGTTACCAGCCGAAGGCCCGCTCGTCTGCCATCCAAAGGCCTTTCACTTTCAGGAACTGCTCCACGATATCCCGTCCGCAACCGTATCCCCCTCTTTGTGGGAGATGTAACGTGCAACGGATTTTACCTCAGGAGCGGCATCCCGCGGACAGCAAGGCAAACCGCAAGTGCGCATCACCTCAATATCGGGAATATCATCACCTACATATAGAATTTCTTCATCCCGCAGGCCGTAGCGGTCGCGGAAGTCGCGATAATCGTGTATCTTGACGGAAGACCCCATATAGATATTCTCCGGCAATAATCCCAAAGCAAGGAAACGCTTGCGCACCGCTTCCGTGCGTCCACCGGTAATGATAGCCAATGGTATTTCATGTCTGACAGCCAGATGCAAGGCATAGCCATCCTTTATGTTTACCGTACGCAGCGGCTCGCCTTCCGTACTCATCGGAATGACATTGGCGCTCAACACCCCGTCCACATCAAAGGCGAGGGCTTTTATCTTATTCAAATCGTAATTGATTGTACTCATCCTTATTCTTTCCAAGAAGTTAACTATTTTGCCGATGTATGCTTTCGCTAATCAGCCTGTACAGTTCCTGCATGTCCGGCTCGTCAGAAAGCATCTGCAAGTGCTCGCCGATAACATTTTCGTCATACCGCACGGCAGGCCCCGTCTGCGCAAGACGCGGTTCGAGTTCATGCACCTTACGGGCGGTCTCGTCTATCAAAGGCAGCATCACTTCAAAAGGAAGCCCGTATTTCTTCAACAACCCGGCTGCAAGGGCATACATATGATTGGTAAAATTACAAGTGAACACCGCTGCCAGGTGCAGACTTTTACGCTGTTCGGAATCGGCTCATAGACATTCTCGGAGATACGGAAGCAATATCTTTCAGTGTCCGGGTATCCTCCGCAGAATTGCTTTCCACGAAAACCGGTATCTGCCGGAAATCGACCGTACGCTGTTTGCTGAATGTCTGCATCGGATAGAACACGCCATACCGGTTTACCTTGCCTGCCCAAACATCCATCGGGATACTTCCGGCTGTATGTACCACAGGGCATTTTCTTTTCCGGCAACAATTTCGGGCAGCAGTTGCACAAACGCCGCATCTTTCAGCGAAACGATATACAGCCGGGCATCCGCTGCCACAGACGACAAGTCGGTAGTATAGGCAGCCTCTACCGCCTGCGCCAATGTTCGCGCCGACTCTTCGTACGGCTGTATACCTGCACGATACGGAATCCTTTATAGTAAAGCGCCTTTGCCAGATTCGTAGCCAGATTGCCGGCTCCGATAAATACAACAGATGTATCTTCTATGCTTCTTTTCATCTTATCTCGTAGATACCAAATACAAAATACCGCCTACAACCAACAGTGCCACCGGCAGCAAATAAGCGGACATAGTACCGAGCAGAGCCGTTATCAATCCGAAATTCAATATCAGCACAGCCCGTCAGCACCAGTCCCACCGACTTGTCATTCTTGAATAACAGGAAGATGACCGCCGTATAAAGCAGAAAATTATCCGGTTCATCACCCACGACAGTCCCAGTGTGGAGAAATGCAGCAGTTTGTCTGCCAGATAGAGCACGCCGAACACAATCAGCGTGATAGCCGTAGCCTTATAGGTATCTTTATTGTTATTTGCTTTCGCCGCGCTCACCGTTACTTTCCTCCATATTTGTTAAGGTGAATCTTTTCCCATTGCAGGTTGTCCTCATTGAAAGGCTTGCGCTCCATTCCTTTATGCCCGATGGCAATGATACTGAGAGCCTGCAACTGCAAAGGCATGTCGAGTACTTCGTGCACATATTCGTTAGAGGACATGCCGGATGCCGTAAAACGCTCGCGAAGCTGTACCCAGCAACTGCCCAATCCCATATCTTCCGCCTGAAGTTGCAGGTAAATGGAAGCGATAGAGGCATCTTCTATCCAGACGTCGCTTGCCAGCGGGTCGGCGGTTACAACCACAGCCAATGCGGCATCCGCTATGAATTGCGAAGCCTGCTCTTTACAGAAAGACAGCTTTTTCAATGTTTCCTTATCATCCACCACGATAAACTGCCACGCATTGCTCCGTTTGGAAGTAGGCGCCATCAGTGCGGCTTTCATCAGCGTAACCACCTGTTCTTGCGTCAACTCCTCTTCTGTAAACTTCCGCATGCTGCGGCGGGTCTTTATCAATTCGCTAAAACTTTCCATATGTGTATATCGTTTAGAAATGAATACTTTGTCGTTAAGTAATGCAAAGATACAAGATTATTTTTTTAAATTTGCAGCAATGCCCTTGAAACTGACTACATACCATCGGGGAAGCCGGATACCCGAACTGCCGGGAACCGATACATTCCACTCTACGGAGCTGTTTCACGTCTATGAAGCAACTCCGGGATATGCACCTTTGCTTATTGTGGCGTCGGAAAACGGAATACCCGTAGCCAAGTTGCTTGCCGCCATACGGAAGAGCGTACGACTGTTTCCACCCGCCATCATCAAGCGGTGTGAGGTATACGGCACCGGAGAATATTTCGATGAAACGCTCAACCGTGAAGCTGTCTTTAGCGATATGCTGCAACGCCTCACGGACGAAGCCTGCGGGAAGCCTTCCTTATCGAGTTCCGCAATCTGGACAATTCGTTGTCCGGTTATAAAGTATTCCGCGAGAACCGTTACTTTGCCGTCAACTGGCTGCGCGTACGCAACTCGTTGCATAATGTGGAGCAGGTAGAATCCCGTTTCAGTTCCTCCCGCATCCGCCAAATCAAAAAAGGGCTGAACAACGGAGCAGAAGTAAAAGAAGCGCATACCCCGGAAGAAATCCATGCTTTTGCCAAGATGCTGCATTACAACTACTCTGCCAAGATACGGCGGCATTTCCCAAGCATAGACTTTTTCCAGCTTCTGGAGAAGCAAATGCCCCGGAAAAGCCGTATTTTCATTGTAACCTATAAAGACAAAGTTATCGGCGGAAGCGTCTGTATCTATTCCAATAACAGTGCATACCTATGGTTCTCCGGCGGCATGCGTAAAACATACGCTTTGCAATATCCCGGCATTCTTGCCGTGTGGCAGGCATTGCACGATGCCAAAGAACGCGGCTACCGCCACCTGGAATTTATGGACGTAGGCCTGCCTTTCCACAAACATGGCTACCGCGAATTCGTACTCCGCTTCGGCGGAAAACAAATCAGCACCCGTCGCTGGTTCCGTTTTCGGTGGGAATGGCTGAACAGGGTGCTGATAAAGATGTATGAGTAAATGAGCTATTGGGCTATTTTATAGACCACTGACGAATATCCTCCCAACCGTATGGAAGTATTATCCCCTTCTTTCACCTGAACAGTTCCCGATACACCGACAGCTTCTCGATATTATCTGTCAATGACAGTTCAACAGATGCGCTTCCAAAGTTGTGAAGAACAAGCATCTTTTCATTATCTTTTGTCATATACCATGCAGCAATGCTCTTGTACTTTTCATTCGATTCGTTATATACCGCATGTTTTGTCATTGTACCTTGAGCCAAAGCCGGATAGGTATTACGCAAACGGGTAAAAGAGAGATAGGTATTCAGCAACGAATTTGCATTTTCCTTCTGTTCTGCTACAGATTTTATACTCGAAGCCACGGTGGCATCAATCTTGTCCGTATAGGCAGTAGTATAATTATCTCCCCACAGCATCGGACTACGTACATATTCATCCGCCTTTTCCTTCGTTCCGTAGATACCCAATTCTTCCCCATAATAAATATAGGGTTCGCCCGGTGCGGTAAGCAATACGGCAGCCGCAAGTTTACACTTTGCCTCTGATTTTCCCAGTTTGGATGCTGTACGGTCTTCATCATGGTTGGATAGTTTGGTAGCTTCTATGTAATCGGCACGGTATCTCGCATATTTCTGTTGGAAAGAAAGTATGTCTTTCGCAAAGTAACAACCAGTGGAGTTGGCAATCGACCAATCCAGTTTATACCAGAAGTCAAACTCAAACAATGCGGGAAGTCCTTGATAATAAGGCGCCACCTCGTCACTACCCGAAAGGACTTCACCTACAATATAAATATCATCTGTATGCCCTTTCGATTTATAATATTCGTTCATATCATCATAGAACATTTTCAGGAAACGGGGATTCTCATCCGAAGTGGCACTGTGATAAATATGCTTCACCGCATCCAAACGGAATCCGTCAATTCCCTTGTCTATCCATTCTTTTGCAGCAGCGGATATTGCTTTATATGCCGGAGAGTTGGTAGCATCATCAATAGCACCGTAATTAAGGTCGGCAAACCAGTCTGTTTGGAAATGGGAATGGAAATTCCATGCTTCGACCGATGCAAACAATATGTCCTCAGGATTTGCATTACTCAAAGTAAAAGGCTTGCCCAACTGCACTTTACTTGCTTTAGACGGAGCTCCATACTTCGTTCCGTTGTCCCATGAAGTATTGCTTGTACGGATTAAAAAGCCCCAATCCGTATCAAGATCAACCGTTAACTCGTACTTATTATTGCCTCTCGCATAGAATTTCTTGCAAATGGCCTCACCATAATATAAGTACTTGGCATCTTGCGTGGTTACATCCGGATTATCCGAATCCGGAGTACCCCCTTCTGTAACTGTTATGGTGGGGCTTGCAGCATTAGACCAGTCGAGTACAAACTTATAATATCCTTTCATGGCATCACCTATACCAGCCGAAAACCATTCGCCTGCATTATATCCCGTAGAGCTTTCCCGCTTTATCATTGGAATTTTACCGGCAGTAATATCGGATTTCGGGTCTTGTGAGAAGATGTAATAGTTACGGTATTCATTGTTCGGAGAGGTCTTGGCTTCCTTAAACCAAGGATGTGCACTCCCCGTATGATTCATCACATAATCCAGATAAATTTTAATACCGAGGCTATGGGCTTTAGTAACCAACTCTTCAAAATCGGCCATCGTTCCATATTGCGGATTCAACCCTGAATAGTCTGTCACATCATATCCATGATATGACATAGCCGGATGAATAGGTGATAGCCAAATAGCCTTTATCCCTAAATCATTGAGGTAATCCAGTTTTGTAATAAGTCCTCTGATATCTCCACATTTATCACCATTACTGTCAGCGAAAGAATATACCAACAGCTGATAAGATATATCCGCCCTCTTTTCACCATCCCAATTGGCAGAAGATGCCGCAACATCTATCCAAATACCATCGTCATTGCCACTTCCACCACCAATTTCATCGTCACTGCATGCTATGAAGCAAAAGGGAATTATCCAAAATAAAAAAAGAAGAAGTAAGTTTACTTTTTTCATATCATTAGATTTTTCTGTTTAAAACTAATATCGAAAAGAAGAGAAGAGGCTACAATGAAGATTCATCCATTGTAGCCTCACTTTCTTTTATTCTTAAGACCTATTGGATAGTACCGGTATTTGTCCTAAAATCAAGAGTAACAGTCTTTCCGGTTTCTATCTGAACACAAGGTTCCTGATCGCCACCCTTACCACGGTATTCAATTTTACCATCTCGTAGCAGAAATTCAGACTGCCACCAATCAACTCCTTGAATTCCAGTAGACACATAAATACGCAGGTCTCCGTCTCCGGCTGCTACAGCCTCATAAGCAGTGCCATCTGACGACAAGGTGAAAGCAACTTCCGAATCATCCGGTCTACCTGCACCTGCATCTGCCATCCACCGGCACAAGCACCTCTTAAGAAGAGTTTCGGCTCAGCAAGAATAACTTTTCTGTTTATAGATTTTTATCCGCAGAAAGAGTACAAGATACAATTACCAAATAATATCCTGTATCAGCAACTTTTAAATTAGAACCACCAGCCGGATATTCACCATAACCTTTAGGATCCTCATTTTCCACTCCGAAATTCTCACCGGTACTCCAACTCTTTTCATTATTGAATTTCATTCCGTAACCTGCCTGCAAATAATAGATGCCCCAGAACATTCCATCATGCTATGAACAGGTATCATCTCAGGAGCTGTACTCCAATCCTGCTGCCATCCCCAAGCATCACCATTTACAAACATTTTTTCAGGTAATGTAGCAGAAGATGTATCTTCAGCTGTACAAACAGCTTTTGCAGAGAACTGCCCGGTACGCAAATCCAGTTTTAAGGTAACTGTATAGACACCGGCTTTGCCCACCTGAAAGTTTGCTCCACCACCTTTACACTCACTAAAAGCTTCTGATATTGCAGATGCATTATCACCATTATATCCCATATTAGTATGAAGTTTAACCTTACTACCTTGATAAGGGAATTCCAGCCCCCAATCACCTGAATAACGGAACTTCATTTCTTTCTTATCCAACGTTACATCACTAATAGTATATTCAACCGTAGCCTGAGTTTCATTATAACTTGCCTGCATGGCAGTTTCACCATTCCATTGCAAGGGAGTAGCATCACCGATAATACCGAATGTAGCAGGTATTATCGTCAGTTGATTATCAGCTTTATTCATAGCCACATAGTACAAACCATCCTCCGCAACAGTGAAAGGCGTACCACCGGCTGCTAAAGCTACTGTTTCAGCAGGAGTAGAAGCTACTACGTCACCCTTGCCATAATTTATCTCATTACCTTCCTCATCTACATTCAGAATGGTAAAACTTCCGTTTGACTTCAGCCAAGTGTAAATACCTATTACATTTGTACCTTCCGGAGCTCCATCCAACGGTGCAGCCACCAGTTGGGACGATGTAGCCGTAGCACTATAAATCGTAGCATCACCAGTGATATAAGCTCCCGGTTGAGCATCAGTAATGATTCTCCAGTTATCATTGCCTTCTTCACAACTTGTTCCCACCACCAACAGCAATAGGAGTGTTGTCATATATTGGAATACTTTTTTCATATTACTTTCCATTAAATCATTAATTATTAATAACCGTAATTTTGAGTCAGTTTACCATTCAAGCTCAATACATCTTCATGAATCGGGAATACAGTAGTATAACCAGTATCTTCTTTCGGCAACTGAGGTCTATCAGTATATGCGCGGGTAAACT
>ENA-OQAA01000643-OQAA01000643.1-human-gut-metagenome-genome-assembly--contig:-NODE-643-length-22477-cov-2.699418_pt1 | contig 22477 bp, 26 predicted proteins | sample MGYA00242489_ERZ504515 | MGnify/ENA primary metagenome ERZ504515 (study PRJEB26092, sample SAMD00036237) | human gut metagenome | host: Homo sapiens | study: EMG produced TPA metagenomics assembly of... | reverse complement strand
CAAGTCCAAGCTGAACCCCGCACTCGAAATCGAGGGATTCCTGCTGACCATGTATGACTCGCGCTGCGCCAGGCCAACCAGATATACGACGAGGTGAAACGCCACTTCCAGGAACTGGTGTTCAACACCGTCATCCAGCGCAATGTAAAACTGAGCGAAGCCCCCAGCTACGGACTCCCCACAATCCTGTACGATGCGGACTCCACCGGAGCCAAAAACCACATCGCACTGGCAAAAGAGTTAATCAGCCACAACGAGGACTAACCGTCCGCATGGCAAACATAGTAAACAGTAAATCGTAAAACAGAAAAGAATAGATGGTACAGAAAAGAAATGCATTAGGACGTGGGCTGGACGCCCTGCTCTCCATGGATGAGGTGCAGACCGAAGGCTCTTCCTCTATCAATGAAATAGAATTGTCGAAGATTGCCGTCAACCCCAATCAGCCCCGCCGCAGTTCGACCAGACAGCGTTGCAGGAGCTTGCCGATTCTATTGCAGAGATTGGTATCATCCAGCCTATCACCCTGCGTAAGCTGTCCGATGATGAATACCAGATTATTGCCGGTGAACGCCGCTTCCGCGCCTCGCAAATGGCAGGGCTGACGAGCATCCCCGCCTATATCCGCACGGCCGACGACGAGAATGTCATGGAAATGGCGCTCATCGAAAACATACAGCGCGAGGACCTGAACTCCGTGGAAATAGCGCTTGCCTACCAGCACCTGCTGGAACAATACGGACTGACGCAGGAACGCCTCAGCGAACGCATAGGCAAGAAGCGTACCACCATTGCCAACTACCTGCGCCTGCTGAAACTGCCGGCTCCCATCCAGATGGGATTGCAAAACAAGCAGATAGACATGGGGCACGCCCGTGCACTGGTAACGCTGGGAGACCCCAAACTGCAAGTGAAGATTTTTGAAGAGATACTCGAACAAGGTTATTCCGTACGCAAAGTAGAGGAAATCGTGAAATCCCTGAGCGAAGGAGAAGCCGTGAAAAGCGGCGGCCGCAAGATAGCCCCCAAGCGCGCCAAACTGCCCGAAGAGTTCAATATGCTGAAGCAGCAGCTTTCCAGTTTCTTCAGCACCAAAGTACAGTTGACCTGCTCCGAAAAAGGCAAAGGAAAAATCAGTATCCCGTTCAGTAACGAAGAAGAACTGGAACGTATCATCGGTATTCTCGATACGCTGAAAAAATAAATGACAAAGAAGAGAAGAATATATCAAATCAGTATCGCCCTGCTGCTTTGCCTGATGCAGACGGCAGGGATTGCTATGTATGGTCAGAGCCGCCCGCGTGCCGCCGCAAAGAGGATACACAGGCTGCAGGCAGACTCTCTTGCCGCCGTACGGCAAGCAGCGCGGATGCAGGCCGACAGCCTGAACCGGACTATGGAAGAAGTGCCGCCTCTCCAAGCCGTTGCCCCGGCAGACAGCATTGCCACTGCCGACAGCATTGCCGCCGAGAACAAGAAAAAGTTGCTGGAAATGACTTCCGCTCCCGTCCTGAAAGAATCGGAAGTGCCGGCAGACAGCCTCAAAAAAGAAATCGATCAGAAAATATGGGTTCCCAACCCTACAAAAGCCACCTGGCTGGCGCTCGTAATTCCCGGCGGCGGACAAATCTACAACCGGAAATACTGGAAATTGCCCATATTCTACGGCGGCTTTGCCGGATGTGCCTATGCCTTGACGTGGAACAGCAAAATGTACAAGGACTACTCCACCGCATATAAAGACGCGATGAACGGCAATATGCAGTCCAGCAGCATCACCGACCTGCTGCCGCCCGGATACAAGATTTCCGAAACCCAGTTGAAAGAGCTGTTGCGCAAGCGCAAGGACACCTATCGCAGATACCGCGATTTAAGTATCTTCGCCTTCATCGGAGTATACCTGCTGTCCGTCATCGATGCCTATGTGGATGCCGAACTGTCCAATTTCGACATCACCCCCGACCTCAGCATGAAAGTGGAGCCAGCTGTCATCGACAACCGGATAAACAACTCCTCCAACCGCTCCGTGGGGTTGCAGTGCAGTTTCCGATTTTAAAAACAAATAAACAGATTTATCCATGACAAATAAACCTACATATATGAAAAGAATAATCGCGGGTTCCTCACTTCTGTTCAGCATACTGCTGGCAACTCCGCAAGCATACGCCCAAGAAAGCGTAGATGTCATTATCCGCGAAAACGGAACGGAACGGCGGGAAGTCATCGACCTGCCAAGAGCATGACCTACCCTGTAGACAGCCTGCTCAGCGACTGGAAAGCCAAGAACTACATAGATTTAGGAAAGGATTGCAGCACCTCTACCGTCAATCCCCAATTCAGCGATTCCGTATACATCGACCGGCTCTCGCGCATGCCGACCATTATGGAGATGCCCTATAACGAGATTGTACGCAAATTCATCGACATGTATACCGGACGCCTCCGCAACCAGGTGGCTTTCATGCTGAGTGCCTGCAACTTCTACATGCCCATTTTCGAAGAGGCGCTCGACACTTACGGGCTGCCGCTGGAACTGAAATATCTGCCGATTATCGAGTCTGCGCTTAATCCCTCGGCCGTATCCCGTGCCGGAGCCTCCGGCCTGTGGCAGTTCATGCTGAACACCGGCAAGATATACGGCCTGGAAAGCAACAGCCTTGTGGACGAACGCCGCGACCCGATTAAGGCTACCTGGGCCGCCGCACGCTACCTGAAAGATATGTATGCCATCTACAGGACTGGAACCTGGTAATCGCCGCCTACAACTGCGGCCCCGGCACCATCAACAAAGCCATCCGGCGCGCAGGCGGCAAAACGGATTATTGGGAAATATACAACTATCTGCCCAAAGAAACACGCGGATACGTACCCGCTTTTATAGCCGCCAACTACGTAATGACGTACTACTGCAAGCACAATATCTGCCCGATGGAAACCAATATTCCGGACGCCACAGATACCATACAGGTGAACCGCAACCTGCATTTCGAACAAATCACGGATGTTTGCGGCATCGGAATGGATGAGTCAAAAGCCTGAATCCCCAGTACAAGAAGAATATCATTCCGGGAGACAGCAAGCCTCAGACACTCCGTCTGCCTATAAACTACATCAGCACTTTCATCGACAGCAAGACACGATTTACGCCCACCGCAGTGCGGAACTGTTTAAAAACCGCAGAACCGTTTCCGTGGCCAATACCCGCAGCACAGCACGTAGCAGCAAAGGGAAAAGTTCTTCACAGGGCGACGTCACCTACCACAGAATACGCAATGGGGAAACCCTGTCGACCATCGCCCGCAAATATGGCGTCACCGTCAACCAGATAAAAAGCTGGAACGGATTGAGAAGCACCAGAATCAATGCGGGAAAGAGGCTGAAGATTTACAAATAAAAACATAAATGCTTGTCCGGTGTTGAAAATTGCTTATTTTTGCAAAAAGTGAAGAAGAAAGGAGAAACAGTATATGGAAGAGAGCGTAAGCCAGAAGGAGAAAGAGAGAGCCGAAGAAGCAATGATTGAACAGGCATTCCAGGAACTGTTGAACGATTACTTGGCAACCAAACACCGCAAGCGTGTCGAAATAATAACCAAGGCATTCAATTTTGCCAATCAGGCACATAAGGGAATCAAACGCCGCTCGGGCGAACCGTATATCATGCACCCCATCGCCGTAGCGAAGATTGTGTGCAATGAGATAGGGCTGGGGTCTACTTCCATCTGCGCCGCCCTGCTGCACGATGTGGTGGAAGACACCGATTACACCGTCGAGGATATCGAAAACATCTTCGGCCCCAAAATCGCCCAAATCGTTGACGGACTGACCAAAATTTCGGGCGGCATCTTCGGCGACCGCGCCTCGGCGCAGGCAGAGAACTTCAAGAAACTGCTGCTTACCATGTCCGACGACATCCGCGTTATCCTCATAAAGATAGCCGACCGGCTGCACAATATGCGCACACTCGGTTCCATGCTGCCCAACAAGCAGTTCAAGATAGCCGGTGAAACATTGTATATCTATGCACCGCTTGCCAACCGGCTGGGGCTGTACAAGATAAAGACGGAACTGGAAAACCTGAGCTTCCGTTACGAGCATCCGGAAGAATACCGCGAGATAGAAAAGAAACTTGAAGCGACAGCCGTAGAACGCGACAAGGTTTTCAAAGAGTTCACCGCTCCGATACGTGCCCAACTGGATAAAATGGGATTGAAATACCGTATCCTTGCCCGCATCAAATCCATCTATTCCATTTGGAACAAGATGCAGACAAAGCATGTGCCGTTCGAGGAAATCTACGACCTGCTTGCCGTACGTATCATCTTCGAGCCCCGTAACATGGAAGAAGAGCTGAATGACTGCTTCAACATATACGTATCCATATCCAAAATATACAAACCGCATCCCGACCGCCTGCGCGACTGGGTGAGCCACCCGAAAGCCAACGGCTATCAGGCCCTGCACGTCACCCTCATGGGCAATAACGGACAATGGATCGAAGTCCAGATTCGCAGTGAACGTATGAACGACGTTGCCGAACAGGGATTCGCCGCACATTGGAAGTATAAGGAAGGCGGCGGCAGCGAGGATGAGGCGAGCTGGACAAATGGTTGCGTACCATCAAGGAGATACTCGATGACCCCCAACCGGATGCCATTGATTTTCTGGATACAATCAAGCTGAACCTGTTTGCTTCGGAAATCTTTGTGTTTACTCCGAAAGGCGAAATCAAGACCATGCCGCAGAACTCCACAGCACTGGACTTTGCCTTCTCCCTGCACACCGACATCGGCAGCCATTGCATCGGCGCCAAAGTAAACCACAAGCTTGTTCCCCTCAGCCATAAGTTGCAGAGCGGCGACCAGGTAGAGGTTCTTACATCCAAATCGCAACGCGTGCAACCGGAATGGGAAGCTTATGCCACTACCGCCCGTGCCCGTGCCAAAATCGCATCCATCCTGCGCAAAGAAGCGAAAGCACATCAGAAAGAGGGCGAGGCAATCCTTGCAGACTTTCTCAGGAACGAGGATATACGCATGGATGACTCCGCAATAGACAAGCTCACCCGCCTGCACAATTTCCATACCCGCGACGAGCTGTTCGTTGCCGTGGGCAGCAAGAAACTCGTATTGGGTGATGCGGACCGGAACGCCTTCAAGGAAAAACAAAGCACCAACTGGAAGAAATTCCTGACTTTCTCGTTCGGCAATAAAGACAACAAAGACACGAAGGAGCAGTCCGAAGAGAAAGTTCCGCAAGAAAAAATCAATACCAAGCAGATATTGAAACTGACGGAAGAGACCATCCAGAAGAACTATATCATGGCCGACTGCTGCCACCCCATCCCCGGCGACGATGTATTGGGATATATAGACGAGCAGAACCGGATAATCATACACAAACGCCAATGTCCGGTAGCCGCACGCCTCAAGAGCAGCTATGGCAACCGTATCATGCCACCGAATGGGACACCCACAAGGAGTTGTCATTCCTCGTGACGATTTATCTGAAAGGTATCGACAGTATGGGATTGCTGAACGAAGTAACGCAGGTCATCTCCCGCCAGCTGAATGTCAATATTCGCAAGCTGACGATTGAAACCACCGACGGTATTTTTGAAGGTAAGATACAACTTTACGTACACGATGTGGACGATGTACGCAGCATCTGCGACAACCTGAAACAGATACAGAACATCAAACAGGTGACAAGAATAGAAGGATAACCCCTATCCGGGCTGTTCCTTCATAAGATTCTCTTTCAATGCCTCTACATCCTCATAAGTAAAGGCATCGAGGGATTCTTTCATACCGATAAGTTCTTCACGGATACTTTTCAGCCGCTCTACGATTTCAAAATTCCGGAGAGTGGCTTCCTTATTGTCTTTCATGCGCTGGCGTGCGCCGGGCAGCGTCATGCCGCGCTCCTTGACCAGATGATAAATCAACTTCACCGTTTCAATATCTTCCTTACGGTATTGGCGTATCCCCCGCCCTCCCTTCTTCGGTCTGAGCTGCGGAAACTCCTTCTCCCAGAAACGCAGCAGCGATTCGTTGACATCGAACATTCTGGCAACCTCGCTGATGGAGTAATATAGTTTCAGTTCTTTATCGGTATTCAGCATAACAGCCTGTCAGTTAAACATTCATAATCCGCTAATCCATCATTTTTCCATGATTTGCCGCAATCTGTATCATACGGTCGTAGTCTTCGGCACTTAAATCCATAAAGTAATAATTCACAGGATTTACGACCTGCCCTTTCACATGCACTTCGTAGTGCAGGTGAGGTCCTGTACTTTTGCCGGTACTTCCAACCGCACCGATAACCTCGCCCCGCACCACCCGTTTGCCGAGTTTGGTACGGAATCCCTGCAAGTGGGCATACCACGTCTGGTAACCGAAGCCATGATCCACGATGATAAGATTTCCATAACCGGTTTCCCATCCCATTTTAACAACAGTGCCGTCACCGGTTGCATATACATCCGTTCCCGGATGGGCCGAAAAGTCCATGCCGGCATGAAAACGGGTAGTTCCGTAAATAGGTCGATGCGCGTTCCATAACCGGAAGCGGTCTTGCGCAAATCCTTATTGGAAATGGGCTGAATGGCAGGGATGCAACGCAGCATTTCATCATGGTTCTTGCACATCTCCACCACATCATCGAACGAACGGGACTGGATATAAAGCTGCTTCGTGAGCATATCCATTTTCTGCGTAGTATTCACCACCAAATCGGAATTGGCCATATCCATCAGATGTTCGTAACGGTTTGTACCGCCGTATCCTGCCTTACGGATAGCCGAGGGAATAGGGTCGGCCTGGAATATTACGCGATACAGGTTATCGTCGCGTTGCTGCACATCCTGCAATACTCCCATAGCCTCGTCCATTCTCCGCGAAAGGACGTTATACTGCGCCTGAAGCCGGCTGTTTTCTTTCCGCAGTTCCTTCTCGGACGGCGAACCGAAAATCAGCAACAGTACGATAAAGCCGCCGGCTCCCAACCCCATACCGAAAAACAACCGGCGCAATATGCTCAACGCCCGTTGCCGGACGGTAGGATAAATTCGGTCGTAAGTCTGTGTCCGCGGATTATAAATGTAGTAAACTTTGCGCATCGAGAGTAAATATTTCATTATCAATGCGGCAAAAATACGAAAAAACAAGCTATCTTTGCACAGTTTTTTCAAGAATTATAAGATTTATGATTTATGATTTATGATTTCATAGAAAGATGGGTCATAGAATGCGTAAGTCATAAATCGCAAGCTGTAAATCGGAAATCATAAATCATAAATAAGAAGTATGTTGACTGCAAATGAAATCAGAGACTCGTTCAAGAGTTTCTTCGAAAGTAAAGGTCACCAGATTGTGCCTTCGGCTCCTATGGTGATTAAGGACGACCCCACGCTGATGTTTACCAACGCGGGTATGAACCAGTTTAAAGATATTATTTTGGGGAATCACCCGGCGAAATATAAAAGAGTGGCAGACTCACAGAAGTGCCTGCGCGTCAGCGGAAAGCACAATGACCTGGAAGAAGTGGGGCACGATACGTACCACCACACCATGTTCGAGATGCTGGGCAACTGGTCGTTTGGCGACTACTTCAAGAAAGAAGCCATCTCCTGGGCATGGGAATATCTGGTCGATGTGCTGAAACTCGATCCGAAAGACCTCTACGCCACCGTATTCGAAGGCAGCCCCGAAGAAGGCCTGGAACGCGACAACGAAGCCGCTTCCTATTGGGAACAGTTCCTGCCGAAAGACCATATCCTTAACGGAAACAAACACGATAATTTCTGGGAAATGGGTGATACCGGCCCTTGTGGCCCGTGCTCCGAAATTCACGTGGATTCACGTTCGGAAGAAGAAAAGGCCAAAGTACCCGGTTCGCAACTGGTGAACAAAGACCATCCGCAGGTTATCGAGATATGGAACCTTGTATTCATGCAGTTCAACCGCAAGGCAGACGGCAGCTCGAAGGACTTCCCGCCAAAGTAATCGACACCGGTATGGGCTTTGAACGCCTGGTACGTACACTGCAAGGCAAGACTTCCAACTACGACACCGATGTTTTCCAACCGATACTGAAAGCCATCGGCGACATGACGGGAGCCACATACGGCAAAAACGAACAGCAGGACATCGCCATGCGCGTAATTGCCGACCACATCCGTACAATCGCTTTCTCCATCACCGACGGTCAGCTTCCGAGCAATGCCAAGCAGGTTACGTAATCCGCCGTATCCTCCGCCGTGCAGTGCGCTACGGCTACACGTTCCTCGGACAGAAGCAGGCTTTCATGTACAAGTTGTTGCCCGTACTCATCGAGAACATGGGCGGCGCATACCCCGAGTTGAATGCACAGAAAGAACTGATAGCCAAAGTCATTAAAGAAGAAGAAGATTCTTTCCTCCGTACTTTGGAGACCGGTATCCGTCTGCTGGATAAGACCATGGCGGATGCCAAGGCAGCCGGCAAGACCGAAATCAGCGGTAAAGACGCCTTTACGCTCTATGATACGTTCGGCTTTCCGCTCGACCTCACCGAACTCATCCTCCGCGAAAACGGCATGACCGCCGACATCAAAGAGTTCGATGCCGAAATGCAGCAGCAAAAGCAACGTGCACGCAATGCCGCCGCCGTTGAAACCGGAGACTGGATTACACTGCAGGAAGGCACTACCGAATTTGTAGGCTACGATTATACGGAATATGAGACATCCATTCTGCGCTACCGCCAGATAAAGCAAAAGAACCAGACACTGTTCCAGATTGTACTGGACAAGACTCCGTTCTATGCCGAAAGCGGCGGACAGGTAGGCGATACCGGCGTACTGGTCAATGAGTTCGAAACAATTGAAGTCATCGACACCAAAAAGGAGAACAACCTTCCTATCCACATCACCAAGAAGCTGCCCGAACACCTGGAAGCACCGTTCATGGCATGTGTAGATACGGACAAACGTGCCGCCTGCGCCGCCAACCACTCTGCTACCCACTTGCTGGATGCCGCATTGCGCGAGGTATTGGGCGACCACGTAGAGCAAAAGGTTCTTTGGTGACTCCGGACTCATTGCGTTTCGACTTCTCGCACTTCCAAAAAGTGACGGACGAGGAAATCCGCCAGGTGGAACACATCGTGAATGCCAAGATACGTGCCAACATTCCTTTGAAAGAGTACCGCAACATACCTATCGAAGAAGCCAAGGAACTGGGCGCCATCGCTCTTTTCGGCGAAAAGTACGGTGACCGTGTACGTGTCATCCAGTTCGGTTCTTCCATTGAATTCTGCGGTGGTACGCACGTAGCCGCTACCGGAAACATCGGAATGATGAAGATTGTATCCGAAAGTTCCGTTGCCGCCGGTGTCCGCCGTATCGAAGCCTATACCGGAGCACGCGTAGAGGAGATGCTCGATGCCTTCCAGGATACGATGCGCGATTTGAAAGCACTCTTCAACAACGCCCCCGACCTGTCAGGCGCCATCCGCAAATACATCGAAGAGAACGCCGGTCTGAAGAAACAGGTGGAAGATTTCATGAAAGAGAAAGAAGCACAACTGAAAGAGAAACTTCTACAGAATATCCAAGAGGTGAACGGTACGAAGGTTATCAAGTTCTGTGCAGCCATGATACCCGCCGACACGGTTAAGAACATCGCATTCCAACTGCGCGGAGAGATTACGGAAAACCTTTTCTTCGTTGCGGGAACGGTATTCGAAGGCAAACCGATGCTGACAGTGATGCTGAGCGACAACCTCGTAGCCGGCGGACTGAAAGCCGGTAACCTTGTGAAAGAAGCCGCCAAGCTGATACAAGGCGGCGGCGGCGGTCAGCCCCACTTTGCAACTGCCGGCGGAAAGAACCCTGACGGCTTGAGCGCAGCCGTAGACAAAGTCCTGGAACTGGCAGGATTATAATCCGTAAGATTGCCGGAGAGGCAGATATTTCAACTTCAATTTACAATAAAAGGAGAAGCCATCGCTTCTCCTTTTGTTTTTCCCGCTTGCAACTCCTGCCCGAAAGGCCCGGCTTCTATTCCAACTTCAACAGGAAGTGCTCGCGATAAATGACCGTCACCCCCTCAGGCAGCAGTCCGGGCGAACAGAACGGGGTTACATTCTCTGCAAGCACGCATATCACCGTAGCCACTCCTTCACTTCCGGCAAGGCTTCGCGTAAAGATTCTCTGCTCTCCGTCATAAGTAAACCGCCACAGCGCATGTACGTCCCCGTCTTCCCCTGCCATCGGAACTGTCTCGTAACTTCCCGTAAGAGGTGCATCTTCCTTCCCCGTAGGATAGATTTCCAGCACTCCCTTATCCAGGTAATAGGAAGAGCTTGTCGGGTATCAACACATAATATCCGGAATCTTCCAGCCAGGAACGGCCGGAGAGTTCTTCCGACACCTTACCCAACAGTTCCACGGGCGCATCGCCGCTGATTCCATATTCAAATCCCTGCTTCGACATCTTATATTCCCGACGCTCTTTCACCGTAATGCGCAATTGCGCACCGGACCCGGAACCGTCCATCACCCGCACTACCGTTTCTCCCGCCGCCAAAGGCTGTATGCTTATACGCCTGTAACCGTTGCTATCACCTGCAAACGTTACGGCAGCCACCGATTCATGCTCATTCGTCAAGGTATAAGCACCATCGCCACCGTCTATGCCTAGCACCGTTTCCCCTTCGGTTTCGGAAAGGAAGAAAGCCAGAGACGAGACCAGGTTATCACATGTTCCAACCTGATAAACCGGTTCCGCACCCTCAAAAAGCACCACACTGCGATAATCGTCCTTACAGCCGGAAACGGCAAACAGCAACCATACCAAAATCAAAAGAAAATACTGTTTCTTCATAATCGTCAGATAACAATTGTTCTATCTGTAAAAATACAGAAAATAACGGAATACTGCATCATTATCCGTCTCTTTTTCAGCAGATCTGCTCTTTCGGATAGTTCACCAGATAAAGAGTGCCCGTGGCCCGGTAAATGCCGTATAAAGCCAACGGAAATAATCGGGCGTCAGATATTCGTCCGTCATATACCCCTGGTCCAGAAAAACATTCTTCCACTGCCCGCCCTGCGCCTTATGGCACGTCACGGCATAGGCATACTTCACTTGCAAGGCATTGTAATAAGGGTCGGCTTTCATCTTCTTCATCCGTTCCCGCTTCACGGTGATATCGGCATAATCTTCGAGAACGGTATAGAAAAGGCGGTCGTTATCCGCCTTGGGCAGTGCAGGCGCATCGCTGTGCAATGTATCCAGCAGAAGATTTGCTTCCAGTTCGAAGTTGTCGTAATCGGGAAATTCCAGCGTGACATCCGCAAAACGGAAACCATACAGTTCGCGGGTGCGGCGCACACGGCGCACCACCGCTGTCTCGCCGTTGGCTATAAAGTCCATCTCCTTCTGTTTTTCCGTCCAGTAATAATTATTTTTCGCCACCATCAGCAAGTCGCCCGTATTCAGTTCATCTTCCCGCCAGAGTATCCGGGAGCGGATGCCGTTATTGTAGATATTGGCACGCTTGTTGGAGCGGCATATCACAATCGTCTCGTCCAGCCCGTCGCGGTCGTAACACGTTTCGAGCGCATCTATCAGTTCATCGCCCGGCAGAACTTTGATGTCGGCAAACCCCGCAACCTTTATCTTCGGCAGAGCCTCGCAGGCATCTTCGGCAATCAGTTGCCGCAAGCGCGTAGCTTCCACAAAATACCCGATTGCTGCTCCTGGCGTACCACTTGGTCAAGTCCACTTCCTGCACCTCCAGTCCGTAGCCTTTCAAGGCATCTGCAAACAGAGCGGGACTCTGCTCCTCGCCCACCGGCGGAAGCTGTGCCGTATCTCCCATCAGCAAAAGGCGGCATCCCATACCCGAATAGACAAACTGCACCAAGTCGTCCAGCAAACGCCCCGTGCCGAATGCCGAACCCGACAGACCGTCATTGGCAATCATCGACGACTCATCGACAATATATAATGTATGAGTTGTCAAATTATCGTTCACCGAAAAGTTGCCCGTCTCATTGGAAAAAGATTGCTGTCTATAAATTTTTTTATGAATTGTAAACGCCGGATGTCCCGCATAAGCGGAGAAAACCTTCGCCGCCCGCCCCGTTGGAGCCAGTAATACCGACTTCTGTTGCAGCTTGTCCAAAGTCCTGACCAGAGCGCCCACCAGCGAGGTCTTACCCGTACCTGCATAGCCACGGAGCAGAAAAACCGTCTCACTACGGGGCGCGAGAAGGAAGTCCGACAAAGATTTTATAGCAATTTCCTGCTCCGGAGTTGGTTGATAAGGAAATTTTCCTTAATTTGCCTTTCTAAATAGTTATTTATCATTTTTGTAAGAGAAAAAAGTAACGGGAACTGTCGTTTTTAAATTTATTTCTTTTATTTTTGCGGTGCGAATATAACAACTAAAAAACATATTTATCATGAAAACAGTTTTTAATATCGTTTTAGGCTTGTGTGCCCTGCTTTGGTTTACATCTGCTATGCCAGCATCATGGGTCCTATAAACTTTGAAAAAGCCAAGAAACAAAGAGACGCAGCAGTAATTGCCCGCCTTATCGACATTCGTAAAGCGCAGTTGGAATACCGTGGTTTGCACAACCAGCAATATACTGCCAGCTTCGATACGTTGATTGACTTCGTAAAGAATCAGAAACTTCCGTTTATCTTCAAGCAGGGTGAATTGGACGACAAGCAGTTGGAAGACGGCTTGACTGAAAAGAAGGCTATCAACATCATCAATAAGCCAAAAAGACGGGCAACTATGCAGAGTCAAAAAAATGGGGATTGGAAAACTTCAAACGCGATACCATGTGGGTAGCCGTGCTGGACACTATCTTCCCGAAAGGCTTCAATGCCGACTCTATGAGATATGTTCCTTTCGGCAACGGTGCACAGTTTGAAATGGCTATCAAGAACGATACTGCCAAATCCGGTGCTCCTTTCTGCCTGCTCGAAGTCAAGACTCCGTATGAAGTATATCTGAACGGTCTCGACAAAACAGGAAATCGCTAACCTGAAAGATGTTCAAACCAAGTTGGGCAAATACTCAGGTCTGATGATCGGTAGCCTGGAAACAGCCAACAACAACGCCGGTAACTGGGAATAATCCACCGACACAATACGTATGATAGAAACGACTGATTTTAGTAAATCGGAACAATATACCTTATCCATCCGTCTGAGTACGGATGGATTTTCTTTTTCTATATTCAATCCGCTCGGCGAAGGCAGATTTTCTTTCCACGAGCACGGAGTGGACGATTCCCTGTCCCTCACTGCCAACCTGAAACAGGCTTTCCGCGAAACGGACTGGCTGAAGAATCCTTTCCGCCGTATCAATGTCCTTATGGCAGGCAAACGCTTTACATTCATTCCGTTGGAATTCTTTGAGGACGAACAGGCGGAAACCGTATTCTATCATAATCACTCCAGACAAGACAACGAACTGGTGCAATACAACATCTTGCATAAGAACAATATAGTCGTACTGTTTGGAATGGACAAAAGCGCCTGCTCCCTTTTACGCGAACAGTATCCCGACGTCCGTTTCTATGCGCAGGCAAGCCCTCTCATAGAGTACTTTGCGGCAAAGAGCCGCCTGGCAATTGCCGGAAAATGTATGTGCACCTGCGCAAAGAAGCAGCAGAGATATACGCCTACGAACGCGGCCGGCTGGCATTCGCCAACACCTTTGCCTGCAAGGAGACAAACGACCGCCTCTATTACATTCTCTGTGTATGGAAGCAGCTCGGCATGGCGCAGGAACGCGACGAGCTCCACCTCACCGGCGAACTGTACGACAAAGAGCAACTGCTGTCCGAACTGAAAAAATTTATCCGGCAGGTATTCATCATGAACCTGCCGCCAATCTCGACCTACAAGCCATCAACCTATGCGAGTAATAAGCGGAATATACAAAAGAAGGCGTTTCGACGTGCCCCATACTTTCAAGGCACGCCCCACAACCGATTTCGCCAAAGAGAATCTGTTTAATGTACTGTCCAACTACATGGACTTTGAAGAAGGCGTACGCGCACTCGATTTATTTGCCGGCACAGGCAGCATCAGCATCGAGCTTGTGTCCAGAGGCTGCGACCAGGTAATCAGCGTAGAGAAAGACCGCGACCATTACGCTTTCATCTGCAAGGTAATGAAAGAGCTCAAGACCGATAAATGCCTGCCTGTCCGCGGCGATGTATTCAGATACATACAAGGCAGCCGCGAACGGTTCGACTTTATCTTTGCCGACCCGCCGTACGGGCTCAAAGAGCTTGAAACCCTGCCCGACCTCATTTTCGACAACAACCTGCTGAAAGAAGACGGCCTGTTCGTGCTGGAACATGGAAAAACCAATAACTTCGAAGAACATCCTTGCTTTTTGGAAAGAAGAATCTACGGCAGTGTCAATTTCTCTTTCTTCGGCATTCAAGCTGAAAGCTACAGTAACGGTGCCAGCAGCCGCACTATGCTTTCTGCCGCCTTACGGTGCCAGGGACGTTTCTCCCAATTCTTGGAGAATACCTGCACACATTCCCGCTGGTCCTGCAAGAATATCTCACGCATCTGCAATGCGGTCTCGGTGTCGTATATAAAGGCATTCACCTCAAAATTATGCTCGAAACTGCGGAAATCCACGTTCGTAGAGCCTACTGTGGACAATTCGTCATCCGATACCATGAGTTTGGAGTGCAGGAAACCTTTTTTATAAAAGTACACCTTGACACCTGCACGCAACGCCTCTGCCAGATACGAGCAGGAGCCAGATGCGTCAGCCTGTTATCCGCACGATAAGGCAGCATAAGACGCACATCCACCCCTGCCAGTGCAGCCGTCTGCATGGCTACGAGCACGGCTTCCGTCGGGAGAAAATAAGGAGTCTGTATATAAAAGTATTTCCGGGCGCCGGTTATCGCCATGACAAGTCCCTGCATGATTTCTTTCCAGGGACCTATCGGCTCGGCCGTTACAATCTGCGCCAGTGAAGTGCCGCAGACATCCACCTTCGGGAAGTAGCGGGCAGACGTAATCAAGGTACGGTCTACAAAATACCAGTCGAGCAGAAAAGCCGTTTGCAGACCATGCACAACCTTACCTTCCAGCAGCAGGTGCGTATCACGCCAGATGCCCCATGAAAAGCCGCGCATATAACGTTCGGCCAGGTTCATTCCGCCTACAAAGCCCACGCGCCCGTCAATGACTACAATCTTGCGGTGGTTGCGGTAATTCACCTTGCTGGTGAACAAAGGAAAACGTACTTTCAGGAAACTGCGCACTTCCACTCCCGCCTCGCGCATCTGTTCATAAAAGCGGTTGGGAACATGCCAGCATCCCACATCATCATAAATCACACGCACTTCCACTCCCTGCTTCGCTTTCTCCATCAGCACATCGCGCACCATACGCCTACGGCGTCATCCTCGAAGATATAAAACTCCATGTGGATGTGCCTGGTCGCCTTTTGCAATTCGCGCAACAAGGATTGAATCATGGAAAGTCCCCGCGTATAGACTTCCACACGGTTTCCATCGAAAGGAAAAGCCTGGTTGGTGTTGCGAAACAGAGAGATAAGGCGTCCGTAATTTGCCGGAAGCGCACAGGAATCCTGGGCAAGATATTCGGCCATCGGCTTCTTCAACAGACGGTTGTAACTCTTCTTGCCAATGACACGCACCCGCCTTTGGCTGCGGCCGAAGAAGAAGTAAAACACCAGTCCCACCACCGGAAGGAACATCAGCACCAATATCCACGCCATTGTCTTTACCGGATTACGGTTATCGAGAATGATAACCGTGATTGTTCCGATAATTGCGCCAAAATAGATAATATCGAATGCTACTGTGGCAATCAGGCCGGCTATGAAGTTCCAATCAAGCATACATTTGTCACAAGAAGAAATAAGTCCCGAATAAAAATCAAAACAGATTTTAAAACAAATATATGAAAAAGGAAGGAAGTTTTACGACCTATTACATTGATTAACATTAGAACGGACGCCGCCCGCCGCCAAAGCCACCCCGGTGGCCGCCCGGACCAGGACCGCCGAAGCCTTGCCTGCCACGCATGCTTTCGCGCGCACCCTTACCGCCAAAAATATTCAAACGGTAAATGAAATGCAGCATGCAGTAGCTGTTGACACCATTATAAGACGACACCGACCGGCCATCCGCCGTCAACGAGCGGCTGATGTTGCTCTGTTGTTTCAGGATATCGTACATCTCGAAGCTCACAGTCGCCGCACCTTTCAGGAACGATTGCGAAAGTTGCGCGTTCCAGATCAACTCGTTGCGGTTCATGCTGCTGTCCGTATAGCCGCGGCGGCTTTGATTGGTGATATTGGTGGAAAGCGTCATCTTCCAGGGCATCGTGATGTTGGTCAGCGCACCGTAGGAGAAGGTATAGGGATTCTGGTTATTCTCCGGGCGCAATTTGCTGCGCTCTGCCGTATAGGAAACCGAACCGTTCACTCCGAATTCAAACCAGTCGTTGCGGTAGGCCCCGTTCACCCGCTCGCTCAGCATAAGTTCGGTAGTGGTATTCTTGTTATCCTGTTTCGTATTCTGATCGTATAGGAAAGCCACGTTGTTATTGTATCTGAGTTGCGAAAAAGAGTTTACCGTAAACTTCTTGTTCTTCAACGCCGTATTGAATCCGAACATACCGAAAGCGCTCCAGTTGCCGTTGATATTCTTGGGCGTAGTGGTCCGTCCGCCGGTTTGCTCGTTGTACACCGTACTGTTGCTGATGCTGTTCTGCGTGGTCGAGAAGCTGAGATGTGTCATCATTCCGCGCTGCAACTCCCCATTATAAGTATTGTAGAAGAGGCGCATATTGTGCGTAAATGCCGGCTTCAGTCCCGGATTTCCGACTCTGATGTTCAGCGGATTCGAGTTGTCGGCAATAGGCAGCAGGTTCTCCATGCTCGGCTGACTGCTGCGTCCACGATACATAAAACGCAACTGGCTCACTTTAGAAAAACGGTAACGGAAATCAATATTCGGGGCAAAGTTGAATACGTTTCGGGCCGTATCAATCATATAATCCCCGCGCTTATAGGACAATACCGAATGCTGCGGCTGGAAAGACATCCCCGCACTCAACTGATACTTCTCACGGATGAAGCGCAACGACACGGACGCATCGTGGTTGTAGTATCTGTACTCCGCATATTTGCCCAGGCTATCCACGGCATGCGACTCGTATCCGGACGGCAAAGGCCCGTTGATGTCCCACTCCGGATAGTCCAGCATATCGAATGTGGTCTTGTCGCTCTCGCTGTACTTGTATTGGAACTGATAGCTGAACTGCAGGAAAGTGGCGCGTGCAATCGGTTCGCTGTACGTAACCTGGGCGCTATAATTATAATTGTTGGTCGGTGTTGTGATATACTGGTTGCGATACAGCACGGAGTCTCCGCCCAACGCGTTCAATATCTGGTAATAGCGGGTTTCCGACTGCCTGTACTGGTCGTTGTCGTTGTCGCCGTAGCTAAAGCGTCCGCGGAAGGTTATGTTACGTCCGCGGTTATTCAGCTTCCTGTTGAGTTGCAGCGTGGCGGACGTCGAAATGCTTTTGCTTTTGGTCAGAGAAGCATCATTCGTTGCATTGACACGGATATTTTCCAAAGGGTCGTCTTCCAGCTTGTCGAAGTCGAGAAAATCGTTCGGGTTGGCAATCAGGCTATACGGGTCCGAGTTGAATGTTCCCGATTCCGAACCGGAAGTACCGTTTGTCTTGCCGTAAGAGAAGTTAGGACGGAAAATGATATTCGTCATCGAATCCGGCTTCCACTCCAGACGGAAGTTGGCAAAGACATCCGAATTCTTGTTCTTGTTGACAGCGTTCGAATTGGAGTATGAACTTCCGTTCTGCAGGAAACGTTCCGAAGAGTTGGTACTGATAATGTCCGCACCTTTATAATCATAGCGGACACTACCGTCGAGCTCCAGTTTTGAAGTCTCCGTCGCAAAGTTCGCTCCCAGTGTTTTCGTGGCTACCAAACCGTTGTTCCTGCGCCAGCGCGGACCGCCGCCACCACCGGAGAACCCCTGGTCGTTGACATTATTGGCAGAACCAATCAAAGAGAATTGCGTCTTATCGACAATGTAATTTACCATCATGCGTGCCATATAACGGTCTTCCGTACCATAAGCCACATCCGCATTGCCGAACCACCCCTTATTCATACCTTTCTTTATGGTAAGGTCGAGCACCGTCTCCTCTTCACCGTCATCTATACCGGTGATGCGTGCCAGGTCGGACTTCTTATCGTAGGTTTTCAGTTTATCAATTATATCCACCGGCAAGTTCTTCAAGCCCGTCTTTATATCGCCCCCGAAGAACTCTTTGCCGTCCACCATGATTTTCTTCAGCTCCTTGCCGTTAATCGTCACATTGCCGTCATCATCGATTTCCGCACCGGGCAGTTTCTTCACCAGTTCTTCCAGCATCGCCCCTTCCGGCGTGCGATAGGCAGAGGAACTGTACATCAGCGTATCTTCCACCACCTGCACTTGCGGCGCTTCCGCCACTACCACAGCCTCGGCAAGCATAATGGCATCCGTTTCGAGCGTTATCGTACCCACATTTTTATTGCGCACGTTGGCGTAGAGATGCAGCGGTAGAAACTTATTCTTAAAACCTATATAGGAAACTTTCAGCACATATTTCCCCGCATTCACCTTCGGCAGGGTAAAGTAGCCGTTTCCCGTAGTGGCAACACCGGCTGCATAAGCGCTGTCCGGCAACGATAGCAATTGAATGGTAGCTTGCACCGCAGGCTCGTTCGTGTCTTCAAGCACGCGGCCGGATACGGTGATGTTTTTGGTTTGTGAAAAAGCAGACAATGCCGTTGCCAGCAACAGCACCGCCGCAGTGATAATTTTTTTCATGCCCTGTCTTCTAAATAATCAACACTGTTTATTTGTAACTGATTCTTTTGACAAAAGTACGGGCAAAAGGTTTAACGGGTTACAGAATGATTTTGTTTAATTACCGGTTATTCCGCTTGAACAGGTTGTCCACGGTCGCTTTCTTTATGCCGAATTCAAGGCAGAGGACGTTCATAATCAGGAATATCAGGAAAGAAGAAGAATCGACGGACATAATATCGCCCTGCGCCACCCTGTACAGCATGCCTCCGAAAATAAAGAGCACGGTAAGGAACATCGCATTGCGCGTGGCTTTGTTGCGTATCTCCTCTGTCGCCTTGCATTCGCCTTTCGTCAGCGCAAAGAGTATCATCAATGCCCCCAGCATCATCAGGAGTTTGGAGCACTCTTTATAAAACAGCAGATTGGCATCTGTAACCCTGCCCGTCAGCATCATCAGGAACGGAAGGAACAAGGCCAGCGCAATTACGAAATAGCCCAACGGACGGCAGTATACGGGAAGTAAAGCTCTCATTTTCTTACATACAAATTAAAGGTTACGGTGCGGACACCTTACAAATACATAGATTTTCGGAAACAAAGATAACGTTTTATTGTTGAAAGAACTATCTTTGTAGCATAATAAATAAAGAGAGCAATGCTCCCTTCCATAATTTACAACTTCTAATCCGTAATAAGTCAAATGAGTAAACAAGAAGTAATCCTCTGCAAGGAGTTGGAAAACGACCTGACGCATGCCATCGGAAAATGTCCTCACGACAAGCTTTTCATCCTTACCGACGAACATACACACCGCCTTTGCCTGCCGCAACTGCAAAGCATCCCCGCACTGGAAAATGCCGCCGAAATCATTATCGGAGCAGAAGACGTGCACAAAAATCTGGAGACTCTGGCTTCCGTGTGGCAGGCTCTGAGCGAACAGGGAGCCACCCGCCATTCGCTCTTGATAAACCTGGGCGGCGGAATGGTCACCGACCTCGGCGGCTTTGCGGCTGCCACTTTCAAACGCGGCATTGCATACATCAACATCCCTACCACCTGCTTGCCATGGTAGACGCATCCGTAGGCGGAAAAACAGGCATCAACTTCAACGGACTGAAGAATGAAATGGTGTCTTCGCCCCTGCTTCCTCCGTCTTGCTGGAAACCGGGTTCCTGCGCAGCCTCGATGCCCGCAACTTTTTCTCCGGCTATGCCGAAATGTTGAAGCACGGACTCATCAGCACTTCCGACCACCTGGCGGAACTGCTGTCTTTCGATACAGAAAACATAGACTACTCCGCACTCAGGACAATGGTAGGGCGCTCCGTACAGGTAAAGGAAGATATTGTGGAACAAGACCCCAAAGAGCACGGCATACGCAAGACGCTCAATCTGGGACACACCATAGGACATGCTTTCGAGAGTCTTGCCCTGGCCGAAAACCGTCCGGTACTGCATGGTTATGCCGTGGCGTGGGGACTTGTGTGCGAACTTTACCTCTCCTACCTCAAAGCCGGCTTTCCTAAAGATAAAATGCGCCAGACCATCCAATTTATCAAAGAGAATTACGGTGCTTTCGCCTTTAGCTGCAAGCAATACGACAGCCTTTACGAACTGATGTTACATGACAAGAAAAACACTGCCGGCATCATCAATTTCACGCTGCTGAAAGAGGTAGGCGATATCTGCCTGAACCAGACGGCGGACAAAGAAACGATTTTCGAGGTGTTCGACTTTTACCGGGAATGTATGGGGGTATAAATCCCTCACTTTCCCAAAAACTGCATATACTGCTGTTGTGCTTTGTCCAATAAAGCCTCATCTATGCGGCTTTCCTGCCGGAAGAGAGAACACCCCGGGCCGCATCCGTTTCTTTTAACCTTCCTGTCCCAGTTCCCAACAATCTGCCTTCGTAAAGTATTACCGGAAAGAACAGTCCGTTCCTCGTAAAAGCTTTGGAATAGTGTTCGGAAGGGAGCACATCCGTCCGGTCTTTATAACCCAGCAGCAGTTCATCGTACGGCGGCAGAAACCGTATATGCCCTTTTATGCTGCCGCGGGTTCTGCCGGACTCATGAAGATACCAGGTCTGCCCTTTCCACTGCTCTTCCGTCAGTTCACTGCCTATCAGGTATATACCTTGTTTCGCTTCCGTTACGGATAGTCCGGACCACCACACAAAATCCTGTAAAGTGGCAGGGGTATGACTACGGAAATAATTCCTTGCCAAACGTGCCAGAGCCTCGTCCTTCGTTATGTCCGGCACAGGTGGCACGCACTCTTCCAGAAGCATGTAAGCATGCTTTCCGCCTTTAGACTCTCCTCCGCAAACGATGCCTTCCACTTCCGCCCGTACCATAAAGCGGGTCATATGATAGTTGTCCGCCACCAGCCCCGAATGCCGGAAGTGTTCCGCTATTTCCAGCCTGGTCAGCCTTTTCTTTCCGGCAAGAATCGTTTCCAATGCACGATTGCTTTTACTGTAAAGTTCCTCGGATATCTCTTCCCTGCCTTTGGCGTATGCCTCATTGGCAGCTTTTATACGCCGGGCAGAGAGCTTCAGCATCCAACGAATATCTTCTGCCGCCACCAGATGCCATGTAGGGCGCATTACGTGCGTTCTTAAAATCTCTCCTTTCTGCAACGCTTCTTCCACCGTCCGGACAGTGGCCGAAGCCAGGCGCATACCCACCGCCCATTTAGCCATTGCATAATCCTGTGCCTGGACAGCTCCCATCCAGGACACCAACTCTTTCGGAGAATGAAACAAAGGATTCGCCAACTGCTGGTTCAACAAGCGCAATTTAGGTATATCCATCATCAAATATATTGTTTATACGGTTTATAACTGCTTTTGGGAAATGGCAAAGCTAATATAAATAAACAAAAAAAAGGTAATATGCCCCAAAGAATCATCTGTTTTTCCGGCCGGATATTGCAATCACCTACTATTTCAGATTTATTTAACAATAAGAAAGCACTGATAAACAGCGAATTTTAAAATAAAGGTAAAATAAAGGCAATAAAAAATCACAGAAGTATTTGCTATTTCAAAATAAAGACGTACTTTTGCATCCGCAATTCGGGGTGTAGCTCAGCCCGGTTAGAGTACGCGTCTGGGGGAACCAAAGAGCTTATATTCAAGAACTTAATATAACTTACAGATATACAAGGAGTTAGAACAATCAGTTCAACTCCTTTTTCTTTTTTCTGTACAACTTTCCTAAAACAAATCCTATAAACTAATTCAAATTGATACAAATCAACGTCTAAAACATTCATAACTTTATAGCTTTTTTTATTTACTATAAAGGTCGGACATTCTTTAACCGTGGACAACAAAACAGACCATTATATACAACGCGGTTCTTTAATGTAAATCCCCATACATTCAGAACACACAATATTATCTTCCTTATAGTGGCAAGCCATATATAAAAAGAATGCCATTCAACAAAACAGTCAAACGGCATTCAATCTTTATAATTATTTACTTCCACTTCAAGAGAAGTTTTCCATTAAAGCTCCTCTTCTCCGTATCAATTCAATTCATCTTCTTCAACATCATTCAAA
>ENA-OQAA01000642-OQAA01000642.1-human-gut-metagenome-genome-assembly--contig:-NODE-642-length-22539-cov-2.983669_pt1 | contig 22539 bp, 13 predicted proteins | sample MGYA00242489_ERZ504515 | MGnify/ENA primary metagenome ERZ504515 (study PRJEB26092, sample SAMD00036237) | human gut metagenome | host: Homo sapiens | study: EMG produced TPA metagenomics assembly of... | reverse complement strand
GAGAAAATCGTTGTGCATGAGTGCAGCTATGACGAGAACAAGACCCGCAGACAGGACATTGAGATTTATTATTCTTTTGTTGGCAAGGTGGACTTGCCCGAATAACCGCCCGACCTATCCGACACAAGAGCTAAGTGCCGGATAGGAACGGCAAAATTTTTTACACTTCTATTACTTCTTTATCGCACATCAGTAAAGTCCCAGGGAATCAAGCAGCTTATGGCAGGTGGAGGTGTCGTTTTGATCGGTACACAGCTAGTACCATTACTGGCGAATTTGTTTTAGCCGGGGCAGTAAGAAAGGAGAACACGCATGGATAAGATTTTTGAGTCCATAGAAGAATGGATGCGTAACCTCCTTACAGGCATGGTCAGCTCAAACCTGACGAATATGTTTACCGATGTGAATGAAAAGACCGGTGACATTGCAAGTCAGGTTGGGCAAACGCCCCAGGGCTGGAGTGGCAGTATTTTCAGTCTGATTCAAAATCTGTCGGATTCTGTGATCGTACCGATTGCTGGAATGATCATAACCTTTGTGTTGTGCTATGAGCTGATTTCCATGCTCACCGAAAAGAACAACATGCATGACATAGATACATGGATGTTTTTTAAATATTTCTTCAAGATGTGGGTAGCAGTTTGGTTCGTAAGCAATGCTTTTACGATCACAATGGCAATTTTTGATGTTGGGCAGAATGTAGTGAACCGGGCGGCAGGTGTTATCAACCAGCAGACGGCAATTAACATTGATTCAGTAGTCACCTCGATGGAGACTGCAATGGAATCAATGGAAGTAGGGGAACTGATTATACTGGCACTGGAAACGCTTCTGGCGAGCCTGTGTTTAAAGGTTATATCCGTTTTTATAACGGTCATTTTATATGGTCGTATGATAGAAATTTATCTGTATTCGTCAATCGGTGCGATTCCATTTGCCACTATGAGCAACCGGGAATGGGGACAGATTGGAAGCAATTATTTAAGAGGATTGTTTGCACTGGCATTTCAGGGATTTTTTATCATGGTGTGTGTGGGCATTTATTCTGTGCTGGTTGCAAACATACAGGTATCAGACAATGTGCATACAGCACTGCTCAGTGTAATGGCTTATACAGTAATACTGTGTTTCAGTCTTATGAAAACAGGTAATTTCTCAAAGAGCATCTTTAATGCACATTAAATGTAGAAAAGGAGACGATAAAAATGGCTTTTGTATCAGTACCAAAAGATTTGACAAAAGTAAAAAATAAAATTATTCTCAACCTTACAAAACGACAGCTTATCTGCCTTGGTATTGCAGCAGCAGTAGGGCTTCCGTTTTATTTCCTGTCAAGGGAATTGATTGGTTCGAGTAATGCGGCAACCGGGATGTGTCTGTTGATGCTTCCGGCTTTTTTTATTTGCCATGTATGAAAAAGATGGACTTCCTTTAGAAAAAGTCCTCAAAAACGTGATTACAGTAAAATTTATCCGTCCCTCGGTACGGAAATATGAGGTGGAAAACCTCTATGAAAAAAAGAAAATTTTGACAAAAGCGAAAGGAGGTACCGTTCGTGGAAAAAGTAAGAAACGATAAGAATCTTCCAGAGCAGACAGAAGAATTTTCCCATCCGGATGACTGGTGGCTGGATGAAGAGGATTCTGCTGATGGTTTACCAGTGTTTGATCCGGACGAGGCAGAAGATTATGCAAAGGACAGACAGCGTTTGACGGGAGTACCGATGGTTACTGGGTATGAAGCACTGGAGCGACACCGAGGTGTCCGCAGACCAAGACGTAAATTAAGCAGACGGGAAAAACGTGCTTGGAAAAAAGCCCAGAAATATGAACTGAAATTACATAAGGCACACGAAAAAGAAGAAAGAAAACTTGCGAAGCAGGCGGCAAAACAGGCTGTTCGTGAAGAAAAGGCGGCACAGAAACAGGCAAAGAAAGAAGAAAAGCATAAAAAAAAGACAAAGTCGCCGGGTTCTGTAAAATCCAGCGGAAAGAAAGGTACTGTAAAGAAAATATCCAGTACGAATAAAGAAGATAGAAATAAAGGGAAAAATATTACCGCACAGCAGTCCATTCCATACAGGGAAATGGGAAAAGACGGAATTTGTCGTGTGGAGGATGGGTATTATTCAAAGACGATTCGTTTTTATGATATCAACTATCAGTTAGCACAGAATGAGGATAAAAATGCAATTTTTGAGAACTGGTGTGATTTCCTGAATTATTTTGACAGCACCATCCATTTTCAGTTGTCCTTTATCAATCATCACAGCAACATGACGGAATATGAAGATGTGATCCGTATTAAAAAGCAGAATGACAGTTTTGATGATCTGCGTATGGAATTTGCCCAGATGCTCAGAAATCAGTTGGCAAAGGGAAATAATGGTCTTGTCAGAACCAAGTACATTACATTTGGAATTGAAGCTGACAATATCCGGGAGGCAAAACCAAAACTGGAACGTATCGAAACAGATATACTCAATAATTTTAAGGTTTTTGGGGTATCTGCATATCCGTTAAATGGGGTAGAGCGTTTGCAGATCATGTATGAAACATTCAACCAGAATGTCAAAGTGCCATTCAAGTTCAGCTATGATGATATGCTGCGTACCGGGCTGAATACAAAGGATTATATTGCTCCATCCAGTTTCCTGTTCAAAAATGGAAAGGATTTTCAGATGGGAGATACCATCGGAGCAGTATCCTATCTGCAGATACTGGCACCAGAGCTGACGGATAAAATGCTTGCTGAATTTCTGGAAATGGACTGTAACCTGCTTGTTAATCTGCATATCCAGTCCATCGACCAGATGAAAGCGATCAAATTGGTCAAAAGTAAGGTTACGGATATTAACCGCATGAAAATTGAGGAACAGAAAAAAGCGGTACGCTCCGGATATGATATGGATATTATACCGTCTGACCTGAATACATACGGTGGGGAAGCGAAAAGACTTCTGGAAGATTTACAGTCAAGGAATGAAAGAATGTTTCTTGTGACTGTGGTGTTTTTAAATACAGCAAAAAATAAACAGGAGCTGGAAAATGTGGTATTTCAGACGGCAGGTATTGCACAGAAATACAATTGTGCATTAAAAAGACTGGACTATCAGCAGGAGCAGGGCCTTATGAGCAGTTTGCCGCTTGGAAGAAACTGGATTCCGATCAAGCGGGCATTGACTACCACATCGACAGCTATTTTTGTCCCATTTACGACGCAGGAACTGTTTATGGGTGGGGAATCTATCTATTATGGGTTAAATGCCCTGTCTAATAACTTAATCATGGCAGATCGGAAAAAGCTGAAAAATCCCAATGGTCTGATACTTGGTACTCCTGGATCTGGTAAATCCTTTGCGGCAAAAAGAGAGATTACCAATGTATTTATTGTCACAAAAGACGACATTATTATCTGTGATCCGGAGGGTGAATATTTTCCGTTAGTCCGGGCATTTAACGGGCAGGTTATCCGTATTTCTCCGACCAGTCATGATTACATCAATCCAATGGATATTAACATCAATTATGCGGATGATGACGATCCGCTATCGTTGAAATCAGATTTTATCCTTTCGCTTTGTGAACTGGTAGTAGGAGGAAAAAACGGTCTGGAACCAGTGGAAAAAACAATCATTGACCGATGTGTGCGTCTGGTATATCAGGACTATCTTTCAGATCCGGTTCCGGAGAAAATGCCAATCCTGGAAGATCTATATAATCTGCTTCGCAAACAGGAAGAGGCTGAGTCGCAGCGGCTGGCAACGGCACTGGAAATCTATGTAAATGGTTCCCTGAAGGTGTTTAATCACCGCACAAATGTAGAACTGAACAATCGTTTGGTATGTTTCGATATTAAAGACCTTGGTAAACAGTTAAAAAAACTTGGCATGTTGATTGTTCAGGATCAGGTTTGGAACAGGGTAACAGTCAACCGTTCTGCTCATAAATCCACCAGATATTATATTGATGAGTTCCATCTGTTGTTGAAAGAGGAACAGACAGCAGCATACAGTGTGGAAATTTGGAAAAGATTCCGTAAATGGGGCGGTATTCCGACTGGTATCACGCAGAACGTAAAAGATCTGCTTGCATCAAGGGAGATCGAGAATATCTTTGAAAACTCAGATTTTATCCTGATGCTTAACCAGGCATCCGGTGACAGGCAGATTTTGGCAAAGCAGCTCAATATTTCACCACACCAGCTTTCTTATGTAACAAACAGTGGAGAGGGAGAAGGTCTGATTTTTTATGGAAATACAATTATTCCATTTAAGGCAGATTCGATAATACCCTTATGCTTTATGCGTTAATGTCATCGAAACCAGAAGATGTAGAGAAGCGTGAAAAACTCGGCATCAAAGGCAGAGACGATAGTTAAAGGGGTGACAGCAGAGCATGAGAAAATGGGTGGCAGGATTGTTACTTTCTATATCTGTTATATTGCTTACGATCAGTCTGTATTTCTTAATTGGATTTTTTATGCAGGAAAGACAGGATAATCAGTTACAGCAGGAACTGCAGGAGCTAATGCAGAAAAGAGAGGATGAATCGGAAGAAGATGCTTCCGGCGATTCTTTGATAGAGATAGATGCTGGAATTTTGGCATTGCATGAAGAAAATCCGGATTGTATTGGCTGGCTGACCATTGATGGAACGAGAATAGACTATCCGGTCATGTACCGGCCCGGAGATAAAAATTATTATCTGCATCGGGATTTTAACGGGGAATATTCTGCAAATGGTTGTTTATTTCTGGCAGAGGAATGTGTACCAGGAAATTCGGACAATCTGATCATATATGGACATCACATGAACAGTGGAAAGATGTTTGCTGACCTTGAAAAATATAAGGACGAAGGATTTTACGAAGAACATCCGACAATCCTGTTCCGCACGATATGGGGAAATGAACAGTATCAGATATTTGCAGCATTTACAACACCCGTTTATACAGGGAATGATTTTGATTATTACAGTTTTATCAAAGCGGGAACAGTGGAGGATTATAAAAAATTTGTTGCTTCCGTTAAGGAAAAATCACTTTATCAGACAGGAACAACAGCAAAATACAGAGATAAGGTACTTACACTGTCTACCTGTGAGTATTCCCAGAAAAATGGGCGTATGGTACTGGTTGCAAAGAAAAATAACGGAAAATTACCATAGATCAGGAGATGATGACCATGCAGGAGCATGAATATAAAGCAAGGGACAAGACTGTCCAGAAGATGAGCCGGGATGGACTCCGGGAAAAAAATCTCCGCAGTAAAAAGGAAAAGCGGATTACCGGGCGTGAGGCAGATGAGAAGAAAACAGCCGGACACAGGGAACAGGAGCTGGACTTTGGAAAGGTCAGAAAAACTCATACTGCAGAAGAAACAGTTGAGGGAGTGAAAGAAGGAAAACACAGACTGCAGTCCAAACACGCTTTTCTGGAACAGGAAGAACTTGCAGAAGCGGAAGAAATGGAAAACTCAGAAATGAGTGATGATAAAGCAGGCGGGGAGAAATCTCCGTCTGTTTCACGTTCCAGACTTCGTAAAGAGAGTATCCGGGGACATCCGGGACGTGATGCTGAAACATCGGAACCGGACAGGCAGAGCCGAAAGAAAAAGATGGTTGTAGCTTATGCAGCGAAAGAACAGAAATGCTACCATGAAAAGTCAGAAGTTGATGAAAAATCAATGGAAGATTTTCGGGAAGAGATTAAAGGAAAGACGAAAAGGGAACAGACGCTAAAAGAACAGAAAAAATCAAAATCCCGTCTTTCCTTTGAAGATGAAAGTAAAGGTATGATTCCCGGTAGCGGAATGGCAAGAAAGGGAGCAACCGTTGTTTCAGAAACGGTATCTGCCTATGGTCAGAAAAAAATCAGAGAGGATACCGATGATAATGCTGCTCTTGATGCAGCAGATCAGATGGAACTTGCGGGAGAAAGTCTTGCAAGAAAGTCAATTTACGTTCGGGAACGGTTGAAAGAAAAACGACAGAGAAATAATCGGTTAAGGGAATCTGTTCTGGAAGAAACAGAAAAATCCCGTTTGCAGTTTGGTACCAGTGTTTCCAATGAAGCAAAAAAGGCGGTTCAGAAAGAAGCAGAGCAGAAGAAACAGTCTGCATTAAAGAAATTACTGCAGAAAAAGCGTTACCAGAAGCAATATCAGGCTGCGAAACAGGGAAAGGCTGCGAAAGATGCAGTTCTTGTAAATGCACAGCGATTTACGGAGAAAGCCAAGGCTGCGGTTAAGGAGATCGTGGCACAGAACAGAAATATCCTCCTGTCCATAGGAGTTCTGATTCTGCTGTTTGCATTGATGACAACCAGTCTTTCAAGCTGTGCAGCATTATTCCAGGGTGGTTCCAATGCCATTATTTCTACCAGTTATTCCAGTGAGGACGAGGATATTTATGCTGCGGAAAATGCTTATGTAGCCTTGGAAAATGCACTGAATGAACAGATTAACCAGATGAAAGCAAGTCATTCTGACTACGATGAGTTCCAGTTCCAGATTGATGAGATCGGACACAATCCGTATCAGCTTATTTCTTATCTGACAGTCAAGTATGGCGGTTTTACCTATGCTGAGGTTGCAGACGAGATTCAGGATATTTTCAGGGAGCAGTATGGCTTATATACAGATTCGACAAGAGAAACTGTAACAGAAAAGAAAACTGTCAGGGTTGGAGAATCGCTGGGACAGGTTGTGACCAGTGGATATTGCAACTGTCCGATTTGTTGCGGGCAGTGGAGTGGAGGCCCGACTGCAAGTGGAGCATATCCACAGGCAAATCACACGATTGCGGTGGATGCTTCCAATCCATTTGTGCCAATGGGAACCCATGTTGTTATGAATGGAGTGGAATATGTAGTAGAAGATACAGGAGCATTTGCAAGCTATGGTGTTCAGTTTGATGTATTTTACAGCGATCACGCTTCTGCATCAGCACATGGGCACCAGACCTGGGAAGCATACATAGCAGACAGTAATGGAAGCCAGGAGGTGGAAGTAACTACAACAAGAGAAGTAAACCGGCTGGATGTAACACTTACAAACCATAATCTGGATGCCGTTTTAAGAAACCGTATGACAGATAAAGAGCAGGAGCAGTATGACGCTTATAACAAATACTATGGAAATCGTGATTACCTGTTTGACCTTAACAAGATTCCGACAGGTGGGGCAGGCTTTGGATACGATATTCCGGCAGAAGCACTTTCAGATCCGCAGTTTGCCAAGATGATCCAGGAAGCGGAAAAATATCTGGGCTATCCGTATGTCTGGGGCGGTGCATCGCCATCTACCAGTTTTGATTGTTCTGGTTTTGTATGCTGGGTAATCAATAACTGCGGAAATGGATGGAACGTGGGAAGAGCAACAGCGGACGGACTTCGTTCTTATTGTTCCTATGTATCTCCATCTGATGCAAAGCCGGGCGATCTGATTTTTTTCCAGGGAACTTATGATACGCCGGGAGCGAGCCATGTTGGAATTTATGTAGGAAATAACATGATGATTCATTGTGGAAATCCGATTCAGTATACAAGCATTGCAAGTTCTTACTGGCAGCAACATTTTATGGCATTTGGCAGACTTCACTAGAAGGGAGCGAACAAGAGATGAATATGCGATTAAAAAAGGTTCTGGATGACATTCAGAAAACTGAAAACAAGATTCTGGAACTGCAGGAGCATGTAAGGCAACTGAGAATCCAGAAAAAGCAGATGGAAGATGCAGAAATCATTAAGGCAATCCGTTCCATGAAAATGGATAGCCGAAAGATGCTGACTTTTCTGGATGGAATTCAGAACGGAACAGTTACCATGCAGTTTGATGAAGAGGGCAATCTTTCTATGGATAGTTCTGAAACAGGTATAAAGAAAGAAGAAAATATGGATAGCGAAATGTCAACCGGACTGATAGAAGAAAGAGAGGATTTGGAAGATGAAGAATAAAGTAATGAAAAAAGTTTTAATGATTATGCTGTCGGCAACGATGCTGATTGGTTCTGCCAGTGTGACCGCTTTTGCACAGGCAAATGAAAACGCAGAGCAGGCTGAAACTGCGGAACAGGTGATAGAAGAACAGCCGACGGAGCAGCCTGCCACAGAGGGAACACCATTTTCCACGCCGGGAAACGGACAACTTGTGGATGATAAGGAGAATGACAGCTCCAAGCAGTTTCTGACTGTCCAGACAAAGAATGGAAATACCTTTTATATGGTTATTGATCGTTCCGGTACTTCTGAAAATGTGTACATGATGTCACTGGTAGATGAACAGGATCTGGCAGAGTTCTTAGATGAAAATGAGGAAACCGAGAAAAAAGAGGAATCTGCAGTTGTTCTTCCGGAAATAACCACAACACCAGAACCGGAAACTACCGTACAGCCAGAAACAGAAGTAAAACCGGAATCCAGTGGTAATAAAATGTTTGGTTCTGCAGTCCTGGGTGGCGGCATTGTACTGGTATTCGGCGGTTTAGCTGCTTTTGCTTTAAGTAAATTTCGAAAGAAAAAAGAGGACGGTATTGTAGAGGAAGGTCTGGAATTTGCTGATGACAGTTACATCAATGAAGATGAAGAAAATGCGGAAGATCAGCAGAAATAACAAAAAAGCATAAGGTATGGAGAAAGGGCAGTTCTTTATGGACTGCCTTTTTGACAGGAACAGGAGGAAAATATGGCGAAATTTTTAGTGATTGCAGAGAAACCAAGTGTGGCACAGAGTCTTGCAAAAAATTTATCTGCTTATCAGAGAAAGGACGGGTATCTGGAGGGGAACAGTTGCATTGTTAGTTGGTGTCTGGGGCATCTGGCAGAGTATGTTCCACCGGAAATCTATGATGAAAAATATGCAAAATGGCAGTTTGAGGATTTACCGATTATTCCGGAAGTATGGAAAGTTCAGGTATCAGAGGATAAAAAGAAGCAGTTTGATGTGATATGCAGCCTGATGAACCGGGCAGATGTAGCATATCTGGTGAATGGCTGTGATGCCGGAAGAGAAGGAGAACTGATTTTTAAAAGAGTTTATGATCTGGCAGGCTGTCAGAAACCAGTGAAGCGTCTGTGGATCAGTTCAATGGAAGATGAAGCCATTCAGAAAGGATTTCAGTCCTTAAATGACGGGAGAGACTATGCAGGTCTTTGTAATGCTGCGGTATGCAGGGCACAGGCAGACTGCTGATCGGAATGAATGCAACGAGAGCTTACACAACCAGATATTTAAAACGTCTGGTAGTTGGCAGAGTGCAGACACCAACGCTTGCTATGCTGACGGAAAGAAAAGAGAAAATTGAGCATTTCAAGAAAGAAGCCTATTATAAGGTTTCCCTGTCAGATGGAAGGCTTGCGGTAATTTCAGAAAATATTCAGTCTGAAACAGAAGCGGAAGAATTAAGAAAACTCTGTGATGGAACAGAAGCTGTTGTGACCAGAGTGAAAAGAGAACAGAAAAAGACTTCTCCGCCCAAACTTTATGACCTGACCAGTCTGCAGAGGGAAGCAAACCGATTTTTCGGATACACTGCACAGAAAACATTGGATATGCTGCAGGAACTGTATGAAGAAAAGATGGTTACTTATCCGAGAACAGACAGTCAGTATGTAACCGAGGATATGAAAGAAACGGTAAAAATGCTTGCCGAAGGCATGACAGATTTTCTTCCGTTTCTGGAATCTGGACAGATTAGGGGAAACATAGATCGTGTGGTTAATAATGCAAAGGTATCTGATCATCATGCAATCCTGCCGACAAAAGAAGCAATGGAAAAAGGCATGGGAGGACTTTCCGGTGGAAAGAAAAATCTGCTGATGCTGATCGGACAGCAGCTTGTTCAGGCAACAGGGGAAGAGTACCTTTATGAGCAGACAGAAATTTCCGTACAGTGCAAAGAACATGAATTTACTGCGAAAGGAAAGCTGCCTGTGCAGATGGGCTTCAAAGAAGTGGAAGAAGCCTTTCGGAAATATTGTGTGAAGGATAAGAAATCTGATGAACCAGATAATAAGACAGAACTTCCAGAAGGATATGAGGAAGGAATGACTCTTGTTCCTGTGAAAGCAGAGAAGAGTACCCATTATACATCCCCGCCGAAGATGTTTACCGAAGATACCTTGCTTGCAGCAATGGAAACAGCGGGGAATAAGGAATTTGATTCTGATACAGAGAAAAAAGGACTTGGGACACCGGCAACCAGGGCCAATATTATTGAGAAGCTGGTATTTTCCGGGTATGCAGAACGTAAAGGAAAACAGATTTTTCCTACGGTGGCAGGCTGTGAGCTGATTCATGTAATGCCGGAGAATCTGAAATCCGCAAGCCTGACAGCAGAATGGGAGAATCAGCTTCTGATGATGGAAAAGGGAAAAATCCAAGACGATGAATTTATGGATGGGATTGTATCTATGATCATTGAGATTCTTTCTGTATGCAGGGAGATTCCAGAAGAAGAACGCAATCGTTTTCAGACTGCAAGGGAAATAATCGGAAAATGCCCGGTATGCGGTTCTGATGTATATGAGGGTAAGACCAATTATTACTGTTCTGACAGAAGCTGTCCGTTTGCTTTATGGAAGTCAAATAGGTTTCTGGAAAGCATGAAAAAATCAATGGATAAAAAGATGGCAGTGGAGCTTCTGAAAAAGGGACGTACCCATGTAAAAGGACTGTATTCCAAGAAAAAGGACAGCAAATTTGATGCTGATCTTGTACTTGGGGTAGAAGATGGAAAAGCCAGATTTAGTCTGGAATTTCCTAAAAAGAAAACAAACAGTAAGAAAAAATAAGGAACTGACGGAAGGAGGAATAAGGTTATGGCTCGATTGGAAGATATAAGAGGTCTTGCAGAAGCACATGCATCCAGTATTAGTAGTTCACCCAGGGATTGGATGAACTATCTGGATACAGCAGCCAGATTATACAGGTATCCATTTATGGATCAGCTTTTGATCCACGCACAGCGTCCAAAAGCAACTGCCTGTGCTTCGCTGGAATTATGGAATGAAAAAATGCTGCGGTGGGTAAACCGAGGAGCAAAGGGAATTGCTCTTTTGGATGAAACCATGCAGAAAACAAGACTCCGATATGTATTTGATATTCAGGATACTCATAAGGTAAAAGGTGGAAGAACCCCTTACCTGTGGCGGTTGCAGGAGAAGCAACAGGAGGAGTTATTAAACCATTTAGAAGAAGTTTATGGACTGGAAGCTAAAGATACAGGAAGTCTTTCTGATGCACTGATGGCAACAGCGAAGTATATGGTAGAAGAAAATCTGGATGAATACCTGGATGGCTTGACATATGTGACGGAAGGAACATACCTGGAGGAGCTGGAAGAAGATACCATACGCAGCGAATTTCGCAGTCTGTTGACAGACAGCATTTATTATACGCTGGCTTCCAGATGCGGACTTGATCCGCTGGAACGGCAGGAAGAAATGGACTTCGTACATATCACAGACTATAACAGTTTATCAGTGCTGACATTTATTGGAAATGCGACAAGCATGGCCAGTGAGTCTGTGCTAGTGGATATTGGAAGATATGTACACCGCATTTCATTAGAAGAAATGAAAAAAGGTATTGAAAATTCAGAAGAAAGGAATTATAATAACTTTGACACGTTAATTCGCGAAAGTAAAGAAAACAACGATACTATTACAGAAAAAGAATATTCACAGGAAAATGAAGGAGGAAATGAGTATGGCACTGACATATCATCGCAAAGGGGATTACCTATTTCCGAATCTGACAATTCAGGAAACAGAAGCACAGATCGGGAAATACGGAATGCTGCGGAGGACATTTCTGAAGGAGTACAAGAACAGCTTGTACCAGAGCCTGTTGCTGACCGGGAAACTGAACAGCCATCTGGAGGAGGTCGAGAAAGCAGCGCAGGAGAGATTGGAAGTATTGATGGAGAAACTGTTGGAGAAGAATCCGGCACCGTCGAAAGAGGAGAACCCGATGGCGTGGACAGCACATATGAACAGTCTGACGGCAACAGCGGAAGAGAGCATCTTGACGGAATTGGTATACAGCTAATCGAAGACACAAGTGAAGATCAGTTAAGTAAAGCAGAGGAAGAAATTGCCTCTGCTTTATCTTTGCCCGAACTTCCATCTGTAAATGAACAGAAAAGGGAAATCGAAAACAGAATAGCTGCCCTCTATGCCGGGGAGATTGCCATTCCAAGTGAGGTGGTCGATGAGGTTTTAAGAACCGGGGGAAACCGAAGTAAAAGCCAGCTTCGCATTATTTATAATTTTATGAGTGAACAGACACCGGAAGAATATACAGAGTTTGTGAAGCGGGAGTATGGGACTGGTGGAAAGGGCTTTGAAATCAATGGTATGGAGTATTCGGTCTGGTTTGATGAAACCGGATTGCAGATTGCAGTAGGGCATACGGTTGCAGATCAGATTCTGGATAAGGCGTTTTTGTCCTGGGAAGATGTGAGTGGCCGTATCCATCAGCTTTTGAAACAGGGTGAGTATGCACCACAGTCCGTACTTGATGTTGCAAGGGAAAATGCGATAAAGGAACATGCCCAGGCACTTGCCTATATGAAAGCGGATATGGCAGAGGGTGTAGCGGAACTTGTCTTTGATGAAGAGGATTTACCACATCTTCGCAGTATTTATCCGGAAATAACAGATTATCTGGAAGAAAAGCTGGCAGATCCGCAGTGGCTGTCAGATATGAATGAGCGTCTGGAAGGACTGGCAATGGCTTATGAGGAAGATAAAAGCATTATGCGGTTCCGTACCTATAACCCGGTCAGAATATCCGGTCAGTTCCAGAAATTTGCTGCAGAAGTGATTCCATATAATGCCAGGGATGGGTTTGCATGGCAGGAATATAAGGTGTTTATTACCCAGGACGAAATAGACGCTTTTCTTGCTGGTGGAGGTCCGTATTCCGATGGCAGGCTTTCTACTTATTCCTTTTATCTCTTAAATGAAGATGATAAAGCCAGAACGGATTTTATTAAAGAAAGATACGGAACAGGAGGTCAGAGTCATGCTTTATGTGGCGCAGACAATTCCTATGCAGATTATGATGGAAAAGGTTTGCAACTGAAGAGAGGAGAGATTGGAAATCCGGATACTTCGGTGTTACTTCCCTGGGCAAAAGTGGCGAAAAGAGTCGGCTACCTGATTGATAACCAGCAGTTCTTACGTTCCGCTGATTATTCACGTATGCCAGATTATGAAAGAAAACGAATTGCAGGAAAAGTGATCAGCTTTTATGCAAGGCTTCCAGAAGAAATTGAGCGTCCATTTAAACAGGATTTCTTCAATGAAGAGGCAAGAAAAGAATTACCCGTTATGCTGAATGATTCGGAGCAGACACAGAAACTGTTACAGGCGATGGACGATGCGCTGGCAATGCTGCCATTGGATTTTGAAGCAGTGAATGAAACTTATGAGAAGAAATTACAGCTCTTAACAGAAGTGCATCAGTATGTGGAGGGCAGCTATACGATTTTCCCAACACAGGAAGTGCCGGAGCAGACGGAAGGCTTGACAGGATACCAGATGTCTTTATTTGACATTATGAGTAATTCTGAATCAGAGGAACCTACGGAAGAACTGGAAGTAGAAGAATCGACTGCAGAAGCGGAAGAGATACAGAATGAAGAACCAGAGGCAGATCCTCATATGTCCTTTGAAGAAGCAAAAGAATTGTGGGAAGATGGCTTTTATGAGGATGATTATGTATTAAAAAGTCGTGTAGGCGAACTGATTTATGACAGTATGGATACAGTTGGAAAATCTGTAGAGGATTTTTCCGAGGAACAGATGGCTGTTATCCGAAAGCTGGCTAAACAGGAGCGTATGTTAGAACCAGTACTGAATCCAGACTTTTCACCGGAACAGATGCAGTTGGTTTCTGACATTTCGGAAAAAATCTGGAATGATAATGGCAGATGGCAGGAGGATATGATCGAGCCATATACAGATCATGTCATGAATCCAGAAGAAATTACCAGAGTACGACAGGAATTGGATTTACAAGAATCAGAATTTGAGTCAGAAGATGTAGTTGTACAGGAACAGTGGGACGAGAATGTATTTGAATATCAGGGGTATCATTTTGAAGCAGTGGGTGTTCTTCCTCAAGGTCTGGAAGGAAAAGAACTGGTAAACCAGACGAGGGGAAATACAGAATTACATTTGACTACCTACGAGCGAGAAGAAGATATTTTATATTCCTATGCAGGATCTACGAAGCGAGTGGTTCATCAAAAGCTGATATTTTCCGGTGTATGGAAACCGGACGAAATTATATTCCAGGGGAGAACGAACTGTTTGGCTATGAGGGAGAATTTTTACCATATCTGCAGAATGAACAGGTGCAGGAACAGGAACCTCATAATTTCCATATTACGGACGATAACCTTGGTGCTGGCGGTCCGAAGGCAAAGTTTAAAGCAAATATGGAAGCTATCCGGCTGCTGAAAGAACTGGAACAGGATCAGAGATTAGCAACATCGGAAGAACAGGAAGTGTTGTCGAGATATGTTGGATGGGGCGGTATTCCCCAGGCTTTTGAAGAAAGAAACAGTGCCTGGGCAGAGGAATACACGCAGTTAAAAGGAGTCCTCACGCCAGAAGAATACAGTGCAGCAAGGGCATCAACGCTGAATGCCTTTTATACTTCTCCGACAGTTATCAAGGCTATGTATGAAGCACTTGGAAATATGGGACTGAAACAGGGAAATATCCTGGAACCATCCTGTGGAGTTGGTAACTTTATGGGACTTTTACCGGAAAGCATGAGTGCTGCAAATATGTATGGCGTGGAGCTTGATCCGGTTTCCGGGCAGATTGCGAAACAGCTTTACCAGAAGAACAGGATTGCAGTACAGGGATTTGAGGAAACCAGTTACCCGGACAGCTTTTTTGACTGTGTGATTGGAAATGTACCGTTTGGGGCATATCAGGTCAGTGACCGCAAGTATGACAGATACCATTTTACGATCCATGATTATTTTATCGCAAAATCCTTAGACCTGGTACGTCCGGAGGAGTGGTGGCAGTTGTCACATCAAGCGGTACAATGGATAAACAGAATCCGGAAGTCCGACAGTATTTTGCAAACCGGGCAGACCTGCTTGGGGCAATCCGCTTACCGAACAATGCTTTCCAGAGAAATGCCAATACCAGTGTGGTTGCGGATATTCTGTTTTTCCAGAAAAGGGACAGGGCTGCGATCACAGAGCCAGACTGGGTACAGTTAAAAACCACATCAGAAGGCTATACGGTCAATTCTTATTTTGCTGACCACCCGGAAATGGTGCTTGGGGATTTCACAACAGAAGTACCCAGTACGGAAAACAGGAAGTAACAGTAAAGGTAAAAGAGGGAGCAGATCTGGCAGAGCAGATAAAAGAAGCGGTAAGTATATCCAGGGAACTATCACAGAGCAGGAGATTTTGGATACGGAACTGGAAGAACAGGTGGTATCCATACCGGCAGATCCGAACATTAAGAACTTCAGCTTTGCACTTGTCGGAGAGGATATTTATTACAGGGAAAATTCTGTTATGAATAAGATGGAACTTCCCGTTGTGACAGGCGAACGTGTCAGAGGCATGGTTGCCATCCGGGATGCAACAAACAGGCTTCTGGAACGGCAGTTGGAAGAATGCAGTGATGAAGAGGTTGCCAGCTTACAGGCTGAATTGAATCAGGTTTATGACAGCTTTACTGCAAAATATGGACTACTCAGCAGCAATGCGAATAAAAGAGCGTTCAGCATGGACAGCAGCTATTGCCTTTTGACTTCCCTTGAATTTCTGGACGAAAAGGGCGAGTTGAAGCGGAAAGCAGACATATTTACGAAAAGGACGATCCGCAGGGCAGAGCCGGTAACATCGGTGGATACTGCAAGTGAGGCACTGGCGGTATCTATCGGGGAAAAGGCAAAAGTGGATATTCCTTATATGATGCAGCTTACCGGGAAAACAGAAGAAGAGGTCACAGAGGAGCTTACAGGCGTTATCTTTAAGAATCCGCTTACGGATAAGTGGGAGCATCTGACGAATATCTTTCCGGGAATGTCAGGGAGAAGCTGAACATTGCAAAGCAGTTTGCAGAGAATTATCCGGAATATATGGTCAATGTACAGGCACTGGAACGGTACAGCCGAAAGATCTGGACGCTTCCGAGATTGAAGCAAGACTTGGATCAACATGGATTTCGCCGGACTATATTACAGAGTTCATGGCAGAAACATTCCATACACCACGACAGCATATCAATTATGAGCGTATCAAAGTACAGTATGCGGAAGTGACCGGACAGTGGAACGTAAAAGGAAAGAACGTGGACAGCAGCAATAACCCGCTTTCCACCGCAACTTACGGAACACAGAGGGCAAATGCTTACAGACTGTTGGAGGATGCACTGAATCTGCGTGACACAAAAATCTATGACACAATACATGATGCGGATGGGGAACACCGGTACTGAACCGGAAAGAAACTACTCTGGCGCAGCAGAAGCAGGAACTGATCCGGGAGGAATTTAAAGAGTGGATCTTTAAGGATATGAGCCGACGGGAAACACTCTGCAAAATTTATAATGAACGGTTTAACAGCATCCGGCCAAGGGAATATGATGGCAGTCATATCCAGTTTGTCGGAATGAATCCGGAAATTAAGCTGATGGAACATCAGAAAAATGCGGTGGCACATATCCTTTATGGAAATAATACCCTGCTTGCACACTGTGTAGGTGCGGGCAAGACGTTCCAGATGATCGCAGCCGGTATGGAGAGCAAGCGTCTGGGACTGGCACAAAAGAGTCTTTATGTGGTTCCGAATCATTTGCTGGAACAGTGGGGAAGCGATTTCTTACGCTTGTATCCTGGAGCAAATATTCTGGTGGCAACAAAGAAAGATTTTGAACCTGCAAACAGAAAACGGTTCTGTTCCAGAATCGCAACCGGGGATTATGATGCGGTCATTATTGGACACAGCCAGTTTGAGAAAATCCCGCTTTCCAGGGAAAGGCAGATCGCATTGCTGGAAGATCAGATCGCAGATATTACCTATTCTATTGAAGCAGCAAAAGAGGAAGCGGGACAGCAGTATACGGTCAAGCAGATGGAAAAAACAAAGAAAACCCTGAAAGCAAAACTGGAAAAACTGAATGACCAGACACGAAAGGATGATGTGGTGACTTTTGAGCAATTAGGCGTGGACAGGCTGTTTGTGGACGAGTCACATTATTACAAAAACCTTTTTTTATACACAAAAATGCGGAATGTGGCAGGCATTTCACAGACAGATGCACAGAAAAGTTCAGATATGTTTATGAAATGCAGATACATGGATGAGATTACCGGGGGAAAGGGAATCACGTTTGCAACGGGAACACCCGTATCAAACAGTATGACTGAATTATACACCATTATGAGATACCTTCAGTATGATACTTTAATGAATATGGGAATGGGACATTTTGATTCGTGGGCAGCAACTTTTGGAGAAACAGTTACGGCAATCGAATTGTCACCGGAAGGGACGGGTTATCGTGCAAAAACACGATTTGCCCGTTTTTTTAATCTTCCAGAGCTGATCTCCATATTTAAAGAAGCTGCGGATATTCAGACTGCAGACGTGCTGAATCTTCCTGTACCGGAAGCAGAATATATCAATGAAGTGTTAAAGCCGAGTGAGGAACAGAAAGAAATGGTGGAAGCCTTTTCAGAACGTGCAGAACAAGTCAGGGGCGGTGTAGTAGATCCAAGGGTAGATAACATGCTCAAGATTACCAACGACGGAAGAAAATGTGCATTAGACCAGAGGCTTTTAAATGATATGCTGCCGGATGCAGGGGAAAGCAAGGTAAATGCTTGTGTGGAGAATGCTTTCCAGGTATGGGAGGACGGAAAAGATACACAGGCTACCCAGTTGATCTTCTGTGACCTCAGCACACCGAAAACTGACGGAACGTTCAACGTTTATGATGATGTGAGAAACAAGCTGGTGGAACGGGGAATCCCGAAAGAGCAGATTGCATTTATCCATGAATACAATACGGAAGTAAGAAAAGCGGAGCTGTTTGCAAAGGTGAGGGCAGGGCAGGTAAGAATCCTGATGGGTTCCACTCCGAAACTCGGTGCTGGTACCAACGTCCAGGACAGATTACTTGCACTGCATCATCTGGACTGCCCCTGGAAACCGTCTGACCTGGAACAGCAGGAGGGACGTATTCTCAGACAGGGAAACCAGAATGATAAGGTAAAAATCTTCCGGTATGTAACGGAAAATACATTCGATTCGTATATGTGGCAGATTCTGGAAAACAAGCAGAAGTTTATTTCGCAGATCATGACCAGTAAATCCCCGGTTCGTGCCTGTGAGGATGTAGATGATACAGCCCTGTCCTATGCAGAGATTAAGGCACTGGCAACAGGAAATGAATACATCAAGGAAAAAATGGATCTGGATGTGCAGGTAAGTAAATTGAAACTTCTGAAAGCAAACCACACCAGTCAGATCTATCGCCTGGAATCGGATATTGCAAAGCGGTATCCGGTACAGATTGCAGCATTGAAGGAGAAAATTGCCGGTATGCGTGTGGATGCAGATGTAGTAAAAGGAATAGATTTACAGGATAATGACCACTTTGCAATGACAGTTGGTGGAAAGCTGTATACAGATAAAAAAGAAGCGGGAGTTGCACTCATTTCAGCAGCATCCGGTTTGAAGTCCGTAAAGTCAGCCGGGCAGATCGGGGAATATCATGGTTTTGCACTTTCTTCAGAATACAATTTCCTGTCAAATACCTATACCATGACGATCAAGGGAAAATGTTCTTATAAGATTGAGTTCGGAAAGGATACTCTGGGCAATATTCAGAGGATTCATAATGCACTTTCTGCAATCGGGAAAAAGCTGGCAGATACCGAGCAGAATCTGGAAACGGTACAACAGCAGTTAAAAACCGCACAGGAAGAGGCGCAGAAGCCATTCCCGAAAGAAGCGGAACTGAGTGAAAAAATGGAACGTCTGGCGGAATTAAATGTCATGCTCAACATGGATGAGAAAGGGGGAGAAAATCTTCTGGCAGATGAGGGCATCGGGGAAAACCCGGAAGTAAACGTGCCAGAGGAACGTCAGGACAGAATCGCAGACAGTGTTCATAAAACGTCTGTTCTGGAAAGACTGAAAGAACAGAAACAGCAGGAGCAGACAGGCGAAACACAGCAGAAACCAAAAAAGAAACACGAACAGGAGTTATAAAGGTATCCCGTCAGAGTGACCAGAGCTTTGGCGGGATTTTTCTATGGAGGATTTGATTATGGCAAACAGAGAAGAACAGTTAAAGCAGATTACAGAGCAGTTGGAACAGGGTGTTGCAGAAATATTCACATCAGAAAAATATACGGAATATCTAAACACAATGGCAAAGTTCCATAATTACAGTTTCAATAATACCCTGTTGATCACCATGCAGAAACCGGAAGCGACACTGGTAGCCGGGTATCAGGCATGGCAGAAGAAATTTAACCGGCAGGTAAAAAGAGGGGAAAAAGGTATTCAGATTATTGCCCCGGCTCCGTATAAAGAGAAACAGGAGATTGAAAAGACTGATCCAGACACAGGCGAGATTGTGATCGGGGAAGATGGACAGCCGGAAACAGAAGTTGTAGAGCGTGTCATTACAAGATTTCGGGTTACGACAGTATTTGATGTCAGCCAGACCACAGGAGAACCGATTCCAGAGTTTAAGGTATCAGAACTGGATGGCGATGTTCTGATCTACCATGATTTTATGGAAGCATTAAAAATGGTTGCCTCGGTTCCTATCCGCTTTCTTGAGATTGACGGGGAAGCAAAAGGCTTTTATCAGATTGTCGATAAATATATCGCTGTCCAGCCTGGCATGAGTGAGGCACAGACCATGAAAACAGCGGTGCATGAAACGGCACATGCAGTATTGCATGATCGTGACCAGATGGAAGCGGAGGGCATCGTAAAAGACCAGCTTACAAGGGAAGTGGAAGCTGAAAGTGTTGCTTATGTGGTATGCAACCATTTTGGACTAGATACATCAGAGTATTCCTTTTCCTATATTGCAAGCTGGTCTTCCGGTAAAAATATGAAAGAGCTTCGTGCTTCTATGGACACCATCCGTAAGACTTCTGCTGATATGATCGGACAGATTGAGGAAAAACTCAAAGAACTTCAGATAGAAAGAGCAGAGCAGGAAGCAGATGTTGTGGAGCAGACAGAAGAAATGAGTGCCATGCAGTATGCAGAACAGACTATTAATCGTCTGGAGCAGGAACGGACGATTTTCAGCAATGACCAGAGAAATCTTATCGTGAATTTTGCTTATAAACTGGATGATAGGGAAGCAATGGAAAAACTGGCAGAGAATCTTGCAGAATCTATTCTGGATGGAAACAGAGAAGCGGTACTAAAATTGATTGGAGAAGCGGAGGAACAGATTGAAAGTCTGCCGGATTCGATGATTGGTTTATCAGAATTGCATGAAGCCGGATTTTATTCAGAAAGTATGCTTCCGCTTACCAGGGAGCGGGCAGTGGAATTGCACCATGAGGGAGTAACGGTTTATGGACTGACCGGAGCAGTTGGTGGTCAGGAACAGTCGCAAAGAATTATGAATCTGGAACTGGATATTTTACAGCATGACGGGTTATTCGGAGTGACGAAATTTGAATGGGAAAATTACCGGAGAAGTCAGGAAACGATTATGACACCGGAAGAAAAAGCAAAGATCAAAGAAACACTTCTTTTAGAAAGTGATGGAAACCGCTATGGAATTTACCAGATCAACAGTAGACAGGAAGAAAGAGGGTATCAGTTTTTAAGTCTGGAAGCGGCAAAAGAAATGGGATTTACCGTAGATGGCAAAGACTATCAGATGGTTTACAGTGAAAGACTGAGAGATGCTACGACACTGGACAATCTTTTTGAGCGTTTTAATATAGAACGACCAAACGATTTTACCGGGCATTCCATGTCAGTCAGTGATGTGATCATTATGAACCGGGGCGGCAGATTAACCGCATACTATGTGGATTCCTTTGGTTTTACAGAACTGCCGGACTTTGTGGCACAGAGAGCTGAGATGTTAAATGCCAATCCGGTAAAAGCATATCCGGAAGTTTATATGGGAACTTTGGAAAAGGCTATGCAGGAGAGAAATGTAGATGCTTACCTGGATTCCAGAAAACTGAATATTGACTGTAAAAATGCAATCGAACAGGCAATCACAGAAAACTTTGATGGCATGAGTCTGAACCCGGATACTGCGATAGATGTGATCGGAAAATATGGAGAAGAACGTGTTGCCTTTGTTCTGGCAAACACATTAAAGCAACTTTCTTATGATGGAAGATTTTCTGATGGCAATAAACGGTGGGCAGATGGCATTGATATTCCGGAAAATATCAGCAGAGGAATAAATCTGAACAGGGACTATATTGTGGGCAGCCATCCTGCAGTCCTGAATGGATTTATTGATATGGCAAGAAAAGAAATCCGTACCCGGAAACTGGAAGAGGTGCTTGGTGTGAAAAATCAGCATATCACTGAAACTACAAGAGAGTATGAAGCAGACGGACATACAGGCACCTGGTATGCGATGGATATGAAAACGTATCATGGGGAGCGATTCTTCCAGATGAGGAGTGAGGAATACGGTCAGGACGTGGCAGATATTATCGTATCGGAAAATGGAACACTGGTGGCAGAAGACATCTGGCATGGATTTGATGAAGGAGCCAGGGAAGCTATTTCAGAATATCTGGAAGAAAATGGTGTAACGGTATATGACCTGATGGACATTCCAGACCAGGCAACAGTCATCTTAGCAGACGGAACAGTTATGAAAATCATGGAACAGCAGCCAATCAGTACAGATACATGGGAGCCGACACTGACCGGACAGAATCTGCGGGGTGAAGAACAGAAATTCAGCTTTTTCGAGATACATAAAGTCAGAGAAAATAATGGCATTGACCTGAAAATGCCAGAAAATCATTATATTGACCAATATTATGTGATCGAAGATCTGGCAGCAAAAGGTGGGATGAAGATCGAGAGATATAAGGATTTGGGAGCTGCCCTTGGAGCATATTACTCTCTGCCTAATCATAAAATGAAAGCTCTTGGAATTGAAAATACAGCACCGTTGCGAGGTAGTCTTGATTTTATTCAGTGTAAGAATGGAATAGATACATTGATTTATGATTGCCAGGAAGTGGAAGGATGGCTGAATCCGCAGATATACAATACTTTTAAAGAGATAGGAAACAGTCTGGCAGTGCATGATACAGAGATAGCATACCAGATTGGAGATCAGTATTTTACAATTCAGACGGTAGAAGATGGTTATGATTATACATTCTATGATAAAGATTATCTGGAACTGGATGGCGGCGTTTATGATGATCCGACTATTTCTATTACTGAAGACAATGGAGAATATTTTGGAAGAGGAAGGACTTCGATAGAAGATGCAAGCGTGATGGATTATGAAAGAAAT
>ENA-OQAA01000640-OQAA01000640.1-human-gut-metagenome-genome-assembly--contig:-NODE-640-length-22541-cov-6.714910_pt1 | contig 22541 bp, 24 predicted proteins | sample MGYA00242489_ERZ504515 | MGnify/ENA primary metagenome ERZ504515 (study PRJEB26092, sample SAMD00036237) | human gut metagenome | host: Homo sapiens | study: EMG produced TPA metagenomics assembly of... | reverse complement strand
CGTGAAGTCTGTATACAGGCACTACGTACAGCGGTCAGCAACGGAACCGGTCCGGAATTTCCATTTGTGCTATGCTTCCTCCCTCTTTCTTTCCTTGGCATACCTTATCAAATACCTGTAGTGCATTCTTTAGGCATTCCATATCTACTTCCGTAGAAAATACTCGCAACTTCTGTTCATTCAGTACATAGATTGCATTCAGGTATCTGGCTTGTTTGGAGAACAAGACTATTCCTATATTAAGAAACTCCTCACGCTCTACTTTGGGGACAAAGCGGATTACTGCATATTCATATAAGTGCTTTTCTGGCATTTTGTGCTTCTTTTACAAATAGTTCGGAATGGTGAACCCTTTCTTTTAAAAAATGAAAATATACCTCTCTCAGATCTTGTATTGTTTCTCCTTCTTCTGCCCAAGTAAGCCAGTCATCGGGTATGGCATCTGTTATTTCCTGTAGTTTTTCTTCGGTCAGTATTTGTTTGAACCGGTTATCCGCTTCTTCCAACTGGCTGGCATAAGGCAGAAGTACATGGTCTTTTATTCTTAGAAAAGGATTGACAGCCTGTTTCTGCCAGTTTTCCCATGAATGATGAAAGTAAAGTGCTGCGCCGTGATCTATCAGCCACAGTTCTTTATGCCACATCAGCATATTGGTATTCTTGATGGTACGGTCTACGTTGGTGAGCAGAGCGTCCAGCCATACTACTTGTGAAGCGGTTTGTACGTCTACCTGATGTACGATGGGGTCAAAAGTCAGTGCGCCCGACAAGAAATGAAGTCCTAGATTCAGCCCACGGCTCCATTGCAACAAGTCTTGTATCTCTTCATCTGCTTCTGTCCGGCCAAATGCTTCGTCCAGTTGCAGAAAGACGATTTCGGGTACGCGGAAATGAAGGGCACGGGCTATTTCTCCACCTATCAGTCAGCGATAAGCGCCTTGGGTCCGTGGCCTGCTCCCCTAAATTTGACGACATATTTAAAATCATCATCGCTTCGGCCAATGCGGGCAAGGAACCTCCCTCACGCAGGGGCATAATGTAGCGAGTGACATTAACTGTACGTAAATCCATTTAAACCTCCTTGATTATAGGGAATAAAGATACGATGTTTTTGGGTATTAGGAATAAAAATAGTCCGTAAATTGGGAATTATAGCACTAATTTAGCATTTAAGATACTTCCAAATCTGCTGAAATATGCTGCAACCAGGGATAAACTGTTGAAAAATCGTAAAAAAAGAGATAGATAGGAGATTTATTGCCAAAAAAGAATTTAATTTGAACAGTTTTATAATTTATAAAAAAAAAAGAACATGAACGAATTAATTGCTAAAATCAAAGAATTGAACGAAAGCTTTTATGTCTGATGCTGCATTGCAGATTGAAAAAGGTAACAAAGCTGCAGGAACACGTGCGCGTAAAGCATCATTGGAATTGGAAAAACTGATGAAAGAATTTAGAAAAGCATCTTTGGAAGCTTCTAAGTAATCTTTTATTCGTCTTTTAAAGATTTTTATAAGCCATCCTTCGGGGTGGCTTTCTTATTTTCTACTAAGTTTTGCTTTTATTTCGGGGGATAATTGATATTTTTGTATTTTTATTGGTGGGTGGTTAACCTAAAGGAGAAGGGATGTTTATGAAGAATATGTGTCTATTGCCTGTATGGGCGGTTTTATTGATTATAGCAGGGACTTTCTTTTCTTGTGAAAAGAAGAAGGATATGGCTATATACCGTCAGGCGGATTCTTTGAACTTGCTTTCTTATCATATGCGCTATAAGAATTTGGACACAGCGTGTAAAGCAGCGCATGACGCCTACAAACTGGCGGATGGATTCCCCTCCCTGCGTGCCGGGGCATTGAATAATCAGGGTTTCTGCGCCTTTATCCACATGGACTTTGAAAAAGCCGAAGATCTTTTTCTTCGCGTATATGAGGAGTCAAACAATGAATTGGAATGTCTGATAGCAGATATCGGTATGATGAAAATTTGTCAGCGTACCGCCATGAACAAGGAGTTCTATGATTATCGTAACAGTGCGTTACGGCGTATGAAACGTATCAGCGATGACCGTTCTGCTATAACTGATCCCGGAGAGCTGGAACGGCTGAATTATGCCCGTTCTGAGTTTTCCATTGCTTCTGCCATTTATTACTATTATTTGCAGCAGGAACAGCAGTCCTTGGAGGCGATTAATGAAATAAAAGTAGACGAGGCGCTGGAAAGTGATACTGCCCAGTTGCTCTATTATTATTATATGAAAGGGTCTGGCGGTATGTATGAAGCGGATACACCGCAGGATGTGGTATTGGGTGAGTTTAACTATCTGATAGAATGTCTGGGTATCAGTAGGGAACACGGGTATATCTATTTCGAGGCGAATGCATCTCAGGCAATGGCAGAATTGCTGAAAGAGAGGAAAAATTTCGATTTAATTATGGAAAGGCGTCCCAATGTGATGCGTGCCATCAATAGCGAGGACTTGCCGTGGGAGGAACTGACCATGCGTTTTGCCTGGCAGGCTTTGGATTTGTTCAAAAAATATGGAGATTTGTATCAGATTTCGGGTACATACCGCACTTTGGCGTCGTGCAGCAACGAGCAAGGCAGGTATGAAGACGCGCTGCATTACTTGTCGGAAGCGCTGGGGTACGTCAACCGGCATCACGAAAAATATTACCATTGTACGGATACCATGGACAGGCTTCGTCCGTATGTTCCCATGGCTACCACTTCCATTGAACTGGAATGGATTAATGACGATGGTATAAAAAGTGTCCCCGAATGGATCGCCCGTTTCCGTGAACAATTGAGTGTAACATATGCGGCGTTAGGAATGAAACCCCAGTCGGATTATAATCGTAATATTTATCTGGATATTTTGGACTACACCCGCCAGGACAAAGAATTGGAGAGTCGTTATAATGCGTTGGAGAAGGAATCGGAAGCCTTGAACGGACTTCTGGTGGTAGTGGTGATTGGTATCGCTGTCCTTATCATTCTATTTTGGATATTGAATAAAAGATGGCGTGTGCGGAATGCTCTTTACATTGATAAGTTGAAACGTACTTTGGAAATATGCCGTAAGATAACGGCTTCCGTACCATTGATGCGGGGGAGATAGAGGATGTGACAAAAGCGGTAGTTGCCTCGGTGAAAGAGGATATTCTTCCGTTGGTGGGAGCCACGGACTTCCGTATTGTGGCTGAAAATGGAGAGGGAAGAGAGGTGCCGGGACAAGGGATTTGTACAAGTTTTATCTTGAATATTCCAAGCAGGGAACAACCTTTGGGCGAGGTGCATCTGTATTCGGAGCACAAAATGAAGAAAGATGATAAAGCACTGATGAGGGTCATTACACCTTACATTTCGTGGACACTGGAGAATGGACTGGCTTTTATTTCGTTGGGCGATGAACGGAAACGGCTGGAAAAGGAGCAATATGTCCATGAACAGCATTTGGCGGAGAATAAACGGCAGAATCTGGTGAAGAAAGCCTGTTTGTTTATTGTCACAGGCATTATGCCTTATATAGACCGCATCATGAATGAAGTGCATAAACTAACCGTACACAACTATATTCAGAACGAAGAAATAAAAGAAAGCAAATACCGTTATATCGACGAACTGATTACCCGTATTAATGAGTATAATGATATTCTGGCCTTATGGATTAAGATGAGGCAGGGGACACTGAGCTTGAATATAGAGAATTTTGAATTGAATTCCCTTTTCGATGTACTGGTGAAAGGGCGTAAGACTTTCGAGATGAAACAACAGACCTTGACCATAGAGCCGACTGCCGCCATTGTGAAAGCGGATAAGGCTCTGACGCTTTTCATGATAAATACGTTGACAGAAAATGCCCGTAAATATACGCAGCCGGGAGGAAATGTTTCTGTTTATGCGCAGGAAACAGAATCTTACGTGGAGATTTCGGTGAAAGATGACGGTCCGGGGCTTTCACAGGAAGATGTGGAGCGTATTCTGAGTGAGAAAGTTTATGATTCAGGTAAAATCGGATTGCAGACCAGCGAAAATGTCAGCGAATTGCAGAAGAATAAAGGTCATGGTTTCGGTTTGATGAATTGCAAAGGCATTATTGATAAATATAAGAAGACCAATGAAATATTCCGGGTCTGCCTGTTCCGGATAGAAAGTGAATTGGGGAAAGGCAGCCGTTTCTATTTTCGTCTGCCCAAAGGAGTGCGCAAAACGTTGATGTTGGTACTGGTCGCTTTTCTTTCTGTCCTGACAGGATGTAATGAGGGGAGAGAGAAAGACGGGAAAGCGGAACAACTCACTCTTAATGATTCCATTCAGCGATATGATAAATTATTGGCTGTTGCGAATGAATATGCATACGATGTTTACAATTGTAACATTGATGGACTATACCAACAGGCATTGTGTTATGCGGACAGTGCTCTACATTGTTTGAATAAGCATTATATTATGTATTCGGGCAGCAAAGGGCCTTTGTTGGAATTGGAAGGAGAGGGGGCTGCAGCGGATTTAGATTGGTTCAACCGGCATTTTGATACCGATTACTATGCCTTGCTGGATGTTCGCAACGAGGCAGCAGTCGCTTTTTTGGCTTTAGGTAATCTGGAGGCTTATCGTTATAACAATAATGCTTATACGGCGCTGTACAAACAAATCAGTGAGGACACCTCATTGGAGCAATATTGCCGTCAGATGCAGCTTTCTGCCAATAATAAGACGGTGGCTATCATTCTTTGTGTGGTTATTCTGTTGGTATTGCTGGTGGGTTATTATATTCTGTATTTCCGCCACCGTTTGATTTATCGTTATAACTTGGAACAGGTGTTGGAAATCAACAAGCAGGTGTTTTCGGCCTCTTTGCTTGACGGAAGAACCGACCGGGATATTGCTGCAAGTCTGGTCAATGATATGTTTGAGACGGTGAATGAGTTGCTGCCCATTGATGTGTTGGGCGTAGCGGTTTATAGTGAAGACAACCATAGCTTGAATTATGCTTTTTCACCGGTGGAGGATGAGAACGAAGAAATGCGTGAGATGATGGCCCGTAGCTTTGACGCGAAGACATCTTATTGGCGTGAGAAAGATAGGTTAAAGTGTTTGCCCTTGTGGGTGGAAGCAGGTAACGAGAATCGTTGCACGGGTGTGCTGGCATTGAAAATCGCTTTGCCTGTGGAGCGTGAGGACGACCGCTTGATGTTGGAGCTTGTGGCCGGATATGTAGCCATCATTGTATATAATGCAGTGGTACTGATGGCACAGAAATATCGGGATATAGAAAGTGCGCAGGATGATGCGCGCCGAGCTATACGGGAGGAAAACCAGTTGCATGTGCAAAATTTGGTATTGGACAATTGCTTGTCAACCATTAAGCATGAGACAATCTATTATCCTAACCGGATAAAACAGATTATCGACAGGTTGAACACCCGTCAGGCAGGAGAAAACGAAGCTGTGCAAGTAGAGACGATTGGTGAGTTGATCAGTTATTATAAGGATATATTTACTTTGCTGAGTTCATGCGCCGCACGTCAGTTGGAAGAAATTACTTTCCGCAGAGGTGTTGTGAAAGCCGGCGAGCTGGCCGATTATGCGGCACGGTATATAAAACGTGCTGGAAAACGTATGCCGCATCGGGTAGAACTGAGGACGGAGGTGGAACATGTTTCCGTACTGGGAGATGTCATTCAGCTGAAGTTTATGTTGGAGAATCTGATAGATGAAGCGCTATCATACGAGGTGGATGGCCTTTTGGAATTGTGTATTTATGAGGATAAGGATTTTGTGCGGTTTGATTTCCGCGATACGCGTCGCGAAAAGTCGCAGGAAGAGTTGAACTTGTTGTTCTACCCACATCTGTCTCGTATGAAGCAGGGGCAGGAAGGAGTTCTGACCGGTACGGAATACCTTATTTGTAAGCAGGTGATTCGTGACCATGATGAATTTGCCGGAAGACGCGGTTGCCGTATCAATGCGCAGCCTGCCGCTGAGGGAGGGTTCACCGTATGGTTCACCCTGCCTGCCCGTTGAATGTAGAATGTAAAAAAACAATGCATATTATGGAGAATAATAGATTTAAAGTCATCATTGTAGAGGATGTCAAACTGGAATTAAAAGGAACGGAAGAGATATTCAGACACGAAATTCCAAATGCGGAAGTCATCGGAACGGCCATGACTGAGAATGAGTTTTGGGAATTGCTGAAAGTGCAGTTGCCCGATATGGTTTTATTGGACTTGGGCTTGGGGGGATCGACTACCATCGGTGTGGAAATCTGTTCTTCTTTACGGAAGAACTATCCGGATATGAAGGTGCTGATTTTCACTGGTGAGGTGTTGAACGAAAAGTTATGGGTGGATGCGCTGAATGCGGGTGCGGATGGTATAATCCTGAAGACGGGAGAGTTGCTGACTGCCACAGATGTACAGGCGGTGATGATGGTAAGAGACTGGTTTTCAATTATCCCATTCTGGAGAAAATAGTGGCACGTTTCAAGCAGTCGGTGGCTCAGGAGCAGCGTAGGCAGGAAGCTGTCATCGATTATGATATTGATGAATATGATGAGCGTTTGCTTCGCCATCTGGCCTTGGGGTATACCAAAGAAATGATTACTAATCTGAAAGGGATGCCTTTCGGGGTCAAGTCCATAGAGAAACGTCAGAATGAATTAATAAACCGTTTGTTCACATTGGATGAAAGAAATGGTGTCAATGCCTGTCGCTTGGTGACCCGTGCTTTCGAGTTGCGGATTCTTGATATTGATAATTTGGAACCGGATGAAGAGTAAATATTATTTCCCTCATACCGCTACTGTATTTTTTCTGCTGACAGTAGCTGTAGCCTTGTTCTCATGGATAGGAAGTATTTATGGGCTGGGGAAGGTGCAAAGCCTGCTCAGCCCCGAAGGAATCCGGTGGGAATTGAGGCATGCTATGGGGAATTTTGTCCAGACACCGGCATTGGGCATAGTAATGATGCTTTTTTTAGGGTTCGGCATTACGGTTCATTCCGGGGTATGGGGCACGTTGGGGAGAATAGTGAAAAGAGGAAAGCCCATTTCCCGTAAGGAAAAGCGTGCGTTGATATTGGCAGGTTGTATGCTGCTTGTTTATATCATAATGATTATTGGCACCACTTTTGCCCCATGGACTATGTTGCGTAGCGTGACGGGATCTCTCACGAATTCTCCGTTTCAAAAAGGGATTTATTATCTCATTTCGTTTGGTGTGGGATTATCGGGTATGGCTTTCGGCTATGCATCGGGACGTTTTCGGGATGATAAGGATATAATAAGAGGGATGTCCTGTCTCTTTTCTCGTTTTGCCGATTACTTTGTGGTGCTTTTTTTTATAGTTCAGTTCTTTTCCTCATTGATGTATACGAATTTGGTGGAATGGGTTGGAATAGATTCATATATAGTGTCTTACGTTTTTCATATTTGTTGCTATTTACCTTTCGCTTGGATGTTGAATAGAAAAAAATAGGTTGTTAATGCAAAAAAGTTACGGATTCTTTTGGTAATTTCAATAAAAACCGTACCTTTGCACTCGCAATTAAGGATGGTTCCGTAGCTCAGCTGGATAGAGCAACGCCCTTCTAAGGCGTGGGTCTTGCGTTCGAATCGCAACGGAATCACATAAAGAAACTGTATCTCTTTCGGGGGTACAGCTTTTTTTATGGAAATATTTAAAAAGGATTCATCTAAAAGCAGGGCTATGGAAAAGATCTTGTCCATATCTCTAAACCTTTCCCATTGGATAGTTAAGGGTTTTCTTCCTGCTTGTTCTATCTCCGCAAGCCTTTGGAGTTAACTCCATAGCCTTTGGAGATAACTCCAAAGCTTATGGAGATAACTCCAAGGGCTATGGAGATAGAATAATCCGTATAAAAAGGTTTAACCTGGAAAGAGAAAAGGCTTATGCAACAGGGACGGATGCAATACATTGTTGTTTAATTCCGCTGGCGGGTTGTTACTTTTTCTCAGTTTCTTCTTCCTTTGGGCTTCACGGCAGCGGAAAGATTGAACCGGTTAAAAAGTCATGTTAACCCTTTTTGCATGCAGAAGATGTATATACTGAATCTAAAGAAAGGTATGAACCGGAAAATAAGAAGTAGTTCCCGTTAAATTTCTACTATCCCTTAAAAACGGAACTTTCTTCTTTTCTGAACAAAAAATCCCACTCATTCGTCATATTTTCCTCTTTTACATCAGAATATATTTGTACTTTTGGTCCGGATGCCCCAAGGAAAGAACATTTTCTTTGTCAGGCTTGTCTGAAAATCATAAATAAAACAACTACCGACTATGACAACACAAAAGTACAAAAGCCTATTGGTGATAATATGGGCACTATGGGCTTTTCATCCTTGTTTGGCTATTGACGATGTGCTCCGTACAGCCAAACGTGATGCTATTTTAGCACAAATTACAGGAGCCGTTCGTCCGAAAAAGCAGATTTCACTTATTTCGTTTGGTGCGAAAGGAGATGGGAAAAAAGATTGTAAACCTGCATTTGATAAAGCGATGAAGCGTGCTGCCCATATGGGAGGAGCACATATTGTGGTTCCCGCAGGGGAATATCTTTTGAATGGTCCTATTCATTTTGTAAGTAATGTATGTTTGGAACTTCAGGAAGGGGCGACCTTGAAATTTTCATCTGAACCGGCTTTTTATCTCCCTCTGGTGAAAACCAGTTGGAAGGAACTTTCCTTCAGAATTACAGTCCTTTTATTTATGGATATCAGTTGGAAAATGTTTCCATCATCGGCAAAGGAGTGATAGATGGAAATGCGGGGACTACTTTTGCCACTTGGAAAAGTAAGCAGAAGATAGGGCAGCAGCTTAGTCGTGAAATGAATCATAAAGAAGTGCCGGTAGCCGAACGGAACTTCGGTGAGGGGTATTGGTTGCGTCCGCATCTGGTGCAATTCTTTGATTGTAAGAATATTACAATTGAGGATGTGTTTATTACGAATGCGCCTTTCTGGTGTATTCATTTACTGAAATCGGAGAATATTATCTGCCGTGGCATACGTTATGATGCAAAATTGGTCAACAATGATGGCATCGACCCTGAGTACACCCGTAATTTGCTGATTGAAAATATTGAATTTAATAATGGAGATGACAATGTGGCCATTAAATGCGGACGGGATAATGACGGATGGAAAACCAGTTGTCCTTCGGAAAATATTATTATTCGTAACTGTAAGTTCAAAGGGCTTCATGGTGTGGTGTTGGGCAGTGAGATGTCATCGGGAATACAGCATGTTTTCGTAGAGAATTGCACTTACGGAGGCTATTGTAAACGAGGTATTTTTATCAAGACGAATCCGGACCGTGGAGGTTTTATTCGTGATATTTATGTGAATAATTGTGAGTTTGGTGAAGTGGAGGATCTTTTTTATGTAACTTCCATGTATGCAGGCGAGGGGATGGATAACCATCATTTTACTGAGGTGCATGATATTTATGTAAAGGATTTGAAATGCAAAAAGGTGAATGTAGCTGCATTGGTGCTTCAAGGTACAGAGGCAAAGCCTATTTATAATGTGACTTTTGATAACATGGATGTGGATAAAGCAGGGATAGGTCTTAGTTTTTCGAATACGAAGACAATTGGGGTTTCTAATTGTAATTTGGGAGGTTATGTTGGGGTGCCGTCTACAGCCAGTGCGAAAGATGGTATATTCAATAAATAGATTTGTTTGACTTCTTGGTTCACTTCGCCGATTCCTTGAGAAAGTCTTGTTACGCTGGAATGACAGAGTAAAAGGAAAGCAGGAAACTGTTTTCGGACAGACTGGGGAGGATTTTTCATCCCTCAGCTAAACAAATGTTTTTATAGATGGTTCTATAAGTAAAAAAGACGATAATTATGAATACAAATGAATTTGCCCGAATTTTATTGACTTGGATTAAGAGTTTTCTATCATGGATAGGCATCCCGCGCGATAGGTTGAATGAACTGGATGAGATTATTTTCTTGATCCTGATTGTAGTTATTGCTTTTGCTGTAGGAGCTGTATTTCATTATTTATCTGTGCGTTTCACACGGAAGGTGTTGAAATATAAAAATATCAGTTTTTTAAGTTCGCTGATAGAATACAATGCTTTGCGGAAAATGTCTGCGGTCATTCCGCCGCTTATTATATCCGCTTTGTTGCCGTTTGCGTTCGATTATCGTTCTACTTGGTTTACTGCCAGTGAAAAAATCACTTGGATTTATTTCTTTATCGCTTTGTTGTTTTCGGTCAATGCCGTGTTAAATTCGGTGGGTAATGTGCTGATGAACAAGGAGCAGTTACAGAATCGTCCGATGAAAGGTTTCATACAAATCTTTCAAGTGATTTTTTCGTGTATTGCCATCATTGTCATCATTTCTATATTGATTAATAAGTCGCCTCTCAATCTGATTACCGGACTGGGTGCTTTTGCTGCCGTGCTGATGTTGATTTTCAAAGATACCATCCTTGGCTTTGTGGCGGGGGTGCTGCTTTCCGAGAATGATATGGTGCATATCGGCGATTGGATTGAGATGCCTCAGAATAATGTGAATGGGGTGGTGATGGATATCACTCTGAACATTGTGAAGGTTCAGAATTTCGATAATACTATTGTCACTATACCTCCTTATTCATTAGTTTCCGGTTCATTTATCAATTGGCGTGGGATGACTGAATCGGGCGGACGGCGTATTATGCGCGAGTATGCGTTGAAACTGGATTACATACAACCCTGTACTCCTGAATTTTTGGAGAAAATGAAGAAGTTTGATGCTGATTTGGCCGACTTTATCACAGAAAAGCAGAAACAGGCGGCCGAAGGAAAGGTAGCGAATACTGACAATCCGGCGGATTGGTAAATGGAACCATTGATACGAATGTAGGGCTGCTTCGTGCTTATATGACTCTCTATCTGAAGCGCCATCCTTTTATCAGTAAGGACCTGTTGCTGATGGTACGCACGTTGGCTCCTACGGAGAATGGTCTGCCTGTACAAATTTATTGTTTCTCGGCCAATAAGAACTGGCCTAGTTATGAATCTATCCAGGCGGAAATCATGGAGCATTTTGTTTCTGTTCTTCCCGAGTTTGGATTGTATCCGTTCCAGAATCCTACTGCCAGAGATTATGTAATCAGTGGTTTGATAGAGTCTGGCAAGGACCTTTCTACTGTAGACGGAATTCCTTGGCATTCGGTCTTGCCAAAGGAAGAAAAGGTATAGTTAGGGATTTAAACATTTATTAATGACTTGCGGTTGAACAATTCTTGTTGCCGCCGTGTTATATAAATGTGTTTTTCATAGTATTAGATTAAAGGTTGAAGATTGCAATCGGCTTGAGAGAAGTAGTTGCATCTGAAGTAGAAGCGTCTACTATAAAAAATATAGAAAGGTTGTTCCTTACGGGACAGCCTTTTTGTTTTGTTAAAAGAAACCATTCGCATTAACTTGAAATGTTAAAGGATTTGTTGCTTTTATTAAACAATACTATAATTTCTCCTTAACGCTTCCTTAAATTTGCAGATAGCAGGAAAGTGCGTATATTTGTATGTGTGTTTTTCATAGTATTAGATTTAAGGTTAACAAAAGGTTGGAGCAAGGCGTTGCTCCTTTTTTTATGGAATAACGTGAGGCTTACATCTGCTGTCCGGTTCCGATACCCAATACAGAACCACAGAGAAGAATCCGTGCAATGTATTCCTCTCCGTGACTGTGTAACTTAATTCTGCTCTTTAATGCAAGGAGAAGGCTGAATTAAATAATCTCGATGCCTTGCTTCCGGCATAACTCCAATCCCACATCCTTTAACTTGAATTTCTGTATCTTTCCGCTGCCGTCATAGGGAACTCATCAACAAAGAAGATATATTTAGGAATTTTGTAACGGGCTATCTTGCCATCGCAAAAGTCACGTACATCGAATTCGTTCATTTCCACCCCTTCGTGCAAGATGATGAATGCGCCTACCGCTTCTCCGTATTTCTTGGAGGGGATACCGGCTACCTGTACATCTTTTATTCCTTCCATCTGATACAGGAACTCTTCTATTTCCCGTGGATAGATATTCTCTCCGCCACGGATAATCATGTCTTTTATTCTTCCTGTGATACGATAATTACCTTCTTCGTCTTTCACTCCCAAATCCCCTGAGTGGAGAAAGCCGTTCCGGTCTATCACTTCGGCGGTTGCTTCGGGGTTTTTGTAATACCCCTTCATGGTGTTATACTTTGTTGCACATCTCGCCTTGTACGCCTATGGGACATTCTTCGCCTGTTTCCGGATCGATCACTTTTACTTCCGTAAACTCGAAATCACGGCCCACTGTGTTGCAGCGTACATCAAACGAATCGTCGATGCGGGAGGCTGTCATGCCGGGAGAAGCTTCTGTAAGCCCGTATACACTGGTGACCTTCATAAACATTTTCTCTTCTACACGTTTCATCAGTTCTACCGGACAGAGTGAGCCTGCCATAATGCCGGTACGCAGACTGGACATATCGAACATATCAAACATGGGATGGTTCAGCTCGGCAATGAACATGGTAGGAACCCCGTATAAGGCCGTGCAGCGTTCCTTGTGGACGGAGGCAAGTACCAGCAGTGGGTCAAAGCGTTCCACCATTACCTGCGTACACCCGTGTGTAAGGCAGTTCATGGTGGCTAACACCACTCCGAAGCAATGGAACAGGGGTACGCAGACACATAGTTTGTCATCGGAAGTGAATTTCATGTGCTCGCCCGTCAGGAAACCGTTATTGCTGATGTTGTAATGGGTGAGCATGACTCCTTTGGGGAAACCGGTCGTGCCCGAAGTGTACTGCATGTTCACTGTGTCGTGGCAGTCCACCTTCGCTTTCGCTTCCAGCAGCTCGTCATCGTCTATGTTGCATCCCAGAAGCAGAATCTCGGCGGTGTTGTACATACCCCGGTATTTCTCGGGGCCGATGTAAATCACGTTCTTCATGCAGGGGAAGCGTTTGCTCTTCAGATATCCGCGCTGGCTGGTCTTTAGTTCGGGCAGCATGGCGTAGACCATATTTACATAGTCGTCATTGCCACGGTCTCCGTTTACGATACACAGCGTGTGCATGTCCGAGTTCTGGCAGAGGTATTCCAGTTCTGCCTGTTTGTAGTTGGTATTTACTGTTACGGCCACGGCACCGATTTTGGCGCAAGCGTACAGAAAGGTCAGCCAGTCGGGCACATTACCCGCCCAGATTCCTACATGGGTTCCCCGCTTCACGCCGATGGCTAGCAGTCCTTTGGCCATGTGGTCTACACGTTCGTTAAATTGTTTCCAGGTGAAGCGCAGATTACGGTCGGAATATACGATATATTCTTTATTGGGGGTGGTGAGGGCCCAATGTTCAAGCCAGTCACCAAGGGTTCTTGTGCTTAATTCCATCATAAATCAAATAGGGGTATAGATAACGGCCAATATTTTGGCGGCTTGTCCTTGATATCCGTGTACGTGGTGCGGAACAATAGAATCATAATAAATACTGTCTCCGGCTTTGATCAGATGGCATTTTTTACCGTGGCATACTTCGATGGTGCCTTCCATGACATAGATAAACTCTTCGCTTCATGCGAGGAGAGCGAGAAGTGGGTTTCCTCTGTCGGTTCTACGTCCACGATGAATGGTTCCATATGCCTGTCCGCTTTTGATTTTGACAGTGAGTGGTAGCGCATATGTGTACGCAGGTCCATTGCATTGTTCGAGAAACTGATGGTATCCTCACTCTCTTGTTTCCGGCAGATTACTGCTCCTTGTTCTTCCTGGTCGTCCAGAAAAGTGCCCAGACGTACCCCTAACGCACGGGCTATCTTGATGAGGGGAGCCAATGAAGGAAGATCTACATTATTCTCTATTCGTTCTATTTGTTCTTCGGCAAGGCCTGAGCGTACGGCCAGTTCGGCTACACTGATTTCTTTTGTTTCACGTAGTGATTTTATTTTTTCACCAACAATCTTTGTGCTGTCCATGGTTTGTTTTTAATAAGTTTGCAAAGTATAAAGTGCAAATATATAATAAAAAAGAATTGGACAGTCTATTTTTGTTCTGAATATGTAAAAAAGGTAAGTTAGTGACGAATTGCCGGTCATTTATCATTAATAGTCGGTAAGTTTCGAATATTTGTGTTTTTTGTTCTATCTTTGTTCTCGAAACTTAATTAAAGACTAAAACTTATGTTCTCAGGGATTGTAGAAGAATATGCGGAGGTGGTGCGTATTGTAAAGGAGCAGGAAAATCTGCACCTCACCTTGAAATGTTCGTTTGTGGACGAACTGAAAATAGACCAGAGTATCTCTCATAACGGCGTGTGCCTGACTGTTGTCAGTTTGCAGGATGGCACGTACACGGTTACCGCCATGAAAGAAACGATAGAGCGTTCCAACATCGGCTTGTTGAAAGTGGGAGATAAAGTGAATGTGGAACGCAGCATGATGATGAACGGGCGGCTGGACGGTCATATTGTGCAAGGGCATGTGGATCAGACTGCCGAATGTATGGATATAAAGGATGCTGAAGGGAGCTGGTATTTTACTTTCAGATATGCGTTTGACAAGGAAATGGCGAAGCGCGGTTACATCACGGTGGACAAAGGCTCGGTTACGGTGAACGGTGTGAGTCTGACCGTTTGTAACCCTACGGAGGATACTTTCCAGGTTGCCATTATTCCTTATACTTACGAACATACCAATTTCCATACTTTTAAAGTGGGAAGCATTGTGAATATAGAGTTTGATATCATCGGCAAATATTTAAGCCGCATGATGCAGTTCTCCTGATTCTTTCACCGCAGGTTGCACAGATGATTGTTAAAGATGAAAAAAAAGGTTCTTTGTGGAAATCCGGAATTATCTGCATCGGCTTTTGAACAAAAAAAGAATCTGTGCAATCTGTGGTAAAACAAATATCAGAGTTATAAATCTTTTAGCAATATCTTACTGGTGCTTTTATAATATTCTTCGCGGGCATTGGTCAATGCCTCCCAAGGACCGCTATATCGTTCCCGGTCTATTTTGAAGGCTTCTGTTCCGGCTATGTCCAGTCTGTTCAGCAGCATAGCCACGTTCATCCGGTTGATATCTACTGACGGCAAATAGCCTATGCTTTCATCGTCACCGTCCATAGAAGTTTCGTAAACCATGTGCATGTCTTGTAGTTCGTATAGGATTTTCTTAGTGAGTCTTATCGGGATTTTATGTTCGTCGCTGAGTGTCTCGGCGGTATAAGGAGTCTCTTCCGTTTCAAATCGTTTGCATATCAGAGACATGATGAGGATGCACAGAAAGTCGTGATAACGGCGGCTGATATTTGCCGTCTCTTTGCTGAAACTGTAGTTGCGAAGATTCTGTGCCACATAGCAAAGCTCTGCGCCATACAGGCAGATTCCCCATGAAATTTGCGCCCATAACAAGAACATTGGAATAGCGGCGAAACTACCATAGATTGCATTGTATCTTGATACCCATATCTGACTGCCGATATACAAGTATTGAAAAGCCTGAAAGGCAGTGCCTGCGATGATACCCGGAATGATGGCATATTTCAGTTTCACTTTAGTATTGGGCATAAAGACGAACAGCCCCGTGAACATGGCCCAAGTCAGGATGAAAGGAACCAGGCGTACCAGAAATTTCATCAGGGGTGCCAGTAATACGAAGTCCTCCATGTTTTTCACCATGGTGGACATAAAGATGGTAAGACCACTGGAAAGTACGATAAGTAGGGGTAACAAGAGCAGGATGGAGAAATAATCCGTCATTTTGCGATACAGCGTACGGGGTTTCTTCACTTGCCATATATAATTGAAGGTACGTTCTATGTTATAGGTTAGGCTCAAAATGGTCCAGAACAACATTACCAGACCCACTCCGATAAAAACCCCGCTTTTGGCGTGCACCAGATAAGAGTCAATCAGGCCGAGAATGGTTTCGGCAGCCGCACTCTGTCCTTCAAGACCGCTACGGAACTGGGTTTCCAGCAGGTTGGAGAAACCAAATCCACGTGCGATGGCGAATAGAATGGCCAGAATGGGAATGATAGAAAGCAGGGTGCTGTATGTCAGTGCGGATGCTTTATTCAAAATACGTCCCTGAGTGAACTCACGAATAGAAAGAGTGGCGATTTTTATTGCATTATAGAGTATTCCTCGGGATTTGCTAACCTCGTCTTCTGTCACTCGCCATATATCATCTTTGAGAAACGATTGCAGACCTTTCAGTTTTTCCTTGTTCATGGTACTCATAAGCTCTTTATTAGGATATATGAAAAAAAGCAGCCGGCCTGTAAGCCGGGTTCTGTTCCTCGCCTTGCGGCGAAGTGCCTGCCATTTATCTACGCCTGTTGTCACCAACAGGCTCTAGCGGTCTACCCTCCGACGTGGGGCGAGCAACCCTCATAATGTCGGTTTACATGACCTTACAACTCCTAAGACGTACAGCCCGTCATGTCACCATGCGGCTGGTGGGCTCTTACCCCACCTTCTCACCCTTACCCCGTTTCCCGTAGGAATTGTGGCGGTTGTTTTCTTCTACGTTACTCCACCTTCGCAGATGGCTTTCTGTTAGGAAGTAGGATGCTCTGCGTTGCCCGGACTTTCCTCTTTCGCCTTGCGGCGTCAGCGGCAGACCGGCCGGCTGCTTTTAAGTTTACAAAGATAGCGATTTTAGGTTAAACGTAGGATAATAAAGCGGAAAAAAGTAAGAAAATAAATGAAAAAACAAAGAAAGAGCGGAACAGCCCATTACTTTTTCTTGGTATATATAATAAAGAGGAGAAAATCAGTGATGCTTGGTTCGGCACTCCTGCTTATTGTATAGAAACAACGGTAAAAACAGGAAGAATATTTAAAATAAATGAACTGTGCCGGAAAGAGAAGTGGGTGCTGTTTTCACTTTCCCTCTCCGGACACGGAATTTAGCGGTAGAATCCCAATTCGTTTCTCAATGAACGCACTTCCTGTTGCAAAAGTTCTATACGTTCCAGCATGTGGTGGATGGCGTCGATTCCTGCAATATTGATGGACAAGTCATAATATAAATGCGTGTAACGCTCCAGCTCCGCTAGTTGGGATGCGGGGAGGTAGCGTTCCTCGTCAATCACCCGGACTTCGATCAGTCCGTCTTCTTCCAGTTCCGTAATGAACGACGGGTCCACATGGCAACGGTCGCAAAAATCGTTGATAATAATTAAATCGCTCTGCATAATCCTTCTCTTTTTTTAATTGCTACTATCTTTTAATTGGCGGAACAACTCTTTCTGATGTTCGGTAAGGTTGCTAGGAATGGTGACATTATAAGTTACTATCAGATCGCCAAATTTGCCTTCTTCCTTGTAAACAGGAAAGCCTTTGCCTTTCAAACGGACTTTGGTTCCGTTCTGGGTTTCAGGTTTTACTTTCAGTTTTACCTTGCCGTTCAGTGTGTCCACGGTTTCTTCACCACCCAGTACGGCGGTGTAGAGGCTAAGCGGAGCATTGATATATAAATCATTCCCCAGACGTTTGAATACAGGATCGTCTGGAATGACAAAGGTGATGTACAGATCGCCTGCAGGACCACCGTTTACTCCCGGTGCACCATGACCACGCAATTTGATAGTCTGTCCGTTGGCTATACCTGCCGGAACAGTGATACGTATGTTCTTTCCGTTTACATTAAGCACTTGTTTGTGTGTTTCGGCGGCTTCACGCAATGAAAGTTGTAATTCAGCATTATAGTCCTGTCCACGGAATCCGGCACTTCGTCCGCCGTTTGCACCGCCACGATGTCCGAACAGTTCTTCAAAGAAATCAGAGAAGCCACCTGTGCTGCCACCGAAATGTGCACCGCTGAATTCTTCTCCTCCATTGCCGGAATACCAGTAACTGCCGTTACCGTCCGTACCGAATCCGCTTCCGGCTCCACCAAATCCTCCGAATCCACCGGCTCCTCCATATTGTTGCTTTTGTTTTTCAAATTCGTCGGCATGTTTCCAGTGTTCACCGTATTCGTCGTATTTCTTACGTTTTTCCGGGTCACTCAGTACTTCGTTGGCTTCATTTATCTCCTGAAACTTATCTTTGGCCCCAGGGTCATTCGGATTCAGGTCAGGATGGTATTTGCGGGCCAGCTTACGGAAAGCCTTCTTGATATCATCTTGGGTGGCGCTTTTGTCCACTCCCAATACTTTGTAATAGTCTATGTAAGCCATATTATATATTTGTTAAATTTCATCTGCTTTAAGGGAAACAAAATACATGCCAATTGGTTGTGTTCTGTTTTTATTTTATTATCTTTGCAGCGAATTTTTAGAAATTATTCTAAAGGAAATGAGGGGATTGGCAATCATATTCAGGTTTTTTATGCTATTAGTCCTGCTGCTTCCTGTGGTTGCTCTGTGTCCTGTGAAGGCGGAAACAACTCTGGAAGGGCCTATCCTTATTGTCACTTCTTATAACCCCGAAACTCGTAGTATTTCTGACAACCTGTCTGCTTTTATGGATGAATACCGACAGCGTGGCGGCAAGTATACTCCGATCATAGAGAGTATGAACTGCAAGAATTTGTCCGAGGCTTATCTGTGGAAATCGCGTATGGCCTCCATCCTTGGTAAGTATAAAGGAAAAAACCGTCCGTCACTGGTTATATTGCTGGGGCAGGAGGCATGGTCGGCTTATATTTCACAAGACACGGAGATAGCTAAAAAGACTCCGTCCATCTGTGGTATGGTCAGTGTCAACGGACTGGTATTGCCTGATGATAGTATCGACACACGGGTATGGGAACCTGAAAGTAAGAATATTTATACGGATTTCGGCGATTATAATATTGTTGCCGGTTATGTATATGAATATGATGTCGATAAAAACATAGAGTTGATGCGTCGCTTTTATCCTGATATGCGCCGTGTGGCATTTATATCGGATAATACCTATGGCGGGCTGTCTATGCAAGCCTTGGTTAAAAAGGAGATGGAGAAGTACCCTGATTTAGAGACGATTTGGCTGGACGGTCGTACGGAAACCTTTATGGAAGTGAGTGAAAGGATGCGCAGATTGCCTCAAAATACGTGTGTATTGTTGGGAACATGGCGTGTGGACTGTACGGAGAGTTATGTTATTGGTAATACGACTTATATGCTGCGTGATGCGAATCCTACCCTGCCTGTGTTTACTATCGCATCTGTGGGATTGGGACATTGGGCATTGGGAGGATATACTCCCGAATACCATGCGGTAGGAAAGAATATAGGCGCGGTTACTTATGATTTTTTGGATAAAGGAGATAGAGAAGGGGTGGACTTGGTGACTATTCCCGGAAACTATACTTTTGATATAAAGCGTTTGCATGAATTCAAATTGGATTCATTGAATCTTCCTCAGGGAGCGGTGTTGGTGAACAAGACTCCTTCGCTTTATGAGCAGTATAAATATTGGGTCATAGGGGTTGTTTCGGCGTTCATGTTCCTGATAGTCTGTTTCTTGATAGCCATATATTATATTATCCGTATCAACCACTTGAAACATCATCTGGAAGTGTCTGGCGAGGAGTTGTTGGTAGCCAAGGAGAAAGCGGAAGAATCCAACAGGCTGAAGACAGCTTTTCTGGCCAATATGAGCCACGAGATACGCACTCCGTTGAATGCTATTGTGGGATTTTCCAGCGTGTTGGTCAGTGATGATTCCTCTCCTGCCGAGAAGGCGCAGTATTGTGATATCATTCAGAAGAATTCCGATTTGTTGTTGCACCTCATAAATGATATTCTGGACATCTCGCGCATGAATCCGGAAAAATAAAATTCGTATGGGAGGAATGTGATGTAGTAGAGTTGTGTCAGACGGCTTTGTCTACAGCGGAGTATGGACGCAAGACCAGCGCTTTGTTTCTGTTCGAAACTCCTGTAGCTTCGCTGGTTATCAAGACGGATGCCCAGCGCCTGAAGCAAGTATTGATTAATTTGTTGTCCAATGCCGCTAAATTTACCCCGTCCGGTTCTATTAAATTGGCGATTGCCATAGACAAACAGCATCAACAGTTGGAATTGTCTGTGTCGGATACCGGTTGCGGTATTCCGTCCGATAAGAGCGACAGGGTTTTTGAACGTTTCGAGAAATTGAATGAATATTCCAAGGTACGGGGCTGGGATTGGCCATCAGCAGGCTGATAGTCGAGAATTTGGGAGGTAAGATATGGGTGGACAAGGATTATACCGAAGGCGCCCGGTTTGTATTCACGCATCCTTTAACTAAAAAAGAAAAAGAATAGAGATATGAAATATAGAATATGTATCAGCGCCCTGCTGTTGTGGGCGGGTATGCAGGTGTCTGCATCCAATAATCAGAAAGAAGTGGTTATCAAGATTATAGAAACCAGTGATGTGCACGGGAATTTCTTTCCGTATAACTTTATCGAACGGAAAGAATGGAGTGGAAGTCTTGCCCGTGTTCATTCCTTTGTGAAAGAGCAGCGTGAGAAATATGGGGATAATTGCCTGTTGATGGATAATGGGGATATCCTGCAAGGTCAGCCTACAGCTTACTATTATAATTTTATGGATACCGTGTCTACCCATGTGGCGGCGGATATGATGAATTATATGGGATGTGTGGTAGGCAATATGGGTAATCATGACGTAGAGACCGGGCATGCGGTGTACGACCGTTGGATAAAACAGTGCGATTTTCCGGTACTGGGGGCTAACATTATAGACAATGCCACCGGAAAACCTTATCTGAAACCCTACGAGGTGTTGGAGCGTGACGGAGTGAGGATAGCGGTTCTGGGTATGATTACTCCGGCCATTCCTTCATGGTTGCCGGAGAAGTTATGGAGTGGCCTGCATTTTGAGGAAATGGAGCCCTGCGCACGTAAGTGGGTGAAGATTATAAAGGAAAAAGAGAACCCCGATGTCATTGTGGGATTGTTTCATGCCGGAAAGTCGGGCAACGTGTTGGGACAGGTGGTGGAAGATGCCTCTATGGATGTTGCCAAACGGGTCCCGGGCTTTGATGTGGTGCTGATGGGGCACGACCATACAAGGGAATGTGTAAAGGTGCAGAATGTGGCAGGAGACAGTGTGTTGGTCATTGATCCGGCAAACAATGCCAATGTGGTTTCGGATGTGACCCTGACCGTAACAAAGAAAGACGGGAAAGTGGTGGCGAAGTCGGTGGAGGGCAGATTGGCGGATATGAACAAGTATCCTGTCAGCCAGGAGTTTATGGATAAATTCGCTCCTCAATATAAGGCTGTAAATGACTTCGTATCCCGTAAAATCGGTACTATTTCACGTACCATCACAGCGAAGGATGCTTATTTCGGTTCTTCTCCTTTCATAGACCTGATTCATCAGTTGCAATTGGAAATTTCGGGTGCTGAAGTGTCCTTCTGTGCTCCGTTGTCCTTCCGAGCAGAGATTAAAGAAGGAGACATCTATGTGAGTGATATGTTTAATTTGTACAAGTACGAGAACATGCTGTATGTGATGGAACTCTCGGGCAAGGAAATTAAAGATTTCCTGGAAATGGCATACGCATCTGGACTAATCAGATGAAGAGTCCCGAGGACCACCTGATGCTTTTCAAGGAGCCGGTAGAGGAGGGAAAGCGTGCTAATTTCAAGAATTTCAGCTTTAACTTTGATTCTGCCGCAGGTATTAATTATACGGTGGACGTGACCAAGCCGGCAGGAGAGAAAATCACGATTCAAAGCATGTCGGACGGGACTCCCTTCAGTATGGATAAGGTTTATAAAGTGGCTTTGAATTCTTACCGTGGGAACGGTGGCGGAGATTTATTGACCCTTGGAGCAGGAATTTCCAAGGAAGATTTGGCAAAACGTATTATTTTTGCAACCGATAAGGATTTGCGTTATTATCTGATGCAATATATTGAGCAGGAAAAAGTGCTGCATCCTCATGCCATGCACCAGTGGAAGTTTATTCCGGAGGAATGGACTGTGCCTGCCGCAAAAAAAGACTATCAATTGCTGTTTGGCGAGGAAAAGAAATAATAGTTGAGCAAGAGAAGGTACATAATAGCCCCGTTATTACTGCTGACGCTGTTTTTAACGTATCAGGTAAGCATCACCTTGTTTACCCACGTTCATATTGTGAACGGGGTGATGATTGTGCACTCTCATCCTTCGTCCGGCAAACACCATACGCATACCACAGGACAGGTTATTTCTATTGCTCATCTGAGCACTATTCATACTTTGGAGGCCGAGGTTCAGGCGAGATGACTGTATTCCGTCCTTTGTTGTATGTTTTGGAATATAAGATAAATACTTTCCGCGCGAAAGCGCTTTGCGCGCAATGTATCCATTTGCGCGCTCCTCCTTTCATTGCTGAAACAAAGGTATATCTGTTGATGGAATACATTCGGGCAATCCCTTTAACAGATGGGGAATGTGTTTTTGCCCATAGGGCTACACACATTCTTTTATTGAATAAACCGAAACATTTTTAGTAATAGAAAAAAAAATAGATGAAACAATATATTCTGTTACTCGTGCTCATGGTGATGGGTGCGGGTATCAATGTGT
>ENA-OQAA01000639-OQAA01000639.1-human-gut-metagenome-genome-assembly--contig:-NODE-639-length-22551-cov-2.653139_pt1 | contig 22551 bp, 35 predicted proteins | sample MGYA00242489_ERZ504515 | MGnify/ENA primary metagenome ERZ504515 (study PRJEB26092, sample SAMD00036237) | human gut metagenome | host: Homo sapiens | study: EMG produced TPA metagenomics assembly of... | reverse complement strand
ACCTCGCTCGCCGTATCGGCACTTAGAATTATGCGGTATTGCCCATAAACGATTGGAGAACAAATACGATGACCAAACCAAAATCGGTGTTCTGGGTGCCGGAACCTGGGGAACCGCGCTGGCACGCATGCTGGCAAGAAACGGCTGTGACGTTACCATGTGGAGCGCCCTGCCCGATGAACTGAAAGCCATGAGCGTGACCCATGCCCACCCCAACCTGCCCGGCATGTGCCTGCCTGCCGATATGCACTATACCGCGGATATTGAAGAAATCTGCGGCGACCGTGATGTGCTGCTGTTTGCGGTGCCCTCGGTTTTTGTGCGTTCCACCGCCCGCAAGGCGGCACCGCATATCCCGGATGGGCAGCTGATCGTGGATGTGCCAAAGGCGTGGAGGAAAAAACGCTGATGACGATGTCCGAAATCATTGAGCAGGAGCTGGCCGCGGATGGCAAACACACCCACTGCAATGTGGTGGCGCTTTCCGGCCCCACCCATGCGGAGGAAGTGGCCCGCGATATGCCCACCCTGATCGTGGCGGGCAGCCGGATGAAGCCGCCGCACGCAAGGTGCAGCAGATCTTTACCACCCCCACCTTCCGCGTGTATACCAACACCGACCGCCGCGGCGTGGAGCTGGGCGGCGCTGTCAAAAATGTGATCGCGCTGGCTGTTGGCATTGCGATGGGCTTGGATTACGGCGATAATGCCAAGGCTGCCTTATCACCCGCGGCAACGCCGAGCTGGCCCGCCTGGGTGTGGCCATGGGCTGCAAGGCCGAAACTTTTGCCGGGCTTTCCGGTATGGGCGATCTGATCGTGACCTGCACCAGTATGCACAGCCGAAACCTGCATGCCGGCATGCTGATTGGCCGCGGAAAAGATGTGGAAACCGCCAAAAAAGAGGTCGGTCAGGTGGTGGAGGGCATCAATGCCCTGCCCGCAGCCTGCAAGCTGGCGAAAAAGTATAAGGTAGAAATGCCCATCGTGAATGCGGTGGATGATATTCTGTCCGGTCGGTTGGCCGCCCGTGATGCGCTGGCTACAATGATGGGCCGACAGCTGAAACAGGAATAATAACATGGAAAACAGAGATATTCGCATTGCTTTTTTTGATATTGACGGCACTCTGCTGCCGCCGGATCACCACCTGCCGGAATCTACCGTGGCGGCGCTCAACATTCTGCGCGCCAAAGGGGTGCAGCTTTACCTGGCAACTGGCCGCCCGCCGTACCACCTGCATTACCTGAAAAAGGATCTGCCGTTTGAATTTGACGGCATGGTGATGATGAACGGCCAATATTGCCGGGATAAGGACGGCTGCTTTTACGCTCACCCGCTGCCGCAGGAGGGACTACGCGAGCTGCTGCCCTGGCTGGAAAAAACAGATATTGCGGTTTCCTTTGTGGAAGCGGATACCGCTTACATGAACCGCACCAATGCCCTGTGTGAAAACTTTTTGAAAGAGATCCCGCAGGAAACCATCGATCCGGCCCAGCGCTGCTTTACCTACCCGACGTATCAGCTCAGCGCATTTTTGAGCAGCGAGCAGGAACCGGAGTTCATGGCTCACGTGCCCGGCTGCCGCGCTGTGCGCTGGAGCGAAGAATTTGTCGATATCCTGCCCGCAACCGGCGGCAAGGTGAACGGCTTGCAGGAAACGCTCAATCATCTGGGTCTTACGCGGGAAAACAGCATCGCCTTTGGCGATGGCAGCAACGATACCGAGATGCTTGCTTTTGCCGGGATCGGAGTTGCCATGGGCAACGCCTGGCCAGACGCCCGTGCCGCGGCGGATTACATTACCACCGATGTGGATAAGGACGGCATCTGGAATGCGCTGGAACATTTCGGGCTGCTGAAATAACCAATAAAAACAAGAGCATGTGCGTTTTTGGGGAAAGCCCGAAAAACTGCACATGCTTTTATTTTATTTTATTTCTTTAATGGCTGTTCAACCGCAGGGCAGTGTCTCGCCTTCCAGCACCGCCTGCACCAGGGTATCGCGTGATAGGTTAGCTCCAGATGGAAAAACGGTGCGCCCTCCGCCAACAGCCGAAGGAAAATTTTGTCCCCTTGCCAGATCGGCAGGTTCTCTACTTCGGGTTTGGGCACCCATTCCAGTGTGCCCTCGTTACAGTCGGTCAGCGTGCCGGTAAAATCGGTGCAGGTGTACAGGTGCATCCGCTCGGCGGGCCATGGCTCGCAAGTAAAATCCACAATGCCGCGGTAGGCGGGGGATTGCATCGTCAAGCCGGTTTCCTCCCACACTTCGCGCAGGGCACAGGCTTCGGCAGTTTCGCCGGGGTCAAACTTGCCGCCCACACCGATCCATTTATCGTGGTTGACGTCGTTCTTCTTTTTAATGCGGTGCAGCATCAGATAGCAGCCGTTTTGTTCCAGGTAGCACAGAGTGGTTTGCAGCAGTTCAGCCATAGCGGAGCCTCGTTCCCTGTGTGCGGGGCACACAAAATATATTGGTATCAGTATACCACCCGGATAGTACAGACGGCAAGGCTGCAGACAATGTGCGGGCGGCTATTTGGCGGGCAGAAAACCAATATCCTGAAATTTACGCGGTGATCCGTTATAATATCTCCAAAATGGAGATGGCTTTGAGGGAAACCGCAAAAAGGTGTTTGAAGCAGGCGTGAACGCCCACATTGCCAAGCCGTTCAGCGTGATGCCCTGCCGGCAGGGCTGGATAAAGCACTGACAAAAAACAGGCACGAACCATACATAAACCGCCGCGCTTTCCATATAATAGGTATATTGTACAGAATATGGAAGGGCAGGAGGTACCCCAATGAAAGCAACAGGAATCGTGCGCAGGATTGATGAGCTGGGGCGGGTGGTCATTCCCAAAGAGATCAGGCGAACTCAGCGCATCCGCAAGGGCGATGCACTGGAAATTTTTACCGCTGCTGATGGGCAGGTGGTGTTCAAAAAATATTCCCCGCTGGTGGAGCTGGGCGAACTGGCCGGGGTGTATGCCGAGGTGCTGGCCAAAAACTGGGCCGCCTGTGCTGATGTGTGACAGGGAAGCATTGTGGCCGCCACCGGCACGGGCAAAGGGCAGCTGCTGGGGCGGCAGATCAGCGATGCCGCCGCCCGGCTGCTGGCCATGCGCGGCCTTACACCGCGCCGGAAACCGCTGCCCGCCGCATTACGGCCTTTGACAAAGGGGAAACGGTGCTGCTGTGCGTCTGCCCCATTGTGGTGCAGGGGGATGTGGAAGGCGGTGTGTTGCTGACCGGCCGCCCGCAGGATGCAGCCCCTGATACCGAGACCGCCCGCGCAGTAAACATTGCCGCGGCATTTTTAGCAAAGTGGATGGAAGAATGAACCGTTGGCCGGCATCACCCTGCTGTCTGGCGGGCAGCAAAACAAGATAAAATAACAGAAAAACGCCGCGGCGGAGGGCAAAAACCACCCTTTGCCGCGGCGTTTGTGTCAAATCTGTTAAAGTTTGAAACTTTTTATGAAAAGGGCTTGACAGAACAAAGAGTTGGGATATAATAAATTTAGCACTCAGGAAGAGAGAGTGCTAAACAAGAAAAAGCAAACAAGGAGATGAGGCAGCATGACGATGGATGCACGCAAGCAGCGCATTCTGGAAGCGATTGTTGCCATTTATTCTACCGGCGGCGAGCCGGTCGCTCCGGTTTGCTGGCCAGCCACTTTGACATGGCACTTTCCAGCGCAACGCTCCGCAACGAGATGGCCGCGCTGACAAAGCTTGGCCTGCTGGAGCAGCCGCACACCAGCGCAGGCCGCGTGCCCAGCCCCAAGGGGTACCGATACTACCTAGACCACCTGCTGGAAGCCCCGCCGCCATAGCACTGAGCGCAGCGGACCGCGAAAACATTGACCGGCTGTTTGCCGATATGGACGTTGAGCCCGAAAAGCTGGCGCAGAGCGCCGCCCGCGCACTGGCCGATTATACCGGCTGTGCCGCAGTGCTACCACCCCGCAGGCCGAGGATCTGTGCATCGCCCATTTTGAGGTCGTGCAGGTCGGGCGGTATTCCGCCGCAGTTTTGGCGGTTACCAGCTCCGGCGGTGTGCGCACCCGTGTGGCGCGTATCCACACCGGCTTGACGCGGGAGGATGCCGATGAGATGGCCCGCCTGCTGAACAGCAGCCTGACCTTTGTGGCACCGGAGGATCTGACCCCGTCGCTGACGGCAAGCCTGGTGCTTTCCGCCGGGCGCAGGCTGGCGCCGGTGATGTTTGCCGCCGAAGCGCTGGTTCGCACCCGCCCGCAGTTTTACCTGGAGGGCGTGCAGTACCTGGCCAAGATGCCGGATGTGCGCACAAACCTTGGCGCGCTGCTGGAAGTTTTTTCTGACAACGAAGCGGCCCGCGCCTGATCGAACCGGGCAGCGGCAAAGTGACCGCCACGTTGGGCGAGGATATCGAGCCCGCCATGCCGAACCTCTGCATCGTCAGCAAGCGTTACCTTGCGGGCGGCGGGCTGTACGGCACGGTGGCGGTGATCGGCTCCAACCGCATGGAGTACGAACACTTGATCCCCGTTTTGAATTATTTTGCAATTAAGTTAGGGCAGTCAATGTCCGGTAAAAAGGAGGAGCAGACATGAGCGAAGAAACAAAGAAGCAGCCTGAAACTGAACAGGAACAGGCCGCTGCTGAAACAAAAGCGCCCGCGGCAGAATCCGATAAGCAGGAAGCTGAACCCGCTGCAGAAAAGACCGAAAAGAAAGACTGGTTCGGCAAAAAATCCAAAGAGCTGGAAGCCGTAAAGGCAAAGCTGGAAGCCGCCGAGCAGGCCAACGCAAAGCTGAAAGACCAGATGCTGCGCACCGCTGCAGAGTATGACAATTACCGCAAGCGTTCCGCCCGCGAAGCTGACCAGAAGTTCAACGATGGTGTTTCCCACGCGGTCAACCAGATCCTGGCAATTCTGGATACGCTGGATATGGCAGCCAATGCCGAATGCACCGACGAAAACTATAAAAAGGGCGTTGTGATGACGCTGGACAAAGCCGAAAAAGCTCTGAAAACGCTGAACATCACCGAGATCGAATCCATGGGCAAGCCCTTTGACCCCAACTTTATGAACGCTGTTCAGCAGGTTCCGGCAGAGGATGGCCAGGAAAGCGGCACTGTGGTGCGCGTGTTCCAGAAAGGCTACATGATCGGCGATAAGATCATCCGCCATGCAACCGTGGTTGTGGCCGAATAACAAAGCATGAACCGGGTGCAAAAGCCCGTTCAGATATAAATTAAGACATTCACATTTCCATGTTTCCTGAAAGAGGAATATGAAAGGAGTTTTATATTATGAGTAAGATTATTGGTATTGACCTTGGTACTACCAACAGCTGCGTAGCTGTTATGGAGGGCGGCGAGCCGTTGTTATCCCTAACGCTGAGGGTGCCCGTACCACCCCGTCTGTTGTCGGCTTTACCAAAACCGGCGAGCGTCTGGTAGGCCAGGTTGCAAAGCGTCAGGCTATCACCAACCCCGAAAACACCATCTCCTCCATCAAGCGTAAGATGGGCACTGCCGAGAAGGTTCACGCCGGCGGCAAGGATTACACCCCCGAAGAGATCAGCGCTATGATCCTGGCAAAGCTGAAGCTGATGCCGAAGCTTACCTGGGCGAGCCCGTTACCGAGCTGTCATCACCGTTCCCGCTTACTTCAACGACAGCCAGCGTCAGGCAACCAAGAACGCCGGTACCATTGCTGGTCTGAACGTAAAGCGTATCATCAACGAGCCGACCGCAGCTTCTCTGGCTTACGGCATTGATAAGGAATCCGACCAGAAGATCATGGTTTACGACCTGGGCGGTGGTACGTTCGATGTTTCCATCATCGAGATGGGCGATGGCGTTACGGAAGTTCTGGCTACCAATGGCGATACCCACCTGGCGGCGATGACTTCGACCAGCGCATCATCGACTGGATGGCTGAGGATTTCCAGAAGGAAAACAACATCGACCTGCGCAAGGATAAGATGGCTGCACAGCGCTTGAAGGAAGCTGCTGAAAAGGCAAAGATCGAGCTGTCCAGCGCCACTTCCACCAACATCAACCTGCCGTTCATCACCGCTGACGCCAACGGCCCCAAGCACTTGGATATGACCCTGACCCGCGCAAAGTTCAATGAACTGACCGCTGATCTGGTTGACCGCACCATGGCCCCTGTCCGCAAGGCTCTGGCTGATGCAGGCCTGAAGGCTTCTGACCTGGCTAAGGTCCTGATGGTCGGTGGCTCCACCCGTATCCCCGCTGTCTATGACGCTGTCAAGAAGGAACTGAACTGCGAGCCGTTCAAGGGCATCAACCCCGATGAATGTGTTGCTGTCGGCGCTTCCATCCAGGGCGGTGTTCTGCAGGGCGACGTTAAGGGTCTGCTGTTGCTGGATGTTACCCCGTTGAGCCTGGGCATTGAGACTCTGGGCGGCGTTTGCACCAAGATCATTGAGCGCAACACCACCATCCCCACCAAGAAGAGCCAGATCTTCTCCACTGCTGCTGACAACCAGCCCAGCGTTGAAGTCAACGTTCTGCAGGGCGAACGTGAGTTTGCCCGCGACAACAAGAGCCTGGGTACCTTCCACCTGGATGGCATCGCTCCGGCTCCGCGCGGCGTGCCCCAGATCGAAGTTACCTTTGATATCGATGCCAACGGCATTGTGCATGTAAGCGCTAAGGACCTTGGCACCGGCAAGGAGCAGAGCATTACCATCACTGCTTCCACCAACATGAGCAAGGATGACATCGACAAGCCGTTAAGGATGCTGAGCAGTATGCTGCTGAGGATAAGAAGCGCCGCGAAGATGTTGATGCCCGCAACAACGCCGACCAGATGGTGTTCCAGACCGAAAAGGCTTTGAGCGAGCTGGGCGACAAGGTCTCTCCGTCCGAGAAGAGCGAGTGCGAAGCTAAGCTGAACGCCTGAAGGAAGCCTGAAGGTACCGATATTGAGGCCATCAAGGCAAAGCAGGACGACCTGCAGAAGGCTTTCTACGCCATCAGCGAGAAGGTTTACCAGCAGGCTGCCCAGCAGCAGGGCCAGCAGCCGGGCGCTGACGCCCAGCAGGGCCCCACGGGCAATGCCGGTTCCGCCCCGAAGGATGACGGTGCTGTTGACGCTGACTTCCACGAGGTGTAAGATAACAGAATAAACAGGGGAACATCCCTGTAACCCAAAAGGCCGCCGCCAGGCAATTCCGGCGGCGGCCATTGTGGGGTTAAGCCCACAAAGCTGCGTCCCGTCCGTAGGGGCGCACAGCGTGTGCCCGCAGTGAAATCACGTTGCCGCTTGCAGGCACAGGCTGTACGCCCTTACGGACAAAGAACCGGCTGTTCCCATAGGGGAAAGGAATAAAAGTCAACTTACTTCAACACATAAAGGTGCGATCATATGGCAGAAAAAAGAGATTATTACGAGGTGCTGGGCATCGGCAAAAACGCCACGGATGCCGAGATCAAGAGCGCCTACCGCAAACTTGCCAAAAAGTACCACCCTGACCTGAACCCCGGCAATAAAGAAGCCGAGGAAAAGTTCAAAGAGGTCAACGAAGCCAACGATGTGCTTTCCGACCCGCAGAAACGCCAGCGCTATGATCAGTTCGGCTTTGCCGGCGTAGACCCCAACTATGCGGCTGCCAACGGCGGCGGTGCAGGTGGGTTCGGCGGTGGTTTTGGCGGCGTGGACCTGGGCGACATCTTTGGCGATATCTTTGGCGGCGGATTTGGCGGTGGATTCAGCGGCTTTGGCGGCGGTTCTTCCACCCGCACCGCCAATGTACCCCGCAAGGGCCATGATATTCAGGCCAGCGTGATCCTGACCTTTGAGGAAGCCGCCCACGGCTGCTCCAAGAAGATCACCATCAACCGCCAGGATACCTGCCCCGACTGCGGCGGCACCGGTGCGGCCAAGGGTACCAGCCCCGAAACCTGCCCCGACTGCGGCGGCCGTGGTTATGTTGTAACACAGCAGCGCACCCCCTTTGGCGTAATGCAGAGCCAGCAGCCCTGCAGCCACTGCGGCGGCCGCGGCACCATTATCCGCAACCCGTGCAAGACCTGCCGCGGCACCGGCAAGACCGCCGCGCGCAAGAGCCTGGAGATCAATATCCCCGCTGGTATTGATGATGACCAGAACATTGCACTGCGCGGCCAGGGCGATGCCGGTTCCAACGGCGGCCCGGCCGGCGATGTGATCGTGCATGTTACCGTTAAGGCCGACCCGATGTTTGAGCGTGACGGGTACGATGTTACCATCCATGTGCCCATCACCTTCAGCCAGGCTGTGCTGGGCGATGACGTTGAGGTGCCCACCGTGGATGGCCGCATTGTGCAGCATATCCCCGAAGGCACCCAGAGCGGCACCAAGTTCCGCCTGCGCGGCCAGGGCATCCAGTACCTGAACGGCCGCGGCCGCGGCGACCAGTATGTGATCGTCGATGTTGAGATCCCTAAAAAGGTCACCCGCGCCCAGCGCGAAGCCCTGAAAGCTTTTGAGGACAGCATGAAAGAGGATAACTACGAAAAGCGCAAGGGCTTCTTCAAGAACCTGCGCGACCGTTTCTCGTAATGCAATAACATGCCCCCGCCTGGTAATGCAGACGGGGGTGTTTTTGTATCAGTTAATTATAGCAATATCACGACCTCTTTATGTGATTTTTACATAGATGATATCATTCTCTAGCCTAAAAAGATAGAGGAAAAATGAGAAAAGTAAAGTGCAGTAAGCTAATATTGCACTTTCGCCAATCATCATGTATAATAAAACTGTCTGTAAGCAACCTAAAGCAGGGGAGGGCTTCATGCAAAAAATCAAAGATTTCTGCAAGCGGCACCGCCTGCTGTGGCTGACTTTGCTGGTGGCGCTGGCTGCCGCTGCTGTGGCCGCGTGGGCCGGGTTTGACCTTGGCCAGCGGGTGGATAACCAGCCGGTGTATGAAATCGTCAACGATGATTATACCCGTACCGTTGTAATTCCTGCCACGGCGGACGCTGCAACGCAGGATGACGGCACAACCGGGTTGTACCTGCCCGTTCCGCTCAAAAGCGGGCAGCGCATTTACGGAGTTCGACTGGACCTGACCACCCATAATTGGGCGTTCCGGCATGGAACCCTGTACGCTGCACTGCTAGATGCCGATGGCAACGCCGTGGCGAACGGTGAGCTGGACTGCATTACCATTAAAGATGACACCTTTGCGGCCATCACGTTTGATGCGCCCTATACCGCCCCCGGCACAGCCGATGCCGAAGCGGACTATGACCTGGCAAACCCCAACATGACCCTGCGCCTGTGGTATACCCCCGGCGATGACTGGGATGTGTACCACCTGCTGGGCCTTTGGACGGATGCCGACACCAGACAGCAGATGACCCGCCGGAATGCAAACGGCACAACGGATTCCATCGTCGGGCATCCGGCATTGCAGTATGTCGTCAATGATTCCGGCAGCTGGTCCCATGTGATCTCCCGCCTGCTGGGCGTGCTGACCTTTGCGGCGGTGGTGGCGGGCTTTATCCTGCTCACCCACCGCGCCAAGCTGTGGCAGGTGGTGCTGGTGTGCGGTGCGGTGCTGGGCGTGGCGTTTGCCTTTTTAACGCCGCCCCTTGTCGGCCCCGATGAATACACCCACCTGGCCAAATGCTACCGCCAGTCCAGCACATTGCTGGGCCAGCCGGTGGCGGACGATGATGATATGCTGCTGGTGCGCAGCTGCGATGCTCCCTATTTCAAAAATCATACCGGTGATATCGGCATTTACGCTTACAAGGAAATGCTGGAACACCTGGGAGATGCGGGCTGCAGCGGTGAAACGACTGTCAGCTCCGATACCTATGTAACGGCGGACCCCATCAACAATACGCTCTACCTGGGTCAGATTGCCGGCATTACGCTGGCGCGCATGATGGGGCTTGGCTTCCATGGCATGCTGCTGTTGGGGCGGCTGTGCAACCTGGCGCTGTACCTGGCATTGGCTGCGGCTGCGGTCAATATTGCACCCCAGCGGCTGCGCGGCATTTTTGCCGGTGTGGCGCTGCTGGCCCAGCCTTGCAGCTGGCAGGCAGCCTTTCGGCGGATGCCGCCGTGCTGGGGTATCTCTTCTGCTTTACCGCGCTCTGCCTGACTCTGCGCACCCGCCCGGTCCGCTGGCCGGAAACGGTGGCCGCTGTGGTGTTGGCAGCGCTCATCGGCCCGGCCAAGGCAATTTACCTGCCTGCCGTGCTGCTGATCTTTATGATTCCCAATGCCAACCTTGCCCTGCCTGGCAAGCGCTGGCCGGTTGGTCCCATTGCCAAAGTGCTGGCGTTGGTGCTGGCCGCCATTGGCTGGGTGCAGGTCAATATGGGCGCTGCCCTGTACGCAGCCCGCGATGTGGACACCGTGGGTATCCTGCGTGCCGGTGGTGCCGCTGCGGTTGGTGCCGCCCTGCTGGCGCTGCTGTACTGGAAGATCCACCGCGACCCCAAAAAGAAAAGATCTTTTTGGGTGCCATTGCCGCTGTGGTGGTGTTGGCCATCCCGGTTGGGCTGTATAAGCTGACCCACATGTGGGGCGGTCTAACGCCGGAACAGCTGGTTGGCTCCATCCAGGAAAACGGCGATTCCATCTACACCTATTCCGCCGGGTATATCTGCCGCAACCTGCCCAACACGGCCAAACTGCTGCTGCGCTCTTTCAGCGCGCAGGGGGCGCAGTGGGTGCAGGGCGTGCTGGGTACGGCCCTGGGCGAACCCATTGTGTATACCGTGGATGCCAGCTGGGTGCTGGGGGTTGGCTTTATCCTGGCTTTGCTGGCCGCGGCGCTGCCGCAGGCGGGCGAAACCGTGCCGCTGGGCCGCCGCACCAAAGCGGGCGTTTGGGGCATTGTTCTCTGCGTGATTGCTCTTTCGTTTGTCACGGCACTCAACTGGACCCCCATCAACTATACCACCATTTTTGGCCTGCAGGGGCGCTATTGGCTGCCCGTGCTGCCGCTGGTGCTGGCGCTGGTGCACCACAACCGCACCTTTGCCGTGCAAAAGCCCGCAGGGCGCAAGGCGGTATTTGCCATGCTCTGCCTGACATCGTTCTCATTCTGCAAGGCGCGGGTTTGTACGCGACCTTCCAGATGCCGTCATAAATTATCATTTTATACGTTTTGTATAATACAGAAAGGAACATTACCATGACTGTTACCCGTAATACCATCATTGCCGAAATCCTGCAGAACGATCCTTCCCAGGCTGCGTGCCCATCTTTTTGAACACGGGCATGCACTGCCTGGCTGCATGGCTGCCCATGGTGAGACCGTGGAGCAGGCCTGCATGGTCCACGGTGTGGACCCCGACGAACTGTGCGCCGAACTGAATGACTACTTTGCACACCTGTAAGCCTGTGCCGCACCTGGATGCGCGGCTGGCCGCCGCGGCTGCCTATGTGCGGCCCGGCCATATTGCCGCCGACATTGGGTGTGACCATGGAAAACTCAGTGCATGGCTGGCGGGCAGCGGTTGCTGCCCGCTTGTTTTGCATGTGATCTGCGGGAAGGCCCGCTGCAAAAAGCCCGCACAACCTGCGCACCCTGGGCGGATAAGATCCAGTTCCGCCTCGGTTCCGGCTTGAGTGTGCTGCAGCCGGGGGAGGCAACGGAGATCATCATTGCCGGCATGGGGCCGAAACGGTGCTGGAAATCCTGGATGCCGCCCCCTGGGTGAGGAATGAACAGTATAACTTTGTTTTTGTACCCGCCACCAAGCACAGCGTTTTGCGCAAGGGCCTTGCCCAGCGCGGCTTTGCCTTAAAAAGCGAGACACTGTGCCGTGCAGCCGGGCGGCTGTATACCGTGATCAACGCGCAGTATACCGGCCGGGCGGCGGAGCCCACCGGCCTTGCCTGCCTGTGCGGCAAAACGCAGGGCCAGCCCGAAGCCCAGGCCTACCGTGAACAGCAGTTGGTCAAACTGAAAAAATACCGCCTGGGCCTTGCACCCGGCCCGCAGGCGGATGGGGTGGATGCCTGATACAGGAAATGGAGGATGGACTATGGCCGTAAAAGTACAACAGGTACTGGAAATTCTGGAACAGATCGCCCCGCCGGAGCTGGCTTGCAGTTGGGATAACGTGGGCCTTTTGGTGGATGCCGGACGCCCGGTCACCTCCATTATGACGGCGCTGGATATTACCGCCGATGTGGTGCGCGATGCCGCAGAAAGCGGGTGTGAGCTGATTGTAAGCCACCACCCGGTCATCTTTGACCCGCTGCGCCGCGTGACGGCGGAGGATGTGCCCGCAATGCTGCTGCAGAACGGCATTTCGGCCATCTGCATGCATACCAATCTGGATGCCGCTCCCGGCGGTGTGAACGATGTGCTGGCAGACCTGCTGCGCATTGAGAACCGCCGTGATTTCGCCGATAACTGCGGCCGCATCGGCACGCTGAACGTGCCCACCACGGCCCAACAGCTGGCCGAAACCTGCAGCCGGATGCTGCACACCCACTGCAAGTTTGTGGAAGCCGATCACCCGGTAGAAAAGCTGGCCGAAGTGAGCGGCGCAGGCGGCAGCTATTTGCAGCAGGCCATTGACGAGGGCGCAGACTGCCTGGTGACAGGCGAAGCCGCCCACCACATTGCCATTTTGGCAAAGCAGAAAGGCGTGGGCCTGGTTGTTGCCGGGCACTGGGGAACGGAACACCCGGTGGTGTTTGCCCTGGCGGATGCCCTGACCGAGCGCCTGCCCAAAGAAGTTACTGTGGCCCCCAGCCTGGCCGATGTTGACCCTTACAGCTACCTGTAACCCCTGCGGCGGCTGAACACCATGGGGTGGGATGAACCCATCCTGCCGCGTGAGAAGTATGCTGTCGTTTTCATAAAACCCTGCCCCAAAAGAAAAGGAGTACCACCATGCATTGGATGCCGCGACCCTTGCGCTGGTCGCAAATGAACTGAACAGCACCCTGCTGGATGCCAAAATTGATAAAATTTTTGAGCCGACGCGGGATGAAGTGCTGATGACCCTGCGCACTCGCACCCAGACGTTCAAGCTGCTGCTGTCTGCCCGCAGCGGCTCGGCGCGTGTCTGCCTGACCAAAGAAAGCTTTGAAAACCCGCTCACCCCGCCGGGCTTTTGCATGCTGCTGCGCAAACACCTGACCGGCGGCCGTCTGACAGGGCTGCATATGGAACCCGGCGACCGCATTGTGTTTTTTGACTTTTTGTGCACCAATGAGATGGGCGACCTGGTAACCAATACCCTGGCTGCCGAGCTGATGGGCCGTTACTCCAACCTGGTGCTGATCCAGAGCGGCAAGATCATCGATGCCCTCAAGCGCGTGGATTTTGAGGACAGTGAGATCCGCCAGCTGCTGCCCGGACTGCCGTATACGCTGCCGCCCAAACCCAATAAGCCGGATTTTCTGGCAACCAGCGCCGCCGCCATGGTGGCCGCTGCCTGCGAAAAAGCCTGCCGGTGGCTTCTGCTTTGGGCAAAGCGGTTGGCGGTGTCGGCCCCGTTGTTGCGCGGGAGGCTGTGTGGCGTGCCTTTGGCGGCGAAACGCCCCTGCTGGCCTGTGACCTGGACGAAGCGCAGAAGCAGGCCCTGTGCGCCGCAATCGAAAACCTGAAGGATGAACACGCTGCAGGCGGCACCCCCACGGCGGTGCGCATCCCCCAGCCGGACGGTGTGAACAAGCCGGTAGAGTTCAGCTTTTTTATCCCGCAGCAGTACGGCAGTGCGGCCATTTTAACGCAGTACCCCACCTACAGCGAGCTGCTGGAGGATTATTACGCCACCAAGGACCGCGCCGAGCGGTTGAAGCAGAAGAGCCGCGAGCTGTACAAAGCGGTGCATAACCTGTACGAACGCGCTGTGCGCAAACAGTCCGCCCGGCGGGAGGAACTGGCCCAGAGTGAAAAAGCCGATACCCTGCGCCTGTACGGCGAGCTGCTGCAGGCCAACCAGTGGGCCATCCAAAAAGGCGACCGCCAGGCCACCGTGCAAAACTACTATACCGGCGAAGATGTGACCATCCGCCTGGACCCCCGCCTTGGACCCAACGAGAACGCGCAGAAATACTTCCGCGATTATAAAAAGAAGCAGACCGCCGGCCAGATGCTGAAAAAGCTGCTGCTCGAGGGCGAGGATGAGATCGAATACCTTGCCAATGTTCTGTATGAGGTGGAGACTGCCCCCGGCGAGCAGGCCCTGAACGAAGTGCGCGCCGAGCTGAAAAGCCAGGGCTACCTGAAATACTATAAGCAGCGGGAACGCAAACAGAAACCGGCGGATTTCCTGCGCTACCGCTCCAGCGATGGCTTTGAAATTTTGATCGGGCGCAACAACCTGCAAAACGATAAGCTGACCCTGCACACTGCCCGCGGCAAGGATGTCTGGTTCCATGTACAGAAAGCCCCCGGCAGTCATACGGTGGTTATGAGCCGCGGCGAGGATGTGCCGGACACCACCAAACAGGAGGCCGCAGAGCTGGCTGTGCTGCACTCCAGCCAGAATGGCGGTGCCAAGTGCCGGTGGATACCACCGAGGTGCGCAACATCTGGAAAGCCAACGCGCCCGCCTGGCATGGTGCTGTATAACGATTATACAACGGTCTATATTACCCCGCGCGACGGCTGGAAGAGCAGCTAAGGGAAAAATAAAGTAACATATGTTAATGAAATGACCACGTTAAGTGCGAGCGTGGTCATTTTTTTGAATAAAGTAGGATATTTTTGTAAATAGGAGTGAAAAATGAAAAAACGTGTGGTATAATTTGAAAAGATGAGGAGAGGGAAAGTGAAATGAAAGTCTTAGTTACAGGCTTTGACCCGTTCGGAGGGGAAAGCATCAACCCGGCTTACGAAGCTGTTAAAATGCTGCCGGATGAAATTGCCGGGGCGCAGATCATCAAGCGGGAGATCCCGACAAGCTTTACCCGCGGCACCGCAGAAGTGGTGCGCCAAATCGAACTTTGCCAGCCGGATCTGGTGCTGAATGTGGGCCAGGCAGGCGGCGCTGCTGGTTTGCGTGTAGAACGGGTAGCCATCAACCTGGCGGATGCCCGTATCCCGGATAATGACGGTGCACAGCCGGTGGACGAACCGCTGGTACAGGACGGTGCCCCGGCATATTTTGCCAAGCTGCCGGTCAAGGCCATGGTGCGCGGGGTACAGGCAAAGGGCTATCCCTGCCAGCTGTCTTACACGGCAGGTACTTACGTCTGCAATGCGGTCATGTATACCGTGCTGCATACCGTGCAAAGTTATCCCCATATACGGGCGGGCTTTGTGCATGTGCCGTATGCAGCCAGCCAGCTGGAAGGCAAAGCTGCGGGTACCCCGGCCATGCCGCTGGCAGACATTACCGCGGCCCTGGCAGCTGCCATTGAAGCCGCTGTGCAGAATAAGACCGATTTGAAAGAACAAATGGGCAGGCTGGATTAAAAACAGCGACTGCTCGAAATAAAATGGGGGGGGGGGTAAGCGTTATGCTGACCAATAAAGAAATTGAAGTTTTGTGCTACTGCCGCGGCTGCCTGAACCGGAAGTGCGGCCTTGATCTGGAACGGAGTGATATACAGTATTATTATGATGTGCTGAATATCTGCAAGTGCTGCCAACAGGAAAAGCATGTTGTGTTCAGCATCAAACCGCTTTCCCGCTGGAAGCTCCTGAAAGGGCACAGCCCCCGTTACAGCAGAAAATAAATAGTATGGAGCTTGAATCAGGAGGGCGATAACAAGGCAAAGTGTACATTTGATGAGCAAATGTGCAGTAAATATGATGGACGGACCACACCGCGCGTGCTATACTAGCAATCAACCATCGGGGGGGGGTGATTGTTCAAAAGAAACAATGGCTGGATAAGATGCCGGGCTGAAATGCCCGTGTCTTATCCAGCCTTTTTTGTGGGGCAGCTGCCGGCCGGTGGAACCATACGAACAAAGGATACTGAATATGGAAAAGAACACGACCTTTATGCGGCAAACGGGCACGGATTCTCCCACACCCTCGCAACAGTCCACTGGACTGTTTGTGTCCCGCTGTGGCGAGAGCGGGCTGTTCGAATCCCGTCACTCCGTGAAAAACAAAAAGCTCTTTCACCAGACGGTGAAAGAGCTTTTTGTGGTCGGAGTGACGGGATTAACCCACGGCCTCTTGGTCCCGAACCAAGCGCGCTACCAACTGCGCTACACCCCGAAAAAAAATCCGCAGCAACTTTGCTGCTGCGGTGGTTGGGGATGAGAGAATCGAACTCCCACAAACGGAGTCAGAGTCCGTCGCACTACCATTATGCAAATCCCCATTGCATGTTTGTTAAGAAGCTTTGCTTTCGCGCTGCCCTCAACGCTTAGTTATTATAGCGGACTGACAGGCATTTGTCAACACGTTTTTTGAAGTTTTTTTGATAAAATATGGAAATAACGAAGTAACGAGCATAAAATACAGGGCGACTCAAGAGATGACAAAATATATGCGCTTTTGCTCTGGCTTGCCGCAGCGGTTTGGCTGCAAAAACAGGCAATGAACCGCTGCGCAAAAGGCGGCGGGGGATTGGGAACACCGGCAGCCCGCAGCGTGTTTAACCCAGAAAATCCATAGGGTGTATCTGAAACGTCGAAAATATCGTCTGTTTCTACAAGCGCAGCGGGATTTTGCGTTAAAAAGCTTGGAATCCACAAAGGATTCCAAGGCTCTTTGACTTAAATCCTGCTTGTGTCTGCGAAATATTCGTCATTTTCTTTGTTTTCAGATACACCTTAGGGAACAACAGGAAACAATGCGCTATGTCTAAAAATTAACAACATACACAACAGGCATTTTCCATGGAAAGCCCAACAGAGCGGCGGTATTAGCAACCCATAAAGAATTTACTTTTTAGTATAAACATTCGACTTTGTATTGCGGTTTGCGACCCTTTCTTCTTGACTTGTACGGCAAAAATGCTACAATAATACTGTATTTATTTTGCCTTTTGGGAAAGGATACATCTTTTGTAAAGGGGCAGTGTGCCCCAAAAGCCTGAAAACGGCCTGGGTTTCATTTGATAAATGCAGGCGGTTTTTGTTTTTGCGGCCATGGAACGGCATCGGCCCGGCGGCTCAGCTTTTTTGATTCGGCTGGCAGTGGGGGCAATGACGGTTTGACTTTATAAAAAGGTGTATCGGCGATCGCTGTGATCAGCGGGGACGGGATGACCGGCTCCGGAGCTTTCCATAACAGGGCAGACAATGAAATGGGGGAAATGAGTCCATGTTTAAATCCCTGAAGCGCTCTGCCAAGGGTGCCGCAGTGCCGCATGAGAAGGGCACGGCCGGGATGGCTACCGTAACAATGGCCACGCTGCGCACGTGATCATTCCCATGTCGATGCACATTGGTGCACCTGCAGAGCCGGTCGTCAAAAAAGGCGATCAGGTCTGTGTTGGTACGCTTATCGGCAAAGCCGGCGGCTTTGTCAGTGCCAATATCTATTCCAGCGTTTCGGGCACAGTTGAGGGCGTTGCACCGTTTCGCATGGTCAACGGTTCTACCTGCCAGGCGGTTGCGATTGCAGCCGATGGCCAGCAGACGGTTGACCCGGCCTGTGTGCCGCCGGTTGTGACCGATAAAAAGAGCCTGATGGCAGCTGTGCAGGCCTGCGGTCTGGTTGGCCTTGGCGGCGCCGGTTTCCCGACGCATGTCAAGCTGGCAGCAGAGGGCATTGACACCCTGCTGATCAACGCAGCTGAGTGTGAGCCGTATCTGTCCACGGATACGCGCGAGATGCTGGAATGCAGTGATACGATCCTTTCCGGCATTACTGCCGTCATGAAGTATTGCAACATTCCCAACTGCATCATGGCATTGAACGAAACAAGCCGGAGTGCATTGATCTGATGTGCTCCCTGGTGCGCGATATGCAGGGCGTTTCGGTCAAGCCGCTGCCCATGCGCTACCCGCAGGGTGCTGAAAAAACGCTGGTTGAAACCTGCACCGGCCGCGAAGTGCCGCAGATCGGTCCTTCCGGCAAACCGGGCCTGCCTGCAGACGTACATTGTATCATAATGAACGTGACCAGCGTTTCTACCTTGGGCAAGTTCCTGAAGACCGGTGTGCCCCTGACCACCAAGCGCGTTACCGTGGAAGGCGATGCCATTGCCAAGCCGCAGAACATTGAAGTGCCCATCGGCACTCTGTACCGTGATGTGATCGAAGCATGCGGCGGCATTAAGCCGGATGTTGAGCTGGGCAAGATCATCTTTGGCGGCCCCATGATGGGCGGTGCTTCGCCGAGCGCTGATTACCCGGTATTGAAGCAGAACAACGGCCTGCTGCTGTTCAGCCGCAAAATGGCCACCCTGCCGGAGCCTGACCCTGCATCCGCTGCGGGCGCTGCATTGCCGCCTGCCCCATGGGTTTGGAACCGGTCGAAATTCTGGAAAACTTTGCCGAAAAAGATTTTGATGCGCTGAAAGCACGCTGCGTGGATCTGTGCGTGGCCTGCGGCAGCTGCACCTTTGCCTGCCCGGCCAAGCGCCCTGTGGCCCAGAACATGGGCCTGGCAAAGGCCTGGTACATGGGCGAACTGCGCAAAGGAGGGAAATAAGGAATGGATGATCGTCTGATCGTAACCGCTTCGCCCCATATCCGGGACAATGCGACCACCCGTGGCCTGATGGGCAACGTGCTGATCGCGCTGGTACCCAGCATTGTGGCGTCGGGGCTGATTTTTGGCATGCGTGCGATCCTGCTGACCGCAGTGACTACCCTTGCCTGTGTTGTTTTTGAGTACCTGTACTGCAAGCTGATGCACAAGCCCAACCCGGTGGGGGATCTTTCTGCCTGCGTTACCGGCGTGATCTTGGCTTTGAACATGCCGGTCAGCATGCCGCTGTGGATTGCCATTGTGGGCGCACTGGTTGCTATTGTTATCATCAAGCAGCTGTTCGGCGGCCTGGGCTATAACTTTGCTAACCCTGCGCTGGTTGGCCGTATCGTGCTGTTCCTGGGCTTTACCTCCCGCATGACGGCTTACGTTTACCCTGATATGTCAGTGGACGCCCTGGCATCCGCTACCCCGTTGAACGCAGCCGTTGACCTGCACAGCGTCAGCTTTGTGGATATGTTGCTGGGCATCCATGGCGGCATGATGGGCGAAACCTGTGTGATCGCCATCCTGCTGGGCCTGGCTTATCTGCTGTTTACCCACACCATCGAGTTCACCATCCCGGCTTCCATCGTTGGCACGATGTATGTTCTGACCCTGCTGGCTACCCGTGACCCGTACATTGCCCTGCTGGACTGCATGTCCGGTGGCCTGCTGTTCGGCGCCGTGTTCATGGCGACCGACTATGTGACCAGCCCGTTCACCACCAAGGGCAAGCTGTTCTATGGCGTGTTCATCGGTCTGGTCACCTTCCTGATCCGTAACTTTGCCAGCATGAACGAAGGCATGAGCTTCGCCATCCTGCTGGGCAACCTGATGACCCCGTGGTTCAACGCCTGGGGCCACCAGACCCCGCTGGGCTACAAAAAGCCCCAGAAAGCTGCGAAAGGGGGAAAGAATAATGGCTGAAAACAATGCAAAGGCTCCGGAACAGGAATCCAACTTTAAGGCACTGGTTCTTCCGGTCATTGTTCTGGTTGTGATCTGCCTGGTCTGCAGCGCGCTGCTGGCTGTGCTGAACAACGCAACCGCACCCATCATTGAAGCCAACACCAAGGCTGAGACCCTGGCGGCTTATCTGTCCGTTCTGCCGGAAGGCACCACGGCGATGATCTGCAGGATGTTACTGTTACCACTGCCAATGTGACCGGCGCAGTTAAGACCGCAGACGGCATGGCTGTTGTGCAGTCCACCGCAGCAGGCTACAGCGGCAACCTGGTTACCGTGTACGCTGCATTTGATACCACCGGCACCCTGACCGCTCTGTCTGTGGATGCTTCCACCCAGACCACCGGTATCGGTTCCAAGACGGGCGAAGAGAGCTTCTACGGCGGTTATGTCGGCTGGAGCGCTTCCCAGCAGGTAGAGGTTGGCAACCCCGTTGATGCAATCGGCGGCGCTACCATCTCTTCCCGTGCAGTTGTCAGCGCCATCAACAGCGCAATCGACTGCTACAATAATGATATTGCGGGGGTGGCTTAAAATGGCTGAAAAACAAAGCAAATGGCGCATTTTTACCGCCGGCATCATCCGCGAAAACCCGGTTCTGCGCCTGGTTCTGGGCTGCTGCTCGGCACTGGCTGTTACCACCACGGTATCCGGCGCTTTGGGCATGGGCCTGGCCATGACGTTCGTTCTGGTTTGCTCTAACATCGTTATTTCGGCACTGCGCAAGGTCATTCCGGCCAAAGTGCATCTGCCGTGCTACATTGTTATCATTGCAACCTTCGTTACCATCGTTCAGATGGTACTGCAGGCTTATGTGCCCGCACTGTACAAATCTTTGGGCGTGTTCCTGGCTTGATCGTTGTCAACTGTATCATTTTGGGCCGTGCCGAGATGTTTGCCTGCAAGAACAGCGTTGTGGATTCTGCACTGGATGGCCTGGGCATGGGCTGCGGCTACATCCTGACCATGCTGCTCATGTCCTCTGTGCGTGAGATTTTGGGCAACGGCACCTGGATGGGAATTACCATCATCCCGGAAAGCATTGACCGCATGAGCCTGATGAACCAGGCCCCCGGCGGTTTCTTCGTGTTCGGCTGCCTGATGGCATTGTGTGTGTACATTGAAAAGAAGCTGAACAAGCCCATTGAGCGCAAAACCTGCGGCGATGTGATGCTGGAAGAAATCGACAAAGCAAAAACCGAGGAAGGGGGTGCTAAGGAATGAGCCAGACTGTTGCAACCTTTGCTACCATCTTCTTTAGCATGATCCTTGTTAATAACTATGTTCTGGTCCAGTTCCTTGGCATCTGCGTTCCTGGGCGTTTCCAAAAGCTGGATTCCTCCGTTGGTATGGGCGCGGCTGTTATTGCAGTCATGGTGATCGCAACCGCTGTTACCTTCCCGCTGCAGATCTTTTTGCTGGATGCCAACGGCCTGGGCTATATGCAGACGGTCATCTTTATTCTGGTCATCGCTGTGTTGGTCCAGCTGATCGAAATTGTGCTGAAGCGTTACGTCCATGCACTGTATCAGTCCCTTGGCGTGTACCTGCCGCTGATCACCACCAACTGCTGTGTGTTGGGCGTGACCATCCTGGCTGTGCAGGATTACACCAAGGTTTATGAGGCACAGGGCTTTGGTATGGCTTATGCCGAGGCTTTGATCTGCGCCGCCGGTGCAGGTGTGGGCTTCCTGGTTGCCATGCTGCTGTTCTGCGGCGTTCGCCAGCGCGTGGAGCGCTCCAACCCGCCGGAAAGCTTTAAGGGCCTGCCTATCACGCTGGTGTCTGCTGCCATTACTGCCATGAGCTTTATGGGCTTTGGCGGTCTGGTAGAAAACATCATCGCCGCACTGATGTAAGGGGGAGAAATCGATGAATAGTATTGCCTTCGCCGTCATCGTGCTTGTTGTTCTGGCTTGGCGGGCGGCATTATTCTGGTGCTGGCTTCCAAGTTTATGGCTGTGTACGAAGACCCGCGCATTGCGCAGATCACCGAATGCCTTGCAGGCGCCAACTGCGGCGGCTGCGGCTATGCCGGCTGTGCTGACTATGCAAAAGCGATTGTTGAAAATGGCGCACCCACCAATAAGTGCGCCCCCGGCGGTGCCAAAGCCACCGAGCTGTCAACGCCATTATGGGCACTGAGAGCGCCAGCGGCCCGGCCCTGCACGCTGTTGTAAACTGCAACGGCGGCAACGGCAACTGTGCACCCGCTTTGAATACCACGGCATTCCCACCTGTGCCGCTGCTGCTGCCATTGCCGGCGGTCCCAGCGCCTGTGCATTTGGCTGCCTGGGCTATGGCGACTGCACCCGCGCCTGTCAATTTGACGCTATCCATGTGGTAAACGGCAGCGCTGTTGTGGACCGCGAAAAGTGCACCGGCTGCTCCGCCTGTGTGGCAGCTGCCCGCACCATGTCATCAGCCTGAAGCCGATGGCCCCGCAGCCCGCGGTGCTGTGCTCCAACAAGGACAAGGCCCCGCTGTGATGAAAGCCTGCAAGGCAGGCTGCATTGCCTGCGGCATGTGCGTGCGCAACTGCCCGCAGCAGGCCGTTACCCTGGTCAACAATGTTGCTGTTATCGATTACGCCAAGTGCTCCTCCTGCGGCACCTGTGTTACCAAGTGCCCCAAGAAGGTTATCCATTGGGTTGATGGCCAGCCCGCCGTTGCCGGCGAGCCTGCTTGATGCAGCGTGATTGCTGATTGGGTTTGAATCTGTAAAAAGCATCCCCGTTCTTTGCTGGGTGAAACCGGCAGGGAACGGGGATGTTTTGGTTTGAGGGGGAAAAGGGGAGATAGGGGATGATAAGAATATTCGGCAAATGAAAAATATCAATAAAAGCGTTATGGCAATACCGCACAATTCCCGCCTTACGGCTTAAGCACCGCTCCGACGGCTGCGGCACGGCATCTGCGTTGCCAAAATGCTCGATAATGTCGGGTTGCGGTACCCGCATCGTGCTTCGGGGGCAAAAGCCCCT
>ENA-OQAA01000638-OQAA01000638.1-human-gut-metagenome-genome-assembly--contig:-NODE-638-length-22571-cov-14.794600_pt1 | contig 22571 bp, 20 predicted proteins | sample MGYA00242489_ERZ504515 | MGnify/ENA primary metagenome ERZ504515 (study PRJEB26092, sample SAMD00036237) | human gut metagenome | host: Homo sapiens | study: EMG produced TPA metagenomics assembly of... | reverse complement strand
CGACGGCTTAGGTTCCTGCTCTCAGTCCTGCTCACGACGGAGGCCACATTAAGTGGTCTCCTGTTCGTGCGGAACTCGCGATAAACCTAAGCCGGTGTCCCCACTCTCCCGGGGCCTGCGGCTACTTGGTTGTCGCATGCGGGTCGCTTTTCGGAACTGGGCTGATATTTTCTAGATGAAAGGCGCTCTTGGTCCTTATGGGCTTGGGGCGCCTGTCTTTTAAAGGTAGATTTTTGGGAGGCCGGCACTTGGAGACGTTCCTTTAGTGCCGGCACTTTAGGAACGTCTCCAAGTGCCGGCTGTGGGACGGAGGGATTCCGCGTCCGCCTTTTCGGCGGCCGCGCCCCGCTGCGTCGCTTCGCTCCTTGCGTGCTGCGCTGGAAAACGCTTCGCGTTTCCTCAGCTCCGCACCCTTGCGGGTTCTCGAATCCCTCCGCTTGCCCACAAGAAGGCGCCCTGGGCCGTTATGGGCTCAGGGCGCTCAATTTTAATGGCTGGGACGGAGGGATTGAACCCCCAACAGCCGGCACCAAAAACCGGAGTTCTACCGTTGAACTACGTCCCAATGTGTGGTGTTGCCCAAAAGCAACTCGTTTAGTTTACCTAATCTGCGAGGGCATCGCAAACGCCATCGAGCAGGCGTACGGCGAGTGTCTGCGCGTCGCTGGCCGTGAAGGTGCCGTTGTAGCGCGTCATGCCCGTGAGCTCAATGCGAATGCGAGCCGGCTTCTGCTGCGCGGCGACATTGGCGGTGCGGATGCGCTGGGCCAGGTTGTGGCACTCGGCGAGGGCAATCGTGGCGCGCGGTGCGGCGTCGGCGGGCAGCTCGTCGCTTGCGATTTCGAGCACCAGGTCAACGTCGGTTGGGACCTCGGAGTCACAGAGCATCATGCCGCTGTTGTCGGTCGTTGCCGTGGCGATATTCCACATGCGCGACGCAACGCTGCGTGCGATGGGGTCCTCGCCGATAACGGCAATCTGGAAGCGCTCGAGCACGTTGGCGGCGCGAGCAAAACCGATGCGGGACTCGGCTTCGGTGACCGAGGGCTTGCCTCCCACACATGGTGCAGGCGGTTGATGTAGGCGTAGGTGTCCTGGAAGGCCATGCCGTCGGCAAACAGGCCGACATTTTCCTGGAACTGCTGCAGGGCGGCCTCGGTATGCGGACCAAAGTAGCCGTCGTCTTCGCCACAGGCAAAGCCCAAAACGTTGAGAGCGCGCTGCAGGGCCTGCACATCGGCGCCATGGAAATTGGGCATGCGCAGATAGAGGGTGCGGTCGCCCAGTTTATACGAGGCGTCGACCAGAGCGCTCCAGCAGGGGATATCGACGGCACAGCCAGCGGCAAGGCCGCTATCGAGCCTAAAGGTGCCAACAGCCTGTTCGGTGGTGGTGCCAAAGCGCTTGTCGGCAACCTCGGTGTCATCGATTGTATAGCCGAGCTGCAGAAGGCGGGACTGGACGTCCTCGACGGCTGCTCCCTGCATGCCCGTTGTAATAGGTTCCATGAACGAACCCCTTTCGGCGTACCATTCGTACTATTTGAGCGTGTGTCGGATAGACAACGCAAAGGGATGCATAAACATGCACTCAACAGTGTAGCAAGTTGTACCCAAATACGCTGCTGACAGGTTTTATAACCCCCGCTAGTTAAGGCGCTCCACAAAGAAATCTGCCATGGAGAGGAACAGCTCGCGTGCATGCGGGTCGAGCGAAACGTCCTCGATGGCGGCCTTAGCTTTGGCGGTCAGGTCCAGTGCGTAGGCGTGGGCGTAATCGATAGAGCCAGTCTCCTGGAAGATTTCCACGGCGCGCGCGAGCTGCGCGGGGTCCTCGGTGCCCGAGGAGAGGATCGCTTCAATCTCGTCGTGATAGCGCTCATCGGAGAGGGCGTGTACGGCGACAAGCGTGCGCTTGCCCTCGGTGATGTCGGTGCGGAAGTCCTTGTTGGCGGCCTCCTTGGTACCGATCAAGTTGAGCAGATCATCTTGAATCTGGAAGGCAAGGCCCGTGTGCAGGCCAAAGGCGCGCAGCGCCTCAATTTGCTCCTCGCTGCTCCGCCGATGATGGCTCCGGTGGCAAGCGGCGTGGCTCCGCTGTAGTACGCGGTCTTGTGCGTCGCCATGTCCAGGTAATCGTCGACCGAGATGTCGAAGCGCCCGTCGCGTACCCAACCCAGGTCGAGCGCCTGGCCCTCGATGGTACGAACGATCATCTCGGTGAGCTCGTGGAGCACGCGGAGTTTTACGTTGGGCTCCAGCGTGGGGTCGTCGAGAACCGTCTTGGTGACCATGGTAAGTGCCAGGTCGCCGCAGTTGATAGCAAGCCCCGTGCCCTCGGTGAGGTGCATGCAGGGCTTACCGCGGCGCAGCTGCCCGTTATCGGCGATGTCGTCGTGGATGAGCGCACCCGACTGGAAATGCTCGATGGCCGCCGCGGCGCTGCGGGCGCTCTCAAAGCTGCCGCCCACTGCGGTGGCGGCGAGCATGCAGATGAGCGGGCGGTGGCGCTTGCCGGCATTGGCGGTAAATGCCGAGAGCGGGGTATACAGGTAGCGCTCGATATCGGCAGAGGTCGCCTGTCCGTCAAAGAACGTGGCCAGATAGTCGTTGATCTGGTCAAAGTGCTGGGCTAAAAAGCTGGTAAACGGACTGGACACGGGTTCTCGCATTCTTTCTTAGGTTGCATCGTTGCGGTGTGCAGATACCATATTGCCACATTGGAGTTGCCGGCGCGTCTGTTTTGGCGATTTGGGGAAACGGGACGTGTGCGCGTGCCGGCTGCTTATATAAGCCTAAAGTGCTCGAGCGCCTTGACGACGCCATCTTTGTCGACCGAGTCGGTGATGTAGTCGGCGCGCTTTTTGAGATAGTCCGGCGCATTGCCCATGGCGATACCGACATCGACGGCGTTCATCAGCGAGACGTCATTGCTGGCGTCGCCGATGCCGTATACGGTTCCGTGGTGGGGATCGAGGGCGTCGAGTACAGACTGGATGCCCCCGCGCTTCGTGCATTCGCGGGGCGAGATTTCGGTTACCTCGAGTTCGAGCTCGTTAAAGCACAGCAGCGGCTCAAGTGCCTTATCTTGAGCGATGTGGTTGGCGAGCGATGTAGACATCAAGATCTTGTAGACACTGTAATGTTGCAGCTGCGTGACTGCGTCGCCCAGGGTGCGCGCGTATCCGGGGGCATCGGGGGCATCGGCACTCATGCGCACGACGCCGTTGAGGCCCTCAAAGCGGATGACCTCGCCCGATTGCTCAAGATAGGGGGCAAGATGCTGCAGCATGCTGGGCGTCATCGACAGATCGCGAATTGCGTGTCCGTTGATCTCGGCGTAACCGCCCGCAAGACAGACGATGCCGGTCCAGGGCAGCTCAAGAAGTTTGGGGTGGATGCAGCTGAGGGTGCGCCCCGTGCAGATAAAGGCCATGTTGCCGTTGGCGACAAACTCGCGGATTGCCTGCGAAACCGCCTCGTTGGGATAGGGGGAGAGGTCCCGCTCGTCTTCGGGAAGGTCTTGGGCGAGCCTGGGGTCTTGCCAGGCGAGCGTTCCGTCGATATCGAAGAAGCAGATATCGCCGCGCTTATGGGCTGCGCTGGCGGCAGGGGAGGCCGAGGTGGTGGGCACAAATTCCGGCTCGAGGCCCATGATCTGGTCAAAATGCTCTTTAACGCGGGGAACGGAGATGCCGATGACCACCTGGGCGGTCTTGCCGGTAATGATGAGGCCCTTGGCGCCCACCGCGACAAACGACGCGTTATCTGCAACGATGGAAGGGTCTGCGACCTCGACGCGCAGGCGCGTGGCGCAGTTGGTTGCGCCCACGATATTGCCAACGCCACCTAAAAGCTGAATTACCCGCTCAGCGAGGACGTGATCTTGATCGGATCGACTATCGACCTCGTCATTGGGGGATTGCTCTTTGGCAAAGTCGCTTCCCGTTAAACAATCGATTGCCGCGCGATTGGCAACATGATCCTCGCGGCCCGGTGTCTTAAGGTCATAGACCAAGATGAGTGCTCGAAAACTAACAAAAAAGATGAGGCTAAAGGCAAGGCCGATACCGAGCGCCAAAAGATAGGCACCGGCATGCGTGCGCATGAGCGGAATAAAGTTGAAGGCTGCCATCTCCATGAGGCCGCCCGAGAAGATGCCGACGATGCCAAAGAGATTCATGGTTGTGGCAAGGCAAGACGATAAGACGGCGTAGAGCAAAAAGAGCCCGGGGTGGGTGAACATAAAGAGAAACTCGAGTGGCTCGGTAACGCCGCAAACCACCGAGGCGACGATGGCGGGCAAAAGGATGACCTTAAGGCCGGCGCGGCGCTCTGGTTTTGCGGTGGAGTAGAACGCGGCTGCGATGGCGGGAAGGCCAAAGAGCTTGACCCAGCCGGTGGCGGTAAAACCGGCCCACGGCGCAAGTTCATTAAGGGGGCGCGTGCTATGGGAGAGGATGGGGAGCAAGCTGCTCCACGTGGCGTAGATGCCGTCGTTAATGACCAGGTTGTCGTAGTAGATCGGCATGTAGAGCAGGTGGTGCAGCCCCATGGGCTCGAGCGCTCGCTCCAAAAGCACAAAGATGCCCACGCCAAAGGGGCCGACGCTCGTAAGTGCATGGCGCAGCGTTTCGGTCATTGCGTATACGGAGGGCACGATGGCGGCCGAGATAGCGGCAAGGGCAAACACGGCAAAAAAGCTGATGAGGTAGACCAGCGAGGAGCCCGAGAAGGTGCCGAGCCAATCGGGAACCTTGGCATCGTAGAAGCGGTCATGGATGGCGACGACGGTTGCCGATACCGCCAGCGGGCCGATAATGCCGGTGTCGAGCGTCTTGATGCCGTCGATGATGGTGATGCCGCTAGCGGAGGTCAAAGACGACGGGTACTTAAGTCCAAGATTGTCTCCGCTCAGCTTAATGATCTCGCTCAAAAAGAAGCAGTAGGCAAAATAGGCGACGAGAGCCTCGAGGCAGCAACGAGCCGGTTGTTTTTGGGCAAGACCGATGGGCAGCGCTACGGCAAAAAGGAGCGGGAGGCGTTTAAAGACCGTCCACGAGCCGCGCTGGATGATGGTCCAAAAAGCGTACCAAGGGGTTCCGTATACGGCGAGATCGCCGACGATGTCCGCAGTCGTTGCGAGAGCGGAGACGCCGACCATGAGGCCTGATATAGAAACAGCATGGCGGGCGCGAACATTGCCCCGCCAAAGCGTTGGATTTTTTGCAGCATGTTCTGCCTTCCGAATATCGAGGCGCGTTGCGCGTGGGGAAACGTTTAAACAATGGATTCATTGTAGAGGACCAGACGAGTGTCGTACCGGCAGTTTTGAGCGAAACCGATTTGGGCATGACAGAAACCGTCAACGGCTAAATCCTGTCGCTTCACCGATATTCGGTTTAAACAACTTTAAGAAATGCTATCGTGCCTAGCCGGAAATGAATAATGTAGAGGTGAAACAATGCCAAAAGCGATATACGAAGGAATCTACCGAGAAATACGCTCGCGCATCATTAATGGGACCTATGCGTTTCAGGAGATGCTGCCAACCGAAGCCGAGCTGACCGCGGAATTTGGCTGCACGCGCAATACCGTCCGCCGCGCTTTGAGCATGCTGGCCGACGGGATGTTTGTGCAGCCCATACACGGCAAGGGCGTGCGCGTTATTTGGCTTAAGGGCGAAACCGACATGTTGGGCGCACTCGAAGAGGTTGAGTCGTTTGGCGAGTTTGCAAAGCGCAACAATGCCGTTGCATCGACGGACGTTAAGTCTTTCGAACATCTGGTTTGCACCGAGCAACTCTCTCGTCACCTGGGCTTTAAGGTGGGCGAGGAGTTGATTCGCGTAGTGCGTGTCCGAAGCCTCAACGGCAACGCGCGCCAAGTGGACCATGGCTATTTTTTGGCGTCGATCGCCAAGGGCCTGACTCCCGAGATCGCGGCAGATTCTATTTACGGCTATCTGGAGCACAAGCGCGGTGTCAAAGTGATGGCGAGCCGTCGTACGGTGAGTGTCGAGCTCGCCAACGATGAGGACTGCAGCTATCTTGACCTCGGCAAATACAACTGCGTTGCCGTCATGGAGAGTCAGTCGTACACCTCGGATGGCATCTTGTTTGAGGTGACGCACACTCGCACACACCCCGAGATCTTCCATTACCGCGTCAATTCCAAGCGATAGCCGGCTAGCTCGCAGCCTGACGAGACTCATGGCCTCAAAGAGAAAACGCCCGGTCAAACCGACGGTACATCGGCTTGACCGGGCGTTTTCTCTGCATTAGATAACAAATAATTGTTTATACAAAACTTGTCAAGTATCAAGTTGAAATTACCGTTCACCGAAGTTTTTCTACCGCTCTAGTAATACTTGTTCAAACAACTAGCCAAATAGCGTATCGTTCAAATCAGCAAAAGGGGCAAAGTCCCCGAGCCAATCTCCGAAGGCGGCGGCAAAGGGTGCCGCCACGGTGTGAAAGGGTGGATTGTAATGAAGAACGAAATGAGCAGAAGGCAGTTCCTGGGCTTTGCTGGTTCCGCGGCTGCAGTTCTTGGTCTGGGCCTCGTGGGTTGCGGTGGTTCTGCCGGCTCCGGCTCCTCTGCTTCTGGTGACGCTGCCGAGGTCTACTTCCTCCAATTCAAGCCCGAGGTCGACAAGGAGTGGAAGGAGATCGCCAAGGCCTATAAGAAGGAGAAGGGCGTCGAGGTCAAGATCGTGACCGCCGCTTCCAACACCTACGAGGAGAAGCTTAAGTCCGAGATGTCCAAGAGCTCCGCTCCGACCCTGTTCCAGGTCAACGGCCCCACCGGTCTTAAGAACTGGAAGGATTACTGCGCCGACCTGTCCGATACCAAGCTCCGCGGTGAGCTCATTGACGACTCCCTGGCTCTGCAGTCCGACGGCAAGGATGTGTGCATCGACTGGGTCCAGGAGAGCTTCGGCATCATCTACAACAAGCAGCTGCTCGAGAAGGCTGGCTACAAGGCCGAGGACATCAACTCCTTCGACAAGCTGAAGGCTTGTGCCGATGACATCCAGGCCCGCAAGGACGAGCTTGGTGTTGAGGGTGCCTTCACTTCCGCCGGCATGGACGACTCCTCCAGCTGGCGCTACACCACCCACCTTGCCAACATGCCGCTCTACTACGAGTTTGAGAAGGAGCACAACCAGGAGGACGACGAGATCAAGGGTGAGTTCCTCGACAACTACAAGCAGATTTTCGACCTGTACATCACCGACTCCACCTGCGATCCTTCGCAGCTTGCTTCCAAGACCGGCGACGACGCCACCAACGAGTTCGCAACCGGCAAGGCCGTCTTCTACCAGAACGGCTCTTGGGCCTACTCTGACCTCGTCAAGGCCGGCATGACCGACGATCAGATTGGCATGATGCCGATCTACATCGGTGTTGACGGCGAGGAGAACCAGGGCCTGTGCTCCGGCGGCGAGAACTACTGGTGCGTCAGTTCCCAGGCTTCCGAGGATGCCCAGAAGGCCACCGAGGACTTCATGTATTGGTGCGTCACCGCTGACACCCCGACCAGCATCATCGCCGACAAGATGGGTCTGACCGCTCCGTTCAAGAGCGCCAAGGAGACCACCAACGTCTTCTCGCAGCAGGCCGTTGCCATGGCCAAGGACGGCAAGAAGACCGTCGCTTGGGACTTCGTCTACATTCCCTCCGAGGAGTGGAAGAAGAACCTCAAGCAGGCTCTGATTGCCTACGCTGCCGATAACAGCAAGTGGGACGGCGTCAAGAACGCCTTCGTCGATGGCTGGAAGACCGAGAAGGCCGCTTCCGAGTAAGCAGTTGCTGCCCAAGCTATCTGATTAGCGACAGGGGGCGGGCAGACGTTGGTTTGCCCGCCCCCTGCATATTGAAAGGACCCTTTTATGGGCAAAGCACTCAAGCGCTGGTGGCCGCTCTTTATGCTGCCACGTGCCTGGCGTTTATGATCGGGTTCGTGATCCCTTTTATCCAGGGCTTCTATCTCTCGTTCTGCCAGTTTATTATCATTAGTAACGCGCACTTTGTCGGTATCGAGAACTACGTGCGCGCGCTGTCCGATCCGCAGTTCTCCACGTCGTTCTTCTTTACCGTGGCGTTTGCCTTCCTGTCGACGGTGCTCATCAACGTGATCGCCCTGGCCATTGCGCAGGCGCTCACCCGCAAGGCGCTCAAAGGCACCAACATCTTCCGTACGATCTTCTTTATGCCTAACCTGATCGGCGGCATCGTGCTGGGCTACATTTGGCAGATTCTGATCAACTGCCTGCTCTCCAACGTGGGCGCCCAGCTCATCGCTCTTAACTCTGCTGCTGGCTTCTGGGGCCTTATCATCCTGACCCTGTGGCAGCAGGTCGGCTACATGATGATCATCTACATCGCTGGTCTGCAGTCCATTCCGTCCGACTACATCGAGGCCGCCAAGGTCGACGGCGCTACGGCATGGCAGACGTTTTGGAAGGTTAAGATCCCTAACCTGATGCCGACCATCACCATCTGCCTGTTCCTGTCCATCACCAACGGCTTTAAGCTGTTCGACCAGAACCTCGCCCTTACCGGCGGCGCCCCCGCGCACTCCACCGAGATGCTCGCCCTGAACATCTACAACACGTTCTATTCGCGTGCCGGTATCGCATGGCAGGGCATTGGTCAGGCCAAGGCGGTTATCTTCTGCATCCTGGTCGTGGCCATCTCCATGATCCAGCTTAAGGCCACGAGGTCCAAGGAGGTGCAGCAGTAATGAAACGCGATAAGGTTATCAACCGCGCGCTCTCGATTTTCTTTACGATCCTGTCGCTCGCGTGGATCTACCCCGTGTTCATGATTGCGCTTAATTCTTTTAAGAAAGCGACCGCAATCAGCACCACCACGGCATTCGATCTGCTCACGCCCGAGACGTTCAACGGCCTCGCAAACTACATGCACGCCCTTAACGAGCAGGGCTTTGCCTCGGCATTTATGTACTCGCTCATCATCACGGTCACGTCGGTCGTGCTGATCTTGGTGTGCTGCTCCATGTGCGCTTGGTACGTGGTTCGTGTCAACAACAAGATCTCGAACTTCTTCTATTACCTGTTCGTGTTCTCGATGGTCGTGCCGTTCCAGATGCTCATGTTCACGCTGTCCAATTTGGCGGACCGCATCGGCTTTAACACGCCGTTCAACATCTGCTTTATCTATCTGGCTTTGGCGCGGGCCTGGCGGTCTTTATGTTCGCCGGCTTTGTAAAGAACATCCCGCTCGAGATCGAGGAGGCGGCCATGATCGACGGCTGCAACCCGGTCCAGGTGTTCTTTAAGATTGTCCTTCCCATCATGAAGCCCACCTATCTTTCGGTCGGCATTCTCGAGACCATGTGGGTCTGGAACGACTACCTGCTGCCCTACCTTACGCTCGACTCCACCAAGTACAAGACCATTCCTATCTTGATCCAGTACTTCCGCGGCGGCTACGGCCACGTCGAGCTCGGCCCCATGATGGCCTGCATCATGATGGTCGTTATCCCCATCGTCATCATGTACATCCTCTGCCAGAAGTACATCATCGACGGTGTGGTGGCAGGTGCCGTCAAGGGCTGATGCCGTAACTGTTTTGCAAGTTTTGGCGGCGTCCCTCAGCGCGGCGCCGCGTATCGAAAGGTAAAGACATGGCCGAGATTGTTCTCAAACATGTTCAGAAGGTGTATCCCAACAACGAGTCAAAAAAGAAGGGCTTCTTTGGCAAAAAGAAGAAGACCGAGGAGAAGAAGCACAACCTCAAGGTTACCGAGGACGGTGTGCTCGCTGTAGAGGACTTCAACCTCACCGTTCACGACCAGGAGTTCGTCGTCCTCGTTGGCCCCTCTGGCTGCGGTAAGTCCACGACGATGCGCATGGTCGCCGGCCTGGAGGACATTACCTCGGGCGATGTGCTCATCGATGGCAAGCGTGTCAACGACGTGGCGCCCAAGGACCGCGACATCGCCATGGTGTTCCAGAGCTACGCTCTGTACCCCAATATGACGGTGTACGAGAACATGGCATTTACGCTCGAGCTCAAGAAGGTTCCCAAGACGAGATCGACCGCAAGGTTCGCTCTGCTGCCGAGATTCTGGGCATTACCGAGTACCTCGACCGTAAGCCCAAGGCGCTCTCCGGCGGCCAGCGCCAGCGTGTCGCTATCGGCCGCGCCATCGTGCGTGACCCCAAGGTTTTCCTGATGGACGAGCCGCTGTCCAACCTGGACGCCAAGCTTCGTAACCAGATGCGTGCCGAGCTCATTAAGCTGCGCCACGAGATCAAGGGCACGTTCATTTATGTTACTCACGACCAGACCGAGGCCATGACCCTTGGCGACCGTATCGTGGTCATGAAGGACGGCGTCGTCCAGCAGATCGCCACGCCGCAGGAGGTCTTCAACCATCCCGCGAACATCTTCGTCGCCGGCTTCATCGGCGTGCCGCAGATGAACTTCTTCGATGCCCAGCTGGTGCGCTCGGGCAACGGCTTTACCGTCAAGACCGAGGATATGAACGTGGCACTCGCCCCCGAGACTTGCGCTCAACTTGCCCTCAACTGGGACGGCTGCGACGTGAAGGAGATTACGGCCGGCGTGCGTCCCGAGCAGATCCTGCTTGCCGACAAGGGCGAGGAGGGCGCGCTCCAGGGTACCGTCGAGGTGACCGAGCTCATGGGCTCGACCGAGCATGTCCACGTGACCGCTCCCGACGGCCAGTTTGTCCTGATTATCCCCGTCGTCGACCTCGAGGCCAAGGGCGCGCTCAAGGCTGGCGACACCATCTGGTTCAAGTTTGAGAAGAACGCGACCCACCTCTTCGATAAGGTCTCTGGCAAGAACCTAATCTAGGCCCGGTGCATCCAGGCCCTCCCTTTGGGCGACTGCGGTATTGCCATCCTTTTGCCGCGGTCACATATAAGGCTCCCCTCCCGTCCACTGGGCGAGAGGGGAGCCTTTCTTTGTGTTGGGGCTGTCTGACCGGTCGTTTGTCTCGATCTGTAACGGGTGAGGCTGATTTCGGACGCTAGGTGTTACAGATCGAGACAGTTCCGCTGAGCTGACCATTTCATCTAAATCTGTAACACCAAAGGTGAATTTCAGCTGCTAGATGTTACAGATTGAGATAAACCAAGGGGAGGGGCCGGTATGTCTCGATCTGTAACAGCTGGGACCGTTTTTACCGAGTAGTTGTTACAGATCGAGATTCTTCGGTCGAGTCGGGTCACAGGGTAGCGTGCGGGCACAAAAAGCGGAGCCGCGTTGCCACGACTCCGCTTTCAAGAGGATGGGTAAAGGAAACGAAATTAGCTCAGGTGCCAAATCTCGTCGTTGTACTGGGAGATCGTGCGGTCAGACGAGAAGGTGCCGGCGTTGGCGATGTTGATCAGCGCCTTGCGCATCCAGGCGTCCTGGTCCTCATAGTCGGCCAGCACGCGCTCCTTGGTCTGGATGTACTCCTCAATGTCGAGCAGGGCCATAAACCAGTCCTTGCCCTTGATGTCGTCGTGCAGACGCTGCAGGCGCTCCGCGTTGCCGGTTGCCATAAAGGCGGGGTTGGTGATGAAGTCCACCAGCAGTTTGATGCCGGGCTTGCGGTAGAGCGTGCCGGCATCGTAGGTGCCGTCGGCGTAGAGCTGCTCGACCTGTTTGGACGAGGCACCAAAGGTATAGATGTTCTCGTCGCCCACGAGCTCGGCAATCTCCACGTTGGCGCCGTCGAGCGTGCACAGGGTTAGGGCGCCGTTGAGCATGAACTTCATGTTGGAGGTGCCGCTCGCCTCCTTGGAGGCCAGGCTAATCTGCTCGGAGATGTCAGCGGCGGGGATCACGCGCTCGGCGGCGGTGACGTTGTAGTTCTCGATCATGACAACCTGCAGGTAGGGAGCCACGTCGGGGTCGTTTGCAATCCACTGCGACAGCGTCAAGATCAGATGGATGATGTCCTGCGCGATAGTGTAGGCAGGTGCCGCCTTGCCGCCAAAGATGATGGTGACGGGGTGTTTAGGTCTATTGCCGTTCTTGATGTCGAGATACTTCCAGATGATGTAGAGCGCGAGCATCTGCTGGCGCTTGTACTCGTGGATACGCTTGACCTGAACATCGATGATGGCGTTGGAGGGAATGGTCACACCCTGCTCGAGCGCCATGAACTGGCGCATGATGGCCTTGGCCTCGACCTTGGTGGCGGCCAGGCGCTCAAGAACATCCTTGTCGTCGGCGAACTTGGCGAGCTTGCTCAGGTCGCCGGTGCTGCGCCAATTGGTGCCGATCACATCGTCTAGTAGGCTGGCGAGCGCGGGGTTGGCCCCATGGATCCAGCGGCGGAAGGTGATGCCGTTCGTCTTGTTGGAGAACTTCTCGGGATAAATCTCGTAGAACGGATGAAGCTCGGTGTCCTCCAGGATCTTGGTGTGGAGTGCGGCGACGCCATTGATGGAGAAGCCAAAGTGAATGTCCATGTGGGCCATGTGGACGGTGTCGTGCTCGTCGATGATGGCGACGCGCGGGTCGTCGTGCTCGGCTTGGCAACCTCATCGAGCTTGACGATAATGTCGGCGATGGCAGGGGAGACCTTCTGCAGGCTGGCGAGCGGCCACTTCTCGAGCGCCTCGGCAAGAATCGTGTGGTTAGTGTAGGCGACCATGGAGCGTACGATGGTCACGGCCTCGTCAAACTCGATGCCATGTTCGGTGGTGAGCAAGCGAATGAGCTCGGGGATGACCATGGTGGGGTGCGTGTCGTTAATTTGGACCACGGCGTAGTCGGCCAGATCGTGCAGGTTGCTGCCGCGCTCGACGGCCTCGTCGATCAGGAGCTGGGCGGCGTTGCTCACCATGAAGTACTCCTGATAGATGCGAAGTAGGCGGCCCTGCTCGTCGGAATCGTCGGGGTAGAGGAACAAGGTGAGGTTCTTGGCGATCTCGGTCTTGTCGAAGTCGATGGAGCTGCCGGGGACCAGGCCGTCGTCGACGCTCGCCAGATCGAACAGGCGCAGGCGGTTCTTGGTGGGCTGGCCGTAACCGGGCACATCGATGTTGACGAGCTTGGAAGTAACGGCAAAATCGCCGAACTCGACGGTGTAGGAGCGGTCATCGTCGACTAGGATGTCCTGCTCACCGAGCCACTCGTCGGGGACGGCCTTCTGCTGGTTGTCGACAAAGCGCTGACGGAACAGACCGTAGTGATAGTTGAGGCCCACGCCATCGCCGGTCAAGCCCAGCGTGGCGATGGAATCCAGGAAGCACGCGGCCAGGCGGCCCAGGCCGCCGTTGCCGAGCGACGGCTCGACCTCGAACTCCTCGATCTTGTTGAGGTCGTGACCTGCGGCGGTGAGCTGGTCCTTAACCTCGTCGTAGATGCCGAGGTCGATCATGTTGTTGATGAGCAGCTTGCCGATCAAAAATTCGGCGGAAATGTAATAGAGTTTTTTCTTGCCGTTGTTGAGCGGGCAGGCGGCGGAGCGCTCCTGCACGAGTTTGACCAGCAGCTTGTAAATGCGACGGTCGTCGAGCTGCTCGAGCGAGGTGCCAAAAGACTGCTCGGCGAGTTCCATGAGGTTAATTTGGGGCATGTTTTCTCCTGTGATGGGTTGTTTCATGTCTGCAATTCATAAGAAGCCCGCGCGAGGGGATTGGGGTGGCCTCGCGCGGGAAAAGCAAGCGCGTCCGCACGGTGGGGAGGGGTCGGGCGCGGTAGCTCCTATTGAGGAAGCTCGATTTCGGCTTCCGACGGGATGCGGAAGTAGGTCTCGGTCCAGTCGGTGAGTTTGTGCTCGAGCTCGCGGGTGATGGCGCCGTCGAGCATGCGCCAGGTCCAGTTGCCGCCCAGCGTGGCAGGGGTGTTGATGCGCGCCTCGTTGCCCAAGTTGAGCAGGTCCTGCATGGTGTAGATGCACGTGTCGCTCACGCTGGCGGCGATGGTGCGGTTGAGTGCATCTGCCATGGGTTCGCCGGCCTGCTGATGGGTGTACAGGGCTGCCTGCTCGCGCTGACGGGGGGTGGCCGTTCCCTCAAACCAACCGCGCGCCGTCTCGTTGTCGTGGGTGCCCACATAGGCGACGGTGTTGGCGATGTAGTTATGCGGCAGGTAGTACGAGTTGGTGCCCTCAAAGGCAAACTGCAGGATCTTCATGCCGGGGAAGCCCGAGTTGTCGCGCATGTCGATGACGCCGGGGGTGAGGAAGCCAGGTCCTCGGCGATGATGGGCAGCGTGCCGAGCTTTTCCTCGAGCGTCTTGAAGAACTTGAGGCCGGGACCCTGCGTCCACGAACCGTAGGACGAATCGGGCGAGGAGAACGGCACCTCCCAATAGGCCTCGAAGCCGCGGAAGTGATCCAAGCGGATGACGTCGTACATGTCGAGGGCGGCGCGAATGCGGCCCTCCCACCAGGAGAAGCCGTCGGACTCCATGGCGTCCCAGTCGTAGATGGGGTTGCCCCAGTACTGGCCGGTGGCCGAGAACTGGTCGGGCGGCGTGCCGGCGACGCTCACGGGATTGCCGGCGGCGTCGATCTTAAAGAGCTCAGGCGTCGCCCACATCTCGACGGAGTCACGCGAGACATAGATGGGCAGGTCGCCGATGATGAGAATGTCGCGCTCGTTGGCATAGGCCTTGAGGCGGCTCCACTGGCGATCGAAGAAGTACTGCGTCATCTGGTGGTAGAGCATACGCGCCGGATGGTCGGCGCAGACCTTGGCGGAAGCCTCGCCGCGGGTGCGGAGCTCCGCGGGCCACTCCCAAAACGCCTTGAGACCGCACTCCTCTTTGACGGTCATGAACTCACAGTAGGGGATGAGCCAGTCCTCGTTGGCCTGGATAAAGTCATCGAAATCGGCCGGCTTGTCGGCAGCAAAGCGCTCAGCGGCGCGGTCGAGAATCTGACGGCGGCCGCCAAAGATAGCACCGTAGTCGACATTGCTGGGGTCGGATCCCAGATACACGCCATCGATATCGCGCTGCTCCAGATACCCTGCCTCGATAAGCTCGGCAAAGTCGATAAAGTTGGGGTTGCCTGCGCGGGCCGAGAACGACTGATAGGGCGAATCGCCATAGCTGGTCGTCGTAAGGGGCAGAATCTGCCAGTAATGTTGTTTGCACGAGGCGAGAAAATCGACGAAGTCGTAGGCATTCCAGCCAAAGCCGCCGATTCCGTATGGTCCGGGCAGAGATGAGACGGGCATGAGGACGCCGCTTGCACGCTCCATGAATGCGCTCACCAACCTTCTTGTTGTGGGGTCGGCCTGTCGATGGGTGTGCAGTCCGCCTCCGGTGTTCTGATTCGACACGCCTATTGTAAAACATGTTGTTTAAACATGTACAGGCAAGATAAAAAAGTTGGTCGATTTTCGGTGAATGGTTACATGCCATGAAAAAAGCCCCGACCTCACAACGTGAGATCGGGGCAAGAGCGGTATGTAGGTTTTTGCTACTCGGCGTCGGCGAAGCCGTTGGGGTTGTGGCTCTGCCAGTTCCAGCTATCGCGGCACATGTCCGCGATGTCGTACTGGGCCTTCCAGCCCATCATGCGCTCGGCCTTGGAGGCATCGCACCAGTTGGCAGCGATGTCGCCGGCGCGGCGCTCGCGGATCACGTAGGGCAGCTCCTTGCCACAAGCCTTGGAGAAGGCGGCGATGACCTCGAGTACCGAGGTGCCGGTGCCGGTGCCCAGGTTAAAGATCTCGACGCCGGTCTTGCCGTTCATCCAGTTAAGGGCGGCAACGTGACCAGAGGCCAGATCGCACACGTGGATGTAGTCGCGCACACCGGTGCCGTCGGGGGTGGGGTAGTCGTTGCCAAAGACCTGAACGGCCTCGAGCTTGCCCACGGCGACCTGGGCGACATAGGGCACCAGGTTGTTGGGGATGCCCTTGGGGTCCTCGCCGATCAGGCCCGACGGATGAGCGCCGATGGGGTTGAAGTAGCGGAGCAGCACGACGTCCCACTCGGGATCGGCGGTGTGGATGTCCATAAGGATCTGCTCGATCATCCACTTGGTCCAACCATAGGGGTTGTCGCGGGCTTCTTAGGATCCTCCTCGGTGACGGGCGGGTTGTCCGGGTCGCCGTAGACGGTCGAGGAGCTCGAGAAGATGATGGACTTGCAGCCATGGTTGCGCATGACGTCGATGAGCACCAGGGTGTTCTCGATGTTGTTGTGGTAGTACTCGACGGGCTTGCTCACCGACTCGCCGACGGCCTTAAAGCCGGCAAAGTGGATGACGCGGTCGATCTGATGGGTATCGAAGATCTTGTTCATCGCATCACGGTCGAGCACGTTGGCCTCGTAGAAGGTGAGGTTCTTGGCGGCCTCGTCGCCCACGATGGTCTTGACGCGGTCGACGGCGACGGCGCTGGAGTTGGAGAGATCATCGACGATGACGACCTGGTAGCCACCCTCGAGCAGCTGAACGACGGTGTGCGAGCCGATAAAGCCGGCGCCACCGGTTACGAGGACGCAGGTATCTTTGTGGTCGAGTGCTTTGGACATGTAGTCTCCTATCGAATCAGGAACACTTCTTCAGGGGAGTATAGCGCAGGCAGGGACGCCCAAATCGTGCGCTGTGGGAAAAGCAGAGGATTGTGCTAACGTACTCATCAGAAGAGCTTGCGTACGCATAACCTGATCTTTGGCATTTGCTTGCGAGCCGCTGACCTTGTAGTTTCCTGCCGTTCGTGGAAATCGTTGGGACGCGCCATATGTACGCTAATATGTATGAGTTGAGCGACATATAAATAAACATGTAACGGAGTACATATGTCACCAAACAGCGATTCCATCCTTTCCCAGGAGCTCTCGCGCCGCACTGCCCTCAAGGCCCTGTTCGGCGCCGCTTCTGCGGCAGTTCTTTTTGGCCTGCCCGCTCGCGCCCATGCGGCGGAGGCTTCCAAAGAAACAACCGATAAACTGAATGCCGCCCAGGCCCAGCTCGACGAGGTTCAGGCCCAGCTCGACAGCATCGCAAATGAGTATGCGGCGCTGGCCAACAAGAATGCCCAGACCCTCAACGACATCGAGAATGTCCAGGGCAAGATTGACGACACGCAGGCCCAGATCGATGAAAAGAAGGCCGAGCTCAAGAAGAAGCGCAACGACCTTTCCGATCGCGTGGCCGCCAGCTACAAGTCCGGCGGCACGAACATTCTGTCGCTGCTGCTGGCCTCTGGCTCGTTTGAGGAACTCGTCGCCAATGCGCACTATGTTGAGAAGATCAACAAGAGCGACCGCGACGCCATCGAGGACATTCAGACCATCCAGGAAGAGCTCGATGCGCAAAAGACCGAGCTTGAGTCGCAGAAAGCTGACTTAGAGAAGCTCAAGGATCAGCAGACTGCTCAGATGCAGGATATGCAGGCCAAGCAGCAAGAAGTCCAGACTGTGCTGAACGGTCTTTCCGACGACGTCAAGGAGCTCATGGCTCAGCGCGATTCCGAGATCCTCGCTGCTGCCCAGGCTGAGGAGGCCGCTAGGAAGGCTGCCGCTGCCGCGGCTGCCGCGAACAAGAACAATTCCTACTCGGGTGGTTCGAGCTCGGGTGGTGGATCGTACGCGCCCGGAACTCCGCAGCAGAATGCCGGCTCGGGCAAGCAGCAGGCTGTCGTCAACGCGTGCTACTCCACGCCTTCGCCGGGTCAGAACTGGTGCGCGGCGTGGGTCACCAATGTCTTCCGTAACGCCGGCGTTGGCTACTTTGGAGGCAATGCGTGCGACATGTTTAACGCCTGGTGCTATAGCTCCGACCGCTCGGCGCTGCAGGTGGGCATGATCGTGGCCGATTCCTCGCACAGCGGCACGGGTGCTCCGGGCCTTATCTACGGTCATGTGGGTATCTACGTTGGCGGCGGCATCGTTATGAGCAACGAGGGTGCCATTACATCGAAGTCGCTCGATTCGTTCATTAGCTTTTATGGTACTGGCTCTGGCGTGCGCTGGGGCTGGCTTGGCGGTATTGCACTGTCGTAACGGCGGTTTGGTCCGGGACAGTCCGAGAGGCATAAGGTTGCCTGCTCGGGCAGTCCTGCTCGCACGGAGAGCACATTAAGTGCTCTCCGGCTCGTGCGGAACTCGCGATCAACCTTATGCCTCTCGGACTGTCCCGGCCCTCTCGGGTCCTGAGCGCGACACACCGGACTGGGTTATCTGAATAAATATGGTGAAGGCCCCTTTCGGGGCCTTCTTTTTTATAAAAATTCGCCGACTCGGTGGACTTCGGGTTCTAGGTCTACGTTGAATTGGTCTTTGACGGTTGTCTGGATGTGGCGGATGAGTTCGTCGACGTCGGCGGCGGTGGCGTGATTGGCGTTGACGATGAAGCCGCAGTGCTTCTCGCTTACCTGCGCACCGCCGACAGCATGGCCGCGCAGGCCGGCGTCCATGATGAGTTGCCGGCAAAGTAGCCTCGGGGCGCTTGAAAGTGGAGCCGGCGCTCGGCATGTCGAGCGGCTGCTTGTCCTCGCGGCGCTGGCGGTAGTCGTCCATGTCGGCCTTGATCATCGCGCGTTGCCCGGGGCGAGATTGAAAGTGGCCGAAAGCACGATGAAGCCGTCGTCGGCAATGCGGCTCTTGCGATAGCCCAGATTAAGCTCGTCGACATCGAACTCGATGATGTTGCCGCTGCCGCGGGTGCCGTCGTCGAGCATGCGGGCGGGCTTGTAGACGCGCACAGACTCCAGCACATCGGCCATGCAGGCGCCATAGCGCCGGCGTTCATATAACAGGCGCCGCCGACCGATCCGGGGATGCCCGAGATGGGCTCCATGCCGGTGAGGCCGGCCTCGGCTGCCGTCGCGGCGACATCGGAAAGCAAGGCGCCGGCTGCTGCCGTGACGTGCGTGCCGTTGACCGTAATGTCGGAGAGGCCCTCGCCCAACGCCACGACGACGCCGCGGATGCCCTTGTCGCCGACGAGTAGGTCGGAGCCGTTGCCCACGATGGTGAGGGGCAGGTCGCAGCGATAACAGGTATCAAGCGTGGCGACGAGGCCCTGCTCGGTGTCGGGCGCGACAAAGACGTCGGCCGGGCCGCCGATCTTAAACGTGGTGTGGTCGCGCATGGGCTCGCTCATCAACACGTTGTCCTCGCCGGCAACACTGGCGAGCGCGCAGAGCAGGTCCTCGTTAAAAAAGTCATTCTCGTGCATACGAATATCCGCCTTATGGTGGTCGTTTTCATCAATCGAATGCAATATACCCCACCCGGATGGATTTGGTGCAAAGTAACCTGACCCCAATGCATCGCATGGTGCAAAGGGGCCAGGTTACTTTGCGCCAATCACGGCGATAAAACAGCCGTCCACCGGATTGGTAAAGTGTTTATCATCGAGGTAGAGGGGCGGTCGCTATACTTTCAAGAGATTGCGCGTAAACCTGGAAGGAGCGAGATGGCCAACAAAGTCACCCTCAAGCAGATTGCCCAGGAGGTGGGGCTTTCCCCCTCGTCGGTCTCGCTTGTTCTCAATAATCGGCCTTGTCGCATCTCGGAAGAAAACCGCAAGCTCATCAAGGAGGTCGCGGCGCGCAACCACTATGTTCCTAACCAGATCGCGCGTAGCCTGGTCATGCGCGAGTCGCGCACGCTGGGCCTTATCGTCCCCAATATCGAGAGCCGCTTTTTTGCCTCGCTCGCTGGCAGCCTGGAAAAGCGCTGCCGTGAGGACGGCTACGCGCTCTTTATTACCAGCTCGGGCGGAAGCGCCGATGACGATCTTGAGCTGCTGCGCCAGCTGGTGACGCGCGGCGTCGACGGCGTCTTTCTGGTGGTGGGTGACGAGTTCTCCGACGACCGCGCCCTGCGCGAAGAGGTCAGCCATCTGCCCATCCCGGCGGTAATGGTCGACCGTGCCATTGAGGGGCTCGAGTGCGACAAGGTGATGTTCGACCACGAGATGGGTGGCTATATGGCTACCCGCTATCTGATCGAGCAGGGCCACCGTCGCATTGCCTGCTTGGTTAACGCGCGCCGTTCCAATACGGGGCGTAAGCGACTTGCCGGCTATGAGCGCGCGCTGCGCGAGGTAGCTTGCCGATCGACGCGCGTTTGGAGTTTGAGAGCGAGTACTACATTCCGAGTGCCTACGAGGCCTCGGAGGCGGTGCTCGCAACCGACGCCACCGCCGTGTTCGCAAGCTCGGATAACATCGCGTTGGGTCTGCTCAAGCGCCTGCACGAGATGGGGAAGAGCATTCCGGGCGATATCTCGGTGGTGAGCTATGACAACTCGGCGGCCGACGTTCTCTTTGAGCCGGCGCTGACCGCCATTGAGCAGGATCCTGGTGTCCTTGCGGAGCATGCTTTTGGCTGCATGTCCAAGCGTCTTGCCGGTAGGGGCGGTAGGCGTGCCGAAGAGGTCGTTTTGGAGCCGGCGCTTATCGTTAAGGGCAGCGTGCTCGAGCTTACTAAACATAACTAAACACGTTTATCAATTTGCAGAAACCGAATGTGGACCACCTGTGACAGTCAACGCCGCAGGTGAATGTCGCGTTTTGTTGATCGATGTGATTGATAAGGGTGATAAAACGTTTTTTCATCATGATAAAACGTTTTAGCAAATATACTAGTCCCAACGAAAGGTTGCCGTATCGGAAGGTGACCGCGCAGCGAAGGGACATAAACAATGGCTAAAACACTGGGAACGCCGTGGCAAAAACTGGGACATGAGGTTCCCGCTTCCGAGCTCGAGGGTGTCGACCTGTATTGGCGCGCATCGAACTATCTGTCCGTCGGTCAGATCTACCTTCGCTCTAACCCGTTGATGCGCACTGACTTTGTCGACGAGAAAACCGGTGAGATGCGCGATTTTGGTCGTCCGGACGTTAAGCACCGTCTGGTCGGTCACTGGGGCACCACGCCTGGCATCAACTTCCTGTTCGGCCACGTCAACCGCCTCATCGCCGATCACAACCAGAACGCCATTTTCTTGATGGGCCCGGGCCACGGTGGCCCTGCCGGCACCGCCCAGTCGCTGCTCGATGGCACCTACCGTGAGATCCGCCCCGACATCACCAACGATGAGGCTGGTCTGCAGAAGTTCTTCCGCCAGTTCTCTTATCCCGGCGGCATCCCGAGCCACTTTGCGCCCGAGACGCCCGGCTCCATCCACGAGGGCGGCGAGCTCGGCTACACGCTCAGCCACGCCTACGGCGCCGTCATGGACAACCCGAGCCTGTTGGCCGTTGCCGTGGTGGGCGACGGCGAGTCCGAGACCGGTCCGCTCGCGACCTCTTGGCAGTCCAACAAGCTCGTGAACCCGGCAACCGACGGTATCGTCCTGCCGATCCTGCACCTCAACGGCTACAAGATCGCCAACCCCACCATCCTCGCCCGCGTGTCCGACGAGGAGCTCACCAAGTTCTTTGAGGGCATGGGCTATAAGCCGCATTTCTTTGTCGCGGGCTTTGACGACGAGAGCCACGCAAGCATTCACGCGCGTTTTGCCGCTCTGTTTGAGCAGGTCTTCGATGAGATCTGCGACATCAAGGCCACCGCTATGGCTCAGGCCGCCGCGGGTGAGACCGTGGTCCGTCCGGCCTATCCCATGATCGTGTTCCGTACGCCCAAGGGCTGGACTTGCCCCAAGCATATCGACGGCAAGAAGACCGAGGACTCCTGGCGCGCGCATCAGGTGCCGCTGGCGAGTGCCAAGGACACCCACGAGCACTTCCGCGTACTGCGCGAGTGGCTGCACTCCTACAAGCCCGAGGAACTCTTTACGCCCGAGGGCCAGGTGCGCCCCGAGGTGACGGCCTTTATGCCGACCGGCGAGCTGCGCATTGGCGCCAACCCCAACGCGAACGGCGGCAAGGTGCGCCGCGAGCTCGAGCTGCCCGATATTCATGTCCACGAGATTCCCGTCGCAAGTAAGGGTCACGGCTGGGGCTCCACCGAGGCGGCCCGCGTCTTTGGTGAGTACACTGCCGATGTTCTGGCCAAAAACATGGAGGACTTCCGTATCTTTGGCCCCGACGAGACCGCGTCCAACCGCCTACAGGCTGCCTACAAGGTGACCAAGAAGCAGTGGGATGCCGGCTTCTATGAGGACGATGCCAACGATGAGCTGCTCGCCGGCTCCGGTAAGGTTGTCGAGCAGCTGTCCGAGCACCAGTGCGAGGGTTTCCTCGAGGCATACGTGCTCACCGGCCGCTCCGGCGTGTGGAGCTCCTACGAGAGCTTTGTCCATGTGGTCGACTCCATGGTCAACCAGCACTGCAAGTGGCTCGAGGCAACCAAGCGCGAGATTCCGTGGCGTGCTCCCATTAGCGGCCTCAACATTTTGCTGTCGAGCCATGTCTGGCGTCAGGACCACAACGGCTTCTCGCACCAGGACCCCGGCTTTATCGACCTGCTGCTCAACAAGGCCAACGACACGCATATCGTGAACGCCTACTATCCGGCCGACGCTAACATGGCCCTCGCCGTGGCCGAGCGCGTCTACCAGTCCACCGACTGCGTCAACGCCATCTTCTGCGGCAAGCAGCCCGCCCCCACATTCCAGACGGTCGACGAGGCCAAGTCCGAGCTCGCCGAGGGCGTGGCGACCTGGGAGTGGGCATCGACTGCCAGCTCGCTCGCCGAGG